>ERZ650309.1371-NODE-1371-length-11424-cov-6.600405_pt1 | contig 11424 bp, 9 predicted proteins | sample MGYA00376245_ERZ650309 | MGnify/ENA primary metagenome ERZ650309 (study PRJEB26733, sample SAMN07839294) | wastewater metagenome | biome: urban; feature: wastewater treatment plant; material: waste water | place: USA: North Carolina | collected 2016-04-26 ...
CCGATGTGGTCGACGTACTCGCGGTGGCCGAGCCGGTTGACCTGGCCATGCTGACCAGGCTGGCCGATCCGGGTGCCGTGGAAGAAGCTGAAACCCGTGGTCTGATCACCCTGGAGTCCGTCGGCTTCGGCATCGAGGCGCGGGTGTCCCATCCGTTGTACGCCGAGGTCCGCCGTAGCCGAAGTGCCCAGAGCCGACTGGTCCGGCTTCGTGGCGTGGTTGCCACCGAGCTGGCCGCCACAGCCGACCGGGACGACGTCCGTACCGTCGTGCGCCGTGCCGCGCTCAGTCTGGATTCCGACCTGGTGCCTGACGCAGAGCTTCTGGGCCGGGCAGCGCACTGTGCTGTCTGGTTGGCGGACCTGTCGCTGGCCAACCGTCTCGCAGAGGCGTGCGTCCGCGCCGGCGGCGGGCCGGAGCCGATGTTTGTCCGAGCGCACGCACTGTCGTGGCTCGGACATGGGGACGAGGCCGAAAAGGTGCTCGCGGGAATGGACGTGGACCGTTTGAGCGAAGCCGAATTCGCGCAGCTGGCGTTCCTGCGGTGCAGCAACATGCTCTGGGCCTGCGCGGACCCCGCCCGGGCCAAACAACTGATCGATGAGGCCGAGAGCGCCACCCCTGCGAATGCCCGGACCCATATCGATGCGTTCCTGACCATCTATTGGTTTGCCATGGATCGGCCTGAGGCGGCCAGGGCAGCGGCGAAAAACCTTACCGTGCACGATATTCCGATCGTCGGCTCGGAGATTTCGTGGGCGCTGACCCAGATCGCGGCGGATGCGGGCAGGACCGCCGACGCAGTGGCCACCGCTGCGGCAGGAAACGGTGTCGCAACCCGCACTCTGGATGCGCCGCAAATGCGGTTCAACATCGCCGATGCGGAGGTCAGTGCGCTACTGCTGGCCGGCCGGGTGTCCGACGCGCTGGAGGTGGCCACAGACACCCGCAGGCAGGCGACCGATCTGCCCGGTGTGGCGGAATTGATCGGTACAGCGGTGCTCGGCCGGGCAGCGCTCAGTGCGGGCGATCTGCCGCGGGCAGTTGAGCTGCTGGGACGCGCGGCCGGTGAGTTGTTCCTCTCGCATCCGGTGGGCTGGGGTTACCGATACCGAATCCCGTATGCCACCGCTCTCGCCATGGGTGGCAGGCATCAGGAGGCCGCGGCGGCCTTGGCGGCCCTGGACGGAGTCCCCAGGCAGTTCCGTCTGCTCGACCATGAACGCAGTCTGGCGCTGGCGTGGGTGGCGGCCAGTCGCGGGGTGGTCAGCGAAGCGATCCACATCGTGCGATCGGCGGCAGAAAGAGCCAGGGGCACAGGACGATTCGCCGCAGAGGTGCTCTGCCTGCAGACCGCTGCGCAGTTCGGTGATCACGCCGTGGCGGCCCGTCTGGATGAATTGGCCGGGATTGTCGAAGGTCCGCGCGCGGGGTTGAGCGCGCGTTTCGCGTCGGCGCTGCATGACGGCGACGGTGCCGAGTTGTCCTTGGTGTCCGAGGAATTCGAGAAGATGGGTGACCTCGTCGCTGCGATCGACGCGGCCGCGCACGCTGCCCTGGTCTACCGTCGACGGGGCCAGCGTGGGTCCGCTCTGACGTGTTCCACGCGCGCGGATGCCCTCGCTGCCCGCTGTGGTGCAGTGACCCCTGCACAGTTGCGTGCCAATGAGCACATCCCGCTGACCGATCGTCAGCACGAGATCGTGGCGATGATCGGAGAAGGCCTGTCCAACCGCGACATCGCTGCGCGGTTGAACCTCTCGGTTCGTACCGTCGAGAGCCACATATTCCGGGCCATGGCGATCACGGGGACGGCCACCCGCGACGAACTGGCCGCACTGTTGCACCGCAATGGGGCCAGACAGGCGGGATTGCAGTAGCTCACTACTGAAGCCGGCGAAGTTGACGCGCAAGACAATTACGCCATTCATTCGAGTGGGAGGTCCGGCGATGAAAAGCACAAAACTCTTTTGTTCCTTTGGCGCGTTGGCGATGACGCTGGGGTTGGTGGCGGCCGGCGTCCCGCCGGCGACTCCCGGTGTACGACTGACCGCGGATACGACTGCCCTGGTTATGGGAGGAACGAGCCTGCCGACGCCGACGCCCTGGTATATGGACATGGCCCGGAACCAATTCATCGCCCCGACTCATCCCGGTCTGGACATCGATTACGTTCCGGTGACCACGCCGGAGGAACATGGGCCCCTCACGGGAATCGACCGTCTGATCCTGACGGTGTTTGCGTCACCGAAGTTGGTCAATGGCGCGTGGTCGGGCGTGCCGTTATGGAAATTGTCAGGTCTGTTCGACCGGAACGCCGATCAGTCGGTCCATGACGGCGTCACCGATCTGGAACAGGCCATCGCCGAGCACGCGGGCAGTCCCCAAGTGATCTTCGGGTATTCACAGGGCGCGGCGGTGGCGGTAGCCGAGAAGCGGAAGCTCGCACAGAAGTACCCAGTGGGAACCCCTGCTCCGGCAATCGATTTCGTACTCCTCGGTGATCCGAGTGTGCCCAACGGTGGCCTTAATTCTCGGTTCCCGGGACTGCACACCTACTTTCTTCTCGGCACCTTCACGAAAGCCGAACCGACGGATACGCAGTTCAAGACCACCGTGGTCAGTCGCCAATACGACATGGCCACCGATTTCCCGCTGTATCCGCTCAACCTCGTGGCGGACCTCAATGCAGTCATGGGCTTTCTCTACCTCCACACGCATTACAACGACGTCAGCCTGGCCGGGTCAGCGTCGTCGGGTGCCCAGGTCCAGACCCACGGAGACAGCACCTATTACTTCTTCCCGACCAAGCACCTGCCGTTGTTCGACCCACTGCGCAGTATCGGCGTGCCCGAGGCGTTGATCGACCTCGTTGAACCGACGTTCCGGGCCATCGTCGAAGCGGGATACGACCGGAGTATCCCGCTGTGGAAACCCACTGCGGCGCGGCTGTTCCCACCGCTGAACTTCGGGAAGAAGGCCGCTACTCCCGCACCGATCGCCGGCTCTCCGGTGGCTGCGGCGGCCACGGGCAAGACCGCCAAACAGAGCACGGCTCCTGTGAAACCTCTCGCCGCAGCGGCATCGCCCGCGGCAGGTCACAGCAAGCCGCCGAAGGCTGCCGACCACGCGGCGAAGCCGCCGAAAGGCACCCATACCTAGCGGCCGCTACCGCATGCCCCGACCGGGCGGCTCGCGTGAAAGAATTGTTCGTCGTGAGGGCCCCGATGTTCAGCGCGGTGTTGTTCGACATGGACGGCACCCTGGTCGACTCCGAAAAGCTCTGGGACGTGGCGATGCACGCCTTCTACGCGAAGTACGACGCCGTGCTGACCCCGGAGGTTCGGGAGACGACGGTCGGTGGCTCGGCGGAGAACGTGATGCGCATCGTTTACGACGATCTCGGTTTGGACCCGACGCCTGAAGCGATGGCCCAGTCCGCGGATTGGCTGCACGAGTACACCGGCGAGCTGTTCGAGCAGGGGCTGCCCTGGCAACCGGGTGCGCTTGAGTTGCTCGACAACTGTGCGGCAGCAGAGGTTCCGTTGGCGCTGGTGACGAACACCCGACGCTCACTGGCCGATCAGGCGCTGAAAACCATTGGTAGCCACTACTTTGCCGTGACGGTGTGCGGTGATGAGGTCGCCGACGGCAAACCTCATCCGGCACCGTATCTGCGTGCGGCGGAGCTTCTGGGCGTCGCGCCGGCCGACTGCCTGGCGATCGAGGATTCGGTGGCTGGGGTGTCGTCGGCCGATGCTGCGGGTTGTGCGGTCTTGGTGGTGCCCAACGATGTCGAGGTGCCTGGCGGATCGCGGCGTCGCCATGTCGAATCGCTGGCCGGGCTGGGCGTCGCCGACCTCCGGACGATCTTCGCCGAGTTGTCTTCGTAGGCGCGCGTTTCGGCCGTGTGCGCCGCCCGTCTGTGGGAACGTTGACGCACCAGTGTGCAGGTACGTCACGCAATGGCGCGAAAGGGCGAACAATGTCCCATGGGCCGATCGGCGGCGGTTCTCCGTTGGGAGCCGACGACGAGGATTTCAACTCCGGGCGTAGCGCGGTCAGGATCGCTTCAGTGGCGGCACTCGGTGGCCTGCTGTTCGGCTACGACAGTGCGGTGATCAACGGCGCGGTCAAGTCGATTCAAGAACATTTCCACACCAGCGACGCATCGCTCGGAATGGCAGTCGCCTCGGCGCTGCTCGGAGCGGCCGCCGGAGCCATGACGGCTGGTCGGCTCGCGGACCGCGTCGGCCGGCTGGCGGTGATGCAATTGGCTGCAGTGTTGTTCGTCATCAGCGCGGTTGGGGCTGCCTTCTCGCCGTCGGTGTGGGTGCTGGTCGGCTTCCGCATCATCGGTGGCATCGGGGTCGGTGTTGCCTCGGTGATCGCCCCCGCCTACATCGCCGAGACCTCACCCGCCAGCATCCGGGGGCGACTCGGGTCATTGCAGCAGTTGGCGATCGTCAGTGGCATCTTCCTGTCGCTGGCCATCGACGCGCTGCTGGCCCGCCTCGCCGGTGGCGCGAGCAACGAGTTGTGGCTCGGCCAACAGGCCTGGCGCTGGATGTTCCTCCTGATGGCCGTGCCCGCCATCGTCTACGGGCTGCTGAGCCGGACCATTCCCGAGTCTCCGCGTTATCTGGTTGCCACGCACCGGATTCCGGAAGCGCGCAAGGTGCTCACCATGCTGCTGGGGGAGAAGAACCTCGAAATCACACTGGACCGCATCCGGGAGACACTGGACACCGAACAGGCACCGTCGTGGCGTGACATGTGCAAGCCGGGCGGCGGGCTGTACGGCGTGGTGTGGGTGGGCTTGGCGTTGTCGATCTTTCAGCAGTTCGTCGGCATCAACGTCATCTTCTATTACTCCAATGTGCTGTGGGAGGCGGTCGGATTCGATGAGAATTCGTCGTTCGTCATCACGGTGATCACCTCGATCGTCAACATCGTCACTACGTTGATCGCCATTGCGCTGATCGACAAGGTCGGCCGAAAGCCGTTGCTGCTCATCGGTTCTGCCGGCATGGCCATCACGTTGACCACCATGGCCGTGATCTTCGGTACCGCACCGCAAGTCGGCGGCCAGCCGCAACTCGACGGTGCGCCCGGGATCATCGCCCTGGTCGCGGCAAACCTGTTCGTCGTCGCCTTCGGCATGTCGTGGGGGCCGGTGGTGTGGGTGCTTCTGGGCGAGATGTTCCCCAACCGTATCCGCGCGGCGGCACTCGGTCTGGCCGCCGCCGGCCAGTGGGCGGCCAACTGGTTGATCACCGTCACGTTCCCTGAATTGCGCAACATGCTCGGCGTCGCCTACGGCTTCTATGCACTATGCGCAGCAATGTCTTTGGTGTTCGTTGCCAAGTGGGTGCGCGAGACCAAGGGTGTGTCGCTGGAGGACATGCACGCCGAGTTGTTGGAGGCGTAGCTCCGAGATTTCGGGCCTGGTTTTGCTGATTTACGTGGACGATAATTAGCAGATCAGCGCCAGAACTCTGCCGTTGCCCAGTTCCGACGCTACTCGGCGGAAGGAACTGCAGTGGCCCACATCAATATCATCAACTTTCGCGCCGCGGGAGCAGCGGTGGTCGCCAGTGTTGTCGTAGTCAGTTTTGTGGCGGCTCCGGTCGTCGAGCACCGGGCGGTGCCTGACGTTCGCACGGTCAGCATGGCGACGACACAACTGTTGTCGGTGAACTGGGACGTCTTCGATCACGTCGTGGCTCAGCATGCACAGTCGGTGGCGGCTTTGGTCTCGGCGCCGGCACCGAGCGCCGGATCATCCAGTGTGCCAAAGGTTGTGGCGGTGACACCGACTCGGTCTGCGACGGCACAGCCGGCGGGGGTGGTCGCCGCGATCGAGTCGGCCATCACTTCGACCCTCTCGAGCGCGTTCCTCTTCGTCGTCAAGCCGTTGGTCTCCAACCCGGCATTGGCTCCGATCTTTGGCCCATTCGTCTTTGTCGGGGCGATATTTTTCGGCTTGTTCGTGGGCGTTCCGATCGTGGCTTTCAACTCGATCTTCGCGCCGATTCTGAACCTGTTGCCGTTTGCGGCGGTATCGGGTGCAGCCACCCAGAAGTCGGCCGCGTCGGCGCCCAAGCAGCTGGTCTCCAAGCCGACGTCACTCAAGCCGACGTTGCCCAAATCAGTCGGGCGGCATGGGAAACCGGTGGCAGCAGCGTCCGGCGTTGACAAGGGCACCGGAAAATCGCATGCGCCGTCGTGGCACGGCACGAAAACGTCCCACAAGGGTTCGTCTGGCCACAGCACCAAGGGTGATTCCTAGTGTGCTTTTGAGGTGGCATGCCTCGAAAACCACCCGCAAGGGCTCTGCTGGCGAAACGTAGCGCCGGGTTAGCTTGCGGCGCTGTCTGTTTCGCTGTCCCCGTCCCCGTCTCCGTCGTTTTCGGGTGGGTAGAGGGTCGGTTGGTGATATTGGTTGGTGCGGGGTTGGCCGACGTCCAGTAGGGGTGGTGGGGTCCAGTGCGCTTGGCCGTTTTTCATCGTGGTGGTCCAGCCGTTGGTGTCGACCAATCGGTTGTGGGGTCCGCAGGCCAACGTCAGGTCGGTGATGTCGGTACTACCGCCGTGCTGCCAGTCGGTGACCGCGTGGTGGGCTTGGCAGTGCGCGGCGGGTTGGGTGCAGTGGGGGTGGGTGCAGCCGCGGTCGCGGGCGAACAAGGCGAGTCGTTGTGCGGTGGAGGCGGTGCGTCGGGCTCTGCCCAGGTGCAGCGGCATGCTGTGGTGATTGTCGAAGACGCTCAGGTAGTGGTCGGCGCCGTGTTGGGCGGCCAGGTTCAGGAGGTCTTTGACGGGCAGTCGGGTGCCGGTGTGGGTGAGGGCGACCCCGGCGCGTTGTTCTAACTGTTCGAGGGTGCAGGTGGCCACGATGGTGACGGGGAAGCCGTTGTGGGTGCCGGGTTGGGTGCTGAGGCCGAGTCGGGTCAGGGCGACGAAGGCGTCGTGGCGGCGTTGGGCGGGGGTGCGGTGATCGTTGTCGATCTGCTCTTGAGTCGGAGTCCCCGATATACACGGATCAGGGTCGGCGGGGTTGCACATGCCGGGGGCGGAGTATGTGACCATCCACGCCTCAAACAACGCCCGCGCTTCGGGGGTCAATGACCCTGATACCGGTGAGGTGCTGTCAGATTGCTGCTTACCCACCGTGATGCCGCGCTGGGCAGGGGGTTCGGTGTCATCAGGTTCGGGGCCGTCTTGATCGAGCAGAAACAGGGTCTCGTCCGCAGCGGCTTTGAGTTGTTCGGGGGTGCTGTGCCGGGCTTTGGCGACCAGGTCCTGTTCACACTGCACCTTGGTGGCGGGGTCGACCCAGGCGGGGACGTCGGTGAAAAACTCGGCGATCACCGTGACATGACCGGGGTTGATCACCCCAGCAGCTTGGGCCGCAGCCACCTCCGGATACACCGGTTCCAAGGGTTCCCCGGTCAACCCGCGCCGCGGCCCCAGCAGGGCCGCGTCCCGCAGCCGGCGGCGCGCTTCGGTACTGCTGATCCGCAACCGGATCCGTAAAACTTCGGCCCAGTTTTTCGCCCCCACCGCTTTCGGGGTGGTCTGGGCCTGCAGGGCGGCCAGGATCTGGTGATCGACCGTCGCGGCCGCACACACGAGCCTTTCGCGTTGGGATTGCAGTTCCAGTAACTCCGGAACGGTCAGCGCGGTGTAGTCGACGCCGGCGATCCGACCCAGCACTTCATCGAGGTCGGCGTAGGCCTCCTCGATGGAGGCGCGATCGGAAACGGTCATACTCGAACACTAGTTCGACAAACCGACAAGGACGTGTGACCGAAGTGACGCCAGAAACCCTATGTGACCAGCGCTGACAAAGTGAACAAAGTTTCTTGGCGCAGTCGGTGCCGCGCACCCACTGACAGCTGATCGGTGGGTAACTCCCAGATCCCGCGGCCCCAGATTTAACTACCGTGTTAATTGGTGGGCCGCTCGCGGTCGTCGCGGGTGGCTAGCCGGCATCCGGGCCGACGCCGCCGCTTTTATCAAGGGGCTGCCATGAGTACTGCTATTCGTCCGTGCATCAATTCATCTGTGGCGCTGCTGGTGGCCGGCGCGGTCGCCGCGACTCCTATCGTCATATTGCCGGTCCATCAGGTGGCACCGGTGCGAAGTACCGTCGCCGTACGGCCGGCGTCAGCGGTGACCGACGCGCTCAACATCCTCGGCGATCTTGTGGACTACGGCCTCAATGTGGTCAGTGCTCCGGTCATTGCCGTCGACAACCTGCCGGCCTTCGGCATCGCGACGGGTGTGGTGGCGCTGGAGCACCCTGGGCTGGCGCCGAGCGCACTGAGCTCGTTCGTGCAGACGTTCGCCAATCCGGCGTATCCGGGCTTGGCGCGGTACGTGCTGATCAACCTGGCTGGCGTGTCCGCCTTCTTGCCTGCACCGCTCGGGCCTTCCGGCGCGAATCCAGGCTCGGTGTACACGGAGCTGCTGAACACCGCAGCCACGATCGGCGGACTGTTCAAGGGCCTGCCTAACCCCACGACGGGCAACGCCGCCATTGCCAGCTTCCTTAACGCCCACGGGCCGACGAGCGTGATAGCTGCGGTCAGCCAGGTCATTCCATCGGTACTGGCGGCGACTCATTTCGTCGTGTCCTGGGCCGCTCACCTACCTGCAACGCTGGAGGCGACAGTCGAGTCGGCGATTCGCAAACCGGTCCAGATTCCAGGCTTGCTGAGCAACCTTGTCGCCGGTGTGCTCGGGCCTACGGGACTGCTCGTGCAGGTCGCGCTCAACCTTGAGACCCCGGTGTCCCTGCTGCCGGGGCCGATCGGTGGCAACACTGGACTGGTGGTCACCTTCGTTCAGAACGTGGTCCATGGTGTGACGAATTTCGTCGGCGGTCTGCTGCCCACACCGGTCACGCCCAAGCCGTTCGCCGCCGTTGCGCCGTCAGCGGTGCCGGCCGGTGGAGCTGCCCCGATGTTGAAAAAGGCGTCGAGTACAGCTCCGAAGACCGCTCTGAAGACCGCCGCGCCGACGGCTACCGCGGCGTCGGCCACCGTCACGGGCTCGCCCCAGACCGGCAACGGCAAGCCCAAAACACCGGCAGATAAGCACACCTCGCTGAGCCCGAGCTCGTCCACCGGTCACCAGGACAAACACCACAAGTAGTGCGTCGTCGCTCCAGAGCGAGTGGCATTCGTTTCACGCTCGGGCGGGCGTGAAAGAATTGCAGCCCGTGAAGACCTTCGATGCGCTATTCGCCGAGCTCAGTGAGCGAGCGCAGACCCGGCCGGCCGGCAGCGGCACCGTCGCAGCTCTGGACGCCGGGGTGCATCACCTGGGCAAGAAGATCATCGAAGAGGCGGGCGAAGTGTGGATCGCCGCCGAATATGAGAGCGATGACGAGCTGGCCGGTGAGATCAGTCAGCTGCTGTATTGGACCCAGGTTCTGATGGTCAAGCGCGGTCTGACGCTCGACGACGTCTACGGAAAGCTGTGAGCACCATGTTGCGCGTCGCCGTCCCCAACAAGGGGGCCCTGAGCGAGTCCGCTGCCCACATCCTCTCGGAGGCCGGCTACCGCCGCCGCACCGATCCGAAGGACCTGACGGTCGTCGATCCGGCGAACAACGTCGAGTTCTTCTTCCTGCGACCCAAAGACATCGCCATCTATGTGGGGTCGGGGGAGCTTGATTTCGGTATCACCGGTCGCGACCTCGCCGCCGAGTCCATGGCGCCGGTGCAGGAGCGGTTGGCGCTGGGCTTCGGTTCGTCGACGTTCCGGTATGCCGCGCCCGCCGGGCGTGACTGGACGGTGGCTGACCTGGCGGGCAAGCGCGTCGCCAGTGCATACCCGAACCTGGTCCGGAAAGATCTGGCGGACAAGGGTATTGAGGCCACGGTCATCCGCCTTGACGGTGCTGTGGAGATCTCCATCCAGCTCGGCGTGGCCGATGCCATCGCGGACGTCGTCGGTTCGGGGCGCACCCTGGCGCTGCACAACCTGGTGGCGTTCGGTGAATCGCTGTGCGATTCGGAGGCCGTCCTGATCGAACGCGCGAACGTGCAATCCGACGCGGCCCACGACCAGTTGGCGGCGCGCATTCAAGGTGTCGTGTTCGGCCAGCAGTACCTGATGCTCGACTACGACTGCCCGCGTAGCGTTTTGGAGCGCGCAACGGCGATCACTCCGGGCCTGGAATCGCCGACAATCGCGCCGTTGGCCGATCCCGACTGGGTTGCCGTACGTGCGCTGGTGCCGCGCCGCCAGGTCAACGCCATCATGGACGAGCTGGCTGCTATCGGTGCCAAAGCGATTCTGGCATCCGATATTCGGTTCTGTCGCTTCTGACCGGTGGCGGTGTTAGCGTCCCCGTAGGTTTCGCCAACCTGCACTTCCGACTGGAGGGTCACGTGACGCAAGCGCTGGTTCTGCTGTTTGCCCTACTCATGGGTGTGGTTGCGGGCCTGCGGGCGCTCACTCCGCCTGCGGTCGTGGCCTGGGGCGCCAAACTTGGCTGGCTGCCGTTGGCGGGGACCTGGGCCGGCTGGGTCGGTCACTGGATCACTGTCACGGTGCTGACCATCCTGCTGGTGGTCGAGTTGGTCACCGACCAGTTGCCTTCGACGCCGCCGCGGACGGTGCCGGCGCAGTTCGGCGCCCGGCTGCTCACCGGTGCGTTCGCCGGTGCGGTCATCGGCGCCGGCTGGCACCACACGTTCATCGGAATGGGCGCCGGCATGATCGGCGCGGTACTGGGGACCATGGCCGGCTACCACGGTCGTCGAATCCTGGTGGAGCGCAACGGCGGACGTGATCTACCGGTGGCGCTCGCCGAGGACGTCCTCGCGGTCGCCGGTGGCTTCGCGGTAGCGGCTGTCGCTCTGAGCGCCATCGGTCCGTATGTCGTCGTCTGAGGCCACCGCGTACGACGCCATCATCGTCGGTGCGGGACAAGCGGGACCGTCGCTCGCTGGGAGACTGGCCGACGCGGGTCAGACGGTCGCCATCGTGGAGCGAAAGCTGGTCGGCGGTACCTGCGTGAACTACGGCTGCATCCCGACCAAGACATTGGTGGCCAGCGCACACGCCGCGCACCTGGCCCGCCGAGGGGCGGACTTCGGTGTGCACACCGGGCCGGTCAGCATCGACATGGCGAAGGTCAAGGCGCGCAAGGACGCGATCGTGCACGACGACCGTCACGGCGTCGAGGACTGGATCGCGAACATGCCCGGGGCCACCATGTTGCGCGGGCACGCCCGATTCGTCGGACCGAAGACCCTGTCGGTGGACGGGCGACTCATCGCGGCCGACCGCATCTTCCTCAACGTCGGAGGCCGGGCCGTCGTCCCCGACATCCCCGGATTGGCCGACGTCGACTACCTCACCAATGTCGGCATCCTCGAACTCGACTCCGTCCCAGAACATCTGGTC
>ERZ650309.1373-NODE-1373-length-11418-cov-5.395142_pt1 | contig 11418 bp, 10 predicted proteins | sample MGYA00376245_ERZ650309 | MGnify/ENA primary metagenome ERZ650309 (study PRJEB26733, sample SAMN07839294) | wastewater metagenome | biome: urban; feature: wastewater treatment plant; material: waste water | place: USA: North Carolina | collected 2016-04-26 ...
TTATGATCGCTTTGCAATTTGGCACAGGTATGCAAGAAAGAATGAGTCGTTTTAACGGTTTATTAGAAAAGGTTGATTATCAAACATTAAATATTGCATTAAGTGGTCGGGTTGATATTTATCAAGCAGCATGGGAGATTGGTAAACAACATCCAGTTAATGGTGTAGGTGTTGATAGTTTTGATAAAGTTTATTTATCCTACTTACCTCAAAATAATATGTGGCAAACGATGATTGTTGATGCACCTCCACATCCGCATCAAGTCATGTTAGAAATTTGGTCAGGTGCTGGTTCTATAGGTATTATAGGGTTTTTATTAGCATGGTTGGCCATGTGGCGTTTATGGCAACAAGCACTTCCTGAACAACGTAAATTGGCTTTACCTGTGCTGATGCCTCTTTTTGTTTTATGGTGGCCATTAAATACCCATCGTGGTTTTTATCCTTCAGAGTTAGCAATTCTCACTTTGTTTTTTGTCGCTTTGAGTATTGCTGCTTTAACCTCTCGTAGTGACTATAAATGAATACACTCGTCTGGCTAATAACGATTGTCCTGATCTTAGCGGTGGCTAATCGTTATCAGCTTTGGCGTATTGCTAAACCAACATCATGGCCACGTTTATTGATGTACCATAGTATTGCACCCGAAGCACCAACGGGTATGAATACGCCACCAGAGGTGTTTGAGGCACAAGTGGCATGGCTGAAAAAACAAGGTTATCATTTTTGTACGGTCACAGAATTATTGGCAAATCCAGCCACTAAAAAAGTGGCGATTACTTTTGATGACGGTTTTGCCAATAATTTCCACTATGCTTTTCCAATTTTGCAAAAATACCAAGCCAAAGCGACCATTTATTTAGCACCACAAATTGCTGATATCGACAAATTAACGCACCAGCAAATTCAAACCATGCAAGCTTCTGGCCTTATTGAGTTTGGGGCACATAGTGTCAGTCATATCAATTTGGCACAAACACCAGCCAATCAAGCACAGCAAGAAATTCAACAGTCTAAACAGCAAGTTGAGCAGATTACTGGCCAACCTTGCTATAGTTTTGCCTATCCTTTTGGTCGTTTTAATGAGCAAGTAGTGGCGTGGGTGCAACAAGCAGGTTTTCGTAGTGCTGTCACCACCCAAAAGAAGATTATTGCCAATCCCCAACAGCAGCCTTTAACAATTCCTCGTATTAGCACACATGGCGCAATGGATAAAGGCCAGTTTTATGTGGCGTTTAGTCGTGGGAGATATAAATTTTGATTCCAGTCAGTGTGTACATTATCACCAAAAATTGCGAACCCACATTAAGACAAACCTTGGCCAGTGTGGCTGATTTTGCCGAAATTATTTTGGTGGATTCAGGTAGTACCGACAATACCATTGAAATCGCCCAAGAGTTTAACTGTAAAATTTATCATCAAGATTGGTTGGGTTTTGCTAAACAGAAACAATTGGCCTTAAGCTATTGTCAATCTGAGTGGGTATTAAACTTAGATGGTGATGAAGTCGTTTCGCCTTTGTTAAAACAAGAAATTATTGATTGTGTGAATAATAACACTGTTGACGGTTTAGATATTCCCATTGAAGACTATTTCTTAGGATTCCCACCTGATAAAAACAGCAAATTTAATTATCGAATTCGTTTTTTTCGCAAGTTAAAAGGTGGTTATGATTTAGGGGTTGAAGTTCACGAGTCGATTAGCGTGCAAGGACAGGTTAAGCGTAGCAAAGGTTGTATTCAACATTATGGTGAAAACAGTATTTTTGTCAAAATCACCAAAAGTAATCAATATTCAGAATTAAAAGCCATCGAAAAAGCCAAAAAAGGTAAAAAAGCGAGCTTGCTAAAACTAGTATTAGTGATCCCTTTAACCTTTATTAAATCTTATTTTCTTAGACGTGCCATTTTAAATGGCAAACGCGGCTTTATTGTCAGTGTGTTAAATTCCTATTATGCGTTTTTGAAAGAAGCAAAACTATACGAACAAAACCTAAAAGATAGGTAAAATGAGCAGCTATTTTGTTACATATTAGATTTTTTAAAATATCATGATTAATGAGGCGTACAGGGCTATGCAAAACCATTATAAAATCGTTCACTGTGGTATTTTTAATGAACTAGATAATGGTAATTTTTTTTATGGTCTGGAAAGAAAAATATCACATGGTCTTATACAAAATGGCCATTTTGTCTATGATTTTAGCTATAGAGATATAGAAAGGTATTCACGATTTTTAGGTATAAAAAATACTGGCCTAAAAAAAATGAATCAAAGGCTAATTGATATTTGCATTAATATTAATGCAGATATTTTGTTTTTAGCAAAGGCAGAAAAAATAGAACAATCGACGTTAATCAAAATTAAAGAGTGTTTGCCACATATTAAAATTATTCAATGGTACGTTGATCATCTATTAGAAGCAGACAGTTTTTTTGAAAAGTTAAATTATATTGATGTCTTTTGTTATCCAAATGCAAAAGACCTTCAAAAGCTATCGGCAAAATATCAAAAAACGGTATTTTCTTTTATTCCAAATATTTCCGATCCAATGTTTGATAAACAATTAGCATTAGAAAAAACTACGGATGTTATTTATATTGCTAGAGACTATCAAGAAGACGTGAGAACTAAGTTTGCGGTGTTACTGAAAGATTTTTGTGATAAAGAAAATATCAAATTAAAAGTTTATGCATCCTTAGGTAATCCTGCTGTCTTTGGAAATGATTTTCATAAAGCTATTTCACAGGCAAAAATAGCCATTAATTTTAATCGAGATGATCATTTACAAGACGTTAATCCAGATAAAATACTGGGGGCATCAGATAGAATGGCTCAGTTTTTGGGGTGTGGAATTTGCACCTTTTCACCTCGTATCAAAGGCTTTGAAAAATTATATCAAGACCAAAAGGATATTGTTTATTTTGATTCGCCAAATGACTGCTTTGAAAAATTAAAATATTATTTACAAAACTGTAATTATGAATTGATCGCCAGTCATGGACAGATGCAAACCTATAAAATAGCCAATGCAAAAAGAGTTACTCAATTTATGTTAGAACTATTATCTGAGAATAGCTCATTTGATTGTTATGAATGGAGTGAGTATAAGTTTAAAGATGGGAGAGCTATATGATTATTTTACATACATTACATTGGGTTCAATTTGCTGGAACAGAAAAAGTTTGTGTGGATTTGTGTAATGAACTAGCAAAAGAGCATACAGTTTATTTATTGACACATGACAAGATAAAGCCTTACCTCAATGATGCGGTTAACTTTGTGGATTTTGATTTTGAAAAAAATAGATATAATCTATTTTTCTTGTATAAAGTTGCAAAAGTTATTGAGAAAATCCAGCCGGATATTATTCATATTCATAACACCAAAGAATTAGAGATAATGTACAATGCTCGGCTATTCTTAACTAAAAAAATTCCCATTGTTGGTACACGACATAATCCTGTGGTCAAAAAAAAGTTTGCCTTGGCTGATTTAGGTGTTGCTGTATCGGATGAAACACGACTGTATACCAATGCAAAAAAAAATATCACTATTCTAAATGGTATTCCTCAAAAAGAAGTACAAGATTTTTTACCTAAACATAAATTTACGATAGTTGCTGTAGGCAGATTAGCTCCTGTTAAAGGATTTAAACTACTTATTACCGCACTTTCTAAAGTCAACTTTGATTTTGAGTTACAGATTGTAGGTGAAGGTGAACAACGAGAAGAGCTATTAAGTTTAGTCGCTTCATTAGGTTTGCAAGACCATATTAAATTAGTAGGTTTTGTTAATAATGTACAAGATTATATTTATAACAGCGATTTGCAAATCATTTCTTCGAGTGAAGAAGGGCTATCATTAGCCTTAATTGAAGGTATATTTTATGCTAAAGTTTTAATTGCAACAGATATTGCTAATCACAAACAGTTATTGGGAGAAAGCCTTGTTTTTGATTATCAAGTTGATGCACTTGTTGCAAAACTAAAAGATGTACATGAAAATTATGATAAATATCGGGCTTTGTTTGCAGTAGTCAAAGAAACCAAAGAAAACTATACCATTGAAAAAATGGCTCAACAGTATTTAGAAGGCTATAAAAGCCTTCTAATTTAAGCTCTTTATTTTATTGAGTATTTTGAATGGGTTTAAATTTCTCTAAATAGACAAAGAAAACAAAAGCTGTTAAAAAACTTAATAGCTCTTTAGAGCCAAATGCGCCAAAATCAAATTGTGTGATCACTAAAAAATAGGCAGCAATAGCAAATAGCTTGTAATTCTTCTGTTTATATATTTCAAACAATACTGCATAAATACCAATAAAGACGGCCATTAACCCTAAAATACCCGTGCATAATAAAATTTCCAATACCATATTATGTGGATCAGGATATTGCTTTAAAAAAGAATCAGATAAGTTCATCCAAGTATCTATACCATAACCAAAATATATTTTTTCTGTAATTAATGCAATGGTGTGCGTCCAAATTTCAATACGGCCACTTCCATCCCCTTGTACTAATTGAGAAAATCTTTGTTGAATGGAGTTAAAAGAGAAATAAATACTTATTATAAAAGCTGCAAATATCAACATATAAACAATATGCTGCCATCTAAACTTTTTATAATGTATCACAAATAATACTAAACACGCAGCAATAGAACTAACCCAAGAGGATCTTGATACAGACAACAGCATCAATGTAGAAAAGACCAATATCAAGATTATACTGAGTTGTTTTTTGTGCTCAAATAACAAAACACTTAATACCAGCCCCATGCCCATTAACAAACCAAAAGCATTTCTATAATCTAAAGTCCCTTTTAATCCACTAGTAAACATGTCTTCTGGCAAACTCAATGCCATATATATACCTGTTAATGCCAAATATGAAAAAGATAAATACAACATTACTATAAAGTCATTTTTTGAAAAATATTCTAATCGATAATAGTAAGCTAAGATGATAAATATCAACGCATATCTAATGGCAAACATATATACCATATGCCATGATTTCTTGTCTAAATAATCTAAATTAAGTAAATTTGATAAAGTCATCGAAAACATGAGGAAAAAAAAGCTTATAAATAATAGTTTGGCTTCCCTTAGATTTTTTATTAAAATATCAAATCTTCTGCTCTGAAAAATATCAACCACAAAAAAAATGACCAGTAAAATGACCGAGGCTTGGTATACGGCATTTTTGAATGGGATAGATAGTAGCCAAATGAACAAAAAAATGTTAAAAATAATTTTTTGGGGGGAGTCAAGGTGCTTTAGAAGCGTCATAATCAATGCACTCAATTGCTTGGTAAAAAGTCACTGCAAACCAATTATAATTTATCAATCACCTTTAAACCATCCATCACCAATAAACCATCATTAAAATTATAGGTGTGCGTACCTTTAATACTATCATCCCAGCAAGGGTCAATACGTTGAAAGCATTGCTCTTGATAGCTATCTGTGGATAACTGAGTAATTTCGCGTAACTCTAAAGCACCACCATAACGTTTAATCGAGTCTTGGCTAGGGCGTAAAATTTTGTTGTCACTGACAATAATATTGCCTGCAGGACGGTCGTAAACCAAATTCGTTTTGACGGGGTTTAAGGGGTGCGCTTGCCATTGCTTGCCTAATAAATCCTTGCCAGAAAATAAAAATAATTTATCACCAAACTTTTTGCAGTCTTGTTTTAGCGCGGTAAATAGCCACCATTGATCCTGATAATAAAAAGGCGTGGTATCGGCAGCCAGAATATTGTCCATAATCACGGTATGTTTTTGCCATTTATAAGGAAATTGCTCACAACGCCAAATTTCTATGGTTTTATTTTGATGACTTTCGGGCATCATAAACCATTGACCATCTTGTTGAAATAACACAGGATAAGACAAATGATAGTCGCATTTAATAATCGGTATGGCTTCACTATAGGTGCCGTCTTTAAAGACTTCTATAACAGAAATAAAACCAATCGGATTGGCAAAAGGATATTCTTCAATAAAGATAAAATGTTTACCATTCTCGCTGGCGCAAAAAGGGTCAGCATAAAAACGGTCACTGGGTGGAATGATTTGTTGCATATCTGCTAAGTTATCGCTGAGCGCGTTTGGTTGCCAGCGATATAAAATAATCCATTGACCTAGATGATTTTTTTCTTCTTGGCGAATTTGTTGAGCGTAATATTTTTTTTGCAGATAGCGGAAAAAACTCATTAGAAAGCCTATTTCTAGTAAATACCGTGAATGTGTTAAGCAAGTTTATACTGTTGGTGGGTAATTGTAGATATAATGCAGGTACTTTTCTACGACATAAGAGTTGTTAAAAATATGCATCGTGTCGGTTTGGTTGTTCCTACTTTAAATGCGGGTGATATGTGGCCAGCTTGGTTGGCGGCTGTTATTGGTCAAAATTATCCACTGCACAGAAAGTTAGTCGTGGACTCCTCGTCGACCGATAATACAATACAACTAGCACAAGCGAATGGTTTTGAAGTATTAACGATTGCACGAATAGAGTTTAATCATGGTGCAACACGACAAATGGCAGCAGAATATTTGAGTGACTGTGATTTAGTCGTATTTTTAACACAAGATGCTATTTTAGCTCAGCAAGATGCGATAGAAAAATTGGTGTCAGTATTTAATGATTCTAGTATTTCATTAAGTTATGGCCGACAACTCCCACATAGCAATGCAAAATTAATAGGCGCACACGCTCGTTTATTTAATTATAGTACACATAGTCAAATAAAAGGCAAATCAGATATTCCCCGTTTAGGAATAAAAACTACTTTTTGTTCTGACTCTTTTGCTTGTTATCGCCGTACAGATTTGATGGCTATTGGTGGATTTAAACGTGATTTGATTTTTGGTGAGGATGCACAAATTGCAGCACGTTTAGTTTTGGCAAATAAAAAAATTGCCTATGTCGCTCAGGCATTAGTTTATCATTCACATGATTACACACTTGCACAAGATTTTAAACGTTACTTTGATATTGGTGTTTTTCATGCCCAAGAAACTGAAATTTTTAGTCAATTTGGTAGTGTATCGGGAGAAGGCTTACGTTTTGTTAAATCAGAGTTAAGGTATGTGTGTCAAAAAAGACAGTTTTTATTGGTTTTTAGTGTCATAATCCGCACTTTTGCTAAGTATGCAGCTTATAAAATTGGGCGTTATGAACGATTATTACCATTAGGCTTAAAACGTTTTTTAAGTATGCATCGTGGTTATTGGGTATAATTGCTAGTAAATGTAGAGAATATATTTTGCAGTCTTCTAATAAAATAGCAAGCTTGAAAAAAAGTATTATGGCATTAGGTATAATACAAATAATGAGTCTTGTGCTACCTTTAATAACGTTGCCATATTTAACACGTGTATTAGGAGTGAATGCTTTTGGCCAAGTCGCTTTTGCACAAATAATTTTTCAATACTTTATTATGATTACCGATTGGGGTTTTTCATGGAGTGCAACCAAAGAAGTAGCCTTAGTAAAACATGACCGTGAAAAGTTATCAGCATTATTCCTAAAAACTTGGTTAGCACAGTTATTTTTATTATTAATATTATTTTGTGTATTGTTATTAGCAATTTTATATGTGCCTTTTTTTGAAAAATATAAAAATATTTATCTTGTAGGTTTTAGCCTTGTTATTGGAAATGTATTATTGCCGTTATGGTTAGTTCAAGGTTTAGAATCTTCAGATAAAATTTTAAAAGCTCAGTTTTTTACAAAACTATTGGTTTTACCATTAACATTTATTTGTGTTGATAATAATCAAGATGCAATTTGGGCAATAGGTGTGCTCGGTTTTACGTCTATTTTATCTGGATTAGCAACACAGTATTGGATATGGTCTCATTTAGGATTGACTAGCCAAAAAGTATCATTAATTGAAATTGTAACCACTTTAAAAGACAGTGCTAATTTATTCTTTTCAAGAGTTGCTATTAGTTTATACACAACACTAATTCCTGTTGTATTGGGTATTGTATCTGGGCATACAAATGTAGCAATTTATAGTTTGGCTGATAAATTTAGAGTTGCTGCACAGTCCGTATTAGCACCTATATCCCAAGCATTATTTCCACGGCTGAGTTATTTATATAAGTATGATCCTGATGAGGCAAAAAAGCTATTAAAAAAATCAGGCCTAATAATGCTGATTTTGTCGTTTTTAATGAGTGTGATTTTATTTTTTTCGGCAGAGCTTATTATATATATATTTGGTGGTGAAAATTTTTATGGCGCAGTTTTAATATTGAAAATTCTTTCTCCAATACCTTTTATTATTTGTGTGTCTAATTTGTTAGGTGTGCAGATAATGTTGCCTAATAATAAAATAAAAGCTTTTAATAATATATTGTTTGTTGCTGGAATTTTAAGCTTTATATTGATGTATCCATTAATAAAAAAATGGGCAGAAATGGGTGCTGCAATTAATATCTTGTTGATTGAGCTATTTGTTGCTAGTGCTATGATGATGTATGTTGTGCAAAAAAGACTGATATTCTCCAAAAAAGAGGTAGAGTAAATGAATGTTGATTGGTTGATTGTGGGGGCAGGTTTGTCCGGTGCAACCTTAGCTGAACGCATCGCTTCACAACGTGGGGAATCCGTATTAATCGTTGAAAAGAGAGATCATATAGCAGGTAATGCATATGATGAATATAATGAATTTGGCATTCTAGAACATAAATATGGGCCTCATATCTTTCATACGAATAGTACTGATATTTGGCAATATTTATCTCAATTTACGGAGTGGCGGCCATATTTTCACAAAGTTTTAGCGTCAATTGATGGGCAATTAGTGCCTGTACCATTTAATTTAAATTCTCTTGATCAAATATTTCCTCAGAAATTAGCAGAGCGTTACACTGAAAAATTAGTGAGTCATTATGGTTTTGGCTCTCGAGTACCAATTTTGAAAATGAGAGAGACTAATGACGAGGATTTGCGAAACCTAGCAGATTTTGTCTATAAAAAGGTTTTCGAGAATTATACCTTCAAACAGTGGGAGCTAGCTCCAGAAGCGTTGTCTCCTTCAGTCACTGCACGTGTACCAATTTTGGTATCACGCGATGATCGTTATTTTCAAGACACTTATCAAGCTATGCCATTATTAGGTTATACGACGATGGTGCGAAAAATGTTGGCACATCCTAATATTCATATCATGTTGAACACGGATTGGAAAAAAATTAAGCAGCAAATATCATTTAAACGTATGATTTTTACGGGGCCTATTGATGAGTATTTTGATTATAAATATGGAGAGTTGCCTTATCGTAGCTTAGATTTTAAAACAACATCTTTGCCTATAGAGCAATATCAAGCAGTTGCCACCGTAAATTATCCAAACGAATATTTGTATACTCGCATTACTGAACAGAAACAATTAACGGGTCAAAAATCTAATTTTACGACTTTATTGTATGAATACCCTCAACAGCATCGTGTAGGACATACTATTCCATATTATCCAATTCCAACAGAAGATAATAAAGAGCTGTATGCGCTATATCGTACAGAGGCTGAGAAGATTAAAGATCAAGTTTTGTTTGTAGGCCGTTTGGCAAATTATATGTATTACAATATGGATCAAGCAGTTGCAGCGGCATTAGCTGTATTTAGAAAGAGTATAGATAATGTCATTTGATCAGTTAAAAAAAGCCAAAGAAATTTATATTTTATGTCCTGGTGGTATACAAACGGGAGGACCAGAATTATTACATCAGCTAGCTGCATTATTGCAGTCAATGGGGCGTAAATCTTACATTGTGTATTACCCATTAAAACAAAATTGGCAAATACCAGAAGCTTATGTGCGATATGAGTGTCAACAAGCATATCAAGTCCCTGACCGAGAAGATGTTGTTATTATTGTTCCTGAAACTTTACCGAGCTTTTTGGATTCTTTTAAAAGCGCGATTTGTGTGATTTGGTGGTTAAGTGTAGATAATTATAGAGGTAATTTAGATACCTTAAAATATACTAAAATATGGTTTAAAAAAAGTTTAATAAATGGTTTTAAATTTAGACCTCAGATTTTACATTTATTTCAGTCAGATTATGCTAGAGATTTTGTTAATAAGCGATTTAACGCAGATGGCCAAATGCTTTCTGATTATTTAGCAAGTGAATATTTAGAATCTGTTCATACCGACCAAAATAATCGGCAAAATATGATTGTTTATAATCCATTAAAAGGAGCTAGATTTACCAAGAAACTACAGTTAGTTATGCCTGATGTAAAGTGGCAAGCATTAGAAAAAATGACACGTTTGCAAGTGAGAGAAACTTTAGAGACGGCTAAAGTTTATATAGACTTTGGTACACATCCTGGTAAAGACCGCATCCCACGAGAGGCGGCCATGTGTGGTTGTGTAATTATTGTAGGCTTAAGAGGGGCAGCTTGTTTTAATCAAGATGTCCCTATTGCTGAAGAATATAAATATCCAGTTGAGAATGGGCAAATTGAAGTAATTGCAAAGAAAATTAGAGATATTTTGGCCAATTATACACTTCATTATCATAATCAAGAAAACTATCGCAACACTATTAAAGCAGAGCCTAACTTCTTTAAGCAACAAGTGGAAAAAATATTTTTTTGATAGGATCAGCAAATTGAAAAAACTAGCAGTATTACTTTCTACCTATAATGGTGAAAAATTTTTATCTGTTCAGTTGGAGTCTTTATTAGCTCAAAAAGATGTTGATCTAACAATATTTGTTCGAGATGATGGATCTTCTGACACCACGCCGAATGTGTTGGCGCAATTTGCAGCTCAACATAAAAATATTCATCTACGATTAGAAAAAAATATTGGTGTGATTGCCAGTTTTTTTGATTTGATGGCAACTGTTGATGATGGCTTTGACTATTATGCGCTTGCCGATCAAGATGATTACTGGTTACCTGAAAAGCTCATTTCAGCCGTTAATAAATTAGAGCAACAATCAAAAGATAAGCCTTTATTATATTGTTCGGCATTAGAGTTTGTTGACAAAGATTTGGTACATTTGGGCATGTCAAACTTAAACTTCAAACCCTCTTTTGGAAATGCCTTGGTTGAAAACATAGTCACGGGTTGTACTGCTGTATTTAATAATTCACTCAAAAAATTAGTAAAGAGTTATCAGCCCCAACAAGCGGTCATGCACGATTGGTGGTTATATTTGCTTGCCACGGCATTTGGCCAAGTTATTTATGATCCAATTGCATATATAAAATATCGTCAACACGGAGCTAATGTTGTTGGTGCTACACCAAGCTTTATGCGTTTATGGCATAGAAGATTGACTATTTTATTGCAGGCTAAGCCAATTGTTTCAACACTTCAAGCAGCAGAGTTTTATCAATATTATAATCAATATCTGTCACAAGAATATCTTGAATT
>ERZ650309.1374-NODE-1374-length-11416-cov-4.002817_pt1 | contig 11416 bp, 1 predicted proteins | sample MGYA00376245_ERZ650309 | MGnify/ENA primary metagenome ERZ650309 (study PRJEB26733, sample SAMN07839294) | wastewater metagenome | biome: urban; feature: wastewater treatment plant; material: waste water | place: USA: North Carolina | collected 2016-04-26 ...
ACGCTCTTCCGATCTTCCGCCCGGGCTACCTGTTCAACATGTCAACCTTCTTCCGTCGTATCGATGGTGCGATTGAAACCAGAATGGGTTATCCCTACATTTCATTTACAACCTCTACCAATAACTATAGCGGTGGAACAACCAACGATGAAATGATGATCAATCTCAATCAGATTGGTCGCCGCTCTTATGGCTACTTCATGGATGGCAACTGGCACCACATCGTTTTCCGTTACAACTCGAAAACCGGACTTAAGCAGGTGTTTGTCGACGGAGAATGTCCCGATGGTTATTCAAAAACACTTCCATCAGGATATTTCACCAACAACACTTCAGTGAACCGTGAAATGATTCTGAATACGCAGTCGACTTACCTCAAATATCATGGCGACTACGATGAGATGGCTATGTACAACTATTCTTTGCCTGACAAACAGATCTACAAACATTATCAGAATTTCATAGCTAATCAGCACTACACATATACAGCATATACCGGTACCGTACCAACACCCGCCGCTGTTACAGCTGCAATGGATCCAAATGAATATGGTCCCGGCTTCCCAACTGTTTCTGTTTCAGCTACCGATCAGATCAAAACTTTTCCAACTCCCCGTTACAAAACCGGTCACACTCTTATACCCAACATCCCAATTTATGGAGTAGAATATCTTGGAGGCTTACTTCAAACCAATACTACCTACGCTCAGGCACTGAATGCTGCCAAAATTCAACAGACTGAACTGGTTGAAAATTTTAATCAGTCACTGCTTGTCACCAGCAACACTCACGAGTACCCATACTATTCTGACACCACCAAATTTGCAGGTTGGTTCATGAAGTACGCAAATGCCAATCCTTCGCGTCACACCAGCGCAATGACCTTCTGGCCTACCGTTAATCCTCAGATTATCGGAAGAACTTCTTCACAGCCTTACGTGACTTGCAACTGTATGGCAAACAATTTTTATCTGCGAAACAGCTCCGGACAGTTTCTCGATATCTACGGAAACACCACTACTTCTTCCAAAACACTTAGTCCCGCAGCACCAACTGATTCTATTGCTTATGACGGACTTACTCAGAAGTACTACCTGCAGCAAATGATCAACAAACTCACCAGACCTATTAACTTGCTTTTCGAAAACGGTGAAGTAATTCCATTCTACAACAACTCTACAACTCTTTCAAAGGACCCAGCTGTAGTAACCGATAAAAATAATTCGGGCCTCGACTGGTATACATATGAAGGTCGTCGTGCAAAAGAAAAAGTGCAGGCTTATCGTAACCAATTCATGAGCCTCAGTCAACTGGCTAATACCAAATTCGCCTACTATCAGGTAGATGGTCAGTCGACATGGCGCTTCAACTACAGTGAGATGCGTCAGACTAACACCCAAATTAACGGACAGTATTACCCAACCGGAGATATTTATGTAAGATATCCTGATAACTGGAGATACTGGACCAGTGCCTGGCATGGCTGGCAGTGGGTGGTAGAATCCAGAAAAGTGGAACTCGCACTCGGCGACAAACTCTTTTCACCTGCTGTAGCTGCTGGATGGGATATTGATGAAACTAAAAACGTACGCCCTGCTCAATGGCTCGGATTGCTCAAAGCATTCTCAATGGCCGGAGCAGAATTTTTCTACCCTGCATTCTTCTCAACTACTGCACCTTTCCAGGATTCTAAAAACTGGGCATGGCAGGTAGTAATGCCTGCATATGCACAAGCTGTTACCAGCCGTTATGAAGATCTTCTCAGAAACGGATCTCTCATGGAAGGTGATGTTCCCAATGATTACATCAACCCGGCATGGAATGCCTACACATTTAAAACCGGCGACCTGAGGAAATTAGTGGTGATCAGAAAGCATAACACTCAGAATAAATATGCTATTACAGGCACCTTGCAACCAAACTCTAATATGATGGGCAACGCAGAAAACGAAGGGGTTGCTACCATCACATTAAGCGGTCAAACCCTGAAGTTCAAAGTGCGTCGTCAGGGAAGCACCTATATCTACGATAATACCAACACTGCCGCTCCGGTGTTTTACCAGTTGGATGAATGGCATGAATCGAAACATCCTTACCACTGGACCAAGGACTTTAACATTGAAGGTGAATTATTCGATAACACCAATGCAAATGCTGTTATCAGAACTCAGGTGCCTGCCGGAACCACCGCTGGTGACTACACCAACTTTACCAGCAGCGTTGGTTTCTCTTCTGCATCACAGGTTGTTTACAATTTCCAACCTCGCATGGGAGCTCCTTCCACCTATTATCTTTGGGTAAGAGCACGCTCTAAAACCGGAACAGCTACCGGATTTACAGTGTCAGTTGATGGCGGCACCGTGAACACATTCGATTGTATCAAAGATTCGAGCTGGGTTTGGTATCGTTTCAACACCAACAATGTTGCTGTCAGCTATTCAGGACTTACTGCCGCCAATCATCAACTTGCTATTACAGCACTTAATACCAACCTTGAAATTGACAAGATTGCACTTACTTCAAGCAGCACTGCTGTTTATGGTAATACAACAAATCCATGTACCACAGCTCAGGCCACCATCACCGCAGGAGGTTCAACCTCATTCTGCCAGGGAGGTTCTGTAACACTGACTGCAAGTACCGGAACTACTTACCTTTGGTCAAATGGTGCAACTTCCAAAACCATTACTGTTACAACATCAGGAACGTATACAGTTACCGTTACCACTACCGGAGTTGGCTCTTCAACATCTACTCCTGTTACAGTGACAGTTTACCCACTTCCAACAGCTACCATTTCAGCAAGCGGCCCTACCACAATCTGCCAGGGAGGCTCTGTGACACTGACTGCTTCTTCAGGAGGTACTTCTTATTTATGGAGTCCGGGGAATCAAACAACACAGTCTATTACTGTTGCTACAGCAGGAACATACAATGTAAGAGTAACCAATGCTAACGGATGCAGTGCACAATCGTCGAATGCTACCGTTACAGTTAATACAGCTCCCACGGCAGCCATTACAGCCGGCGGAAGCACCACCTTCTGTCAGGGTGGAAGTGTAAACCTCACTGCTAGCAGCGGGTCATCTTACCTATGGTCACCGGGTAACCAAACCACACAAACCATCAATGTTACTACAGGAGGTTCATATACCGTAAGAGTTACCAATGCTTCGGGATGCTCTGCAACTTCATCAGCCACTAACGTAACAGTTAACTCGCTACCAACAGCAACTATCACTCCAAGCGGATCACTGAACATTCCTTCAGGAGGTTCTGTGACTCTCACTGCAAGTGCAGGTTCATCATATTTATGGCTGCCGGGTAACCAAACCACCCAAAGCATCACCGTGAATACTGCAGGAAGCTACACTGTTCGTGTTACCAATTCTTCAGGATGTTCATCAACATCAGCAGCTGCTGGGGTTACAGTAACATCCGGTGGAACCGCAACAATCACTGCCGGCGGTCCTACTACCTTCTGTCAGGGAGGAAGTGTATCTCTGACCGCCTCGACAGGTACTTCTTATTTATGGTCGACAGGCGCAACAACCAAAACCATTTCAGTATCTAATTCAGGATCATACACGGTTACAGTATATAATGGTGCAACGCCATCTGTTTCCGCTCCGGTTACAGTAACAGTATTAGCATTACCAACAGCTACGATTACTGCCAGCGGGTCGACCACTATTTGTCAGGGTGCTAACGTAACGCTCACCGCAAGTGCTAACTCTACTTATTTGTGGTCGCCAAACAATCAAACTACTCAAGCTATTACTGTGAACACTGCCGGCACCTATAATGTAGTGGTTACCGGAACCAACGGATGTACAAAAGCAGCCACACCAGTAACGGTAACGGTTACCACTTGCGGCGGTAGCTGCGCTGCTCCTTATGGACTTTACACCAATAGTGTTTCATCATCGTCAGCATCTATCGGATGGACAAATCCTAACTCGGGACAAACAGGTTTCAATGTTAAGTTGAAGAATATGAACACGAATTATGTTTATATCACTGGAACAGTTCCAAGCACCACTACTTCTATTTCTGTTGGTGTTGCCTCATCAACCAGTTACCGCTGGTGGGTAAGATCCTGGTGTGGTGCAGTTAACAAATCAACCTATGCCGGTTTCCTTGCATTTGTTACTCCCGCTCCAAGAACTGATGAGCCTGTAGGAGTTGAAGAGCTCACTCCTATGTATTATACTGACGAGGAGTTTGAAACAGAAGGCGAAATTCTGATTCCTTTGGATGCTGATGGCATACAGGTATTCCCTAACCCTGCTTCTACAGTGGTGAGCCTCTCATTCAAATCAGAAATTGATGAGCAGCTGACACTTCAGGTAATGGATATGAATGGTAAGGTGATGCTTCAGGAAAAATATGAAGCCTTTGAAGGATACAACATCAGAGAATTCAACGTTGATCACCTGCCCAAAGGAATATACTTTGTGAATCTGGTAGGTAACTCCAGAAATGATGTGAAAAGATTAGCCGTACAATAATTAATATAGTAGTGTATAGTCAGAAAGGGCTTCCGAAAGGAGCCCTTTCTGCATTTAAAGTGTCAGTTAATTCGCTTTTGCTGTATTAAAATTCGTGTAACGATAAGGAATTGTTACTCTTTTAATTTTTTACAACACATTTTCAAAATCAGCACTCTGCTTTGAAAGGCTTGCAAATACTGGGTTTCACAAATTAATGCTTTGCAAACTGATTACATTTTTGCATTTTTTTCATCAAAACCTTTCAATTTCCAAAACCACGTCATGTTGATCACATTCCGCTTTTCTGCAGGGCTACTTTTGTTTCAACAGAATTCAGAAAGCAAAATTCAGATCAATTAATTTAAAACAACAACAAATGAAAAGAAAATTTACTGACGGAATCGGATCATTGGGAAGCATCTTCTCTATTGGATCCAAAAGCATTAAACTGTTTGCATTCCTGGCGTTTGCCGGAATCGGAGCAGCTAACGCACAATTCGGGGTTTACAACGGACATGAAGAGCCTATGGTAAAAGGCCTCAATGATCCTGCTCTCAGAGGCCCGGGTGCGAATGCTCAGCCTATTAAAAATATAACTGTTATGCCTATATGTCCCGGTATGTTCAATATGAACATGGTGGATATGGGCTTCGATAAAGTATTGCTTGAGTGGAACAATGGCTTTAATTATGACAGTCTTGTTTTCCGCTTTGCATTATCAGGTTCAGGAGTTTTCAGGGAAGTAAGAATTCCTGCTAATCCGAATCCGGGACAATTCTTTTTACAGGGATTACTTTCGCAAACAACTTATGATATTTCGATGTGCTCAGTATGCAGTGGTGGAATTCGTTCAGGATGGTCAAACACAGTTACCATTACCACACTGAATGAACCGGGTCCACGTTATCAGAACAATGTTCGTAATTCGCACCAACTTTCTATGAGTCCGAATCCTGCAACTAATGCAACTACTATTTCTTTCTATTCGCAAACCGATACCAGATATCAAATCATGATCGTATCTGCAACAGGAAAAGAAATGTACAAAAGAAGTATGGATGTGAGCATGGGACAAAATTCGATCCAGGTGGACCTCTCCTCTTTCGCTCCGGGTCTCTACTTTGTTCGATTGGGCAATGGATCGCAAACAACAATTGAGAAGCTTATGGTAAATTAATAAATTGATCTGATTGAAGGGAAAGAGGCCGAAAGGCCTCTTTTTTTGTTTATACCCATCTGCAAAAAAAATTACCGGAATCGGGAAACAGCGGCAGCTTTTTGTAAAAACACCATACATACATCTGATTTATTACACAGGCACCTAAAAAAGCAAAAACCCTGAAAGCCCCTGTTTATAAGGGTTCAGGGTTTTAGTTCCTTACTCAATCAATAAAATAACCCTAATCAGTCACATTTTCTTACATCAGTGACTGACTTCCGCAGAAAAGCGCACGCCGGTATCCTTACGGGGATATTTTTGAAACCATGTCGGCATGCTAAAATTTGATGAACGATTCAAATGACGTTACCAACATAATACAAGTACTGTGCCAAAGTTGAACAAACAAACCTTCAGATAAAATAAAACAAACAGATCAAAGCAAATGAAAAACAACATTACTAAAGTATTCGACAAAAGGGAAACGACCCCGAGCATCAGCCTCCACTTCGGCCTGCTCGCCCTGCTGCTCCTGTTGATTGCTGTGTATAGTTCCAAAGCGCAGACCATAAGCCCGATGCGCTACTGGACCTTTAACGGTGCAAATGCAGGAACAGACTCCATGGGGGTCTCCAATCTGAACTTCACCGCTTACAGTTCACAGTATTCGGTTGGAACAAACGGACAGGTTGGAAAGTACCTGACACTGGATGGCAACTCCAGTCTCATCGATGGTGGTCCGCTGTCAATCAGCAATGCCATCACCGTTGAATTCCTGTTCAAGCCGGGATATCTTTTCAACACCACCAACCTCATTAAAAGAGGTGATGGTACTTTTTCCATTCGTATGGAATATCCGAAAATGTCGTTTTATACGGCACACAAAAATGGCTCAGGTGCAACAGTCGAAGATGATTTCGTAATTAATCTCGATGGTATCGGAAGAAAATCGTACAGCTACTATATGGACAACAACTGGCACCATATGGTATTTGTGTTTAATGCCGCTACAGGTGTTAAACAAGTTTGGGTTGACGGTGAGTTGCCTGCAGGTTTCAGCAAAACTCTTTCTTCAACCGGAACATTTCCGAATACCGGAAACCTCAACTTCTATCTCAATCACACCGTTAACTACGTAAAATACTTTGGCAGCATCGACGAACTCGCATTGTATAATACTGCCATTCCTGCAAGCCTCATTTACAAACACTATCTGGGTGTACAAACCGGACAGCCATACAGCTTTGTAAACAACTATACCAATCCTCTTCCTGCTGCAGCAGCTGTTACCGGCCCTGTCGATGTAAACGATTTCGCAATCGGACATCCTTCAGTCTCAATGACGGCTATCGAACAGCTCAACACCTTTCCTGTACCACGCTTTAAACCCGGAAACTCACTGATTAAAAATTTCAACTGGATGGATCCTAAATATATGGGAGGATTGTTCCAGAGTGGAGTTACCACTCAAAATGCAGTTGACAACAGTGTGGTTATTCAGACAGAACTTGCTAAAAATTTCAACTATCACTTCAATGTTGAGCTTGGCAACGACCTGTTTGATATTGCCTGGGCAAACGCTGCAAATGCAAACCCAAGCTTTAAGCTGGCATTAACCATTTTCAGAGCTCAGCTAAACGGTAACTCACCTGAAATTACCAGCCAGAATAAACCTGCGAATCATTATCTGCAGAATTCAAGCGGACAGTTTCTCGATGTAAATGGTAACGTTTCATCATCAAAAGTATGGCGCCCGACTGCACCTACTTCTTCTTATGTTGGCGATGGAAACAATATTTACAATGAACTGAATAATCTTTACACAAGACTAAACCGTGATATCGATATTGTAAATGAAAATGGAGAAATATTCCCCCACCCAACCGATGTGGCAATGGCTAAAGATCCTGAGGTTACTGCTGCTAAAAATGCGTCGGGCCTTGACTGGGAAACCTTCCTGTCAAGCAAATACAAGGACAACGAAATCCAATCGTACCGTAATATTTTCATGGCACATCCCCGGTTGGCAAATGCAAAATTCACAGAATATGCAATAGACGGTTTCCCATTGTATAGAATGCGTTACAGCCAGGGGCGTCTGGTGAACAGTCAGATCAATGGTCAGTATTATGCTACTCCTGACTTCTACCCACGCTGGCCCTACAACTGGAGAAACTGGGTTTCTGCATGGCATGGATGGCAGTGGATCGTTGAATCACGCGTAAATGAACTTGCTGTAGGCGACAGACTGTATTCTCCATTTGTAGCTGCAGGCTGGGATGCTGACGAAACTCAAAACATCCGTCCTGCACAATGGCTGGGGCTGCTCAAATGCCTCGGCATGACCGGTGCCGAATTTTACTACTCAGGATTCTTCTCGCTTTCAGCACCATGGCCCGATTCAAAAAACTGGATCTGGCAGGCTGTAGTTCCATCTTATGCTCAGGCTATCACCAGCAGATATGAAGATTTCCTGCGCAACGGTGAACTCATGAACGGAGATGTTGCCAACTCCTACGTTACTCCTACCGCTCCCGGATATACGTTCTGGGCAGGTGACCTCCGCAAACTGGTTGTCGTTCGTAAACATAATAACGGAACCAAATATGCTATCACAGGTACTGTTCAGCCAAACTCTAACATGGCAGGAAACACAGAAGAAGAAAGTGTTGCCAAAATCACTCTCGACGGACAAGTAATTTCCTTTAAAGTTAGAAAGCAGGGAAGCACTTATATTTATGATAAGTCAGTTTCAGGTGCTCCTGTATTTTATCAGCTTGATGGATGGCATGAAAAAACCCACCCTTCAAGATGGACCAAGGATTTCAATATGGAAGCTGAATTGTTTGACAACAACAATACCCAGGTTGCCATTAAAACCAGCGTACCTGCTGGTACAGCTGCCGGCGACTTCACCAACTACACCAGCTATATTGCATGGCCCGATAACGCAGTTTCTCCTGCAGCGGTTGAATACAACTTCCGCCCCAGAAGTGCTGCCAACAACGAACTTTACCTTTGGGTAAGAGCAAGAAGCAGAGGCGGTGTTACAACCAGCATGAACGTACAGGTTGACAACAATGCTGCACGCACCATTGGCTGTATCTCTGATACTGCATGGACCTGGTACCGCTACGATGCATGCAACCAGCAGCCCATCAATTTCCAGGGTCTCACCATTGCCGATCACAAAATCATTGTAACTCCCGGAAATGCTAAACTCGAAATCGATCAGGTCATCCTTACCACCAGCAGCTCTTTAATTTTGAATAGCGCTCCTCCTGCATGCGGTGCAGCAACAGCAACCGTAACTGCAAACGGAAATACTACTTTCTGTACAGGTGGTAACGTAACCTTAACTGCAAGTGCCGGCAGCTCTTACCTTTGGATGCCGGGCGGACAAACCACACAGGCGATCACCGTTAGTACCAGTGGCTCTTACTATGTTACTGTAGGCGCCGGTACCGGATGCTCTGCTGTATCAAACGCAGTAGCTGTTTCAGTGGTATCTGCTCCTTCAGCTACCATCACTGCTTCAGGATCAACAACACTCTGCCCAGGTGCATCTGTAACCTTAAATGCTCCTGCAGGCGCTGCTTCATATCTTTGGACTCCTGGTGGTGCCACAACACAGTCGTTGACTACCGGTACAGCCGGAGCTTACTCTGTCAGGGTTACTAATGCAGCAGGTTGCTCAACTACTTCTGCTCCGGTTACTGTATCTGTTGGTGCTGCTCCTTCTGCAATCATTTCTGCAGGTGGCCCAACAACTTTCTGTCAGGGCGGAAGCGTTTCTCTGAGTACTTCAGGAGGATCTTCATACCTCTGGTTCCCCGGCGGACAAACAACTTCTTCAATTAACGTTTCTGCATCAGGAAACTACACTGTGAGAGTTACCAATGCCAGCGGATGTACTGCTATGTCGCAGGCAACTGTTGTGACTGTTAACTCCATCCCAACCGCATCTATTACCGCAGGAGGTCCTACCACTTTCTGTGCCGGTGGAAGTGTGGCTCTCACTGCAAGTGCAGGTGCTTCTTACCTCTGGTCACCGGGTGGTCAAACTACACAATCTATCAATGCAACACAGTCAGGTTCATACACCGTTCGTGTAACCAACGCATCAGGTTGTTCAGCTGTTTCTGCAGCCACTTCAGTTAACGCCGCTGCTACTCCGGTAGCAACTATTTCTGCCGGCGGACCAACTACTTTCTGTAATGGAGGCAACGTAACATTGTCGGCAAACAGCGGCTCATCATACTTATGGACTCCGGGTGGACAAACCACACAATCTATTACGGTTGCTGCTTCGGGTTCATACACTGTTCGTGTAACCAACGCAGGTGGTTGTTCAGCTACTTCAAGTGCTACAACTGTTACTGTGCAGGCTGCTCCAAACGCTCAGATTGCGAACTCAGGTCCCCTGACTTTCTGCGCCGGTGGAAGTGTAAATCTGGTTTCAAGTGCTGGCAGTTCTTATCTGTGGAGCCCGGGTGGACAAACCACTCAAACTATTAATGCAACTGCATCGGGTTCATATACTGTAAGAGTAACCAACAGTTCTGGTTGTACTGCAATATCTGCACCGGTAAATGTAACTGCCAATCCATTGCCATCAGCGGTTATCAGTGCCAACGGACCACTTGCCTTCTGTGCAGGCGGAAACGTAACCCTTTCTGCACCTTCGGCTGCATCATATCTGTGGACTCCGGGTGGACAAACTACTCAATCTATCACTGTTTCAAATGCAGGTAGTTATTCAGTAAGAGTTACTAATGCTGCCGGTTGCTCTGCAACTTCTGCTCCTTCAAATGTAAGTATCACTACCAACCCGGTTGCGACCATCACTGCAAGTGGAAATACCAATTTGTGCGATGGTGGAAATGTTGATCTTACCGCTAGTCCAGGAACTTCCTATTTGTGGAGCAACGGAGCAACATCACAAACCATCAATGTTGATGCTGCCGGAAACTATGCAGTAACAGTATTCTCAAGTGGTGGCTGTAGTGCAACTTCAGCACCACAGGCAGTTTCTGTTTCAGCACCGGTTGCAGCATCCATTTCAGCAAACGGACCTACCACCTTCCAGCAAGGTCAGTCAGTAGTTCTTACTGCTTCTGGTGGCTCATCTTATGTTTGGGCTCCCGATGGAGAAACTACTTCATCTATAACAGTAACTTCAAGTGGTGTTTATTCAGTAACTGCATACAATGCCAATGGTTGCTCAGCGGTTTCTAACCCGGTTTCTGTAAGTGTTATTCCTGTTGCCGGCCCACCGGCATCTATAACCCTGAGTGGCCCTGATAAAATCTGCCAGGGAGAAAATGTGACCCTGACTGCAAATGCAGGTTCAGCATACTTATGGAGTCCGGGTGGACAAACTACACGTTCGATTGTGGTAAATGCAGCAGGCACTTACTCGGTTCAGGTTACAGATGCAAACGGTGTTTCTTCAACTTCATCAGATGTGATGATTACTGTGAATCCTGTTCCTTCAGTTCCTGCAATCATCTCAAGCTACATCCCCAACTCAGCCTATCAGCTGAAAGCTTATGAGCCGACTGCACACAACTACATCTGGTCAAACGGTGCTACCACTCAAACCATCAATGTGAGTGCTATTGGAAACTATACCGTTCGTGCCATCAACGGAATGGGATGTCAGTCTGCAATACAAACCATGTCAGTTACCGCTCTTATTCCACAACCATGTGCAGATCGGAAGAGCACACGTCTGAACTCCAGTCACTTAGGCATATCTCGT
>ERZ650309.1375-NODE-1375-length-11415-cov-5.486972_pt1 | contig 11415 bp, 10 predicted proteins | sample MGYA00376245_ERZ650309 | MGnify/ENA primary metagenome ERZ650309 (study PRJEB26733, sample SAMN07839294) | wastewater metagenome | biome: urban; feature: wastewater treatment plant; material: waste water | place: USA: North Carolina | collected 2016-04-26 ...
GGGATCGCGTCCGGCCTGCTCGGCGGATTGCCGCATGATGGTGATGAGTTCGGCCAGTGCCGGCCCGCTGACGCCCAGTGGCTGAAAGCCGTCGCCGCGTCGTCCGGCCCGGCGGGCGGCAGCCTTACTGTGCCCACCGATGTGTACGGGTATCGGCGAAACAGGCTTGGGATAGCAAGCAGCACTGGTGAATTCGAAGAACTCGCCGCGAAAGTCCGCGCCGTCGGGGCGATCTGACCACAGCAGCCGCAGCACGTCGAGCTGCTCATCAGCCCGACTACCTCGCGTATCGAACGGTGCCCCGCACGCCTCGATCTCCTCGCGGAGCCAACCCATGCCTACCGCGAGCCGAATCCTGCCGCGCGACAACGCATCAACGGTGGCCACCCGCTTGGCGAGCACTACCGGATGGTGGTTGGGCAGCACCAGCACGCCGGTGGCAAGGCCGAGCGTCGTGGTGTGCGCGGCGAGGAAAGACAACAGGTCCAGTGGATCAGGCACCGGACAGTCCGCCGGGATCTCGACCCGGCCCGAAGCGTCGTACGGATAAATGCTGGAATATTGCGTCATCAGCACCGTATGTTCCACGGCCACAATGGATTCGAAGCCGCAGGATTCCAAGTGCTGGGCAAACGGCACCATCCACGCCGGGTCTGCGGTCACGCCGGCAGAGACCGGCGCCACCACGGCGTATCTGAGCGAGGTCACCCGCGCCTGCTCCGACGAATCTCTTCCCAACACTGCAGGCGCGTCTTGCCGGTCTGCTGCATGCACTCGCGAATCGGTGATTCCTCTTGGGGCTGAGGAGATTCCGATGTTGTTGTGGTGGACGTGGCCGAATTGGTGTCGGTCGTCGTTGGTGCAACGGTGGTAGTGACAACCGTCGTCACCGTGTCGGTGGGCTGCACGTCTTCGGTCGACGTCACTGTGACGGTCGGCTCTGTCGATGGTGCTGTCGTGGTCGGTGGCGCGGTGGCGCTATGTGGTACCACCGCTGTGGTGGTGGCTTCGGGTTTGGCCGGTGCCCGCTGTTCGTCCTTGAACAGGTCGAATTGGGTGACCGCCAACGCGATCACCGCGACGAGCAAGATGGCCACGGCGATGGGCAGCAACAGCGAACGACGCCCCCGCGCCGCTGCGGGCACCGGCATCGCATCGGTGGTCTGTGGGGTGGCTTCAGGCGTGGTGAGAGCAGAAATCGCGCTCAATCGGGTCTCGTCGCTGCCGGTGGCACCCAACTGATGGGCTAGCGCGCGCGCGAAGTCGGCACACTTGTCGAAGCGGTCCTGCGGGTTCTTGGCCAACGCCTTGGCCAACACCGCATCGGCGCCCGCCAGTTCGGGAATCCCCAGTGACGGCGGGGGAGTGTTCAGGTGATGGCCGATCACCACCGCTGCATTCGGGTCCTGGAAAGGCGGTGCCCCGCTCAGTAGATGAAAAGCGGTGGCGGCCAACGCATATTGGTCGGCCCGGCCGTCCATGGCGGCGCCGGTGAGCTGTTCTGGCGCGGCGTAGGACACGGTGCCGATGGTCATGTTGGTCGCGGTCAGGCCACTGGGATCATCGGCCCGGCGGGCAATGCCGAAGTCGGCCAACATGATTCGTCCGTCGTCTGACCCGCTTCGGCCGACGAGGATATTGGCGGGTTTCACGTCGCGGTGCAGCAGATTGCGCTGATGCGCATAGTCCAGGGCGTCGGCCACCGCGGTGATGATCTGTGCGACCTGCGCCGGAGGGAGCCTGTGGTCATGGTGCTGCTGCAGCAGTTCCCCGGCGTCGGGTCCGTCCACGTAGTCCATCGCGATCCACAGCTGCCCGTGGTCCTCGCCGCGGTCATAGACCCCCACGATGTGTGGATGGGTCAGCGTCGCGGCGAAATCGGCTTCCTGTAGGAACCGCTCCCGGTAATCACCGTCTGCCGAGATCTCCGGCTTGAGTACCTTCAGAGCATCTTGGCGCGGCAACCGTGGATGGGCTGCTACGTACACCTCACCCATGCCGCCGGCACCGAGGCAGTGAACCAGGGTGTATCCGGCGAATGTGCTTCCGTCATCCATCGGCATGCGGGCATCGTAAACCGATGATTTACAGGTCGAGCGTAAGAGTGCCCTCGCCACGGGCGCGCGACACACAGATCAGTGCCTGACCTGCCTGCCGTTCGGCATCGGTGAGCAGCGCGTCGCGGTGCTCGACGTCGCCGCTGAGCACTGTCAGTCGGCAGGTCCCGCAGAATCCCTGCTGACACGAGTACGACGCATGGACGCCTGCTTTGGTCAGCGCCGCCAACAGTGTCTCGTCGGCAGCGACTTCGACGGTCTGCCCGGTCGAGGCGATCTGTGCGGTGAACGGTTGTCCGTCGATCACCGGCGGCGCAGCGAAGCGTTCGAAATGCAGCTCGACATCGTCCGCGCCGACCAACCGTGTCCGAATCGCGGTCAACATTGGTGCCGGACCGCACGTGTAGACCGCTGTTCCCGGCGCGCAGTCGCCGAGCAGATCATCAGCGGTGGGCAGGCCGGCCTCGTCGTCGGTACGGATCTGCACTCGGTCACCGAACTGGGCCAACTCATCCAGGAACGGCAAGGTGTCGCGGCTACGGCCGGTGTAGATCATCGACCAGTCGATACCGAGCCGCTCGGCGCGATGCAGCATCGACATGATTGGCGTGATGCCGATGCCGCCGGCGATGAAGCGCAACCGCTGTGTCGGTGATCCGAAACCGGGCACGGTGAGCGGGAATGCGTTGCGCGGACCGCTGGTGGTGATCACATCACCGACGGCGAGCGTGTGTGCCTCGATCGAGCCACCGCCGCCAGTGGGTATGCGCCGCACGGCAATTCGGTAGGTGTCCTGCACCTGCGGATCGCCACAGAGCGAGTACTGACGGATCAGCCCGCTGGGCAGGTGCACGTCGATGTGCGAGCCTGGATGCCACGACGGGAGCGTGACATCGTCGGCCGAAGTGAACGTCAGCGCGACGACATCCTGATCGTGGGCGACTACCTGGCGGTCCAGCACGCGGAGCCTGATCTGCCGGTCGACCGTGGCCAGCGGCCGCGGCCGCCGTACGGCCGTCGTGACGGCCAGCCCACCGCTGATGATGGCGTCGCTGACCGTCACCAACAAATCGTGGCGCAGCCCGCCGAAGACACTCGGCGGTGCCAGCCGGATTTTGGATTTGCGGGCCATCAGTGGTGGGCCGCGCGCGCGGCGGGCGAGTTGGCCAGGTAGGCCACCGCCTGGGCCGTCGAACCCATGTCCTCGGGGCTGTAGCCAGGCAGGAAATAGACCAGGGTCTGCTTGAACAGCAGATTCCGGTACTTCGGCAGCAGGCCCAGTTTGGAGTCACGCATGCGCAGGCGTTGTATCTGCCACCAGGTCAGGTTCAGCTGCGGATCGGACTTGACCAGGAAACGCATACCGCGCTGGAAGATCGCGTAGAAACCGGCGCCGACCACAGCCATGGCGCGGATCCTGGTGAGGTAGCTGTCCCGGAAGTAGGTGGCGACGTCGTGGGCCACCGAACGGTGCTCAACCTCTTCGGCACCGTGCCAGCGGTACAGGTCCACCAAAGTGGGATCCGCGTCATATTCGTCCCAGGTGCAGTTCAGCACGAAATCGCCCAGTACCGCGGTGAAATGTTCGATGGCTGCGATCAGCCACAGTCGCTCGATCAAATGGTTCATCTTGCGGCGCGGATTGGTGGCCTTCGTCGGTCCCAGCACCGTTTCGAAGATGTACTCGATTTGCCCCAGCAGTGGGTCCACATCGAGACCGGAGTCGACCAGGTAGTCATGCATGACGGTGTCATGTGCCTCGGCGTGCATGGCCTCCTGGCCGATGAAACCGCGGACATCCTCGGCGAGTTTGGGGTCCTTGATGAGGGGCAACGCTTCGTTGAACACCTCGATGAACCAGCGCTCACCGGCCGGCAGCAGGATGTTGAGCAGGTTCACCAGATGGGAAGCCACGGGATGCTCGGGAATCCAGGACATCGGCTTGTCGGCAGTCTCGAAGCGCACGTTGCGGGCCTGGATTTGCACCGGCCCCGGGTCAACTTCGAGCTCGAACCGTTGTGGTCGCAGCATGAAACGGCTACCTCCAGATCGTCGGCGTCGTTGCCAGTCGAATCAGTGTAACCGTTTATATGGGAACAGCGGTACTAGGTATTACATACCCGGGATATTCATCCCGGGCTGCGGACCGACCGGCGTCGCCTGGACCGTGGTGACGCCGTTGGAGCCGACGTTGGGTGCGGCACCGGGGCGCGCGCCGCCGCCACCGGCTGGGGTGCTGACCGCTTGGGCGTCCTGAACGGCCTTTTCCGTGCAATTGAGTTCCAGGATCATCCGGCCGTGGCCGCTGAGCTTCTGCTGCGACACGATGCACTGTGCCTGGGGTACGTCACTGCCGACCGAACCGCCGAACGTCGCCTTCACGCCTTGTGACTTCAGGAGGGCCACCGCGCGGGCGTATGACTCGCCGACGACGTTCGTTCCAGCCGCACTCTGTCCGGGATCGGACGTGGCAACCGACGAACCGAAGACTGCCGCCGCACCGACTGCAGCGATCCCTGCCGCAGCCATCACAAACTTGTTCACGTGACCTCCTGACACTAATAGCGAAGATAGCGCACCAGCGTTACAGGAGAAACCAGAATCAGCGACCAGCGTGGCGGGTCGCACCGCTGATCACCTGCGACAATGCGTTCGCTTGCGGGTCCGCATACACGTCCTCCAGCAGCAGGCGACGACCGTCCGGGCCCGCCAGCGGCACCCGCCAGTTCGGGTATTCGTCGGTGGTGCCAGGCTGGTTCTCGGTGCGGACATCGCCGACGGCGTCGACGAGCGCCAGCGTCACCAAGCGCGACGGGGTGTGCCCCAGGAAGTCGTAGAGCGCACGTACGACCTGCTGGGTGTCCGTGGGGTTGTCGGGGTCGGCGTTGCGGGCCAACAGACCCATCGAGCGCAGCAGTCCGATCCAGCGCAGCCGTTCCGCCCGGTCCGACGCCTCTTCCTCTGCGAACGACCGAGTCAGCAGGCCGAGTTCCTCCCGGATCCGCAGATGCTCGCCGGCCAGGTAACCCGCAGTCGGCGGTAGGTCATGGGTGGTCACCGCCGCCAGGCAGGATTCGCGCCACTGTTTGGCAGGCAACGGGCGCCCGTCGGCGTCGGCCTCGAACCACAAGATGGAGGTACCCAGAAGTCCGCGCTCGCCCAGATAGTCCCGGACCCACGGTTCGACCGTTCCGAGATCTTCCCCGACGACCACCGAGTTCGCACGGTGCGCCTCCAACGCCAGCACCCCGACCATGGCTTCATGGTCGTACTGCACGTAGGTACCGTCCGTCGGCGCGCAGCCCTGCGGCACCCACCACAACCGGAACAACCCCATGATGTGGTCGATGCGCACGCCGCCCGCGTGCCGCAGCACGGCACCCACGACCGCACGGAAGGGCAGATATGCCTGCTCGGCCAGTCGGTCGGGATGCCACGGCGGCTGCGACCAGTCCTGGCCCAACTGGTTGAACTCGTCAGGCGGTGCACCCGCGCTGGCACCCGACGCCAGCACGTCCTGCAGGGCCCAGGAGTCGGCACCGCCCGGATCCACCCCTACGGCAAGGTCGTGCATGATGCCCAGTGCCATACCGCTCTGTCGCGCCGTGGCTTGTGCTGCGGTCAGCTGGTCATCGAGCTGCCACTGCAGCCAGCGATGGAAATCGACACTGCCACTGTGCTTTTCGGCATACTTCTGCACTGCGGGACGGTCGGGATGACGCAGTTCGCGCGGCCAGCGGCGCCAGTCCGGGCCGTGTTTCTCCGCCAGCGCACACCACACGGCGAAATCGTCGAGGCTGCGGCCCATACGCGCCCGATACGCGGCATATGCCAGCTCCCGTCCCGCTGATCGACCGGCGCGGTAGACCTCCCGCAGCGCGGTGCGTTTGGTCTTCCAGACCTTGTCCCTGTTGATCAGCTCGGAGCGGACGGCGCGGGCCTGGGTCGCTGCGCGTGACGTGCGTAACCGGTCGATATTCGCGTCGACATATTCGGCGATGGCCTCGACCCGCAGGTACAGCGGATTGGCGAACAGACGCGACGTTGGCAGGTATGGCGAAGGTTCCATCGGCGCGACCGGTGCCGCGGCGTGCAGGGGATTGACGAGGATGAAATCGGCGTCATGGCGACTCGCGGACCACACGGCGAGGTCGGTCAGGTCGGTCAGATCACCTGTGCCCCAAGACTTTTTGGAAAGCACACTGTACAGCTGGGTGGACAGGCCCCAGGCCCGCGCGGTCCCGAGTTGGTTGGTCAAGGTGCCGGGCGAGACGATCAGCGCGGTGCTGGCGTCCACCGAACCGGCCTGGACGTGGATCCGGTGATAGCCCAGCGGCAGATCGGCGGGTATTTCGAAAGTGGCCTCACCGACCAGCCCACCGTCGAGCATGAACGGCGTGCGGTTGTTCTCCAGCTGACGCAGTCCGGCGCGAACGGTCCCGTCCTCCAACCGGATCCACACGCCCACCGGATCGCCGTGCCGAACGTGTACCCAGAAGCTCGACGACTGGTCGGCTCGGGCCACCACGGTGGCCGGCAGGGTGCGGCGCCAATAACCCTGGTCGTGAGCTGCCAGTGCTGCGCGCCGATCGTCCTCGGTATCGGCCGGCACGCCGAGTGCCGCCAGGACGGCCACCAGTGTCTGGGTGCTCACCGTCTTGGTCGCACCGGTCCAGTCGGTGTATTCGGTGGCCACTCCGTGCCGGTGGGCGAGGTCGGCGAGTGCGGCGTCGCTGTCGGTCATGTCGGCAATCTTGCCGGTAAACCGCGGCGTGCACAGTCTGGATAGGCTGGCACGGGAGGTGTCGACGTGGACCCACAACTGTTCTCCGGCGTACTGCCGATGCTGCTCGATGACCCGGTGTCTTATGCGATCCCGTTCTTCGTGGTGGCGCTCCTGTTGGAATGGATGTCCGCGGCCAAGCTGATTTACGACGGCACGTCGCGGCCGCCCGTAGGTGCATATCTGCGGCCCGACGCGTGGGCGAGCATTCGGATGGGCGCGACGTCAATTCTGACCAGCGCCTTCTTCAACGTCATCGCCGTGGTCGGGTACGCGGCGCTGTACGTGTACGTCGCGCCCTGGCACTTGCGGGCCGATGCGTGGTACACGTGGGTGGTCGCCATCGTGGGTGTCGATCTCATCTACTACGGCTACCACCGGATGGCCCACCGGGTTCGGCTGTTCTGGGCCACCCACCAGGCGCACCACTCCAGCGAGTATTTCAACTTCGCCACCGCGCTGCGGCAGAAGTGGAACCCCAGTGGCGACGTGCTGATGCGGTCGCTGCTGCCGTTGATCGGTGTGCCGCCATGGATCGTCTTCGCCAGTTATTCGATAAATCTGGTGTACCAGTACTGGATTCATACCGAACGCATCGGAAAGCTTTGGTGGCCAATCGAATTCGTGTTCAATACGCCGTCTCATCACCGAGTGCACCATGGTATGGACCAGCAGTACCTGGACAAGAACTACGGCGGCATCCTGATCATCTGGGATCGAATGTTCGGAACCTTCGCACCGGAGCGGGAGCGGCCCAACTACGGGCTCACGAAGCCGGTGGGGACGTACAACATCTGGAAATTGCAGACTCATGAGTACCGCGCGATGGGCGCCGACGTGCTTGCGGCGACGACGTGGCATGAGCGGCTGGGCTACCTGGTCGGGCCGCCGGGGTGGCAGCCTGACGAGCCAAAAGGCCACTCGGCGGCCTGAATTCGATGCTGGTCGCGCGTAATATGCTGACTCCCAAGGCAATTGACGTGCGCGTTGGTAAGCCACTTGGCGCGCACGCAGTGTTTGCCCATTGTTTTTGATTCTTGCGAGCCGAACGGCTTACGAATCTGTCGGCGGACGGTACCGTCGGTCCCGACCAACCGAAAGGAGCACGACGTGGCAGACACGTTGAACAAGGGTGACAAGCTGGAGGTCGGCCAATCGCTGACGTCCAACAACGGCGCTTACACCGCGAAACTGCAGGAGGACGGCAACTTCGTCCTGTACGCGGGGGAGCAGGCGGTGTGGTCGACGGGCACCAACGGTAAGAGTGTTCAGCGCGCCGAGTTGCAGGACGACGGCAACTTCGTGTTGTACGCCGGTGACGGTCCGGTGTGGGCCAGCCAGACGGCCGGTGCCAATGACGTTCGTCTGGTGCTCCAGGACGATCGCAACCTCGTGCTGTACGCCTCCGACGGGGCCAAGTGGTCCTCGGAGACCCACACCGACGAGGTCCCGCCGGCGCCGGTCGAGGTGGAAGTTGCCCCCGCCGCAGTGGAAGAGCCCATCGTGGAGGCGGTCGCGGAAGCTCCTCCCGCCCCGCCGGCCCCGCGCACGTACACCGTGCAGTCCGGCGACACCCTGTGGGCCATCGCCGAGCAGTTCTACGGTGACGGTAACCGTTACCCGGAGATTGCCGCGGCCAGTGGCGTCGACAACCCGGACCTCATCCAGCCGGGTCAGGTACTGACCATTCCTTAGGGGTTTCTTGGAGGCGGTCCGGACCGAAAGGTCCGGACCGCCTTTGCATTGTGGGTAGTCTGGCGCAATCTTGCCGGCACAGATCGGAGTGAGCCATGAGTGTGGGGGGTCTACGCGGACTGGCACTGAGTGTTTTAGCTGCGGTGGCGGGTGTTCCCGCCGCGCAGCCGACAGTCGCCGCCGCGGATTTCGGGGTCCTGGTGTATCCAGGCATGGAAATCCACCAAGCCAACGAGCGATGCACCCTGGGATACGTCGACGTCCAGGCGCGGATCGGCTACACCGCGGGGCACTGCCGCGGCAACGGCCACGTGACCGACAAAGACGGACGCTTCATCGGCACCATGAGCACCTTCCGTGACAACACCCCGGACGGCGCGACCATTGCGACTGATCATCAGATCTCGGACTGGGAGACCATCGCTCTCGCCGGTGATGTCACTGTCAACAATCTGCTGCCCGGTGGCCGGATGCTGGTGACCGATCCCGTGGTGGCGGCGCAGGCCGGACAGCGGGTCTGTCACTTCGGCGTGGTGACCGGTGAAACCTGTGGCTCGGTGGCGTCGGTCAACAATGGCTGGTTCACCATGGCCAATGGTGTCGTCAGTCAGAAGGGCGACTCGGGTGGTCCGGTGTACACGATCACCCCCGATGATCGTGCTGTGCTGGTGGGCGTGTTCAACAGCACCTGGGGTCGTTTCCCGGTCGCGGTGGCGTGGAACGCCGCTGATCAACAGATGAATGAGGATGTCGTTCGTACTGCGTCCGGCTAGCTGATCCGGCCAGGTTCATCCGCCACCCGACGGCAAAACTAGAACACGTTCTAGCCATGTGTGCGTCGCGGCGTTAGTCTCTACTCGATGCTTGATCAGACACCTGTCCAGATTGCCTGGGTGACCCGCGATCTGGACGCGACCGAAGCCACCCTGACCGCGTTGATGGGTGCGCGTAAGTGGGTTCGGATGCCCGGCATACATTTCGGGCCTGACGGCTGTACCTACCGAGGCGCCGCTGCCGACTTCATCGCGGACATCTCGCTGTCCTATGCCGGGGACATGCAACTCGAACTCATCGCACCGGTGTCCGGGATGAGCATCTACTCCGAATTCCTCGACACCGTCGGGCCGGGTCTGCATCACGTGTGCGTCGAAGTGGCCGACGATGCCGCCTTCGAGCAGGCAGTTGCCGACGCGCAGCGCAATGGAGCACCCGTGGTGCAAGACGGAGTGATGCCCGGGGGTATGCGGTTCGCCTACGTCGCGGCGCCCGAATCAGGCGTTCCGTTCATTGAAATCGCTTGCATTCCAAGCGAAATCAAGAGCTTTTTCGAATACATCAAACAAGGACCGCAGGAGTGAGCATGTTGGATGCAGTGCCCGGTACCGTCGACGTGGCCGACGTCGCCGACTGGTCGGACGAGGTCGACGTCGTAGTGATCGGCTTCGGTATCGCCGGTGGTTGCGCCGCGGTGAGTGCGGCAGCGGCCGGGGCGAAGGTTCTGGTGCTGGAGAAGGCGGCCGGTGCAGGCGGCACGACATCCATGGCGGGCGGCCACTTCTACCTCGGTGGCGGTACTGCGGTGCAGCAGGCCACCGGGCACGACGACAGCGCCGACGAGATGTACAAGTACCTCGTCGCCGTCGCGCACGATCCCGAACACGACAAGATCCGGGCCTACTGCGACGGCAGCGTCGAGCACTTCAATTGGTTGGAAGACCTGGGCTTCCAGTTCGAGCGCAGCTACTACCCGGGCAAGGTCGTCGTGCCGCCCGGCACGGAGGGGCTGTCCTACACCGGTAACGAGAAGGTGTGGCCGTTCTGCGAACAGGCCAAGGCGGCGCCTCGGGGTCATTCGGTGCCGGTACCCGGCGAACTCGGCGGCGCGGACATGGTGATCAAACTGCTGCTGAAGCGGGCCGAGGAACTCGGTGTGCAGATCCGGTACGAAACCGGCGCCACCAACCTGGTGCTCGACGCTGATGGCGCGGTCGCGGGCGTGCGGTGGAAGAACTTCGGCGAGACCGGTGCGGTCAAGGCACCGTCGGTGGTCATTGCGGCCGGCGGGTTCGCGATGAACGCCGCGATGGTCGCGGAATACACCCCGGCGCTCGGCCAGAAACGGAAGACCAAGCACCACGGCGAAGTTGAGCCGTACATCCTCGGTAATCCCAACGACGACGGACTGGGCATCAAGCTCGGCGTGTCCGCGGGCGGCGTCGCAAAGAACCTGGATCAGCTGTTCATCACTGCCGCGGCGTACCCGCCCGAGATCCTATTGACCGGCGTCATCGTGAACCAGGACGGAAAGCGGTTCGTCAACGAAGACTCTTATCATTCGCGCACATCGGCTTTCGTGCTCGAACAGCCCGACCAGGTGGCCTACCTGATCGTCGACGAAGCCCATACCGAGATGCCCGCCATGCCGCTGATCCGGTTCATCGACGGCTGGGAGACCGTCGCCGAGATGGAGACGGCGTTGGGCATTCCCGCCGGGAACCTGGCCGCCACCCTGGACCGCTACAACGCCAACGCCGCCCGCGGTGAAGATCCCGACTTCCACAAGCAGCCCGACTACCTCGCGGCGCAGGACCACGGACCGTGGGCGGTGTTCGACCTGTCACTGGGCCGGGCGATGTACTCCGGGTTCACCATGGGCGGTCTGGCGGTGTCGATCGACGGTGAGGTCCTGCGCGCCGACCAAAGCCCGGTGCCCGGTTTGTACGCGGTGGGCGCCTGCGCATCGAACATCGCTGAGGACGGCAAGAGCTACGCCAGCGGAACCCAGCTCGGCGAGGGGTCGTTCTTCGGCCGGCGCGCCGGAGCGCACGCGGCGGGCTAGACGGGAACCGGTTCGAGCCCGTCGACCGGGCCGAGTTGCCA
>ERZ650309.1376-NODE-1376-length-11413-cov-9.114017_pt1 | contig 11413 bp, 8 predicted proteins | sample MGYA00376245_ERZ650309 | MGnify/ENA primary metagenome ERZ650309 (study PRJEB26733, sample SAMN07839294) | wastewater metagenome | biome: urban; feature: wastewater treatment plant; material: waste water | place: USA: North Carolina | collected 2016-04-26 ...
ATCGCTAAGTCGTTAAAATCTAAAACCTTTTGAATATATTCCGAGCTATAAATAGGTAATATGGGTTGCTTTAATGCCCATTGATAAATTTTATGTAAAGAATTGGCTCCTGCTGTTTTAGAGACCAAATAAGAGTGATAATAAATATTAATTGGTTTAAAACGATAGGGTTTGTCGGTTAATTCAAAGGTTTCAATCACGCGCTCAAAACCATAAAAAGGGCCTGTCCACAAATTGGTATAAACGTTTTCGTTTTGATTAGGCGCAAATACTTGGAAGTTATTACCTTTTTTAAGACCTAATCCTGCAATACGCGTCCATGAATTATTAGAACGAGTAATGGTGGTATCGCCACCATTCATATTTAACACCCCTGTTTTAACGGTTTCAGCCAATGCTTCGGGAGTAGCAACACAGTTACCTGTCCACAAAAATACTTTAACTTGTTTGTTTTTTGGAGCAAGTTTTTGATTGATATAATTAATGGAGCCAGCAACTTCGCGTTCAACCTTATATTTGTAGCCTTTGATGGGTAAATGATAGCTTTCGTAATTGCCCTCATCATCGGCACTTTGTTGTGCCTTACTCCAAAAGAAGGGATGTGAATAAGAGTGGCTAGCCAATTCTATCCACGGTAAAGCATAAATATCGCGTGCTATTTTTTCTAAAGCAGGGGATTGTTGTGGATACAAACCTTCTGCACCTAACTCACCCTCAATAATCGACATGGTAGTGGGGATTTGATAACGTTTAAAAAAATCATCCAACAATACTTGGCCATTAAATGGTCGAGTTGCACGTTCGGCAATACTCATAAAGCCATCACCATCTATGTGCACCATTAATAAACGATGGCCGTTTTCGGTAGTCACATCGGCAATGGGGCGTTGTTCATCCAGTTTTAAGGCTTTGGTTAAAAAGCTAATCGGATTAATTAACCAGCGTTCGCCACCTTCCTTAGCTGGTAGAACATCCACGGTATAAGGTGCAAGGACATATCCCCCCCAATCGGTTAAGGCCGCAGGATGATAATTTTGTTGAGTTTGAGGATTATGTAAGGTGAGTAAAGGCTGTGTTGCTGATTGTAATTGCACACCATATAACTCTTCGGCACGGGCAACCACAGGCAGTTCAAAGCCCATCATTTTATCAGTGTGCTTGACTTGTAGCGGAATATTGCTATTAACATCAACGCTGCGTAAACCCAATTGATTAAATAAACCTGTCTCGGCAGAAAAGCCAAAACGGCTAAAAATGGCAACAGGTAATCCTTGTTTGATTTGTTGGCTTAACCATTGGGGATAAGCACTATTATTGGCAATATCATCACTATTAATCCAACTAATAATACCCGCATAACGTCCGACTAAATTTTTATTGGGAAGTTGGCTATTAAAGGGGATAAACTCAGGCACTAAGCCCAAATAAGCCAATGGCGCACCTAAAAATCGAACTGCATCATGATAGTGTAGGTCGGGGGCTTCATTGGGGTTATAAATTACCAATACTTTACGAGGTAAAACCTCTAAATTACCTACACCTAAGCTATCCAAATCGCCTGTTGTTACCCAAGGGATAAAACCCTCTTGACGAATTTTGCTGGCGGTTTGTCGAGCAAGCTCACGCTCGGCATTAGGTACATAATCAATCACTAAAATAGGCAATTGATAGTTGTTTTTGACTTGCTGTAATTGATTAATCAGCCATGCACGATCTTCACTTTTAACAGTTTGATATTGGTTTGCGCCTGCATTCCAACTTTGATATAGAGATTCGGCAGCCACCATAAAGGCAGCATCATGGACTTGTGGCAAAATTTCAAAACCACGATTAAAGATTAATTTAGCCTCTGGCCAACGTTGTTTAATGGTTTTAATGGTATTTATTAGCCCCTGTTCTTGGGCTTGGCGTTGTTGCTGAGTTTGACTAATTAATTGATAAGAATCTAAAGTATCTAAAAAAAAGCCACGATAGCCTTTTGCCCAAAGCGGAGCAATCACTTGTTCGGCAAAAAAGTTTGGCCACTCAGGTGAGCTTTGGTCAAGGACATAACTATCCCATGCCTGATTTTTGCTTTTTAGCCAGTTTTTAGGAATTTGCTTAAAGTAGGCTTTGCTACGGTGAACTTCGCCGACACTGGCATAGGCAAATAGTTGGCTATATTCAGAATTATAGGTTTGTGGCTCAATGTTGGCATGGTCAGGGTCAACCACGACAATATCAAAGGTACGGAGTTCGTTGAGAGGGGGATTAGCCCCATAAAATAAAGCAACATTGGCTGAAGTGGCATATGTATTTGTGCTTAAAACCAAGTTTAAGTAGCAAACTACGATCATCAAAAAATAACGATAAAGGTGTTTTACCATCAATCAATATGCCTACTAACCAAGTTGTATATAATTAATGGCACCGATTATAGCTTTTTTGTTGATGAATTTCATGTTTTTTTGTAAGTTTTTTGGACGAAAGGCAAGGAAAAACAGATGAATACAACAGGCTTTAGTGTTTGACGCGGGTAACTTTTTCGATGCCATTTAGAATACGTAGACGTTTGATGATTTGTGCTAAATGAATACGGTTTTTGACACTAATACCAATCAGAATAGTGGCATGACCTTGATCATAGTCTTGTTTGCTATTAATGCTTTCAATATTAGATTCGTGTAAATCTAATGCACGGGTAATTTCGGCCAAAATACCTCGTTGATTCACCGCTTCGATGGCTAATTCGCTAGAAAAATCGCGGATGACTTCCTTCGCCCATTGCAAAGGAACACATTTATCAGGATTGTTGCGTAATTCATTAATCAAATGCTGACAAACATCCCGATGAACAACGATACCTCGTCCTGCACTAAGATGACCAAAAATACTGTCACCGGGTAAAGGATAACAACATCGGGCATAGGATAAAACTAAGCCTTCTGTGCCTTTGATGGCAAGGCGGCGTTTGTGATGACGTGAGGCATCTTGAGGATTGTCAGGCAACAAACGTTGTGCGACTAATTGCGGTGCACGATTGCCTAAACCAATATCTTCTAACAATAAATCGAGTGTGGAAAAATTTAGCTCATGTAGTACAAGTTGTAAGATATTAGCATCAATTTTTGACAGTTTTGTGCCATAGGCTGCTAGTGATTTTTCTAATAAACGACGACCTAAGTCAACCGATTGATCTTGCTGTTGACTCTTTAAAAACTGACGAATATTACTGCGGGCTTTACTGGTAATGACAAAATTGAGCCAATGGGGATTAGGCATAGCTCCCGCAGCAGTAATGATATCAACGGTTTGACCTGTCGTTAAAATTTGACTTAATGGTGCTAAACGGCCATCCACTTTGGCAGCAACACAACTGTTGCCAATATCAGAGTGCACGGCATAGGCAAAATCAACAGGTGTTGCGCCTTGGGGCAGGGTTAAAATTCGACCTTTAGGAGTAAAAACATAAACTTCATCAGGAAATAAATCGGTTTTGACGTTTTCGACAAAATCTAAAGAGTCGCCTGTATTTTGTTGTAGCTCAAGTAAATGAGACATCCATTCTTGAGCATGAGCTTGGGCGCGATTATCAACACGGTCTTGATTGAGCCAATGGGCAGCAACCCCATACTTGGCCATTGCTTCCATACTTTCGGTACGAATTTGAACTTCGATAGGCACGCCACGTTTGCCCTTTAAAATACTATGTAAAGACTGATAACCGTTAACTTTGGGAATGGCAATATAATCTTTGAATTTATTGGGAATAGGCTTAAAGAGGTTGTGCGCCACACCCAAAGTACGATAACAACTGTCTAGTGTGTCCACAACAATTCTAAAGCCATAAACATCCATAATTTCGTGAAAAGACAAATGGTTTTCTTTCATTTGTCGATACACACTAAATAAGTGTTTTTCACGAGGGAGAATACGGCCATGAATCCCAGCAGCTTTAAGACTAGTTTCTAGGCTATGTTTGATAAACGCCATAGTTTCTTGACGATTTTGATAAGAAACTTTAACCGCTTTTTGAATTAAAGGTGCGCGTAGTGGAAAGAGTGCAAAAAAACACAAGTCTTCTAGTTCGACACGCACATCATTCATGCCTAAACGATTAGCGAGTGGGGCATAAATATCTAAGGTTTCTTGGGCAATACGTTTGCGTTTTTCGGGTTTAAGCACATCCAAGGTACGCATATTATGTAAACGGTCAGCCAATTTAACAATAATGACACGAATATCACGGGTCATGGCCAACATCATTTTGCGTAAGTTTTCGGCTTGTGCTTCGGCTTTAGAAATATGACCGACTTTTTCGAGCTTTGTCACACCATCCACTAATTCGGCGACTTCTTCACCAAACATTTTGCTTAGCTCAGATTTACTGATGCCTGTATCTTCAATCACATCATGGAGCATAGCTGCCATCAAGCTTTGATGATCCATGTGCATTTGACTAAGAATATCAGCGACGGCTAAAGGATGGGTAATATAGGGTGTGCCATCACGACGCATTTGTGAACCGTGGGCGCGTTCGGCAAAAAAATAGGCAGCACGCACCGCAGCAATTTGGTCTTCGGCCAAATAACTGTTCAGATGTTGACAGAGGACATCTATACCAGTATTCATCGTTGGCTCAAAAAAGGGAGATTAAGGGAAGTTGTCCCTTAATCTGCATTGGAGTTAGAAAGTGCTAGTATCTAAGGCTAAATAAGGTTCGTTATCACGTTCTTCTTCAACTTTTTGCGATAAAAGGTGACGGTCAACATAACCTTCTGCAATTTCGCGTAAAGCCATAACGGTGGGTTTATCGTTATCCCAAGGTAAGAATGGCTCTTTGTTGCCAGTTGCCAATTGGCGAGCGCGTTTAGCAGCAAGCAATACCAATTCAAAGCGGTTTTCGACCGCACCTAAACAATCTTCTACAGTAACACGAGCCATGTCGTCGACCTCTTTTTGGCAAGACAGGATTACGCAACTCATCACAATTGGTGCGTAAATCCGAATAATAGTAGCGAACCCTTGATTGTAGGCGAGTATTAATTCGACAACAAGCCCTGAATGCGATCTGCATGACGAATAACTTGAATGTTTTGTCGTAAGCGAGAAGCTTTGACAATCGCAATCAAATCTTCGAGGGCAATATCAAAGTCATCATTAATGACAACATAATCAAATTCAACAAAATGACTCATATCACTAATCGCGCCATTGAGTCGTTGATTGATGATCTCGGCACTGTCTTGACCACGATTTTCTAAACGTTGGCGTAAAGCATCACGAGAGGGTGGCATAATAAAAATAGACACAGCATTGGGATAACTTTGGCGAACTTGTTGTGCACCTTGCCAGTCAATTTCTAAAATCACATCAATATCTTGATGTAAGTTTTCCTCAACCATGTGGCGAGCAGTGCCATAATAATTGCCAAAAACTTCGGCGTGTTCTAAAAATGCCCCTTGGCTAATCATGTCAACAAATTGCTCTTTGGCGGTAAAGTGGTAATGCACACCATCAAGTTCACCTGCACGTTTGTTGCGTGTGGTGTTGGAAATAGACACTTTTAAGTTTGGGCAGTTTTCTAATAAAGCTTTAACTAAGCTTGTTTTTCCTGTCCCAGAAGCGGCTGAGATAATAAATAAAGTTCCTGACATGGCTGTTATTCTTCAAAAGTAATCGAACTTACGCATTTCATCGAAATAAGCAATAACTGAGTAAGTCCTAAGTAAATTAAATATTGGCATTAAGTTTGCGGTAAAATAATACAGTTGTCCATTTTTGCGTAGGAATTATTGTCATTATGACTGATTTTTTAAATGCTGCTATGTTGAGTCGCACACATGCTATGTCATCTTTAAATGTAGAAGCCTTACATTTTCATCCTGAACGTGAGCGTTTATTTAACGAATTGCATACTCGACCTTTTCCTGTGTTGGAAGTAGGCAGTAGTGTCTCGCAAGTGGCTATTTTGCATCATGGTCAAAATGCCGAGGCTGAATATCAGCATTTGCAAAGTTTATGTGAACGTTATGCCGTACCACCGCCAGCGCGTGGATCATCCTGTTATTACCAAGGCTTTGGTGGTTTTGAGTTGCGTTGGGAACGTCATAATGAGTTTTCCACTTATACCGTCATTCATCGTGCCGATAAATTAGAGCCATTTGCCCATACAGCGTTATCGTTATTACCTTCAACGTGGTTATCGGGTTTAACAGGGCAAATTATCAGTGGTCAACATATTGATATTGTCCCGATGCCTGCCCAAGGTAATTTGCCCGATAGTATTCGTCATTATTTTGAAGGCCATCGTTTAATTAGTTCGTGGGTGGGTGACAATCAAGCACGATTGTGGACAGCCTATCGGATTCATAGCGATGGTTTTGGCCGAATTTTAATTCAAAATAATGGTTTAAATCCTTGTCAAACAGGTCGTTTGGTACGCCGTTTGTTTGAATTAGAAACTTATAGAATGATGGTGTTATTAGCATTTCCGCTAGCACGTTCGGTTGCGCCCGAAGTGGCTACTATGGATAAACAACTTGCAATTATTAATCAAAAAATTAATGCGATTAATGGTTTGGAAGATGAGCGCAGTTTATTAGGGCAGTTATCGACTTTGGCGGCTCGGATTGAGCAGTTAATTGCCGATAGTAATTTTAGGTTTTCCGCTGCACGTGCCTATTATGATTTGGTGATGAGTCGTTTAGAAGATTTGCGCGAGCAAGAAGTGACAGGTTTACAAACCTTTAATGAATTTTTGCCACGCCGTTTAACGCCTGCGTTTAGAACCTGTGAGTCGGTGAGTGAACATTTAGATGATTTGTCGAAACGAATTGACCGTGCCAGTGAGTTATTACGTACCCGTGTCGATTTAACCCTAGAGGCACAAAACCAAGCCTTGCTTCAGTCGATGAATCAACGCAGTAAAGTACAATTACAATTGCAACAAGCGGTTGAAGGTTTGTCGGTTGCGGCGATTAGTTATTATTTAGTCGGTTTGATTAAATATGTTGTTCATTCTGTGGCCGATATGGGCTGGTTAACTCATCCTGAGTTGTGGGTTGGTTTATCTGTGCCTGTGTGCGTGTTTTTGGTGTGGCGTGGTGTGCATCAGTTGCATAAAGGTTTGGAGCATAACTGATAAGAGCAACTTTGGAAATGGTTAACACTTATTCGTTGTCTTTTTAGGTGCACTGAACGAAGTCAAAGTAAAGGTTTTATGTTGCAAGAGCTAGTTAATTTTGCCAAAGTTCTGGTTGTTTAATTTGTATCAAAACCAATGCAATATCTATCACAAGATGCGCCATAACGAAATTAATTCCCCTACTAGAAGTAAGTCTTTAATGGGTTTATGATTATCCGAGTAGGGCTTAAATAACATATAGTAGTGGATACAAGATATAACCACCGTCAAATTGCCCTACAGATATTTTTATCAAATCAACTGTGGGGTAATTTTATGGCACAAGAGCAAGTATTAACCGTCACTGCATCTGAACCATCATCCACCAATAATAGTCCAAAACGTACACGCACACGACGTGTGGCACAAGGTGATATAGCACCAAGTTTACAGTCAGCACAAATTGATAAGCATACGGTTAATGAAGCGATTGGAGCAGCTCAGCAGGCACAAGTTGTTGCTTTGCAAGATATATTGAGTAATAACCATGTAGATGCTTCTAGTTTAGCAAAAAATTTAAAAACATTTTTAGAGGGTGTTTCACCTGATGATGCAGAAATCTTGCGTCAAAGCTTATTAGCTGAGTTATTGGAAGAAAGTCCAAAATTACCCGAAAAAATGGATGATGAGTTGGCTGAAGATTGGCGTGAAGGTGGTTATCCATATCGAAATTTGATGTTGCGTAAAAATTACGAAAAGCAAAAATATCAACTACAGGTCGAATTACTTAAATTACAAGCATGGGTTAAAGAAACGGGGCAACGAGTCATTATTATTTTTGAAGGGCGTGATGCAGCGGGCAAAGGCGGAACAATTAAACGATTTATGGAGCATTTAAATCCTCGTGGTGCAAGGGTTGTAGCCTTAGAAAAACCAACAGAGACTGAGCGTGGACAATGGTATTTTCAACGATATGTACAGCATTTTCCAGCCGCAGGTGAAATCGTTTTATTTGATCGCTCGTGGTATAACCGTGCAGGTGTAGAGCGTGTAATGGGGTTTTGTTCTCCTGAAGAGTACCGTGAATTTATGCGCCAAACTCCTGAATTTGAGAGAAACTTAGTGCGTAGTGGCATTCATTTGATTAAATTTTGGTTTTCGGTCAGCCGTGGTGAACAACGTCGTCGTTTTCGTGAAAGACAAGCGCATCCACTCAAACATTGGAAATTATCGCCTATAGATTTAGCCTCTTTAGATAAATGGGATGACTATACAAAAGCTAAAGAAGCGATGTTTTTTTATACAGATACAGTCGATGCCCCGTGGACAGTAATTAAATCGGATTGTAAAAAAAGGGCTAGATTAAATGCTATGCGTTATGTGTTGCATCGATTGCCTTATACCGAAAAAGATTTGAAACGTGTAGGATCTATTGATCCTTTGTTAGTTGGCCGTGCAAATGTGGTATTTGAGCGTGGTGAGCAAGTGTCATCTTTAGTGCCACAATCTTAAATGCTTATCAATATTTTTCAGCTTTAAGGTTGTATTAAGTTAATTAGCATAATATTGCACCCAAATCTAATAAATTTGGGTGTGATGATGCGTTTTCAAAAGCTATATGTAGGCGGTTTTTTGTTAGGTCATGGTTTAATAAATTCATTGGCCTTTGCCGAAACCATTAATTTTAGCTGTAGCCTGTATGTAGCATCGCGGAATACAGGGTAAATTATTACCAAAACAATAGTCTATTGATTTTTAAATGCTTTAATGCTGTGTTGTGTTGCATACAGTGCTATCACTCATACAACCAACATAAAATGTTGGTTGGTTAAGAAAATTTGTTTGTTTATATTAAAGGAACTGTTGCTTTTAATATTTAAATTATTGATAAATATAATTTTATTAAGTGGTATATTTTGTGAAAAGGACAAAAGCATTTAAACAATTATAAAAGGATAAAAAGATGCGTTATTTAGTTGCTTTGGTGATGTCGCTGTCATTAGCCTCATGTAGCATTGTGTCATCAACCCCTGTATTAAACCAAGTATTAGCCAGCAAAGGCGATACCCGACCGTTTGATGCGCCCTTGCCTGTTAATACCGCCCACAAAAAATTAGCCATTGGCTATTCCACCACTGTAGGCGTTAAAGAAGATGGCACGGTATGGAGCTGGGGTAGTGACTATGATGGCAGCTTGGGCAATGGTCGCAAGCCTACCCAGCAACCCATTCCAACCCCCATTGCAGGCATGACCGATTTTGTCGAAGTGGCAGGCACAGGCAGTCATTTTTTAGCCTTGCGTAAAGATGGTACGGTGTGGGCATGGGGCGATAATAAATATGGACAGTTAGGCTACTCAACGACTAAAAACTATTCGGCTACGCCGCAGCAGGTGATGGGATTGAAAGATATTGTGAGTGTAGCAACAGGGTATGAGTTTTCTTTAGCACTTGATAAACAAGGCACAGTGTATATGTCGGGGGTGAGCAAATTATGGAAGATTAATGTAGATAAACCCTATGAGCAATTAAATAACTTGGGCTTTAGAGCCATTGCGCAACATGAAAATACCATAAAAATCATAACAAATACAGCCCATGTGATTTTAATGAAGGCAGATGGGGAGCTTGTATCGTGTTGTGACGGCACGGTAAAAGAATTTCCTAAAAATGTTGTTGATATTGCGATGGCCTCAGTTGCAACTTATTTTTTATTGTCTAATGGCCTCGTGTTTGCTGAAGGACAAAATCGTGGCGGTGGGTATTTAGGTCAAGGTGACTTTACGTCACATACAGGCTTGGTACAAGTTAAGAATATTGGCAAAGTTAAAAGTATAAATGCTAATAGTGGTTCAGGTGTTGCCTTAGATGAAAAAGGCCGAATATGGCAATGGGGGGCTAATGTTCGTTATCCATTGATTGCAGGGGTGCAAAGTAACTACGAGCCATTACCTGTTCATATCAAAACTTTTGCTAATGCCCTGACGGTTCAAAGTGGTTCTGCTAATTCGGTGTTACTAGACGATGGTCACGTCTATTTTTGGGGACGAGAAATCGGCGGAGGTCGAGGCACAGGCAAAGTACGAGCTCACGAGCAATCTAGTAGTAAAGACTGGTCTGTCCCCGAAAAGTCTTTATGGATGTGGAAATAATTTTTCTAGTTTGGGCAATGCTGATAAATTTGCTAAAATCGCCATTGTTATTTTAGGACTTAGGCGGTTGATGACATGCCTAAGTCCTGTATTTTTTATTCAAAGGATAAGCTCATGGCACGTTCAGACACAATGCAAGCCACTCAACGTCCACGCCAGCGTGTGTCACCCGTACAAGAACGTTCACGGCAAAAGCTCAATACCATTTTAGATGCCACCGCCAATTTGTTGGTGCAACAAGGTGTTGAAGCCACCACCATGCTCGCCATTGCAGAAGCCGCCGACTTATCGCCAGCAACCGTGTATCACTATTTTGAAAATCGTTTGGCGATTTTTGCCGCCTTAGCCGAACGCACCATGACCATGGTTGATAATAATTTGTCAGAGCGTTTAAACGCCTTTGCAGTATCTAACGAACAAAGCACCCACGAATTACTCCAAACCTTGTACCAGTTGTATCATCAAACCCCTGGTTATGTCTCGTTGTTGACCGCGTTACGTGCCGAACCTTCCTTGCAGGCCTTAGTGCGTGAATCAAATCGCCGTATTGCCGATGTGATTTGTGAAGTATTGGTGCGACGTACCTCCTTAGCGTTACGTCGCGCCCAACGTTTAGGCTGGATTTTAAGCCAGTCGTGTGACCAAGTATTACAAGAAGCGTTATTATCCACGCCCGAAGAAGCGCAAGCCCTATTAGAAGAACTCACCGAGATGGTGGATACACTGTTAGTCCATTATATTCAAAACTCTAAAAATTCTGCGCTTAATTAAACGCTTGGGCATACGCTTTGCGTGTAATCAAACCAATTAATTGCCGAGGCAAAAACCGACTCACAAAAAGCTGCTGACGATTTAGCAAGCCAGAAACAGCGAGATTTTTGCGTGCTTGCATGGCGGCAATGCCTTCACTGGCGCATGATTCTACGCTTTGCAGTAATGGCGTATTTTGAAAATACTTTAAACGACTATTGCTGGTCATTTCGGTATCAATGCCACCTGGTGAAAAGACTGTTAAAGACAGGTTTTGCTGATGCTGTTCGAGGGCAAGGCTTTGGGCAAAATTGGTGACAAAAGCTTTTGTACCTGCATAGGCCGCTTGGTAGGGTTACACACTGTATATGAAAAATCTATCTAAACCTACTTATTTAGGTTGTTTT
>ERZ650309.1377-NODE-1377-length-11403-cov-6.176419_pt1 | contig 11403 bp, 10 predicted proteins | sample MGYA00376245_ERZ650309 | MGnify/ENA primary metagenome ERZ650309 (study PRJEB26733, sample SAMN07839294) | wastewater metagenome | biome: urban; feature: wastewater treatment plant; material: waste water | place: USA: North Carolina | collected 2016-04-26 ...
CGATCTCTCAGGCCGAAGCGCTTGCGCAGGATGTCGGCCTCGATGGGCCGCAGCTTGCCGACCAGGCGCTTGACCTGCTCGTTGAGCGCATCGGCCTCGAGCCCCTCGCCCATGGCCCGACGCAGCGCTTCCCGCGCCCGCCCCAGCCGTGACATGACGGTTCCCAGCGGCAGCTCCAGGATCTCGGCGACGTCAGCGGCGGGGAAGGCGAGGATGTCGCGCAGTGTCAGCACTGCGCGCTGTCGAGGTGCCAGATGTTGTAGCGCCGCGATGAGGGCGATGCGCAGGTCGGCCCGCTCGACCACGATGGTCGCCGGATCATGTTGATCGACAAGCGAATCCGGAATCGGCTGCAACCAGTCGACTTCTGCGGTCCGCTCGCCGAGGGGCACCCGGTGGTCCTCTGCCGGTGGGCCCAGGCCTGATGGTAATGGCCGGCGACTGCGGCCTTCGGCAGCGCTCAGGCACGTGCGGGTGGCGATGGTGTACATCCATCGCCGCACCGACGACCGTCCCTCGAACGCGGAGAACCCACGCCAGGCGCGGAGGTAGGTCTCCTGGACCTGGTCTTCCGCGTCATGGATCGAACCGAGTATCCGGTAGCAGTGGGCCAGCAGTTCGGGGCGGAATTGTGCTGTGAGTGCGCCGAATTCGGGATCTGTGCCGATCGTCATGGCAGCGGCTCCGCGCCGTGGCCGTCCAGGACGTACCCGGCAGCCGGACGTGGATCGTCAGCCAACGCAACCACCGTCTTGGCGACGATGTCCGCGGTCAGCACCGGTTGGAGGCGGGCGATGAACGCCTCGGTGTCGATGCCCAACTGTTCGGCGTAGGCTCGCACGCCGACCGCTCCCACACCGGTGGGGCTGAGCATCGGGTACAGCGTCACGAAGCGGATGCCCAGCCCTGCGCGGTCGGATTCCTCGGCTGCGTAGTCGGAGATGAACCTGATCGTCGCATTGGCGCCCGCGAATCCGCCACTCAACGGAGAACCGCGAAGGGCTGCCCCACTGGACATGGCGATGACGGTACTTCCCGGCGACAAGCCGGCGGTGAGTGCGGCTTTGGTCCAGCCGAATACATGGCGCGTATCGGTGTGCCAGTTTGTGCTGAAGGTGTCCCAGGTCTGCTGGGCGAGCGGCGCAGAGTGCGGGGTCGCGCCGGCGTTGAGCACGACCAGCCGTGGTCGGTGTTCGTCGATCAGTCGGGAGCCGAGGGCCTCGTCGGTCGCGTCCCCGGTGATGGGCGTGAAACGTGTGCCTGCTTCGGCACGCACGGATTCGAGATCGCTTGCGGTGCGGGCCACGCCGACGACGTGCCAGCCTGCGTCGGCGAGTGCGGTCGAGATGGCCCGGCCGAAGCCGCGGCCGGCTCCGCTGACGATGGCGCTGTGAGTGTTCATCGATGCTCCCTGCTGGTGGTGACTCGGTCATGATCTAGACCGGCAGGAGCACGAAAAACCGTCGCGGCTCACCAGCCGTTGACGTACCAGGACAGACAGACCGGCCGATCCCGGCACGCGATGATGGCACCTGCGTCCGGCGCTGCGCCGCGCACTCTCGGGGTGGTGCGTGGCGGCAGATTGCAGTTGACCACGAACGGGTTCCACGGGATGACGCCATTGACACAGGGATCGGATTGAAAAGTCGTCGAGCCACGGCTCCACACCAACGACGCGACGACGGACCCCGCAGTCAGTACGCCCGCCAGCGCCAGCCGCAGAAGGGGTTGCGTTCGTGTGCTCACCATCATGTCGACCACCTGCATCGACGGTAGCACCGGGCTGGTCGCGGAGGAACCATTACGGATCGCGGGGCAGACCCAACAGGCGCTCGGCGATGATGTTCAGCTGCACTTCGGAGGTTCCGCCGTAGATGGTGGTAGCCCGCCCGGCCAGTAGATACTCGTCCCACTTGCCCGAAAGCTGTTGCGGGTCACCGATTGTCGCGTCGGATCCGAATGAGGAGACCCCGAACTCGGCATATCCCTGGCCGGTCTTCATCGACAGCAGCTTCGAGATCGCGGCGGCCGGCATCGGATCGCCGCCGGCCAGGGTCAGCAGCGTCGACCGCATGTTGAGCAGCTTGGCGGCATGGCCTTCGGCGATGAGCTTGCCGGCCTCGTGGCGTTGCAGTTCGTCGAACTCGCCGTCGCGCAGGAACTCGACGAACTGTTCTAGGCTGGCCAGGAACGGCGGCTCGCTGCTGCCGATGGACACCCGCTCGTTGGTCAGGGTGTTGCGGCTGACCTCCCAACCGCGGTTCACCTCGCCGAGCACCATGTCGTCGGGCACGAACACGTCGTCGATGAAGACGGTGTTGAACATCGCGTTGCCGGTGAGTTCGCGCAGCGGCTTGACCTCGACGCCGGGGCTCTTCATATCGAGCAGGAAATAGGTGATGCCTTGATGTTTGGGCACGTTGGAGTCGGTGCGGGCCAGCAGCGCGCCCCACGCGGAGAACTGGGCGCCGGTGGTCCAGATCTTCTGGCCCGTGATGCGCCAGCCGCCGTCGACCTTGACGGCCTTGGTGGTCAGGCTGGCCAGGTCGCTACCGGCACCGGGCTCGGAGAACAGCTGGCACCAGATCATGTCGCCGCGGAAGGTCGGCGGCAGGAAATCCTGCTGTTGCTTGTCGGTACCGAACGCCACGATCGACGGGATGATCCAGGCCGCGATACCCATCTGCGGCCGGCGCACCTTTCCGGTGCTGAATTCCTGAGCGATGATGATCTGCTCGATCGGCTCGGCCGCGCGTCCCCACGGCGTCGGCAGGTGCGGCTGCACCCAGCCGCCTTCGGCGATCGCGGTGTTGCGCTCGGCACCGCTCGGAATCGCTTTCAGCGCAGCAACTTCCGCACGAATCTCGGCCCGGAGCTTCTCGGTGTCCGGGTCCAGATCGATGTCGATGGACCGCATGCCGGTGCTGGTGGCCAGGTCTACCACCTGGCGCGGGTGGTCGGCGGCGCGGCCGAAACCGGCGACCAGTGCGATGGCGTGCCGGTAGTAGACGTTGGTGTCGTGCTCCCAGGTGAAGCCGATGCCGCCGTGCACCTGGATGCAGTCCTGGGTGCAGTGCTGGGTGGCGACGGGCGCCAGCGTGGCCGCCACGGCGGCGGCGAACTGGTAATCGGAGTCGGCGTCGCCCGACGCGTGTTCGTCGAGCGCACGGGCCGCATCCCAGACCGCGCCCGTGGCACGCTCGGTTTCGGCAATCATGTTGGCGCACTTGTGCTTGATGGCCTGGAACTGGCCGATGGGACGGCCGAACTGCTCGCGAATCTTGGCGTATTCGGCGGCGGTGTCGGTGGCCCACCGTGCGACGCCGACGCACTGCGCGGCGACCAGTGTGGTGATGAGCGCTCGGGCGTGGGCGTGCGCCAGGCCGGACAGCACGCGGTCGCCGCTGACGGTCACGGAGTCGGCGCGGACATGCGCAACCGGATGCAGTGGGTCGACGCTCTGTACGGCATCGATCTGCAGTGCGGCGGTGTCGAGCACCACCCACTGCGTTCCGGAGTCGACCGGCACGACCAGCAGGGCCGCTTGCGCCGCGGCAGGTACCGCCCGGACTTCGCCGCTGACGACGAGGGCGTCGCCCTTGGTTTCGGCGGTCAGGTGAGAGGACATGGCGTACGCCGCGATCGTCTCGCCCGATGCCAGGCTCGGCAGCAGGCCGGACTTGGCGTCGTGCGCGGAGATCAGTGCGCTGGCGATGGCCGAAGGTACGAATGGCCCCGGGACGGCGCCGTAGCCGAACTCGGCCAGGGTGATCGCGAGTTCGAGGATGCCGAACCCTTGTCCGCCAACGGCTTCCGACAGGTGCAGGCCTTGCAGGCCCTGGTCAGCGGCCGCGCCCCAATAGGGCGGCGGGTTACTGATCGGCGTCTCGAGGGCGTCGTGCAAGACCTCGGACGGCGCGACGCGCGCGACCAGGGACCGGACCGAATCGGCCAGATCGTTGTGCTCGGACATGATCGCGATGGGCATCGTTGCCTCCTGTGACCGGCTGCGGGGGTATGCGGCACTCGACCAAATAACTGGTCGGTTGGTTTCGAGAGTAACCCACTTGACGGGTGTTCAGAGGTTCACTTCGTTCACTACGTTGGCCAGCTGCTGTCCGGTGGCCAATCGCTCGCAGTTGGCGACCGCTTCGACCAGGTAGCGGCGCATCGTGTCGGCCGTATACCAGGTGACGTGCGGACTGACGACGACGTTGTCGAGGGTCAGCAGTGGGTTGGCGGGATCGACGGGTTCGGTGGCGAAGGCGTCCAGACCTGCAGCGGCCAGCGGTCCGTCGCGCAGGGCGCGCACCAGGGCGTCTTCGTCGATGATGGCCCCTCGGGCGGTATTGACCAGAACCGAGCCGGGTTTCATGCGCGACAGGGCCGCGTCATCGAGCAGTTTGTGGGTGCGGTCGGTGAGCGGCAGGTGTAGGGAGACGATGTCGCTCTCGGCGAGCAGATCAGGCAGTGAACGCCAATTGGGTTCTCCTGCAGGGCCGGAGGAGTTGGTGTGCCGGACCTCGGCGCCCATGGCAGTGAGGATCCGCTCGACACGTTTGGCGATGTTGCCGTAGCCCACCAGGCCGACAACGCAGCTGCCGATGTCGCGCACCGTCTCACCGAGGGTCGGGTCCGTGGGCCATCCGCCACCCGCGCGCGTCACGCGGTCCAGCACCGGGAGGCGGCGAAGGGCAGCCAGCATCAGCATGACGGTGCCTTCGGCGACTGATGGGGCATTGGCACCCGGCATGTTGGCCACCGCGATACCGAGCCGAGTCGCGGCTTCGACATCGATGGTGTTGATCCCGGCCCCGAGTTTGTGCACGAGCCTGAGCCGTCGGCCCAGAGCCAGGTCGGCACCGTTCAGTGGGCGCAGGACGTGCCACAGCACCTCGGCCTCGGGCAGTTCGCGATAGAAGTCGGTATCGTCGGGACAGAATCGGACATCGACCAGATCATGGTGTGGCGCAAGGAATCCGAGTACCCGTGGTCCGGGTTCGAAATGCGCCAGGACGCGGAGCGGCCGGCTCACCGCCATCGCTTGGCGATCCATTTTGCAATGGTGTCGGCCTGCTCGCTGCGTGCACCGGGCGTGGTGAAGTAGTGGTCTGAGTCCATGGGACACAGGATCTTGTCATCGCTGGCGAGGGCGTCGAAGATGCGTTGGGCATCTGACGGGTAGACCCCGGTGTCCTGTTCGGCATTGATGATCAGCGCCGGGCTGTCGATCAGGGCCAGGTGTGGCTCTGCCCGGGTCTGTGCGTGCCGCAGACTCCACATCGACAGCCAGTTGCGCAATGTGCACGATGCGGCGATCCCGTGCGCCGATCGGTTGGCTCGACCCGGATCGCCGACGTAGCACTGATTGGCTTGACGCTTGGTCGGTTCCAGCGTCGGGTCGATCATCCGCAGGTCTGCCCAGGTGCGCATGACAGAGAAGGGGCGATCCGAATACCCTGCTGCGCGAACGCGTTTGAATTCGTCCTCCACCCAGTCGGTGATCGCGTGATTTCGGGCCACCTGAGCCGCGCGATACTGCTGGACGAATTCGGTACTGAAAGGCGCGCCGTTGGCCGGGTTGTACGGATCGAGCTCGGGATCGGTTGCCAGTGCATCGGTTTCGTCCACGACGGAGCCGTCCATCCACGCTGTGAGGACGTCGGGGCGGCCGGGATGTGCCGCGCTGGACACGTAACCGTCCGCTCGCGGCAGATCGCCGAGGCCGGTGGCCGGCCGCATGCCGGCCAGGGGGGTGACATGGGGATCGAGGGCCTGTGCCTGATAGGCGGCCATCAGTGAGCCGCCACCGGAATTGCCCAGGAGGATAACGGTTTCCACGCCGGCCACCTCGCGCAGCCACCGGACGCCGACGCCGATGTCGACCAGCGCGTGGTCGAGCATGAAGCTGGTCTCGTAGCCGAGGAATCGGGTGTTCCATCCGAGGAATCCGATGCCGCGGGTCGCCATGTAATCAGCGAGGTAGTGCTCGGAGAAATCGATCTGGTAGTGGGCGGCGATCATGGCCACCTTGGGTTTGCGCCCCACGCCGCGGTAGTAGATGCCTTGACACGGGTGGCCGCCCGACCCGGCGCGGCGTGCGGTGGGGGAGTCGGCCCCGATGAATTCCCGCACCACCCCGGCGGTACCGGACTTACCTTGCTGTCTGCTCATTTCACCGTTTCCCGAACAACGCGGCCGAAACCGGCGCGGCCGGAACGGTTTTGCCTGCGACGTTCATGCGTACCTCTCAGGTTCGGGGACGTCGCCACCGGCCGTCGTTGATCATGCCCGAACCCGATGTTAGGTTGAGATTCGGCCGTTGACCAGACCCGAACCGGCCGTTGGGGAGTGGCGCGATGATCAAGCCGGACAACCGCAATGCCGAGTTTGAAATCGGCGGCATCAATCACGTCGCCATGGTCTGTGCAGACATGGCCAGGACCGTCGATTTCTACTCGGGCGTGCTCGGTATGCCGTTGGTGAAGTCGCTCGACCTGCCCGGCGGCATGGGCCAGCATTTCTTCTTCGACGCCGGAAACGGTGACTGCGTGGCGTTCTTCTGGTTCGCCCAGGCTCCCGATGGCGTCCCCGGTATCTCGCAGCCGCTGACCATTCCGGGTATCGGCGAGTTCGTCAGCGCGGTGGGCTCGTTGAACCACTTGGCCTTCCACGTGCCGGCCGAGAAGTTCGATGAATACCGGCAGCGCTTGAAAGACAAGGGCGTTCGGGTGGGGCCGGTGCTCAATCATGACGAGAGCCCGATGCAGGCGTCGGCCACCGTCCACCCTGGAGTGTACGTGCGGTCGTTCTATTTTCAGGATCCCGATGGCATCACTCTCGAATTTGCTTGCTGGACCAAGGAATTCACCGAGTCTGACATCGTGACTGTGCCCAAGACGGCGGCAGATCGTCGCCCACAGGCCACCTGAGAGGTCATCGGCGCACCGCGAGGTGGCTCAGTGCGACGAGCGACGCGGCCAGTTGGTCGATCAATTCCTCTGGTGTGCAATCAATTTCATGTGACAACCAGGCGCTGATGGTCTGTGCGACACCGCCCACCGCGAAGTGGGTGCCGGCGTGCCGCCGGTAACTCTCGGGTACCTGTAGCGTGTCGGCGGCGTGTTGGCCGAGCAGCATGGCGAAGAACCCGTTCGATTCGGAGCGTTTGCGCGATACGACGTCGTTGGACAGTTGGGCGCTGAAGAGCAGTCGTCCGACGCGGGGGTCGGCGGCGATGGTGTGCACGATGTTGGCCATGCCCGCTCGCCCCTGATCGGCCAACGGAGCTGCCGCGACCGCGGCCTGGGTGGTGGTGGCGAGGCCGGCGGTGACGTGATCGAACACTGCCGCTGCGAAATCGTCTTTGTCGGTGAAGCTTTCATAGAAATAGCGGACCGCGACCCCGGCCTGGTCGCACACGGCTCGTACGGTGGGCTCGCCCGGCGCCTCGGTCAGCAGATCCAGGCCCGCTTCGATGAACCGGGCACGGCGCAGCGTCGAGCGCTCGGAAGCGTCGATTCCACGGTACGGCCGCACTTGTGCCACCCGGCCATCTTGACACCTGTCAGTCGCGGAGGCAATATCTGAGAACAGTCGTTCTCAGATTTCCCGAGCGAGGAGTGACCAATGACGGTCAGCGAATGGATCAACCCGGTTGATCTGCCGGTGAGTGCACCCAACACGGGCGCCAAGAAACGTTCCTCATACGCAGGTCGCGGTGCAGGCATCGACGACGGTCTGATGGGTGTGGCGCTGTTGGCCGGTCCGGCCAACGTCGTCATGCAATTGGCCCTGCGCCCAGTTGCGTACGGGGTGATGGAGAGTCGGGTGGAGTCGGGACGGGTCGACCGTCATCCCATCAAACGGGCCCGCACGACGTTCACCTACCTCGCCGTGGCGACCAAGGGCAACGACGCGCAGAAGCTCGCGTTTCGCCGCGCGGTGAACAAGGCGCATGCGCAGGTGTATTCAACCGACGACAGCCCCGTCGAATACCACGGTATGGACAAGAACCTGCAGATGTGGGTGGCTGCTTGTTTGTACAAGGGTGCAGTCGACGTCTACCGGCTGTTTGTGGGCGACATGGACGACGAGACCGCCGAACGTCATTACCGTGAGGGCATGTCGTTGGGCACCACCCTGCAGGTGCCCGCCGAGATGTGGCCGGTCGATCGCGCAGCGTTCGACGCGTACTGGCAGAACACACTCGATCAGATCCACATCGACGACACCACTCGTGAGTACCTGTATCCGATTGCGGCGGGCCGACTGCGGGGCTTGCAGCTGCCGGGCTTCCTGCAGCGCCGGATGGAAGCGGTGTCGTTGCTCATCACCACAGGCTTTCTGCCGCAACGCTTCCGCGACGAGATGCAGTTGCCGTGGGACGCCAAGCGACAGCGGCGCTTTGATCAGTTGATGAGCGCCCTGCGGGTGGTCAACCACCTGATGCCGTCGCCGGTGCGGCAGTTCCCGTTCAACGTATTGCTCAAGGACCTGGACTGGCGGATCCGTTCCGGGCGGCCGCTCATCTGAGGGGCCGCGTTCAGAAAGTGCGGCGTACCCTCGCGGGCATGCGGACTGATGACGACAGCTGGGACATCACCACGAGCGTTGGATCGACGGCCGTCATGGTCGCCGCGGCGAGGGCACTGGAAGCAGCCAAACCGGAGCCGCTGGCGGTAGATCCGTACGCCGAGGTCTTCGCCAGGGCCGTCGGCGGGGCGTGGGCTGCGGTGCTCGATGGCCAGGCCCCTGAACATCCTTTGGCGACAAAGGAATTCGGTGAGCCGTTCATCAACTTCCAAGGATCTCATACCAGGTACTTCGACGCCTACTTCGCAGCCGCGGCTGCTGCCGGAGTACGTCAGATCGTGGGACTGGCCGCAGGCCTGGACTCGCGTGCCTACCGGCTGGACTGGCCGGCCGGTACCACGGTGTACGAACTCGATCAGCCGCAGGTTCTCGAATTCAAACGAGAGGTATTGGCCCGCAACGACGCCCAGCCGAAGGCGGACCGCCGGGAGATTGCGATAGACCTGCGAGACGACTGGCAGGGTGCCCTTGTCGCAGACGGCTTCGATCCCACCCAACCGTCGGCATGGATTGCCGAGGGGCTGTTGATCTATCTGCCCGCAAACGCGCAGGAGCAACTGTTCCTGGGTATCGACGCGTTGTCGGCGCCGGGAAGTTGGGTTTCCGTCGAAGAAGGTGCGCCCATGCCCGCCGAGGTGTTTGCCGCCAAGTGCGCGGGAATCGACGGCGCCGAGATGGCCGGACGTTTCTTCAATCTCATCTACAACGAGCAGATCGCTCCGGCGGACCGTTGGTTCGGTGAGCGCGGGTGGCGGGCCACCGTCACGCCACTGATCAACTACCTGCGGGACGTGGGCCGCCCGGTGCCGACGAATCCCGACGCGGCGACCATGATCGCGTCGACCACCCTGGTGACGGCCGTCAAGAGGTGACCGCCGTCACCCGGTCGACGGCCTGCGTACGTCTCGACAGTTAAGTTATGCAATGCTAACTTGCACGAGTTAGCTTAGGCATACTTAAGGAGATGGCGGGCGCCCGTGTGCACCCGTGAAACGAGCATGGGTAGTGATGCGTTTGTACTGGTAGATGTAGTTTTCTGCCGCCCTATGACCGCTGATGTGGTTGCCGCCGACGTTGTCCGTCGGGGCCTCCGATGAGCGTCCACATCGAGTCCGCGGCGGACCACGTACGCGTCGCCCCACGAGTCGATCACGACGTACTGACCCGATTCTCGGTGAGCTGCCTGACGCTGGGGCTGACCGTGCAGGGCCGTCGTCGCCCGGCGGACCTGGCCGGCGCGCACGACGGTTTCAGTGCACTCACCCGTATTGCCGGCGAGCAGTGCGACACCTGGACGGGGCTGGCCGCTGCCGGCGGTGCCACCGCAGAGGTGATCGAGGCTGTCTGGCGTAGTCGTGGCACGGCGGGAACGCTGCAGCGCGCGGTGCACCTGGCCCCAGGGGATCTGGGGTTCAGCTACGACTCGGGACTGTATCTGCAGTTCCGTGCAACCGATCCCGATGACTTCCAACTTGCTTATGCCGCAGCACTTTCCATCGCAGGTGGCTACTTCGAGGCCGACCACCTCGTCGGTGAGCTGATCGAACGCCGACCGAATTGGATGGCTGCGCGCTGGGTCAGGGCGGCGATGCATCACCGGGCGAAGCGTTGGTCCGACGTGGTCCGCCAGTTGACTCCACTGGTCAACGACGAGGACCTCGACCCGCATTACACCCACGCCGTCCGGGTGGCGCTCGCGACAGCTCTGGCACACCTCGGCATGTTCGCCCCCGCCCTCACCCACCTGGAAGAACACTCCGGTCCGGTGGCGTCGGCTGCGGTCGACGGTGCTCTGGTGAAGGCTCTTTCGTTGCGCGCCCAGGGCGAAGACGACGAAGCCCACGATGTTCTGGCCGATCTCTATGCCGCCAACCCGGACCACGACGCCGCGCAGCAGGCACTCTCGGATCCGAGCTACGGTATCGAGCCGACGACCGCTGCCCGCATCGACGCCCGGCACAACCCCTGGGACCCCGAGAGCGAGCCCACCGAATCGGACTTCATCGATCCGGAAGCCAAGGCACGCAAGGCGCATCTGTTGGTCGAGGCCGAAGCCGAACTGGCCGAGTTCATCGGTCTGGATGAGGTCAAGTACCAGGTAGCGCGGCTGAAAAGCTCTGTGGCCATGTCGATTCGGCGCCAGGAGCGGGGACTTGCCGTCGCGCAGCGCACCAACCACCTGGTGTTCGCCGGGCCACCGGGGACAGGTAAGACGACGATCGCGCGCGTGGTTGCCAAGATCTATTGCGGCTTGGGGCTTTTGAAGAAGGAGACCGTCCGCGAGGTGCACCGCGCCGATCTGATCGGCCAGCACATCGGCGAGACCGAAGCCAAGACCAACGGCATCATCGACCAAGCGCTCGACGGCGTGCTGTTTCTCGACGAGGCCTACGCACTGGTCTCGACCGGCGCCAAGAACGACTTCGGTCTGGTCGCCATCGACACGCTGCTGGCACGCATGGAGAACGACCGTGACCGTCTCGTGGTGATCGTCGCGGGATATCGCAAAGACCTCGACATGTTCCTCGACACCAACGAAGGTCTACGTTCGCGTTTCACCCGGAGCATCGACTTCCCGTCGTACTCGGGTAGTGAACTCACCGAAATCGCCACGCGCATGGCCGAAAAGCGTGACAGCGTCTTCGAGCCCGCTGCCCAGACCCAGATGGAACTGTTGTTCGGCCAGTTGGCGGATGCGAGTACACCCGACGCCGCAGGCGTACCGCGGCGCAGCCTGGACATCGCGGGTAATGGGGCCTTACCCCCGTGTGTTGGACACGCTTAATCCCGGGATTGTCCGGGGGAAGC
>ERZ650309.1378-NODE-1378-length-11386-cov-5.401024_pt1 | contig 11386 bp, 13 predicted proteins | sample MGYA00376245_ERZ650309 | MGnify/ENA primary metagenome ERZ650309 (study PRJEB26733, sample SAMN07839294) | wastewater metagenome | biome: urban; feature: wastewater treatment plant; material: waste water | place: USA: North Carolina | collected 2016-04-26 ...
CCGACCGTACCCCGCGTTCGTCTTGGCCCCTATGCCCAGGCGCTCCAGCCCCATGCGCAGGATACACATCGCAGCCTCGAGATAGATGGCAGGCACATCGGGGCGGCTCTTCTCTACTGCGACCAGGAAGTTTCCCGTGACCGAAGCAAAAGCGACCGGGTTGGGATTGTCCATGTCCGTCGGTGGCTGCTCACCTTGGGTGCTGCAATAGTCCTGGTGGTGGACCGTCATCACATCCAGGTGGATCGGCAGCTTGGCATCGCTCTCACTTGGCACCCACCACGCATCGTGAAACACGACACCGCCGATGTGCTCGATCGTTCCGGCTACCTCACCCAGGGAATCGCCGCGCCCCCCTTGCCCTTGTGGATCTCTTCCCTTGCCGTCCTTGTGCCATGATGGATCTGCCAAGAGCTGATGTGCCGCTGCCGCGGTCAGCCCCTTGAGCGCGGAGCCCGGCAAGATGGGAACGCCCCATGTGTGCTCCAGCGCGATCCCAGCCTCGACAGGTCCCTTCTGGCCCAGTCCGATGATGAGGCGCCCCTCGGTCGCAGCGATGGACACCTTGGCGCCCCCGCGCTTATCAAGCTCTTTAAAGAGATCTTGGCGTCTGGCCAGTGCCTGACGGTAGCCTTCCGGAATCGGAAGCTCCGACACCTCTTGGATCAGCTTCGCCTTTGCTCCGACGGCCTTCTTGGCGGCCGCTTGGGCTGCCGCATCCGCAGGCCGGTCCTCATCCTTCGCTACCGTCTGGGCGATCAGGAACTTGTCCAGCCACAGCCCGGCGTGGGTTGAGTCGGACTTCAGTACATGGTGCAGGACATTCCTACGCGCGAGCATCGGGCACCTTGGGGAGGGACGCCGGAGGCGGCGGCTCATCCTGACCGCTCTTTTTCGTCAGCTCGCTCTGCGCGAAGCGCCGGAACCAGACGCTGATGTCGATGAGGTCGCGGCTCAATACGAGGTACGCGGCCAGGGCCGCCTGCTGCGCTTCCTCTTGCAGCACCTCCCCCGGGGTCTTCTTGTCAACACTGCCGACGCCGTACACGCGCGCCAGATCGTTGCAGAATGCCTTGCCTGTGTCTCCGCTGCGAGCACGAACGAAGGCGAGCGCCTGCGCCAGCCCGCTCTGCTTCAGCAGGGCCGGCATCTTGAGGCAGAGCGAGCGATAGTCCTCCGGCTCCTTGTCTTGCTTGCGCGCGCTGACGCAGTCGAACGCCTCCTTGGCCCACCGCTGTTGACGGGTCATGGCCGGGCTCCCTGAAGAACCAGGCGGCAGCGGCCCCGGCCTACGGTCGCTTTGCCGCCGAGCTGCACCGACTCGCCAACCAGGATCTTCGCCTGCTCCAGACACTGCGCCACGTCCAGCCCCAGCGGGTTGATCTTCTGAGCATGAACCAGCGCCACAAGGATCGACTCGGTGGGCAGGCTCTCTTCGTACCAGAGCGCGCCGTCTTTGACCGTCTTGATGCCCTCCTCCAGCGCTATCCGGGCCACCACATCGGTCGCATGCTCTGAAAGGAATGTCATCACGTCGTCATGGACCTGCGCGACCAGTGTCGGCACGGTTACGGCCTTGACATGTTCCAGCGGTGACTGCTCGGACAAGTGGAACCCAGTCCGTTCGTGGACGGCTTGATCGAACTTCTCGTAACCATCGTCCATCCCGATGCCCTTGACGAACGTGTCAACGATGTAGTTGGCCGATACCGGTTGCAGCATGACCATCGCTTGAATCTCGGAGAACTCGTCGGGATGCTTGGACCAGGCCACTGCGGTCGAGTCAGCACCCAGACACACCGACAGCAGCGCCTTCTTCATGCTCTTGGTGTCGGGCCGGCTGGCCGTGTAGCGCAGCGATCCGATGACATCGCGGTACTCGGTCAGGCCGATCCCGACGATTCCGCCGTTGCCTTGGCCGCTCATGCCGTGGTTGCGGATGTCATAAGCCAACACGTTGTATCCGGCGTCGTGCAGTGCCTTGTACTCGGGCAGGAAGTTCACCTCGAACCCGCCCAACCCGCCGAACTCGGGCAGGTGGCCGGGATACCCGTAACGGTTACCGGGCAGAAAATGGTTGTGGATGATCAGCTTGTCGGAGTCTGCGGGGATGAACCAACCCTCCAATGGGACGCCGTCCATCGACGGGAACGTCACGTCCTCGTACTTCAACCCCACTTCGTCAGGGCGTCGAAGAATGGGGGCGCGGCGGCCCGCCGTAGTTCCGGTGGTCCAGAGCTGAACGAAGCTGTCGAACGCGGCCTGCGCTTGTGTGTCATCAGTCATGGCGATGTTTTTCCTGTTTCTCGTTGGTTGAATCTGCCTGTGTCTGAACGCTATGCGCTGGCTGGTGAGCTCGGCAGATGCTGTTTATAGGGGGTACTGACAACCCCTCCCCACAAGCACGCCGCGTTCCCTAACCTGACGATATGGACATTGCGAAGGACATCAGGGAGTTCCTGATGAGCCGCCGCGCCAGGATCACTCCTGACCAAGTTGGACTGAATCCGGGCACGCGACGCCGGGTGCCGGGATTGCGGCGCGAAGAGGCCGCACAACTCGCGGGGGTGAGCACCGAGTACTACACCCAGATCGAGCGAGGAAACGTCGCAGGCGTCTCCGATGAAGTCCTGCACGCAATCAGCGCCGCTCTACGACTGTCAGACGACGAGACGATCCACTTCCTGAACCTTGTTCGCGCCGTAGTCGGCACGCGCACGCCGACACGGACCAAACGTACGGCAGTCCAGAAGCTGCCCGACGGTGTGCAGGCACTCATCGACGGCATGACTACCTCGCCGGCCATCGTCATGAGCGGAAATCTCGATATTCTCGCCGCGAACCCGCTGGGTCGAACGCTTTACGCTCCGGTGTTCGACAGGGCAGTCGAATGCCCGAACCTTGCCAAGTTCATCTTCTTTGATTCCCTTGCCGCACAGGTGTTTCCCGACTGGAACAGCACCGCAGACGAAGCGGTGGGTCTGCTACAGGCCGAGGCCGCTCGCGCCCCCCATTCGCCTGCAATCACCCAAATTGTCGGAGAGCTCGCGACGCAGAGCGTGGAATTCCGAACCCGATGGGCCGCCCACAACGTGACTGCGCACAGGCATGGCACAAAGCGGTTCTGCCATCCTGAGTTCGGTGATCTGACACTGACATACAACGTCTTCGAAGTCACCGCAGCGCCCGGATTGTCTTTGGTCGGTTACACCGCAGAGCAGGGCACTCCTTCGGCGCAGACGATGAGCATCCTTGCCAGTTGGACCGTCACCGACCACGACACCACTGAGACGTCACGCGCTCACCGCGACACTTCGCTGGGGACTGCCGACTAATTCGCATGAGGGATTCGGGTGGCACCGCGTAGCTGTCCGAGTTGATCGGCCAGCCTTGGGCGCCGTCAGGGATGTGTGACGAGATATGTCTCGTTGTCCAGTCCTGCGCTGAGCTCCTCGACATTGAACGGGCGGTCGAGGCGCGCGCGGAGTTGGGCGGGATCGATCAGCAGACTGATTTCGGCGGTCTGTCGTGCGAACAGCCGTCCGATCAACGGATAAATCCGACGCATCAGCCTTCGCTCAGCCTTCGTGCAGCGGGAGGCACAGTAGCCGACGTGTCCAATCTCGTCGGTGAGGATCTCGCTGTAGAGGCGTTCGATCCGCTCAGAGATTCTGGGTTCGTCGGCGAACAGTTCGATCCCGACGCGGCGCAGTTCGTCGAACATGACGCAGCCCGCCATCTCCGCTGCTCCCACAAACATAGCGGCGAATCGCTCGGGGATGAACACGCCGATCTTGACAAATTGGCGCAGGATGAACGGCGGCGGCACCACCTGGAATGGCAGGTCGAAAATATCCAGCACGTATGCGAGAAGCCTTGTGTGGTAGTGCTCTTCGAGTTCGAGGTAGACGCGCTCAGGCGGTAGATCCTCGTTGCTGTTGAGTCCGTAAGTCTCGCCCAGTCCGACGCCGAACCGCTCAGCCTGATTCAGTTTGGCAGTGGCTAGCAGGAACAGCATCTTGCGGTCCAAGCCGGGTTCGGGTTTGCGGTGGCGCAGGTTCCGCAGGAATGTCGCCCGGTCGGCAGGACGGCTGGAATGCATGGGGTTGGTTTCCAGGTGGTTGAAGAACTGTTCGCGGTTTTCCAAGCGGCGGTTGAGTAAGTCGGCTTCCCCGTCGCGATTGCGCAGATAATCGCGGTAGCCCTCAATGCTGGTAGTGCTCATCGTGTCTCCATTCCTTTGACCATCGTTGTCACATATCGGCTCAGCACGGCATCGGCAGACGGGGAGTCCTGTACGCCAGTGGCAAGCAGCGCGAACAGGCCAGTCAGGAAGAACACTCCGAGTTCGCCAGCGTCGGCATCCAAAGGAACCCATCCGACGTGCTGGGCTTGTTTCATCGCACCGAGCAAGAACTCTGCCAACGGGTGCTCAGTGACTTCATCTTCGACCGGGCGCGACGAGGCGAAGTGCAACCCCAACATGTCGCGGAAAACGACCGGGCCCAAGTGGCGTTCGGCGGCCAGGACATGACGCACCAACAACAAAAGCACTGATTCCAAGTCGCCAGCCCCTGCCAATGCGCCACGGAGTTCGGTGACGATCTTGGCTTCTTCGTTGCGTTCCAGTTCGACTAGGACGTGCTCCTTGGTCGGGAAGTGGAAGTAGAACGTTCCCCGCGCTACTCCCACAGCCGCAGCGATTGCGGTCACATCGGCAGCCGCCAATCCGGATCGCCCTATCTCGGCGACCGCAGCATCGAACAGGCGGGCTCGTGTTTCGAGCCGTCGAGCTTCGCGGACGCCAACAGCGGACAGATCGGCTTTCGACGCGGTGTGCACTGGCGGCATGACCGCACCGTACAGCGATTCGCTGACGTTCGTCAATGACAGTCGTCAATGAATTGATCTGACGGCAGGCCGATACCGAACGGGGACGACCGAATTGTTGTGCGAGTCATCCACATCGCGCATCGTCGTGAGGTTTATCGATAGCGCAATTCGGCGGAGTTCCGCGTCAACGTGTCGGGCCGGCAACCTTTGAGTTCTGGGCGCAGGCAACCTCTGGCAAACCCGAAGAATTAGGGGCCCAGTGCGATAGCGTCGGCCCGTGGGGAGGATCGCGGCACCCGAATTCGAGGATTTTGGGTGGTTTCCGGCCACCTTGCGCGACCCCATGACGGGCTTCATTCGCGTGGCGATGGACGTCATCCGTCTGCCTGCCGTCGTTGCGCCGCTCATCAGCGAAGCCATGGTTTCCGCGCAGACTGAGCGGGTGATCGATCTCTGCTCTGGCGCAGGCGGTCCCGTCTTGGGTGTTATCAAACGGCTTCGCCAGGAGGGGAACCAGAACGCGTGCGTGATTCTCACCGATATGTATCCGAATCTCGGTGCATTCGCGCGAGCAGAAGAAGAGTTGCCGGGTGCTGTTTTCACCCGCACACAACCTACTGACGCGAGCGCTGTCCCGAGTGATCTCGACGGTGTACGGACGATCTTCAACGCGCTACACCATCTGCCACCCGACGTAGCGCGGGCGGTATTCGCCGATGCGGTTGAGAAACGTCAGCCCATTCTCACTTTTGAGGTGGTCCGGCGGACACCGGTCGCCATACTGGCAGCGGCAACAGGATTCATCTCGGCGCTCGCCTTTGTGCCGCTGGTGAAACCCCGTCGGGTGAGCAATGTCGTCTTCACCTATCTCATTCCACTCATTCCGTTGTTCGTGGCGTGGGACGGCGTTGCTTCGTGCTTGCGCTCGTACTCCGAGGGTGAACTCGAGGCGCTCGTAGCGCCACTACGGTCCCGCAGCTATACCTTCCGCATCGAGCGGCGCCGCGTGCCGTGGACCCCGATGACGGTGACGTCTGTCGTCGGGTTGCCGGTTCTTTGAACGTGATTAGGGCCAGTACCGTCGCCCACTCAGGGGTGAAGCTCACTGCACGTAATCGCGACCTGACCGCAGCAGCATGGTCGCCTCGTCGACCATGCTCTCGATGATCGTGGCCGCGGGCTCGATCGAGTGGATGAGCCCACCGGCTTCTCCGAACACGACTCCGGCATTGTCGGGATCGCCGGCGGCGAACGCATCGCGATATCGCGGGCCCTCGGTGTCGACATTGGCTGCCAACGTCTTCTCGTCACCGTGCCATCGGTCGGTAAAGGCGTTGCGCCGCATACGCATGGTGAACTCGGGTGGCCAGTCGAGTCCGCGGACGACGTCGCCCGCAGTGGTGCGAATCGTGTCGTCACCGGTTGCGGAGACGATCGCCCGGTGGTGGCGTGGATGCACCAACGCCTCATCGGCGGCCCAGAGCCGGGTGCCGACCAACACTCCGTCGGCGCCCAAGAGGAGAGATGCGGCCAGCGTCCGGCCGTCGGCGATACCGCCGGCCGCCAGCAGCAAGGTTTCGGGGGAGCGTCGCACGAGGAAATCGGCGACCTCCGGGACGAAGCTGAGCGTCCCGCGCACAGAACCGTGGCCGCCCGCCTCAGCACCCTGCGCAACGACCACGTCGGCACCCACCGCCACCGCCCGTTCGACGTGACCGAGGCTCTGGCATTGGCAAATGAGCACGGCGCCGGCATCTTTGACTTGATCGGCGAAGACCGCGGGATCGCCGAACGACAACATGACTGCGGCCGGACGGAATTCGAGTGCTTCGGCCACCACGCTCGGCGAGCGCTGCGCCGACCAGGTGATGAAACCGACGCCGACCCGGGCAGAGTTCGCGGCTCTGAATTGTGCACGGATCCAGTCGGAATCGCCGTAGCCGCCGCCGATGAGTCCGAGCCCGCCGGCCCGACTCACCGCTGCTGCCAGTGCACCGCCCGCGGCCAACGCCATCGGCGCCGAGACGATCGGGTGCGCGATCCCGAGGCGGTCGGTCAGGCGGGTGGTGATCATCCCTCTGATTATGGGCGCCGACACTCCTGGAACGTCGCGGCTTCCTTGCGGCCCGGCTCTAAACTCGGCCGATGGATTCGGGGGACACGATTGAGGTCATGCGGTTGACGCCCAGGGACGAAACACATTAGGCCGCGCGGGTTCAGGCGAGTTCCGCAGTGGACTGGTCGCTGATCGGCCGAGCAGCCGCCATGTTCGTGGCAACGAACATCGACGACATGGTGATGCTCGCCGTCTTCTTCGGTCGCGCTGCCACCTCACGAGCGGACACAGCGCGAGTAATCGGAGGCCAATACCTCGGCTTCGTCGCCATTCTCGCTGCATCCGTCCTCGGCGCGATGGGTGCAGGCTTGCTACCCAAGTCCGCTGTCCCGTATCTGGGTCTCGTACCTCTGCTACTCGGTCTGTGGACCGCATGGAAGCTGTGGCGGGACCGCAATGCAGACGATGCCGACGATGCAGACCCGACGGGCCGACCCGGTGTGGGCGTGCTGCAAGTCGCCATGGTGACCTTCGCCAACGGCGGCGACAACATCGGCGTGTATGTACCGGCGTTCGCGGTAGCGGGTGTCGGCGCGATGTCGGCCTACGTCGTGGTGTTCCTGATCGGCGTGGCGGTCTGGTGCGTCGCCGGCCGAGCATTGGCCCGCCACCGAGCCGTCGCACCGCTGCTGGTCCGCTGGGGCCACATCGTCGTGCCGGTGGCGCTCATCGGAATCGGCCTTGCCATCCTCGTCGAAGGCGGAGCGTTCGGCCTCTAGCGGTGACGCGGGAGCGTGCTAGAGCCTGCCCGCGGCGGCGGCCGCTGCCCCGGCCGTCATCCCGTTGAACGGATAGAGGGCATGGGCCACCACCGAGAGCAGCGAGCCGGGCGAACCGTTACAGACGCTGTCGGCGGGTGCACACAGGTCCAGTGCCTTACCCGTGTACCGCGGTGAGATGTTGGCGGGCGGGGCGCCGTAATGGGCCAGCATCGGTGCAGTGGGCTTACCGAACAGCACGATCCCGGCCACGTGGTCGTGTACCTCGGCGGGGATGTCTGCGGTGGTGACGTACGCGGCAACCGCGGCGCCCTGGGAGAACCCGCCCAGCAGAAGCTTGGTGTTCGGGCAGGCGGCAACCGCGGCCAGCAGATGTGAGCTGGCATCGCCGACCCCGTCGAACATCGTGGACGGGAAGACCGCCTTGTTGTCGAAATCTGCGGTCGCCAGATAGTTCACCGGGTAGACGCCGATGGACTTGCCGGGGGATTGTGCGCGCAGGGCATCGATGAATGCCTGGCCGGTGAAGCCGACGCCTGGTGGCTCGTTGCTCCCGCGGGCGAACACCACCTCGGCGTCGGGACACCCATCAGCGTAGGCAGTCGGGGCAGCGCCGGGTACCAGCGTCGAGACGACCAGCGCGCCGACACCGAGCAGTTGCTGCAAGTGGCGAAACCCCACGTATTTGATGCTAGCCGCGGGCGGCCCGGCGGCGTCGTGATGGAATTCCGTTCTATGTCTGACGAATTGCCACCGTGTCCTGCGTGCAGCGAAGCATTCACCTACGAGCAGGGCGCGCTCCTGGTGTGCCCGATGTGCGGCCATGAATGGTCAGCGGACGAGGCACTCGCCGACGGAGATTCGGCCGGTGCAGCCCAGGTCAAAGACTCCGTCGGGAACGTCTTGGTCGACGGGGACACCGTCACGGTCGTGATGACCGTCAAGATCAAGGGCGGCGGTGGCGGCGTCATCAAAGCAGGGACGAAGGTCCGCGGTATCCGCCTCATTTCAGATGGCGTCGGCGACCATGACATCGACGCCAACGTTCCGGGTTTCGGCCGCATGCAGCTCAAGTCCAGTGTGGTGAAGAAGGTCCTCTGACCCGGGCTGGCTCACCGCGGCTCGGCCAGTTCTGTTCAGCACGAACGCAACTGGTGTGCGGCATGGTTCGAAGCGGTAGCTTCGGTCCACTATGACCACCTCGACTACTGCCCTCGCCGGAATCATCGCGGCGACCGGTGAAGCGATCGCCGCCGACGATGCCAACGCCAAGGTGGTGTTCCGCGCATCGTCGAAGGCGCATGATGCTGTCGCCAGTACCGTCACCGTGGGCAAATACCAGGTCGAGGTCGATGAACCCGCGGCTTTGGGCGGCGCGAACACCGCACCCAACCCCGTCGAGTACTACCTGGCCTCGTTGCTGTCATGCCAGGTGGTGACCTGGCGGTTCTGGGCCGAGAAGCTGGGCATTGCCGTCGATGACATCAGTGCGCGGGCCGAAGGTGACCTCGACCTGCGGGGCTTCTTCGGGCTCGACGACACGGTGCGCGCAGGTTTCGGTGAAGTGCGAATCGTCGTGACGGTCACCGGTCCGGAAACTGACGACCGCTACCGCGAGCTGCAGGCGGCGGTCGACGCGCACTGCCCCGTGCTTGATCTGACGCGCAACGAAACGTCGGTGCAAACGACACTCCGGACACAGCGGTAGCGGCATAGCATTTTCCGGTGAGCTTCGTCGTCTCGCCGGAGGCCTACGGGCGGTACATGGGTCGGTATGCCGAGCCGCTCGCTGCTGTGTTTGGGGCGTTTGCCGGTGTCCGCCAGGGTGATCAGGTTCTCGACGTCGGTTGTGGGCCCGGGGCGTTGACGGCTGTTTTGCGTGCCGGCGGTGCCGAGGTCGCCGGAATCGATCCGTCCGAACCCTTCGTCGAAGCGGTCAGCAGGCGTTTCCCGGGCGTCGACGTTCGGCTGGGAACGGCTGAAGAATTACCTTATGACACAGGTGTTTTCGATGTATCCCTGGCTCAGCTGGTTGTCCACTTCATGGCCGACCCACTGGCAGGAATCGGCCAGATGGCCCGTGTGACGCGCAGCGGAGGCATCGTCGCGGCGTGCATGTGGGATGTGAATCATGGTGCACTCAAACCTTTCTGGGACTGCGTCCGCGCGATCGATCCTGATGTTGACGACGGCGGGCTGGTCTCTGGCGCGCCGGCCGGATATCTGACAGGTTTGTTCGAATCCGCCGGTTTGCTTGACGTGCAAGAGGATTCGATCGCCGTCGACGTGCTGCACCCGAGTTTCACGCAGTGGTGGGAGCCCTACACCTTGGGCGTCGGTGTCGCCGGCGACTATGTGCAAAAACTCGACGAATCCTCGCGGGGCCACCTCGAAGCGGTGGCGCGGCAGAGGCTTGGTGACGGCGAATTCACGGTGACTGCCACAGCGTGGGCTGCCTGCGGCTCGGTGCGTCGCTAGTCAGATGCCAAGCGCCGCAGCGGTAAGACGCCACAGTCGTTCGGTTGCCAGATCGAGGGTGGGCCGCCGGCTCAGTTGCAATTGTTGGGCGATGCCGTGGCGGAGCCCGCCGATGATGAACGCGCCTGCGCTCGGGGCATCGATGTCGGAAGGCAGTTCGCCGCGCTCCTGCCCCTGCTGGATGTTGTCGGCCGCGGCCTCGCTCATGGTCTGGAGGTGAATGGCTTCCAGTTCGGCGAGTTCGGGATCGAGCGCCGCACGGCCGAGAAGAACGGGCGCCAGCGGATCGTCGAAGTGATACGCGACGAACCGGCGCGTGCGGTCGCGTTCTCGGCTGCCCCAGTCGGCGTCGGCGGGCAGGTGTACATCGGCGATCGCGTGCCGCAGCCCGTCGTAGAAACCGTCGTAGACCGCTGCGAGCAGCCCGCTTTTGGAGCCGAAGTGGTGGTACACCGCACCAGTGCTCAACTGCGCGCGACGGGTGAGTGCGCCGAGTGCGAGCGCTCCGTTGCTACGCACCAACTCGTCCCGGGCAGCGGTCAGAAGTTGTTGACGTCCGATCGGCGCTCGTGCCATAGTCCGAAACATAACAGAAATCAGTTATGTATCCGTTGGGAGCGCGCAATGAGTACCGAAGTGTCATCGCTGGCGGATCTGAACGGCGACCTGGCCGGCACCTACGCGTGGGAGCTCATGGCGCAGGCGCCCTTCCCCAAGTGGCGCCGCGACGAGGGCTTCGAGGCCTTCTCCACCCTCCAGATTGAAGTCTACCTGGGGCAGCACCTGGACATGCTCGGCGACAGCGACGTGGCGCGCATGCACCACCTGAAGACCGGCAGCTACACCGTGCGTGGGCCCGCGGCGCTCGGCGCCATCTTGGCCGACGCGAACCCCGACCAGGTGCTGGCGCTCACAGCCTGGGCCGACCCGCTCGGCGAGGCGTTCCAGCTGCGCGACGACCTCTTGGGCACGTTCGCGAGCGCGGCCACCGGCAAGCCCGGCGACGACCTGCGGCACGGCAAGCGCACGGGGCTCATCGTGGAGGCCGAGCAGCGCTTGAAGGACGACGCCACGGGCCGTGCGCGCCTGGCCAAGGTGTTCGGCAACGCCCAGGCGACCGACGCGCAGGTGGCCGACGCGATGGAGCTGCTGACCGCGTGCGGTGCGCGGCAGGCCCTCGAGGAGCGCTGCACCGAGCTGCGCGACCTGGCCCTCGGCGTGCTTGACGGCGGTGACCTCG
>ERZ650309.1380-NODE-1380-length-11366-cov-4.573247_pt1 | contig 11366 bp, 12 predicted proteins | sample MGYA00376245_ERZ650309 | MGnify/ENA primary metagenome ERZ650309 (study PRJEB26733, sample SAMN07839294) | wastewater metagenome | biome: urban; feature: wastewater treatment plant; material: waste water | place: USA: North Carolina | collected 2016-04-26 ...
CTGCGCGTGAGCAGCAGCGTGAGCAGCTGCGCGCCCATCTGCGCCTCGCTGTCGCGCAGGCTGCCGAGCAGCCGCATCGACCACTCCATCAGCCGCTGCAGCAGTGCGCGCGACTCGAGGCCCGGCAGCGGCGTCGGCATCAGCGCGAGCACCTCGCTCGCCTTGCTGCGCGTGCTATCGTACAGATCGAGCATTTTGTACAGCGAAACGTACTTCAGCCAGTTGACAGTATTGGGGTGGGCGAGCGCCAGGCGGTTGATGCGCACGGCATCTTCATATTTTTTTATGTTGTAGGAAATTTCAGCGTAGCCGGTATAAAATTCCGCCTGGGTGGGTGCGAAATTATCCCAATTTATGACGTAGTTCTTCCCGAAAAAAGCATAGCGCATCGGAAAATCGGCGGCGCTGTAACCGGTTATGTCCCGCTCTATTTCCTTGCAGATGTCGTATGCAACGGCATTCTGGCCATCCATACCCAAAACAAACATATACTCGTATTTGAAATTGGTTTTGAAATATCTCGCCGCCCTGATCTCCTCCGCATTGCCTTCCTTGATCACTTTTTCAAGCAGGGCGAGGCCTTTGTCCATTCGCGTTTTAACATCAGCGACCTCCTCATCCGTGAGCGTGGCGGCGCTGATGCGGGCGCTGTCGCGGGTCTCGTTGCGATTACTCCTGCTGCTGGCAACGTGGGCCTGATGGGCGCACTGATTATCGGCATCCTGGTAGGCCCGCTCTGCCTGTGGGGTGTGTCTGGCCTGAAGAAGATGCTCAAGGCTGACGATGCGCTTGATGTGTTCGGTGTCCATGCGCTGGGCGGCATCTTCGGTGCACTGGCAACGGGCATCTTCAACAGCCCGAACCTGGGTGGCCCGAGCTTCGTGGCCGATTGGGTGAAGATGGAAATGACCAAGCCGGCGGACTACTCGGTCATGGGCCAGCTCATCATCCAGGCCAAGGGCGTCGGGCTCACCATCGTGTGGACGGCTGTGGTTGCCTTCATCGCGTTCAAGATCGCTGATCTGATCGTCGGTCTGCGGGTCAGCGATGATGAGCAGCGCGAAGGCCTCGACATCGTGTCGCACGGCGAAAGCGCGTACAACCGCTAGTCGTTGCAACGACTCGAAAGCCCCCGGGTTCCTCAGCCGGGGGTGGACGACAAAGGCCCGCTTCGGCGGGCCTTTTGTTTTTTGGGACGTTGCGACCAGCAGATGGCAACAAGTTTGTCGCCCACGCCTCGCTGCCGTACGTCGTCCTGTCACGCATCCCGTCGCCGCTGCCGCGTGCCGGTCGCCCGCAGGTATTGACGGTCAACACTTGCGCGTATGGTCCGTTGTTTGGGCGCTGGGCATCACCCGATGCCATTGTCCGCCCGGGAGGGACCATGAGATTTCTACTGTTGCTGATTGCCTGGTGCATCCTGTTCGTGCTGAGTTGGCCCATTGCCCTGCTGGCGCTGGTGTTGTGGCCCATCTTCTGGTTGCTGAGCTTGCCGTTCCGCCTGATTGGAATCACCTTCGACGCACTGTTTGCACTGCTCAAGGCCATCCTTTTGCTGCCGGCGCGATTGTTCGGCTACCGCGCCAGGTCATAAAGCGCCGCACTGCCGACGGGAGGTCGTCAAAGCTTGATCTGGCTGCTCGCAAACGGCGCCGATTGTTGCTATAAACCGGCAAACGTTTTGCCGCGCGGCGATTGGGGGAGATGGTGATGCGAGTTTGCCTGGCCGGGCGCCATGCGCCTGCACTCCTGCGGATGGTGGCAGTCCTGCTGGGGGCTATGACCTTTTCCGCTGCATCGTCGTCGGCGAACCTCTATGTGACCACCACTGGTAACAACGCGGGCAATTGCCAGACGCTGGGTGCACCCTGTCTCACGATTGCCTATGCGTTGTCGCAGGCGGCGGCCGGCGACACGATCAATATTGGTGGTGGCACTTTCACCGAAGAGTTGACCATCAGCAAAAGCGTCGTGCTGAATGGCGCCGGCATGGCCAGCACGATCATCAAGGCGCCCGCAGTACTGACCAGCAATCCGGCTGTGCCGGGTGGCAGCCCGGGCCAGCAGACCACCATCGTTTTCGTCACCGGCGCGACCACCGTCGCCACCATCCAGAACCTGCAGATTCAGGGGCCGGGTTCCAGCACCTGCGGCTCGATCGGCTATGGCATCTTTGCCGGGGGTGGTGCCAATCTCACGCTCAGCAACAACCATGTGCTGATGATTCGCGACATCTCGCCGCCCTTGAGCAGTTGCCAGAACGGCTCGGCGATCCGTTACGGCGCGCCGAGCACCGCGCAGGCCGCAAGCGGCAGCATCAGCAACAACATCATCGACACCTATCAGAAGAACGGCATCACGCTGTCCAACACCGGGACCGTAGTGACGGTGACTGGCAACAGTGTGACGGGCGAGCTGCCACCGCCCAATACTGCGCAAAACGGCATCCAGATCAGCAGCGGCGCGATCGCCACGGTCAGCAACAATATCGTCAGCAACAACCAGTGTGGTGCCGTCGGCTGCGGGCCAGGCGTCGCTGATGTCTGGGCGACGGGTATTCTGCTGTTTGACGCTGGCGCCGGGACAGCCATCAACAACAACGCGATCTCCGGTAATGACGGCGGCCTGGTGGCAGTTGCCACCACGGTCGGCCAGAGCTTTTCCGCCAGTGGCAATACCTTTTCAGCCAACCGTTACGCCAACATTCTGGCCAGCGCGCTGACGCTCAACCTCACTGGCAACACGATCACCGGCAGCAACTGGGGGGTGGTTGCCCAGGCGTCGAGTCCGGCCAATACGGTGGTCAATCTGTCCGGTGGCAATGTGGTCAGTCAGGCGGCAGCCGCCGGTCTCACCGTATTCGACGACAACCTGGCCGATGCCTTTGCCGCCACCATCCAGGGCAGTGGCAACCAGTTTGTCAACAATGCAGTCGGTGCTGCCAATACGCCGGTTCAGGGGACGGTGAGCCTGGCGTGCAACTGGTGGGGCAGTCCTTATGGCCCGATCAATCCGGCGAACCCGCTGGGCCAGGGCAACCCGGCGACGGTGAATACGACATTCACCAATTGGGCAATCGACAACACCACGTTTGCCTGCACCGGGAATCCGCAGAACAACATTCTCCTGGCGTCGCCACAGATACCGGTGCCAACCTTGCACCCCATATTGCTTGCGGCTTTGGTGCTGACGCTCGCCATCTTCGCCGCCGCCGGTGTGCCCCGCAGGCGGCGCTGAGCGAACCCGCCGTTCAATCCTTACCCAGCCAGCTACTCCGATGCCGCATTCAGCCAATACCCTGCTCTGGAACGCCCGCCTGCTGCTCGTGGAGCGCGCGACCGAAGATGCGCATGCCTGTGCGGAGTGGTACTCGCAACTGCTTGGTGATCCGGTGGAGCAGGTGGCAGACGATGTCTGGCAAGTGCGCGGCGCTGATCGCTGGATGCTGTTTCGCACTGGTACGCCAAAGACCGTGCCGCTGGTGGTCTATGCCTTTCCCGGCGTCGAGCAGTGGGCGGCCTATCGGGCGCAATTGCAGACCATGGCGATTGAGCTGCACCCGGTCGCGGCCGGTCTGGCGGCCATCGTCGGTGACAACGCCTTCGGTCTGCGTGACCCGGATCGTCGTATGGTTGTCTTCTGCGTTGCACCGCAAACCGAAGCCGCGCCACCGGAAGTCGCCGAGTATCTGCCAGCCCGTCTTCAGCACTTCGTGGTTGCTTCAACGCAGACGGTTGCCATGCTTGAGTTCTATCGCGATGCGCTGGGCTTCATCGAGTCGGACCGCGTGGTCGACAACGACGGCGATCTGTCATCGGCGTTCATGCGCTCCGACGCCGAGCATCACAGTTTCGCGGTGTTCCGGGCGCCACAGCCGGGGCCCGATCATCACGCCTATGAAGTACCGAACTGGAACGCGATCCGTGACTGGGCAGATCACTGCGGTGACCTGGAAATCCCGATCTGGTGGGGCCCGGGGCGGCATGGCGTTGGCAACAACCTGTTCTTCATGATCGAAGATCCGGACGGCTACAAGGTCGAATTCTCGGCCGAGCTTGAGCAGATGACGGCCGATCAGGCCTATCGCGAGTGGCCGCACGGGCCGCGGGCGCTCAACCTGTGGGGCAACGCCTGGATGCGCAGCTAGCACGTCCCGGACCACGCCGGGGCGTGACCTGATGTACGGGCGACCGTAGCGCGATGGTGCCAAACCCCGGCTTCTTCCGCATTGCTATTCCCAGCCGTCAATCTCGCAGTTCGAGCGATCTTTAGTTTACGCTGTAAGATTGTGGCTTTGATCCAATGAAATTTTGATGATGTCGCAACGCTTGGCACCCGGCCTGACTGCGCTCGTGCTCTTCGCCACCAACCCGATCACCATCTCCGCCGCGCAAGCGGTCGACACTCAGTTCGAAGAAGTCATCGTCAAGAGCCCGAAGAACGCGGCGATGATGCCGTACGATGACGTCTACGTTCGCCTGAAGCGGATGGAGGAATCGAAGCTCGACCGGGTGCGTATGCAGATCAAGGTGACGCCGAAGGATGAGTCGGTCAAACTTGCCGATGTACGGGTGGCCATCGTCAACGACGCCACCAGCCTGCCGGTGCGGCTTGGTGCCGACGGCACGGTCACAGTGCCGATGCGTGCCGAGCTGTACAAGACCGACGCCGAGATTCGCAGCAATCAGCCGAAGGGCAGTCTGGCCGCGTCGCTCACGCTGGCCGTTGCGTGGTCGGGCGGGCAGGAGATTCCGTACTATGAAATCGAAGAAACGGTGCGGCAATTGCAAACTGCGGGCAAGGACTTGCTCGGCTGGTTCGGCTACATGCTGTTTTTCCCCTCGTTGAGCAACTTCGAAGTGCCGCTGCAATATCCCGAGCCGCGCGGGCAGACGATGCGGGTGGTGAAGGACGGCAAGACGCTTGAAACCTTCACTGCCGATGAGAAGGGGCTGCTCAAGTTCAAGCTGAAACCGGGCTGGGCGCAGTTGCAGCCGACGCTGGTGTTCAGCGAGGCGCCGCCGAAGCTTTGATGGCGGTTGTGGCAGACGGCATCTACCGCGACGCGCTTGCTGCCCATGCCTGCGGATCGTCGCTCCGGGCGATCAGTGCGAGACCGTAGGCAATTGACTCCAGCTGGTCGCCGGTTTCGATGCGGGTTGGGTCAAATCGCTGGTCGAAGATGGCACGCACCGCCGGCACGAACGAAGTGCCACCGGTGAGGAACACGCGATCGATGTCCTTCGCATCGAGCCGAGCTTCGCCGAGCGCTTCGTCCACCGCATCTTCGATTTTCTGCAGGTCATCGGCGATCCACTGGTCGAAGGCGGCGCGCTCGATGGTGGCGTCCAGCGCGAGGTCGTAGCCGAGCCCTGTCGCGCGAAATGCCAGCGTCGCTGACGGCGCATTCGACAGAGCGGCTTTCGTGTCTGCCACCGCCTTGTAAAGCGGATAGCCAAGGTCGTTTTCGATCAACGCGATGAATTTGCCGAGGCCGTCTCGCTCGATCGCGTAGCGCAGGTATTCGCGCAAGTCGCGCAGCACCGCAGGCGACTTCATCAGCGCGAGCTGGTTCCACTGTGCAAAGCGATGATGGAAATGCGTCGGCACTTCGAGAATCTTGTCGATGCTCCGGTACTTCGCGCGATGACCGAGCTGCGGCAGGATCGCATGTTCGAGGATGCGATAGTCAAACACGTCACCTGCCACCGCCACGCCGGAATGCGCCAGTGGAATCGACTTCAGCGCACCGCCTTTGCCGCTGCCCGGTTCAAAGCGGATGATCGAGAAATCGCTGGTGCCACCGCCGAAGTCGGCCACCAGCACCGTCGCCGCCTGGGTGAGCCGCTGCGCAAAGAAGTACGCTGCCGCCACCGGCTCGTAGACGTAGAGAATCTCGCCGAAGCCGACGCGCCGGAACGCCCGCTCATAGCGCTCCAGCGCCAGCGCTTCGTTCGGGTTCACGCCGGCGAAGGCGACCGGCCGGCCGGCAACCAGTCGTGGCGGCAAGTCATCAAGCGCACCGCCCGCATGGGATCGCATCTTTTCGATGAACGCTGTCAGCAGATCCTCGAAAGTGAACTTGCGGCCGTGGATGTGCGTCTCGGTGAAAGATCGGCTCGCCGCGAACGTCTTGAACGACTGCAGAAAGCGGCAATCGATCGGGTCGTCGATGAAGCGTTCGATCGCCCACGGCCCGGCCTCAAAGCGCAGGTCGTGCGCAGCACCGGTGTCTTCATCCCAGAAGCACATTGCCGAGCGGAAGGTGGCATGGGTATCGCCGGCCAGTGTGAAAGGCAGCGTGCGCGCCACGCCGGGTTGGGTCGAAGCAGCGATCACCGTATTGGTGGTCCCGAAGTCCAGACCAAGCGCGATGGCAGCGGAGGACGACGACGAAGGGGAAGGGCTGGGCATAAAAGCAATACACCGCCCTTCGTCGACGCATGGCGTGACGAACTGGCGATGTGCGGGCTGGCTGGCGGGCTGCGGATTCTACGGCATCGACTGAGTTCACCGACTGATGCAAAACGGTGCATCGACATCAGCATCGGCCCTACACTAGCCGCGTGAACATCGTCTCGTCTCCGCCACCTGCTCCCCCTGCATCGCCACCCGGCCCGGGCGCAACGGTGACGCCCATCGGTACCGGGCGGTCGTGGCTGGCGCGAATGCCACCGGGGCTGTTCGCCATTCCGTTCGGCCTGCTTGGGCTGGCGGGCGCATGGCGACGGATAGCGGCAGTCAAGTGGGAATACGCCGACGCGATCGCTACGGCGTCGCTGAATGTGGCGACCGGTCTGCTCGAGTTGCTTCTGGTGCTCTGGGTGGTACGCCTGATCCGTTTCCGCGCTGACGTTGCCCGGGATTTCAATCATCCGGTGCAGGGGGCGATGCTGTCGCTGGCACCGCTGAGTGTGATGCTGGCAGTGGCGCTCTGGTCCTCGCCTGGCAGCGCGATGACCGCAGGCGGCTGGGGCGCGCCGATCGTGGCACTGGCGCTGGCGGTGCAGGCGGTGATTGCGGTGCGAGTGGTGTCGCAGGTGGCAACCGGCGGCATCGCGGGTGACACCATGACGCCAGCACTTTATCTGCCGCCAGTAGGCGGTGGGCTGATCGGCGCGATGGCGCTCTCCGCACTGGGCCATCACGGCTGGGCGGTGCTGCTGTTCGGCATGGCGCTCGGCGGTTGGGCCCTGCTTGAGGTGCGCGTGCTGAACCGGCTGTTCGCCGGGCCGCTGCCGCCACCGCTGCGTCCGACGCTGGGCGTCGAGATTGCGCCGGCGCCGGTGGCCACGCTTACCGCGTCGATCCTGTGGCCTGCGTTGCCGGCTGATGTGCTGTTGATTGGTCTCGGCGTGGCCTGCGGGCCGATCCTCGCGGTGCTGGCGCGCTGGCGCTGGTGGAGCGGCATACCGTTCTCGGCAGGGTTCTGGTCGTTCTCGTTCCCGGTGGCTGCGTTCGCCTCGGCCATTGCCGAGACGGTGCGGCGCGGCGGCTGGCCCCCGGCCGTGGCCTACGCCGCCGCGCTGATCGCGACGGCGCTGATCCTCTTTCTGGCGCTGCGCACCTTGCTGCTGCTGCTGCGCGGACGGCTGATTCCGCCGGGTTGACGCCTCAAGAGCGTAGCAGCTTTTGTGTCAAACAACCGTCTTATCGGGGCTTGGAGGCGATTCAGTGAAAAGTCGACTATTGCCGATTCACCTCGTCAGGTCCGATGAAATCGTCATTTCAACCAAAAGCTGATTGTTCCAGGAAATGGGCCAATGCTGTGTTTCGGCAATCCGCAAACGCGCAAAGCGGGGGCGAATCGCGATGACAGCAACGGTCACTATCCAGCTTCGCCGCAGTCTGCTGCTCGTCGTTGCCTTCGCGGCATCCTGTGCCGCAACCGCCGCCGAGGTGAGCGTGCTGGCAGCGGGCGCAGCCAAGGCGCTGCTGCACAGCATCGAAGCGGACTTCGCCAGCGTGTCGGGCGACCGCCTGCAGGCGCGCTTCGACACGGTTGGTGCGCAGCGCGAGCGGGTGGAGCGCGGTGAACGGCCCGATGCGGTGATCCTCAGCCAGGCCGCGATCGCACACTTGGCAAAGCTCGATCTCATTGACCGTGACAGCATTCGCGACATTGGCGACGTGCAGGTGGGGCTCGCGGTGGCCGCATCTGCACCTGCGACGGCGCTGCCAGCGATCAGCAGCGCGGAAGGCCTGCGCGCCACCTTGCTCGCTGCGAAGAGCATCGCCTACGCCGATCCGGCGCGCGGCGCCACGGCGGGCGCGCACTTTGCGACGGTGCTGCAGGCACTGGGCCTGCGCGAGCAACTGGCCGCACGCATCACCGTGCTGCCGTTCGGCGTTGACGTGATCGAGGCCGTCGCCGCTGGTCGCTTTGAGCTCGGCATCAGCCAGTCCAGCGAGATCGTGCAGCATGCCGGCGTGCGCTACGTGGGCGCGTTGCCGGCGCCGTATCGTCTTGCCACGCGCTATCAGGCCGCCGCGCTGAAGGGCCGCACGAATGGCGCCGCATTGCTGCGCTATCTTGCCGGGCCGGCAGGACAGGCGGCAAGCCGCAAGAGTGGCTTTGCTGCGCCCTAGCCGACCGCGCGAACCCGCATTCATCATCGAACAGGCCGACATCACCCATGGATCTCGAACTCAGCAGCAAACACGTTCTCATCACCGGTGGCAGCAAAGGGATCGGCCTTGCCTGCGCGGCGGCGTTTCTGGCGGAGGGCGCGCGCGTTACGCTGGTGTCGCGCAGCGAAGCGCACTTGCAAGCTGCGCAGGCGTCGCTGCGCGCTGCCAACAAGAACGCCATCGTCAACATCATCGCTGCCGACCTGCGCGATGCCGCTGCAGCGGAGCAGATGGTGGACGTCGTCGAGCGCGACTTTGGCGTGGTGGACGTGCTGGTCAATAGCGCCGGCGCTGCCAAACGCACACCCGCTGCCGAGCTCACCGCTGCCGCGTGGCACGACGCCATGCAGGCCAAATTCTTCACCTACATCCATGTCACCAACCCGCTAATCAAGCGCATGGGCGACCGCGGCAGCGGCGCCGTAGTCAACGTGATCGGCTCCGGTGGCAAAGTCGCCGCCGTCACCCATCTCGCGGGCGGCGCCGCCAATGCCGCACTGATGCTCGCCAGCGCCGGGCTCGCCGCCGCATATGCCGGCAAGGGTGTGCGCGTGAACGCGGTGAACCCCGGCCGCACCTTCACCGAACGCCTCGCCGAAGGCATGCAGGCTGAAGCGCGCCAGCAGGGTGTCAGCGTGGAAGAAGCCATCGCCAAAGCCAACAAGAGCCTGCCCCTCGGCCGCTTCGCCAAACCCGAAGAAATCGCCGACGCGGTGGTCTACCTCGCGTCAGCCCGCGCCAGCTATGTCACCGGCGCACTGCTCGCGATGGATGGCGCGCTGACGCCGATGGTGGTGTAGCGCGTCACATCCGTTCGTGGTGAGCCTGTCGAACCATGAACGCGCGACAAAGTCACTCGTAGCCTCAATTCCGCAACGCTCGATCGCAGCTACATCGACACGAGTAGGTCGGGACGCTTGCGGTCCCGACGGTCGCGAACTCAGCGCCTGGTCCCGTAGGTTGGGCAATTCGTTGCCCACGCGTCGGCGTTAGATGAGCTAGTGCCCAATCCCCCGTGCCATCAGCGCAGCGCAGATCATCACGCCGGAGAGCGCGTGCAGCTCCCACACCACCAGCTTGCGCGTGGTCAACCACTCGGCCGCGTCGGGCAAAGCGCCGGTCGCCCGCAGGGCGCGTGACCAGCGGATGAAGCGAATCGTCGGCGGCACCGACAGCAGCCCCGCCAGCGCGAACAGCCCCACCTTCAGCCAGAACACCGGATTGCCAGTGTAGAACGCGTAGCCCTTCACCCCATAGATCACGCGCAGCGCACCGATGATCAACAGCCCTGCCGCCGCAATGCCGTAGAACAGATCAATCTTCGCAATGCGCGGCAACACATCGGCCGAAGGTGGCCCGCGCAAAATCGCCCACTCCGCCATGATCAGGCCGACCAGGCCGAACGCGAACAGGTGGTGGAAGATGGCTAGCAGGGCGTCGGTGGTCATGATGCGCTCTTGTCGGCAGGGGACGGGGTATCAATCATCGCAGCCAATTGGCCGGCGATCAATTGCGCCCAGTCCGGTGCCGTGCGGTAGTTTCTGACCATCCGCCCATCGCGCGCACGAAAGCACAGGTCAGGCGGCGCCCCATCTACGCTGTTGTCGTAGACGTACAGCCGGTCAACCACGCGCGCCAGTTGCGCACAGTTGATGATGGATTTGTCGTATCGCGAGATGATCTTGCCGATGGGGACTTCGTGCCCACCTTCGAGCACGCGTTGCGCGATCCGGGCGGCGTTGATCGTCGGGCTGGCGGTGCAGACATAAAACAGGCGTACAAAAAAGCCCCGTTCAATCGCACGCAATACAAAGTCCACCTTGTCCGGCGACGAGAGGACGGTCTCGAACGCCAGATCGACTCGTTGCTCAATACAGTGATCGCGCCGCTCACCGGCAAGCGTGGCCGCCTTAAGCACGGCGTCAGGAGAATTCCAGTCGCCAAACAGGTCGCGCGCGATGTTGTCCGGATTGATGTACTCGCAACCCTGCATCCATTGGTGCCGCAATACGGCCTCGGTGATCGACGTCTTACCCGCGCCATTGGGGCCGGCGACGACAATCAGGCGCGGGCGACGCTCACCCACCATGGCCGCCCCTAGAGGCGCGGCACGTTGAACTGCTTGCGCAGATACGCAGCGCGAGCCTCAGCGGCGCGAACCTCTGCAGCAAACCGCCCCTTTGCCTGCTCGGCGGCCGCCGCGCGCTTCTCACCGGCAACACGCGCCACATCGGCCATCACCTCCGCAAGCTCGGCATCGGTGGGTTCGCATTCAACGGCCAAAGGATCAGTGCCTGGCATTTGATCGGTAGACATGCTGAACGCTACTCGTGGACGATGAGCGGATAGTAGCGCAGCGCGTGGTACGGCGAGCGTTGGCGACAAGCTGATACGAGACGGCTTTGTTCGTGCGGTAAACCTCACACAATGGGCTAGTAAGTGAGATATCACCCTTTCAATATGTTGGCTGCTGACATATCGGAGATAATTCGCCGAAATGAACAGGAAAGCGGCACTCGGAATTTACGCCTTGCACGAAGCTGAAAGGCTTACGGGCGTGAAGGCGCGTTCGCTCCGTCGGTGGCTTTTTGGGTATTCGTATGCGAGCCGTCTTGGTCGCGACGGCAAAAATTTTTCAGCGCCTTTGTGGCGATCTCAATATTCCAGCGAAACTTTTTCCGAGCCAGTAGTCGAGATCGGAAGAGCACACGTCTGAACTCCAGTCACTTAGGCAT
>ERZ650309.1381-NODE-1381-length-11364-cov-3.610576_pt1 | contig 11364 bp, 5 predicted proteins | sample MGYA00376245_ERZ650309 | MGnify/ENA primary metagenome ERZ650309 (study PRJEB26733, sample SAMN07839294) | wastewater metagenome | biome: urban; feature: wastewater treatment plant; material: waste water | place: USA: North Carolina | collected 2016-04-26 ...
TTCCTTCACGGGCTGCGGCGCTGGGGGCGCCGCCTCCTTCACGGGCTGTGGCGCGGGCGGCGGCGGCAGCGGCTCCACCACGGGCGGCGGGGGCGCTGGAGGCAACGGCTCCGTCACGGTCGCCGCTGGCGACGGTGACACCGCGCAGGTATTCCATCGCCAAAAAGAGCACGCCGTCTTGCTCACCGACGTCGAAGATCTTGACGACGTTGTGGTGGTTGATCTCGGACGCGATGCGCGCTTCGTCGAGAAACATCGAAGAGGCATCGACGATCTCGAACATCTCGGGCTGAATGAGCTTGAGCGCGACGGGACGAAACAAGCCGCCGAGTCCGGTCTGACGAGCCAAAAAGACCTCGGCCATGCCGCCGCCGCCGAGTCGTCCCGTGAGCAGGTAGCGACCAAAGGGCAGCGCGGTGCCGACGCCAATCAGACAGCGCGGTGAGGTAGCCGGTGGCCCGAGAGAGACTTCGACGGTGCCAGTCGCAGGAATTGGAATCTGATTGATCCGCTGTCCCGTCGACAAGTCGTACATCCCTGCGGTTGACCCTTGATCGGAAAGCAGATAGCTGTCGTCGGTCTGACGGGCAATTACGGCATGCTGACGAGAGGCAACCGCGTCGGGAATCAGCACATCAGCGGTGGGATGACGACCGATGCGGACTTCGTTGGCGTCGAAGAATAGCTGCTGCTCGCCGGCCCTTCCGCCGCTGAGGATGCGGACTTCAAGAACCGTCTTCGCCTTGCTCATGACAGGTCATCTCTCGCTTGTGCTTCGACTGAAGGTTGGCCCACACGAAACGCTCGGCAGTGTAGGCAAGACCACAGTGCCAGCGCAAGGAATCGGACGTAGCCCAAGCAGCATGCCGCGAGACAGCGCGCAGGAAAAGCGCAAAGAAGCACCGCCGGTTGCGTCGGTTTTGCGGCAAGTCCTGATGGAAAAAGGACTTTGTGGGCTACGAAAAAAATCCATGGTACGGTAATCGGGCGGCAGTCCTGACCCTGCCGACAGAGTGTGGTCAATGGCAGAACGAAAAGATCCGCCCGCAACCCAAAGTCCCGACGCTGAGGCGCTGCTTGCTCGCGCCAAGTCCCAGCGTGGCGTGGAAGCCGCCGAGACGCTACGTCGCGCAGCGGAAAAGTTCCGTGCGCAAGGCGATGTGGAACAAGCGTTTACTTCCTATGAACGAGCGCTGGCTGAGCTGGCGGATCAGATTGGATCTCCGCCGGCAGCCAAGCTGGGTGCGTCGCTGGAGTTCGAGCTGGGCAAGCTGTGCGAAGAAGACTTGGGCCGGTTTGAGCAAGCGCTGCTGCACTATCAGCAGGCGTTCAAGCTGCGACCCGACTTCATGGAGCCGCTGCGTCGCGGGCGCGTCATCTATCAGTCGCTCGGCGACATGGACATGGTGGCGCGGCTGATTGAGCTGCATCTGGCGAATCTCGTCGCGGGGGAAGCCCAGCAAGGCGTGGAGCTGGCGCTGGAGCTTGGGCACCTGAAGCTGCGGCTGCATGATCCGGCGGGGGCCGTCGATGTGCTGCGTAGCGCGCTGCGGATGCACAACGAGCTGAGCGAAGACACGGAAGTTCCCGAGCAGCTTCTATCGACGCTGGCTGAGTCGTATATGTCGCCCGACTATCAGCCGGGCATCAGCGAAAAAGAGCAGGCTCGTCGCAACGCGAGTGACATCTTTTTGGGCTTGGCGAAGCGGCATCTCGACGAAGAGCTGCTGCAAATCCTGGAAAAGCTGCGGCAAGCGGAAGAAGAAGAGGGAAATTCTTCGCCGCTGTCCGTCGAAAATCTGCTGAAGAGCAAGGACAAGCCGCTCGCGGAGCAAGACAAGCTGGCGCTGGGCTTTTTGAAGCGGGCGCTGGAAGCGGACATTCGCAATGTGACGGCGGCGGTGCTGGTCGAAGCGCTGTATCTGCGGACGCCATCAGCGACGGGACTTCCCGAGCTGATCAAGCTGTATCGCAGCGGTGCGAGGGTGACTCGTCGGGGTCCGAAGCTGCTGAAGCTGTACGAACAGACGGGAAGTCCAGACTATCAAGCGGTGGCGGATGCGTGCCGAGCGGGTCTCGACGCGGTCAGCTCGATGGATGAGTGGCACGAGACGCGGCAAGTGCTGGTCGATGTGCTGAAAAAGGCGGGCGATCAGCTGGGGCTCGGTCAGCTTCGGGAAGAAGACGCGCTGGAAGCGGCGCTGCCCGAGGAGCGCGCCGAGCTGATGATGGAAGCCGCCGACTATTACAACCGAGGCGGTGACACCGAGCGATATATCGCGTGCCTCAAGCAAGCGTTTCACGAGCTGCCGCTGCACAGCGAAGCGTTTCGGAAGCTGTCGGACTACTACAAGAGCCGTCGCGACTTCATCGGGCTGGCGGTGATTCAAGAAAACCGCATGGCGGCGCAGTTTGAGACGGCGCGGCTCGATCTGCAAAGCTATGCCAAGCAGCTCGAAGACCTGGGTGAGCTGTACGAAAAGAAGCTGCAAGACGTGGTGTCGGCGGCGGCGATTTGGCGACGGATTGATGAGCTACTTCCGTCGCTGCGTTCGCAGAGTGAGCGCAAGCGTCTCGGGCAGCGTCTGACGCGAACGGAGATGCAGATCAACGAGCTGATCGTCGAGCTGGAGCGAATGGAGCCCGACGATGTAACGCGCGTGGAATATCTGCGACGGCTGGCGCAGCTGTATCGAGAGATCCACGAGCCGAAGCATGCAGCGACGGTGCTCGATCAGCTGTTGCAGCTTGCGCCGGGTGACTTGCCGTCGATCAAAGTGCTGATCGAGCTGGCCGAGCAGAGCGGTGACACGTCGCAGCAGCTAGAGCTTTTGCGACAGCAAGCGGGTCTGGCAAGCGACAAAGCCGAGCGACTGGGCATCTTGCGACGGATGATGACGCTGTGCGATCAGCGACTTCTGCGACGGGATGAGCAGTTCGACGGGCAAGACAGCATCGAGATGATGGTGTGGGTGTGTCGCAGCCTGCTCACGGAGCTGCCGTCGGATCGTGACGCGCTCAAGCGGCTGGCGGATGCGCTTCAGCTCGTCGGAAGCAAGAACGAGCTGCTCGAAGTGCTGGAGTCGTATCTGCGGGTTGCGCCGACGCCGCGCGAGAAGCTGACGCTGCATCGTCGGATTGCCAAGATCGCGGAAGACTGTGGGGATCTGACGCGATCGGTGTCACACCTGGAACGCGCGGTGCGCATCTGTCCGCCCGGTCCCGAGGCGGAAGAAGTGCTGTGCGAGCTGGCGCGGGTCTATGGCGCGCAAGGTCGGCTGGAGCTGGCGGTTTCGACGCTGGATCTGGTGCAAAAGCAGAGCAGTCGGAGCGGTCCCGAGATTCATCGGCTGCTCGGACGGCTGACGCTGCAAGCGGATGATCCACAGCTTCTCGACAAGAGCTTGCGGGCGTTTCGGGAAGTGCTGGCGCGTCTGCCGCAAGACGGGGAAGCGCTGGCGGCACTGCAAAAGATTCATCGGACACGCGGCGAGTGGAAAGAGCTGGAGCAGGTTCTCCGCAAGCAGCTCGAGCCGATGGAGCCGCCGCTGCCACCGAGAGAGCGTCTGTCGTTGGCGCTCGATCTGGCGGAAGTGCTCGGGCAGCACATGGAAAATCCGCGTCAGGCGGCAGCGCTGCTGGAAAAAGTGCAGGCCGAGACGCCGATCGTCGATCTGCGGGTTCACCGTCACTTGCGCGGTCTGTACGAAGAGCTGGGCGACGTGCGTGCGGCGGTGTCGTGTGAAGAACGCGAGCTGCTGCTGACGGAAGATCCGGTGGCTCGGATCGAGCGAGCGATTGAGATTGCTCGTCTGTGGCAGTCGCGCGGAAAAGACGCGGGTCGCGCCTATCTGTCGTATGAGCGTGCGGTGCGGATGGCGCCAGAGCTTCCACCGGACAGCGTCGAAAGAGCGGCGGTTCGTCGTCTGATCACGCAGGCGCTGGAAGCGATGAGCCAGATGTCGGCGCAGCGCGGACGCTGGGACGACGTGGTGGGAATTGGTCAGCAGCGACTGAACATCGCGGTCGAGCAAGATGAAGCGATGCAGGCTGCGGCAATCCTCGTCGAGATGGCGCAGGTGTACGAAGAAAAGCTGGGTCAGCCGATCGACGGGTTCGCGCTGCGGATTCAAGCGTTCGAGCTGGCACCGGACCTGATGTCTATCGATCAGCTCGCGGGCATTGCGGAAAAATACGGTCAGTGGAAGCCGCTGGCGGATCTGCACGTTCAGCGCGTCGAGCGAGCGCTGGCCGCGAAGATCGATGTTCCGCTGGACTCGGCGCTGGCTGCGTCGACGACGCTGGAGCAAAAGCTCTCAGATCCGATTCAAGCGTTCCGTCTGCTGAAAAAATCGCTGCCGATTACGGTTAGCGCAGCGATGGCAGCGACGGACAAGCGCAGTCCACAAGGACGTCTTCTGTCGGAAATGGATCGGGTGGTGCGATCGCTGCACAAAAAAGGCGGCGAGCAGAGCAGTGAGCTGGCGCTGGAGTCGGTGTCGCTGGCCCGAGAGCTGGCGCACGTCTATCACGCGCTGGTCGACGAGCTGGTGCGAATGACCGACGCTGGCATCGAAGAAACGTCGCTGCGCATTCACAAGCTGCTCGGGGAATCGGCCAAAGTTCGCGAGCAAGTGCTGTTCGATCCGGCGGGTGCACTGGGGGAACGACTTCACGCATTTACCGTCGGTGGCGAGCGCGATCACAGCGAAGACTTGGTGGCCGACGAGGTGTTTGCCGAGACGATCGCAGAGATTCATCGTCTGGCGCTGCTGAGCGGTCAGATCAAAGAAGCGGTTGCCGTCGATATGCGTCGGCAAGATCGGGCGCAGAGCGATCAGCGTCGACAGCAAGTTGCGTGCGAGAGCGCGGGCTGGCTCGATGATCATGGCAACGATCCGCAGCGAGCGCTCAAGGCCTGCATCAAAGCGCTGGGTCTGTGTAGCGAAGGCAGCGACGCGCAAGCCGAGATGCGTGGTCGTCTGTTCCGCATCGGTCAGAAGCTCGGGCTGCTCGCGTGGGACGAAGTGGTGCGCGCCGAGCGAGCGCTGGTGGCGAGTCAGCCGAAGCTGCTCCGTCAGAAGATGCTGTATCTTGCGTCGCTGTGGCAGCAAGGTGCGTCGGACTCGGTGCGAGCGGTCGATGCGGCGGGTCAAGCGCTGCGGATGACGTATTTCCCGGCAGGCGTTCCGACGAGCAGCAAGTCGGCGCAGCCGCTGTCAGAGCTTCTTACGCCGCAGCTTACGCCGGAGCTTGTCGCTGAGCAGCAGCACATTCGCAGCGTCATCGACGCAATCTTGCGCGCGGCACAAGGCGAAGCAGAGCCAGCGGCGAAGCTGGTGACGGTGCTCGACAACCTGGCCAATCAGCTGACGGAAGCGGGCGCACCGCAGTGGGCGGCCAAGGTGCTGATCGACGCTGCGCAGGCGGACGAAAAGCGCGGACGCTTCGGTCAGGCCGAGCGACGGTATCAAGAAGCGCTCAAGCAGAGCGATGTCGCCGACGAAGCGATGTCGGGTCTGGAGCGTGTGTATCGACAACAGCGACGGCTGGCGGATCTGGCGACGCTGCTCGAAAAGCGACGGGCGCTGCTCAGTGACTCGGCGCTGCTCAAGCTGCTCATCGAGCTTGCCGAGGTCTATCGCGAGATCAACAAGCATCAGCTGGCCTTGAACGCGCTTCAGCAAGCGGTGGCAATCGATGACAGCGACGCGGGACCGCACCTGTCGATGGCCAAGCTGTTCGAGGCGCAGAAGTCGTTTACGCGTGCGATTGAGTCGTATCGCAGCGGTGCGCAGCGCTCGCAGTCGGCGGTGGATTCGGCCAAGGCGCTGCTCGTGGCGGCGGATCTGCTGGAACGCAAGCTCAATGAGTCCGACGAAGCGCTGACGCTGTCGCTGCAAGCACTGCGCAAGACGCTGGCGGCGCAAGGTCAGCGTCTGCAAAGCGGAGAGACGATTCCCGTCGGAGATCCGCTGCGTGAACAGCGTGATGCGGCGTGGAATACCGTCGAGCGACTGCTCGGCAAGCTACAGCGTCAAGAAGAGATGGACGGGCTTGTGACGGAGCGACTGGCGGTGACAACCAGCGCGCTGTCCGACGAAAAAGAAGCGCTGCTGCGCCGTCAGTACGAGCTGATCAAGCAGAAGCTGCAAGCCCCGAGTGAATCGACGCCACGCGACGGGGAAGATCCGCAGTCACCGTCGACGGCGCTGCGCGACAAGCTGCTGGGACTTCTCGAGGAACTGAGTCAGCTTCGACCCAGCGACGACGCACTGCTCGCGGAACAGCAAGCGCTGCTGCTCGGCAAAAATGAGCAAGCGAAGGCGCGCACCGTCGCAGCAAAGCGGCTTGCGCTGCTGGAAAAGACCGACGCGGACGCGACAAAGCGCAACGATCTAACGCTGCAAGTGGCTCGGCTGGATCTGGAGCTGGGACGATTTGCCGAGGCCGAAGCGGCGCTTGAGCGAATCCTTCATCAGACGCCAGGCTCGGCGGAAGCGATCAAAGCGCTGGTGGATCTGCATCAGCGAAGTGGCAATCACACCGGACTGGTCGCGGCACTTCAGCGTCTGTCGTCGCAGCAAAACGATCTGGAAGCAGCGGTGGCGGCGCTTCGTCAAGCGGCGCAGATTACGCTCGCGGCGCAAGAAGACACCGAGGGTGCGAAGCGACTGCTGCGTGATGCACTGACGCGGGTGGATGCAGCTCCGACGGTGACTCCGGCGCAAAAAGCGCTGGTTCGACGGGCGCTCGGGCAGGTGCTGGTGTCGCTGTTTGAGCTGGCGCAGCGGGAAGGCAACGTCGACGAAGCACAAGCGCTGGCACAGCGAGCGATTCACGAGGCGGATCTCGTCGGGAGTCGAGCCGCCGATCTGCAAGTTCACCTGGCACTTCTGACCTGACTCCTGCGCCCGCCCGATCGCCGCTCACTCGGCCGACGTGTTGGCGAAGAGCTGGACGACGGGGCCCGTCCCGCTCTGGCAGGCCGTGACCAGATCGGGCAGGCCGTCGCCGGTGAAGTCGCCGGCCGCGGCGATGCCGTAGCTGCACGCCGCGACGCCGAACGCCGGCTGCGCGCGGCCGCGCCCGGGCGCCACGACGATGCCGATCTCGGCCACGTCGGCCATCTGGCCGGAGGACAGGATGAGGTCCTGGACGCCGTCGCCGTTCAGATCGGCCAGCCGCGCGTTGCGCGTGCGGTTGGGCGTGAGGCTGCCCAGCTCGACGCGCACGGGCGGATCGAAGCCGCCGCCGCGGTTGCGGATGAAGTCGACGCGCGCGGTGTCGCTCGCCACGATGTCGGGCCGGCCGTCGTCGTCCCAGTCGGTCGCCGCGACCGGGATGGTGATGCCCAGCGCTGGCACCACAGCGCTGCTGGACAGGCTCCCCGAGCCGCTGTTGTAGAGCACGGTCACCGACGGGGTGATGTTGCTGTTCCGGTCGTTGATGACGACGTCCGGCTTGCCGTTGCCGTCGAAGTCGGCGGCCGCGATCGAGATGGGGAAGAACGAGCTCACGAGCAGCTCCTTCGTCGGATCCTGATCCACGAAGGTCCCGTCCCCTCGGTTCATCATCACGGTCAGGCTGTCGTAGTTCTCATGCGTTACAACGATATCGAGGTATTTATCTTGATTTAAATCAACCAGTGCGAAACCCGTCGGCGGATGTTTTAGTTTGAAATAGTTGTTGCCCATGAGGGTTCCGTCTTTTTCTGTTATAGAAATTACTATGTTATTGAATGTTGCCGCGGTACTGTAGATCGCCGAGATCACGTCCGGTCGACCGTCGTTGTTGACATCGGCCAGGCGCAGCTCTGTAGCGGAGTCGAACCGGACGTTGGTGGGCTGCTCAAAGGTCCCGTCGCCTTTTCCCAGATAGACATAGGCGTTTGCGTTGAAGCAGCCCAGCACCAGGTCCAGCTTGCCGTCCTGGTTCAGATCGCCCGTATCCAGCGAGGAGCATCTGAAACCAACCGAAGGAATGTCGATCGGACTGCCGAAGGTGACGCGGGTGAAGTAGTAGCGGAAGGCGCCCTTGAGGGTCTCCTGCCGGCCGTCCTCGCGCTGCAGGACGACGTCCACCGCGCCGCTGCGGCTGCGCGGCGGGGTCGTCACCTGGACGGAGCCGTCGGGCTGGAGCTGGAGCCCGCTCGCCTCGACGCCGTCCAGGAGCACGGCCCGGATCGGAGGGAGCTCGGGGTGGCCGCGCAGCGTGAGCGTGGTGCCGCCGGCGACGCCGCCGCGCTGGGGCGAGAGCTCGGGGGCGCCGGCGCACTGGCCGTGCACGCAGGGCCCGCCGCTGCAGTCGCCGTCCACGAGGCAGCGGCCGCCCTCTCCGCACGACGGACAGCTGCCGCCGCCGCAGTCGACGTCGCTCTCGCTGCCGTTCCGGATCGTGTCGCTGCAGCTCCCGGCCAGGCACTGGCCGGACGAGCACGCGCCGCTCGCGCAGTCCAAGCGGCTGCCGCAGCGCTGGCCGGTCGCGCAGCTCGGGCCGCACGCGCCGCCGCAGTCGACGTCGCTCTCGCTGCCGTCGCGCCGTCCGTTCTCACACGGCGGCGCCGCCTCGCACGAAAGACAGAGAACAATCACACACAGGCAGAGTCCGATCACAGAGTTCTGTCGCATGTCCTTCCTCGGTTCCTATGCAGAACAGAGTGCGCTGTCACACGCCGGGCGGCGTGACTCCGCCCGGGCCTGGGATGCGCGCCGGCCGCGTCCGAAGCGGACAGCCCAGGTGCGCCGGGTCCGGCCGCCGTCCCTCCGGGACGTCCGGGCACTCGTCCTCGCGGTCCTCGATGCCGTCGCAGTCGCGGTCCGGGATCGCAGGGCAGCCGTTGTTGCTCGGTACGTCCGAGCGGAACCCCTTCTGATCGGGGCAGGCGTCTTCCTCGTCCAGGACTCCGTCCTGATCGCGATCGCGGGTCTGCGCGACATAGGCGATGCGCAGCACCGCGCGCGCGTCCGGGGTGCCCGGATCGCTCAGGAACCCGAGCCCGACCGCGAGGCCGATCTTGATCCGCCGGGCCAGCGTGTGCTGCGCCCCAGCCAGGATCTCCAGGCTGGTGGCGCCGACGGTGAAAACCCGGGACGGCAGCACCGAGGTCGAGAACAGGAGCTCGGGCCCGAGGGTGAGGCGCAGCGCCGGCAGGTGGTAGGCGGCCGCGAGCCCGAGCTCGATGTCCGTGCCGGTGCTCGCGCCGACCGGGTCCAGCCGATCGCCGAGCTGCTCATCCGAGCGGATCTGCACCGCCAGGTAGCCCGCGTAGCGGATGGAGCGCGAGACCCCGGAGGCGATCGCGGACAGGCGCAGCCGGACTCCCTGATCGCTGGTGTGCAGCGGCAGGCCGTTGCTCAGGGCGCGCAGCGGCAGCCAGACCTCGAGCCCGGCGTGCGCGGACCACGGGCTCTTGTGCGGCTGGCCGTAGATGCGGACGTGCGCGGAGAGGCGCGGATCGCTGACGGTGACGCCGGCGATCGGCGCGACGTCGAAGGTGGCGCGGCCGCGCTCCAGCAGGATGAGCGGCAGCATCGCCCCGAGCAGCACGCGATCGCGGATGGAGCCGGCCACGTCCAGGTAGCCCATGAGCTGGTGCTCGATGATCGGGTGCGGGTTCTGCAGCCCGTTCAGGGTCGGCCCGGACTCTGCGTACTGCAGGATGTTGTGGGCGTACCCCAGCGTGAACCCCGCGGCCAGGCTCTGCTCGGACGAGTAGTACGGGCTCGGGACGCGGGCGAACAGGGAGCCGCTCGGTGCGGGATCGAAGCGATTGATCTGGAAGCCGCGGGTCTGCGCCGCCGCGCTGGAGCAGAGCCCCGCGCCGCCCGTGAGCGAGAGCGAGAGAGTGAGCGCGCGCGCCGCCGCGGCGAGCATCTTGTATCGCGTGGTCATGGGGTCTTGTCCGATCGCCTCCGGGCGCAGGCGCGCCCCACCAGAGAAACAAGGAGGAGCAGCAGGAGCACCGGCAGGGAAGCCGTAGACCGCGCGGAGCCGCGCGCGGAGCAGGCGATGCCGCCGCCGAGCCCGTGCGGAGACAGCGGGTTGGCGATGTCGAGCGAGACCTCCGAGAGGTTGTTGGCGCGCTCGGGATCGGCGCTGCGCGTCGACACCTGGGCGCTGACCAGGGCCGCGGCGACCGAGAAGGGCGGCGTGATCGAGAGCCGCAGCGTGCTCGACTCCGCGGCGAGCAGGCTGCCGCGGCGGCACCTTAGCGCCGCGCCCGCGGTCGTGCACTGCCAGCCGGTGGCGCTGTCCACGAGCGCGATCTCGGCCGTGTCCGGGGCCGTCACCGTCACCACCACGTCGGCGGCCGGGCTGGGGCCGAGGTTGTCGACCTTCAGCGTGAAGGCAGAGGGCTGCCGCTCCGCGGTCAGGGGGCTGTCGCTCTTGAGGTCCACGGCGAGGTCCGCGGTGCTGCAGAACGGCATGCCGCCGTAGGGACGCGGCTCCAAGGTCAGCACGCGGCCGGGCGCGCCGGTGGCACCGGGCACCGGCGTGGGGCGTGCCGCGCGCTTGAACCGGAGGGCTTGATGGCACGAAGCGTGCTTCTGGTCCGCACCCGCGCCCTGGCGGTTCGGTGATTAACCCATATCAATCTTGCATAACCCTTCCGAGTAAACCCCGATGCTGCCCGTGATCGAACCGGCTACATTCCTCCCGTGATGTGCCCGGCAATGGTGCGAGGGCATGCCGTTCACTTTTTCCCATGGAGCAGATCCGATGAAAATTTCCAAGGTACAACTGGCCGCCGCCGCTGTCGTGGCACTGGGCGCCGTGCTGGCAGCCCCGGCCCATGCCGGCAAGACGCTGGACGCGATCAAGGCCCGCGGCCAGGTCGCCTGCGGCGTCAACACCGGCCTGGCCGGCTTCGCCGCCGCCGATTCCTCCGGCAAGTGGTCCGGCCTGGACGTTGACGTCTGCAAGGCCCTGGCTGCCGCCACGCTGGGCGACGCCGACGCCGTTCGGTTGCTCTATGGCGGCTCGGTCAAGGGCAGCAATGCGGCCGAGCTTTTGGCGGCGGGCGACGTCGATGGAGCCCTGGTCGGAGGAGCCAGCCTGAATGCTGCGGAATTTTTGGCTATCGCCAAGGCCGTCTAAAGGGGCTAGAAGCGCCCGCTTGCGGAGATATCCTTCTAGCGCTGGACAAAAATGGACGCCGTAAGACACTTTCTTCACGAATGGCGGCTCGTGCTGCTCGTCATCCATGTCGGCGTGACGGCCGCGATGATCGTCATGCGGGACGGCGAAGACGCCTTGCGCACCGAGCACGGAGAATGGGCGCGATCTCAACTGGACAAGACGCTTGCAACTCTCGACGACGATCCTGGGCGTCAGATTCGAGGGGGGCTGCGCTTCAGTCCG
>ERZ650309.1383-NODE-1383-length-11355-cov-5.810708_pt1 | contig 11355 bp, 9 predicted proteins | sample MGYA00376245_ERZ650309 | MGnify/ENA primary metagenome ERZ650309 (study PRJEB26733, sample SAMN07839294) | wastewater metagenome | biome: urban; feature: wastewater treatment plant; material: waste water | place: USA: North Carolina | collected 2016-04-26 ...
GGTATGCGGTAAAATGGCTGATGTTATTGATAGAAAGTGAACATAAAATCTATTACTGCCCGATAAAAAGCAATAGAAATGTAAATGAAATCAGCAATCTAGAGGTTAAATACCAACGTGTGGATAGTTTAACGTGGACAGATGAGCAAAAGCGACATGGGCGGCGTGTCCACTTACGCCAATTTCCTAAAGGGCATTCTTTACAACTTTATTGTTTACCGTTCTCTACCGAGCGTACAGATTATATTGTCACGAATGCCCCACAAGCCCATATCGTAGATGAGATTGAAAAGATTTGTGCAGTAAGGTGGCGTATTGAGCAATGTCATCGTGAATTAAAACAGACGACAGGGCTAGAGCGTTGTCAGTGTCGGAAAGCTCAGATTCAGCGAAACCACATTGCCTGTTGTTTGTTGGTGTGGCATCGCCTTAAAGCGTTGGCTATACAATTTAAATCGAATATTTATCAACTTAAACAGGGATTATTGGACTCCTATATGCGTAAGCAATTGAAAAAGCCAGATATCCTCATGGCTTTTTCTTCATAAAACGTAAAATATAGTTAGGCTGCTGCGTAAGTCCTAAGCTATATAAAAATAGGTGTCTTGCGTGTCTTTGGTGTCTATATGGTCGTGTAAGCATTGGTATATAAGGCTTTGCGTATAGACACATCAATTAAGATATGCATTTAAAATCTTGGTGTTATGGTGTCTGACGTGTCTATAGATAAGTTTTTTGTTGTTAGTTATAGACTAAAATAATCACTAACACTGTTACTTAGTAACTAAAGTTAAGTCAAAAAAGTTACTAAGTAACAATTAGCAGGAATCCCTTAAAAATCAGGGAAGAGTTTTAACCAACATTATGTCGTTAATGTCATAGTAATACCAAATACTGAGCTAACTCATTTAGCCCAATTCTGTTTGGCAAAGGCTTCATCCTGTATCTTTGATAGGATCAGCAAATACTATGACGTTTGGACACCAGACTGTTACCGAACGTCGTTTAGAAGGTTAGTGCCTTCTGCATTTAACAAACCAGCTAAAATTGATCCCAGTTTATTTAATTAATCTAGAAATTCATTAAATAAACCGATGGCTAGTGACTATCGTCTTAATTAACTTACGACGATTTCACTAATCGTCGTCGCTTCCCACTGCGTTATGTGTGGCTTTGGAGTTGTTATGGGTACTGGTAATTACTATTTAGTGGGTGCTGAAAGCGTCTATATAGACATGGAAGATGTTTATGGCAAAGAGTATTGGGAAGCTGACTTAAGTCATTATTTCGATGATGATTTTGATAACTTCATTTCCATTATTATTGACAATTTACCTTCTTCTTTTCAGCAAACCGAACGCTGTTGGCTTGATAGAGGCCGTCAGTTGATAGCTGTATCTGGAATGTATTTAGTTTCTATTGTTGAGTGGGAAGGGTATATTTCTCTAAACATAGAAGTAATAGAGAACATCCGTTGTTCACCATTGGCTAAATATCATTTACACACCACTGCTAATCGTATTTTTGATAAATTAAATCAAATTTATAATCTGCGTGTGCGTGATACATCATGGACAAGTTGCCAGCGTATTTCTGAGTTTACAAAACTTGCTGCATAATTTTATTTTTTAGCTTAACAACTAAAATTCGTATTAAAATATGCTACCGATGGCTAGTGACCTTCGTCTTAATTAACTTACGACGATTTCACTAATCGTCGTCGCTCCCCACTGCGTTATGTGTGGCTTTGGATGTCAATCAGATTCATAACTATCGTCTTAAATTAACTTTACGATGATTTTTATGAACTGATCGCTTACTACGGCGTTATGTGGTTTTTATTGTGCGGTGTTTTTGACGCGACGTATTTTTCTTTTGAATAAATACAATGGCGTTTAATTCACTTTAAGCACAACCGATGGCTAGTGACCTTCGTCTTAATTAACTTAGGACGATTTCACTAATCGTCGTCGCTTCCCACTGCGTTATGTGTGGCTTTGGCAAGAATACATCACGATAGGCATCTATTAACTGATACAGCTATCTTAGACTGCTGATATATCAATTTTTAGACATTATCGTGGTGGCAGTGGTACCGATCAGCTACGCACTGATCACTATAAAGCCCCTCATTTGAGGGGCTTTTTCTCTATTTCGTGTTGGGGCGTAGGTCTAAGACTCTCTGCTCCTGACCATCAACGCTGGCAACAAGAAAGTGAGGCCGCATGATATTAGACAACAAGCTCAACATCACCAATCAGGTTGAGTTGGCAAAAGCCGAAGAAAAAATAAGTAAGCAAAAGGCAAAGCAGCTTTTTGATTCTGGCGATATTGCTAAGGTGGATGTTGGTACATTTGTTGGGCTTGCGTTTATTCATGCTTATTTGTTTGAAGACATTTACCACTTTGCAGGAAAAATCCGCGATGTAAATATCGCCAAAGGCAATTTTAGGTTTGCGCCGTTGATGTATTTGCAGCCGTCGTTAAAGCATATTGATGCCATGCCTCAAGGCAATTTTGACGAAATTATCGAAAAATATGTCGAAATGAACATTGCTCATCCTTTTAGAGAGGGCAACGGACGCGCTACCCGCATTTGGCTTGATTTGATGCTAAAAAAAGAAATTAAGCAGGTGGTGGATTGGAATTTGGTTGATAAAGATGAGTATTTGTCGGCGATGGAGCGTAGTGTCGTAAAAGATGTTGAAATTAAAGTGTTATTAAAACAAGCTTTGACGGATAAAATTGATGACCGTGCGCTGTTTATGAAGGGCATTGATGTGAGCTATTACTATGAAGGCTATAGCGAGTTTAAGACTGAGGAGTTGTAGTCGTGGGCAGTATCAATTTTGGGCTAGTTACCACGTCCGTGTAAAAAGTGCCATCTTGGTGTGATATAAAAATGGGAAGTCGAAAACCGAGGCTAAGCCTTAGTGCCGTTGGCTTTGCGTAAAATCTACGCTACTTTTCTGCCGTTTGTTTAAATTCACCCGATATAAATGTGGGTAACCTGCTTGAGCTGATGCAAAAATAAACAGCGTATCGTAAAGATTAAAGATCACTCGGTAAGTACCGTAATGAAACCAATAAACTAATAAAACAGGAACAACAGAATGACAAGTGCCCAACAACGCGCCGCCCTGCAACGCCAAATCTGGGCTATTGCCAACGATGTCCGAGGTGCGGTCGATGGCTGGGATTTTAAGCAGTATGTACTTGGCACCCTGTTTTATCGCTTTATCAGTGAGAACTTTGCCAGTTACATCGAAGGCGGAGACGACAGTATCAACTATGCTGAGCTGTCCGATAGTGTCATCACTCCCGAAATTAAAGACGATGCCGTTAAAACCAAGGGCTACTTTATTTATCCGAGCCAGTTGTTTGCTACTGTAGCCACAAGTGCTAACACCAACGAAAGCCTAAATACCGATTTGGCAGCCACTTTTGCAGCCATTGAGTCTTCCGCCAACGGCTACCCCTCAGAGCAAGACATCAAAGGCTTGTTTGCGGATTTTGACACCACCAGTAACCGCCTCGGCAATACCGTCAAAGACAAAAACACCCGTTTAGCCCATGTGCTAAAGGGCGTAGCTGGGCTGGATTTTGGCGATTTTGATGCAAGCCACATCGACCTGTTTGGTGATGCCTACGAATTTTTAATCTCCAATTATGCCGCCAATGCAGGTAAGTCAGGTGGGGAGTTTTTTACGCCGCAACACGTGTCCAAATTGATTGCACAGTTGGCCATGCACAAGCAAACAACCGTCAATAAAATCTACGACCCTGCGGCTGGTTCTGGCTCATTGTTATTACAAGCCAAAAAACATTTTGATGCTCATATCATTGAAGACGGTTTTTTTGGTCAGGAAATTAACCATACCACCTATAACCTTGCGCGTATGAATATGTTTTTGCACAACATTAATTACGATAAGTTTCATATTGCGTTAGGTAATACACTGTTAAATCCACATTTTGGCGATGACAAGCCCTTTGATGCCATTGTGTCTAATCCACCGTATTCGGTGAACTGGATTGGAAGTGATGACCCCACTCTAATTAATGACGAGCGTTTTGCACCTGCTGGTGTACTTGCACCCAAATCCAAAGCCGATTTTGCCTTTGTACTCCACGCATTAAGTTATTTATCTAGCAAAGGTCGTGCGGCCATCGTTTGCTTCCCTGGTATCTTTTATCGTGGTGGGGCAGAACAAAAAATCAGAAAATATCTGGTGGATAATAATTATGTCGAAACCGTGATTTCTCTTGCGCCCAACTTGTTTTTTGGCACTACCATTGCCGTGACAATTTTGGTGCTGTCCAAACACAAAACTGACACCACCACTCAGCTTATTGATGCGAGTGGCCTGTTTAAAAAAGAAACCAATAACAACATTTTGACAGACACGCATATTGAGCAAATTATGCAGGTGTTTGATAGCAAAGCGAGTGTTGAATATTTTGCCAGATCAGTGCCTTTAGAGGAAATTGCCACCAACGATTACAACCTTTCGGTGAGTAGCTATGTTGAAGCCAAAGACAACCGCGAAGTGGTGGATATTACTGAGCTTAATGCCGAACTAAAGATTACCGTTGCCAAGATTGACCAATTGCGTGCCGATATTGATGCGATTGTGGCGGAGATTGAAGTATGAGTAACCTAAGTTATATGAAAAAACTGCTAGATGGGGTTGAGGTAGAGTGGGAGGCGTTGGGGGAGGTTTGCCGCTTTATAAATGGCAGGGCTTATAAGCAATTGGAGTTATTAGGCCAAGGTAAGTATCCTGTTTTAAGGGTTGGAAATTTCTTCACAAACGATAATTGGTATTACTCAAACTTGGATCTAAATGAAGATAAATACTGCGATAAGGGCGATCTACTATATGCTTGGTCTGCATCATTTGGGCCAAGAATTTGGGAGGGCGATAAAGTTATTTATCACTACCATATTTGGAAGGTAGTTCCTGATGCAAATATGATTAATAAAAAATTCCTTTATTATTTGTTGGAGTGGGACACTAAAGCACTCAAAGCAGAACATGGCACTGGTTCAACAATGATGCATGTCGGCAAGGGCTCAATTGAAAAAAGATTAGTCCCCATCCCATGCCCAGAAAACCCAAAAAAATCGCTCTCAATCCAAGCCGAAATTGTGCGTATTTTAGACGCATTTACCGCCCATACAGCCGAGCTTACAGCCGAGCTTACAGCACGTAAAAAACAATACAACTACTATCGAGATAAGTTGTTGAGTTTTGAAGAGGGTGAAGTGGAGTGGAAGACGTTGGGGGAAGTCTACAAATTTCAATATGGTACAGGTAACACTATTCCAACCGTAGGCGGTGATTACCCTGTGTATGGAAGTAATGGCATTGTTGGATCACATAACGAATACAATAGTGAGGATTCACCAGTAATAGGTCATATTGGTGCGTATGCTGGAATTGTTAATTGGGGGCATGGAAAGCACTTTGTTACATATAATGGCGTTATATGTAAACATATAGACCATGAAGTCAATTCAAGATATGCCTACTATCAACTATTAAAACAAGACTTCAATGCGATGGCCAAAAGTGCATCACACCCATTCATTTCATACGCTGCTCTTAACAAGGTTCTAATCCCAATTCCCTCCCCACAAGAGCAAGCCCGTATCGTCGCTATCCTAGATAAATTCGACGCACTCACCAATTCAATCACCCAAGGCTTACCGCGTGAAATAAAATTGCGTCAGCAGCAATATGAATATTACCGCGATTTATTATTAAGCTTTGGCAAGCCAATCCAAAACGCGAATTTTGCCGCAGCGGAGCAATAACATGAACAAGATAAATCAAGTCAAACAGCTTGTAAGTGAAATCAACCGTTTGCACCGTGATTTTTCTAGTGATTATTTTGAAACAGGCAAAATCGAAAAAATCAATCTCTCCAAAACTATCAAACATATACCTGTACCCCATATTTACAAGTATCGCCTGACCCTGCACGAAAGTATCAATGATTACCTGATGACGGCCAACATCGACATCAAATATTTTTATCGTGTCAAAACCCGTGAAAGTATTGACGACAAAATAGCGCGGTTCTCAAGCAGAGACGATCAGTATCCCGTTAATAATTGGCTAAATGATATTTTTGGTACTCGCATTATTCTTAACGCAGATGAAATCAATGTTGTTATGAGCTTGCTCGATGACTGGCAAGATGAATTGGGGCTAAAAAACTGGTATTTTCGAGAAAAAGAAGGCTATCGCGGACTGCATATTTATTTTAAAAACAAGAGTAATTTTTATTTTCCGTGGGAATTACAAATCTGGGATGAAAAAGATATTCAAAGCAACATTCACAATCACGAAAAATTTAAGCGGAATTTTATATAGCTCAAAGGGTGAGCCAATTAAACAGTTGCAAAGAGGGAATACAGCAAAATGAGCGACTACAAAACTATCGCCGAATCCAACAGCTTTATTGTTTTGGACAAATACAACAAAGAATGGCAAGTCAAAGAAAGCTACCAAAGTGAATATGATTTAGAGCGTGAACTTATTGAAGATTTGCAGAATCAGGGCTATGAATACCTGTCTACCCTAAACAGCCCCAAGGCCATGCTGGCCAATGTGCGCGAACAGTTGCAAACGCTTAATAATGTGCAGTTTGCCGAAGGTGAATGGTTGCGCTTTGTAGAAAGCTATTTAGACAAACCCAGCGATACCATTGTTGATAAAACCCGTAAGATTCACGATGATTATATCTTTGACTTTGTATTTGACGATGGCCGTATTCAGAACATCTACTTATTAGACAAAAAAAATATTACCCGAAACAAGCTACAGGTCATTAAACAATTTGAGCAAACGGGTAGCCATGCCAACCGCTACGATGTGACCATCTTGGTCAATGGCTTGCCACTGGTACAAATAGAGCTAAAAAAACGCGGTGTGGCGATTCGTGAAGCCTTTAATCAAGTACATCGCTACAGTAAAGAGAGTTTTAACAGCGAAAACTCTTTCTATAAATATTTACAGCTGTTTGTTATTTCCAACGGCACCGATAGCCGCTATTTTGCCAATACGACAACGCGCAATAAAAACAGCTTCGACTTTACCATGAATTGGGCAAAATCCGATAACAGCCTGATTAGGGATTTAAAAGACTTTACGGCCACTTTTTTTCAAAAAAATACCCTGCTCAATGTGCTGCTGCATTATTCGGTGTTTGATGTGAGCGATACCCTACTGGTGATGCGCCCCTACCAAATAGCCGCTACTGAGCGAATTTTATGGAAGATTGAAAGCTCCTACAACGTCAAAAATTGGAGCAAAACCGAAAGCGGTGGCTTTATTTGGCATACCACAGGCTCAGGTAAAACCTTAACCAGTTTTAAGGCCGCACGTTTGACCACAGAGCTTGCGTTTATCGACAAGGTGTTTTTTGTAGTGGACAGAAAAGACCTCGACTACCAAACCATGAAGGAATACCAACGCTTTTCGCCCAACAGCGTAAACGGCTCTGATAGCACCGCAGCCTTAAAGCTTAATCTAGATAAAGATGACAATAAAATCATCGTTACTACCATTCAAAAGCTCAATAACCTGATAAAAAGCGAAGGCGACTTAGCCATCTACAACAAGCAAGTGGTGTTTATTTTTGATGAATGCCACCGCAGCCAGTTTGGCGAAGCACAAAAAAACATCAAGAAGAAATTTAAAAAGTTTTATCAGTTTGGTTTTACGGGTACGCCAATCTTTCAACAAAATGCCTTGGGTGCCGAGACGACTGCCAGCACGTTTGGCCGAGAGTTGCATTCCTATGTGATTACTGACGCTATTCGTGACGAAAAAGTGCTCAAGTTTAAAGTGGACTACAACGATGTACGCCCAAAATTTAAAGCCATTGAAACCGAGCAGGATGAGAAAAAACTTAACGCAGCCGAAAACAAACAAGCCTTGTTGCACTCTGAGCGTATCCGCGAGATTTCCCAATACATATTAAATAACTTCCGCCAAAAAACCCATCGCCTACAAGCCAATGCTAAAGGCTTTAATGCCATGTTTGCGGTGAGTAGTGTGGATGCAGCTAAACTGTATTACGAGTCGTTCAAGGACTTGCAAAAAGGCCGCGATAAACCATTAAAAGTGGCCACAATTTTCTCGTTTGCCGCCAATGAAGAGCAAGATGCAGTAGGCGATATTCTGGATGAAAGTTTTGATGTGTCCGCCATGAATAGCAGTGCTAAAGAGTTTTTGAGTGCGGCGATAGGCGATTATAACGCCTTCTTTAAAACCAATTTTAGTGTCGATAGCAACGGCTTTCAAAACTACTACCGCGATTTGGCTAAGCGAGTTAAATCCAAAGAAATTGACCTACTGATTGTGGTGGGGATGTTTTTGACTGGCTTTGATGCCCCAACGCTCAATACCCTATTTGTTGATAAAAACCTGCGTTACCACGGCTTAATGCAAGCCTATTCTCGCACCAACCGCATTTATGATGCCACCAAAACCTTTGGCAATATCGTCACATTTCGTGATCTAGAAAAAGCGACGGTGGATGCTATTACCCTGTTTGGTGATAAAAACACCAAAAATGTAGTGCTGGAAAAAAGCTACAAGGAATACATGGAGGGCTTTACTGATGTGGTAACGGGCGAAGCTAGACGCGGTTTTATGGACGTAGTAAACGAATTAGAACAGCGATTTTCTGATCCTTCTGCCATTGAAAAAGAGTCTGACAAGAAAGATTTTGCCAAGCTCTTTGGCGAGTATTTGCGAGTTGAAAACATTCTGCAAAACTACGATGAGTTTGCCAGCCTCAAAGCACTGCAACGCATTGATGCCAGCAATACTGAGGCTATCGAAGCCTTTAAAGCTCAACACTATTTAAGTGATGATGACTTGGCTGCATTACAAGCTATAAAAATGCCAGCTGAGCGCAAAATTCAAGATTACCGCTCCACCTACAACGATATTCGCGATTGGCAACGCCGAGAAAAAGCCGCCGATGAAAAAAGTAAATCTACGATTGATTGGGATGACGTGGTGTTTGAGGTGGATTTGCTCAAGTCGCAAGAAATCAACCTAGACTACATTTTGGAACTGATTTTTGAACACAATAAAAAAACAAAAAGCAAAGCGGATCTAGTTGATGAAGTGCGTCGGGTGATTCGTGCCAGCATTGGCAACCGTGCCAAAGAGGGTCTGTTGGTGGATTTTATCAATCAAACCGACCTTGACCAGATTGGCGATAAAGTCAGCGTGATTGAAGCCTTTTTTGCCTTTGCTCAAGCAGAACAACAACGTGAGGCACAAGAGCTAATAAACGATGAAAAACTGAATACAGAAGCGGCCAAACGTTATATCACCACCTCGCTAAAACGGGAGTTTGCCAGTGATAATGGCACTGAGCTTAATGCTATTTTGCCTAAAATGAGTCCGTTAAATCCGCAATACCTGACGAAGAAACAGAGCATTTTTCAAAAAATCGCGGCGTTTGTAGAGAAATTTAAAGGTGTGGGTGGGCAAATTTAGTAAATGAACAAAGGGCTTACAACCCCATAAAGCTAATAATTCATCAGATTTTAAAGCCCAACATATTGAGCTTTCAGCTATTTACTTAATCTGTTAAACCATTTTTTGCATCATTTAATAGATTATTTCTATCAGAAAATATCTGTTGATAACTAGATATTAATTTTTTTGTAGCATCTGATTTTATAAACCTATCTAATGCGTCTTCACTTTTTTTACCAACTTCTATTTTCCGATTTATAGCAGATATCAGATTCAATAAGGAGTCTTCATTCGCATAAGCTGCGTACACATTCGCCAAAGGATGGTTCCTTTGCTTTAATTTTGAATGATTTATATCACCACATAAAAATGTGAAAACTGGATTATCTTTTTTTAGATAAAACAAGCCTGACTCAAAATTTATCCATGGACTTGAAAGATCTGATTCATCAGCAATTATAGACAAACAAAAATCGGCACTATGAGCAGCCTCTAAAATTCGACCATAATCGTCAGCTCCGACAGGTAAGTCATTTTTATTAAATGCAGCCCATGGTGTTAGTCCTAGCGGTGCACTTTCCAACCAAGTATAAACTTCTTTAGCAAAAGTACAGCTTCTACCTGAAGCTTGGCTAATAAATATCTTCACTAAATAAGCTCCTCAAACCAAAGGCTTGCCATGCGTTCATCATAAGTTCCAGTTTTGATGTAATAATGCAAATTAGAAAAAATTTTATCGTATTTATTTTCACTAATGTGTGGGTTTATTGGTTCAATAATATATCTAATAACGGCATTCAAAAGCGTTTGATTTAAATGAAGTAGAATAAATCGCTCTTCTAACTCTAAACTCAACCACTCATTTTCTTTAACACTACAAAAAACAACTGGATGTAGTGTTAACCATTTAATCATGTGTGCCACTATTTTTGATCTATGCGTTAGTGATATGTTGTGCCATATTTTATACCGCACAACATCGTTAAAATATTTCCCCATCGCTAAATACGCATTTTGATAATGTAAAAAAGCATATCCTTTAATACGAGGATATGCTTTTTCCAAATCAATTATAATTTTTTCAGCAATCAAAATTATGGATTTTGCTCGTTTGTTATACTTTTCATAGTACTGAACATATTGCTCTGTTCCTTCCGTAAGAAAACATCCATAAAGTCCAGACATAAATATAGTAGTCCTAATTGAATTCTAAGAATTAGCAGGTTGCTCTTTTTTCGCAATAATTGCTTGAGCCATGCGTGTTGATTGAGCAACAATACGCTTTATTAAGTCGTCTGAAACGTCGTAATCAACAAATTCATCAGAACCATTTGTAAGCTCCAACGATAATTCAGCTCTTATAGCATCATCATCTTGTGGGCGATATTGATTAGTTGAATTGACAGCGGTGGTCATTTCATTTTCCTTAGAATAATAAAACTATACAGTCTAATAACCCTCATTTTTATATAATAGATCAGATAATCTAATTGATTTACTCAAAGACTATTGGCCGACCCTTTTCATTGGTAATGAGATAAAAAAGACTGCTAACAAAATAAGGCCATTTTTAGTAAGAAGGTTACTCTAACAAATAACGGCTGGTTGCAGGGGCGAAATTATACTAAAAGATATAGTTAGCACAATACTCTGTACAAAACTCATTCATCAAATATGGTTATTGAACCAATTTTTAGCTCAAAAATACGGAATTTTCACTACTCACTATTCTTTCTTATTCTCTTGAACAATTTATTTGTGTTTTATATCAAAAACCTATCAAGCAACAAATACCACATAGCTCGACATTGCAATAATGATCACAATCAACAGCCCAATAACA
>ERZ650309.1385-NODE-1385-length-11354-cov-3.629348_pt1 | contig 11354 bp, 13 predicted proteins | sample MGYA00376245_ERZ650309 | MGnify/ENA primary metagenome ERZ650309 (study PRJEB26733, sample SAMN07839294) | wastewater metagenome | biome: urban; feature: wastewater treatment plant; material: waste water | place: USA: North Carolina | collected 2016-04-26 ...
CCTTCCGCTGTATGCATAGCAACGGCTACGCGTTGTGGTGCGCCATCCTGCCGCATGGTGTTGCTCAAGGAATTCAATGAGCGAGGCTTTGTTATTTATACCAACAGCCTCAGCCGAAAAGGTCGGGAAATGGAGATGAACCCCCAAGCCGCTCTATGTTTCTATTGGCAGGAGATCGGTAGGCAGGTGCGGATTGAAGGGCATGTTTCTCATGTGAGCGACGAAGATGCGGATGCCTATTTTAACAGTCGCCCCTTGAAATCTCGCATCGGCGCATGGGCATCACAGCAATCTGATCCCATGAAAGATCGTAGCGTATTGATGAAACGGATCGCCCATTACACAGCGAAGTGGGCGACAGGAAATGTGGAAAGGCCACCGCATTGGAAGGGCTTCCGTATTGTACCCGATTACTTTGAATTCTGGGGTGAAGGCGCTTTTCGTATCCACGACCGCGATGTCTATTACCTGCGAGAGAATGATTGGTACAAAGCAATTCTGCAACCTTGAATAACGGAATTCACTTTATGATTAGAACGACACTCACATTACGAAAACTGCTATTCAGGCCGATTCCTGTTTTCGCGCTTCAGCTTATTTTAAGTAAGTGCATCCATACCGTAGCTAAGAATAATCCGCGCATTTTCGCCAGACTCGGCGCACATGCGCAAAAATGCTTCCTTATTGCTCCGACAGATATGCCTTTTGTGCTGTTCTTGCGAGCGAATCCGCAAAAACCTGAGCTTCTAGCGAGAAGAACCTCCTCTGAGTCTTGGGATGCAAAAATCTCTGGTAGCTTTATGAACTTACTGAAGCTGGTTGAGGCTCGCACAGATGGGGATGCACTCTTTTTCTCAAGAGAACTCGTGATCGAAGGAGATACTGAAGCAGTGGTTGCCTTGAGAAATGCCCTAGATGACATGGACAGCACCGTAATTGACGAAGCGGCCAAAGCATTCGGCAGACCCGGTGCCATAGGATTAAAATTTGCACGGAAACTAGAGGAACTACATCATGAATTTGCCAAATAATCCGCCAGAACTGGTATGTCCGGCTGGCACTCCTGCCGCTCTTCGAACCGCTGTGGATGCTGGCGCGGATGCTGTTTATTGCGGCTTCCAGAATGCAACGAACGCCCGCAATTTTCCGGGGCTTAATTTCACCCCTGAAGAGATGGAAGAAAGCGTGGACTATGCCCATAAGCGCGGCAAAAAGGTACTGCTAGCGCTGAACACTTTCCCACCTGCTGGTCAGACATCGCTATGGAAACAAGCAGTCTCGGACGGTGTGCGGCTTGGGGTGGATGCGATGATTGTCGCCGATATTGGAGTGGCGCATCATATTGCCACCACATACCCCGACCAGCGCCTTCATTTATCGGTGCAGGCTGGTGCTCCTTCAGTGGAAGCAATTCGCTATTATTGCGAGGAGTTTGGTGTCAAGCGCGTGGTGTTGCCCAGAATATTAAGCATTCCTGAAATCAAGCAGCTTAAAAGCGAAATCCCCTGCGAGATCGAAACCTTTATCTTCGGCAATCAGGGGCTCATGGCCGAGGGAAGATGCAGCCTGACAAATTTCGTCAGTGGCGTATCCACTAATTTTGACGGCGTGTGCTCACCGCCGAGCGATGTGACGTTTCATGAAGATAAAAACAACATGCTCTATTCCCAGCTCGGTGAATTTACGATTGACTGCTTCTCCTGCGCGCAAGGGGCTGGTTATCCTACCATCTGCAAAGGCAAATACGTCGCCCCACATCGCAATGAACCCTATTACGCCTTTGAAGAGCCTATCAGCCTGAATTTGTTTGATCTGCTGCCACAAATGGTGGGGGCCGGTATCGAAGCATTCAAAATCGAGGGGCGACAGCGTTCGCGTGCTTATATCCGGCAAGTGGTCAGTGCCTGGCGTCTGGCGGTCGATAGCGTGATGCAAGGCAAAGCCGTTCCCAAAGCCGATCTGGTAGCGCTGACCGAAGGGCAGAAGGAAACCACCGGCGCGTTCCGCAGCAAGCAATGGAGGTAGCGATGTCAACAAAATTAGCCCTTGGCCCCGTACTGTTTAATTGGAAAGCGGAATATTGGCGGGATTTTTATTTTCGCGCCGCCGATGAATGGGATGTGGATACCGTGTATGTCGGAGAAGTGATTTGCTCTAAGCGCAGCCCATTCTTTGAGCCGTATTACGACGAAGTGGCTTCACGCCTGAGTGCAGCCGGGAAGAAGGTCATATTTTCAACCCTCTCGGAAATCATGATCCCGCGTGAACGCAAAATGACGGAATCCGTCTGTGCGCTTGATGACTATCCAGTGGAAGCGAACGATGCCGCTGCCTTATTTCATTTGCGAGGGAAGCCCCATTATATCGGACAGTATGTCAACACTTATAACGAAGACACCATGGCGCATCTGGTAAAAAACGGCGCACAGCACTTCACTTTTCCCAGCGAATTATATGCCACAGCACTGAAGTCACTGGTCACAGAGACAAAAAAGCTAGGGGTTGGTAGTGAAATTATGGTTTTCGGGCGCGCCCCACTGGCTCTATCAGCGCGCTGTTACCACGCCAGAGCGCATAATAAAATCAAGGATACCTGCCAGTTTGTGTGCGAAAACGATCCGGATGGCATGGAGCTGAGAACTGCCGATGGAAAGCCATTCCTTGCCATTAATGGCGTGCAGACCCTGTCGTATACTTATATGAATCTGGTCCAGGAAATCCCGGAAATGATGCGCTGGGGTCTCGATTATATCAGGCTTTCGCCCCACACGCTGGATATGGGAAAGGTGATTGAGGCCTTCCAAGGGGTGGTGCAAGGGCGATTTGAGCCGCTAGAAGCCATTCGAGGTATAGAGGAAGTTGATCCTTCCCTGAAATTTTCTAATGGATTCTTCTACCATAAGCCAGGATATCTGTGGCACTCCGCCGCCTGAAAACCATTACGTAATTACCTGTAATAATCAGGCATATTTGGTTGAATATTTTGCCGTTTCGGTTATTTTAGCCAGCTGAATCAGTAAGAAATCGGATGCATGGCTAATACACTGAACAATCTATGTGATTTTATTCACGAAGCGCAAAAAGAGCGCGGTTCGGTGTCGCTTTATCTGCGTAGCAAACAGGGTGACTATTCCGAAGCCATGGAGTCACAGTTTGCTATTGTTGATGGAATAAGCAAGTTGCTTGGCAAATTGCCGAAAAAGCAAAGCTCTCGCATTGAGCCATTTTTGAACGCCATTCACTATCTGCCAGCAAAGCGCAAATATGTAGTGGCCAGAATGCTTGAGCCAACAGAGGCACTGTCTTTTTACACGCGTGATATTGTAGCGCCTGCAATAGAAATTGTGCAAGAACTGGCCGTGCTTGACCCCGCCAACAACCCTGCGAAGGTCTCGGCTTTTGTCAACTTCCTCTATTGGAAAGAGCGTGTGGGGCTGGAGCGTGCACTCGGCACACAACTGGTCAATCTCGATTGGTCGGAAACGCCTGATTTCAAGAACCGTCTGGAATATATCGTGTCCGAGCAACAGGCTTATGAGCGCATGTTTCTGGCGCTGGCGGATGAAAATGGTCGCAGAGCAGTGGAAGCCTTGGAACGCGATAATGGAATCTTCCAAAAAATTAAGGGGATTAACCAAAATCTTGCCAAAGGGAATGTGCAGCAGATTGCACAAACTATCTCTGCTGAAGAATGGTTTAAGCTGTTTACGGCCAAGATGGATTTGTTGCATGAGGTGGGCAAAAGCATCGCTGCTAATCTCGCCTCTGCACAGGAAGCCACCAAATCATCCACCACGCCTAAAACCAAAACTCTCACCGATGAACAGGCAGGAATCGAAAGCAGCGTCCGTAGTTACATGAGCACGATTCAAGCGCTGCCACTCTTTGCCGGGCTTGAACCTGATGCGCTGCAGGACATTCTGAAATATGCCCGCGTGGTGAGCCATAACAAGGGGGCGATGATTTTCCTGCAGGGCGAACAGGCCTCGCGTTTTTACATCATCCTTGAAGGCTGGGTGAAAATCTTCAAAGGCAATGTGGATGGGCAAGAATCCATTCTGCAAGTCATGACGGCGGGTGAAACGCTGCTGGAGACGGTGATTTTCAGCAACTCCCCTTTCCCCGTAACGGCGCAAGCCGTGGAGCCTGTAAAGCTGCTCTCCATTCCTGCATCCATTGTCCGCGAAAAGCTCCAAAACAATAAAGAACTGGCCATTAACATGCTCTCCACGGTGGCGGGGCGTTCTCAGGCACTTATCAGCCAGTTTGAGCAGCTGACCTTAAAAACCGTGACGCAGCGTGTGGGCTGGTTTCTGCTCAAGCTGTTTCTGGAGAATGGTGAACGCACCAAGAATCTAAAGCTGCCCTATGACAAGTCGCTGATTGCGGGTTATCTCGGTATGAAGCCGGAGACATTCTCGCGCACGCTGCAATCCCTCAAAGAGCAAGGGATTGATATTGATAAAAATCAGGTGAGCCTGCCGGATGTCTTCGCGCTATGCGATTATTGCGACATGGAGCTGGCCGAAAAATGCTCACGGGCAGGCACAAAAGAATGCCCTAACCCTGATTGTGTGAATAGTTGATCCACATCAATTGCTAAAACGCCTTTCCTTTTTACCCTTCCATCATCCGAAGCCTGAAACGCCTAACGGTTGGCATGTCGCTGACTCAAGGATTTCAGGCCGTGGGCATAAGCTCACCGGGTAGCGGCGGAAACGCCTCTGCCTCCCGCGTTTGGAAAGGATATGAAGGTGCTGAAGGATTCATTTGGGAGGAAATTCCCGTATTTAAGGCTGTCCGTGACGGAAGTGTGTAACTTCCGCTGCACCTATTGCTTGCCTAATGGCTACCAGAAAACTGACCGTGACTTCCTCACACTTCCTGAAATTACCAGACTTGCAAGGGCTTTTGCCGAGCTTGGCACACATAAAATCCGACTGACAGGTGGTGAACCAACGGTGCGGCACGATTTAATTGAGATTGCAGGCACCGTCAGTAAAATTTCTGGCATTCGCACCGTGGCGCTTACCACCAACGGCTATAACCTGAAGGAAAATGCCAGAGCCTTCCGCGATGCGGGCATCAATGCGCTCAATGTGAGCGTCGATAGCCTCAATAGCGAGCGCTTTCACGCCATCACTGGGCAGGATAAGCTCACGCATGTGCTGGAAGGTATTGAAGCGGCAAAAGCGGCAGGATTCACCAATCTCAAGATCAACTCGGTGCTTCTCAAAGAAGTGACTGACCACACACTGCCTGAATTCCTGTCGTGGATTCAGCGTGAAGCACTTTCGGTGCGTTTTATCGAGCTGATGCAAACTGGGGAAAATCTTACCTTCTTCAAGCAACACCATATCGGTGCCGGTGTGATTATTCAGCAGCTCTTAGAGCATGGGTTCGTACCAGAGCTTCGCAAGCCTGATAGCGGTCCAGCGCAGGAATTTACCCATCCTGATTATGCGGGAAAAATCGGTATCATTGCGCCGTATTCCAAAGATTTCTGCAAAAGTTGCAACCGCCTGCGCGTCACCTCACGCGGCAAGCTAATGCTCTGCCTGTTTGGTGAAGGCGGCTACGATCTGCGCCCCTATTTGCAAGCCGACGACCAGCGCGAAGAACTCATCGAGGTCATCGCTTCGGCACTGCATTTCAAACATGAAACCCATTATTTACAGCAGGGAATCACCGGCTCCACGCCGCACCTTGCTACACTCGGAGGATAGATGAAGCCTAGTTTTCAAATGATTGATGTCGGGAATAAACCCATCAAGCACCGCATCGCCGTTGCGAGTGGCGAAATTGTGGTGGGGGCCAAAGCCTTTGCGCTGATCCGCGACCGCAAACTACCCAAAGGCGATGTGCTGATGCTGGCGGAAATTGCTGGCATTCAGGGGGCTAAAAAGGCCTACGAGATGATCCCGCTCTGCCACCCGATGGGGTTGGATATGGTGCGTGTTTTCACCGAACTCATGCCCGATGAGCATGCCGTGCGTGTGTTTTGCGTGGCCTCGGTGCATGCCAAAACTGGCATCGAGATGGAGGTACTTGCGGGAGTGAACGCCGCGCTGCTCACTATCTGGGATTTGAGCAAGATGATCGAAGCGAATCTAGCCATGCGTGAGATTAAACTGCTCGCCAAAAAAGGCGGAAAATCTGGCTTGTGGCTGAACCCTGCTGGCGTTCCAGATTGGGTGATAGAACTGGTAAATCCACCCGTTGCAAAACTGTTGGCTGGTCGTAAAGCGGCGGTGCTGACCTTAAGTGACCGTGCCGCGAAGGGCGAATATGAGGATGTTTCGGGAGCCACACTCAAAGCCGCATTGGAAGAAGCCGGATGCAGCATCTGTGATTATCAGGTCATTCCTGATGATAAAGATGGTATCGCTGCGACAGTACAGGAAATGGTGAAGCGCCACACGCCGCATCTGCTTATCACCACGGGTGGCACGGGCGTTTCACCCCGCGATTATACACCCGAAGCCTTGTTGCCGCTGTTCGATAAAGTAATCCCTGGCGTAGGTGAATTATTACGAAGTGACGGCGCACAGTATACGCCGCTTTCATGGAGCAGCCGCGCGGTCGGTGGCATTATCGGCTCTACGCTCGTTATCACGCTTCCCGGTAACCCTGCCGCTGTCAGCGAGGGCTTAGGCGCATTGTTGCCGAAACTCATTCCACATCTCATCCGCATCACGAACGGAGAAAAATAATGATTTCATACGAAGAAGCACTGAAGATTATTACTAGCAAATCAGGTACGCCAAAGCTGCAGCAAGTTCCGCTCATGCAGGCGCTTGGTAAGATTGCGGCAGAAGACATCACAAGCCCCATTCAGGTGCCTAGTTTCCGCAATAGCGCGATGGATGGGTTCGCCGTGTGCGCGCTTCAGCTTGCAAGCGCCAGTGAGCAAAGTCCCGTGACCTTAAAAATTCAGGCGGCAATTGCCGCAGGAGATATTGCATCCATCGGGCAAGCGGGAACCGCTGCACAGATCATGACAGGCGCTTTTCTGCCAGAACCTTATGACGCTATTGTGCCAGTGGAGCTGGTGAGCATAAACGGCGATACGGTGACATTCACCAGACCTGTGCGCACGGGTGATCATGTGCGGCTTCCGGGCGAGGATGTGACGAAGGGACAGTCTGTGTTACGGCGTGGCGAGGCGATTACACCCGAAACCATTATGCTGCTCTCCAGCTTGGGAATCACGGAAGTGGCGACTAATCACACTCCAAAACTTCATATCCTCAGCACCGGCAATGAAATCACGGATGATTATGCGGTGCCACTGCAAGGCGCGCAGATATACAATTCCAATGCGCCGTATCTGTTGACTGCTGCCAAGCAGCAAGGGCTGGAGGCACAGTATGAAGGGATTGTGCGCGATGATCCTGCGCTATTCGAGGGCAAGATTGCGGCTATCAAAGAGCCTGCCATAATCATCAGCACGGGTGCGGTCTCGAAAGGTGTGTGGGATTTTATCCCTGAGAGTCTTAAAAATATGGGGGCGACGATTCACTTCCACCGCGTTAACATTCGCCCTGGAAAGCCGGTACTATTTGCGTCATTGCCGAACGGCAGCTTCTATTTTGGCTTGCCGGGGAATCCGATTTCAGCGGCGATTGGCTTTACCTTTTTTGTAATGCCGCTGGTACGCGCATTGCAAGGCTTGCCTGATGCGCCACCACTCATGGCCACATTGGAAAACAACTTCACCAAGAAAGGTGACTTCCGCCAATTCCTGAAAGCCTCTGTATGGCTAGATGAAACGGGGTGTTTGCGCGCTCAGATTAGTGATGGTCAGGAGTCCTTCAAAATTAGCCCAATGGCCGCGAATAATGCGTGGGTGGTGCTGGAGGAAGGAAAAACGTTGGTCAAAGCGGGGGATCGCGTACCTGTCGTGCGTTACGCCACATTAAAAACAGCAAGCCGCAACGAGGATAAAACACTATGTCAGGCAGCATAACCCTTACCGTCAATCTCTTCGGTGCGCTTCGTGGGCATGAAAATGGCAAACCGCTCACACTTAGCCTGCCACATGGCGCAACGCTGTTAGAGGCTCGCCGCGCACTCAAAGCCGCTCTTGATAACCATCCGCTGATTGATGATTCCGCACTGGCCGATGAAACGCAGATTCTGCCCGAAGATGCTGTGTTCGAGCGCGACACCCAGCTCGCCATTCTGCCTCCCGTGTGTGGAGGCTAACGATGACGCAGCCTATTTATACCGGCATCAGCGAGGAAACACTTTCGATTCAGAAAGCTGCTGATTTTGTGGATGCGGTGGAAAATGGTGCGCTGAATCTGTTCGTTGGCAAGGTGCGCAATCATAATATGGGCAAGGCCGTGAATGCGGTGAGTTACGATGTATTCGCGCCGTTGGCCTGCAATGTGTTTCAGGAAATCTGCGCTGAAGCAAAAGCGCAATTCGGCGAACGCTTGCGGCTTTATATCGAGCATTACAAAGGCAAGCTGGAGATTGGTGGCATTAGCGTCATCATCGCTGTCGGCTCGCCACACCGCGATGAATCCTTTCAGGCTTGCCGTTACCTGATCGAGCAACTCAAAATCCGCGCGCCGATCTGGAAGCAGGAACATTATGTGGATGGCGATAGTGAGTGGGTTAAAGGCCATACACTATGTGGGTATCACCATGGATGAACTTGCCGCAGTCATCCTGGTCGGCGGCAAATCCTCACGCATGGGGCAGGATAAAGCATCGCTGCCTTACAAAGGTAAACGGCTGGTGGATGTGGTGGCGGATACTATTCGTTCTGCGGGTGTATCGCGTGTTTATGTGAGCGGCAAGATCGCTAATTACCCAAGTTTCCCCGATCTGCTTTCAGAGTGCGGCCCGGTGAGCGGTATCTGTTCTTGTATTTTAAGATTGTCGATGAATTACAAACGACTGCTTTTTGTGCCTGTTGATATGCCTTACCTGACAGAAGAACTGATTCGACTTCTTGTCGATTGCCCTGCACATAAACCGCACCACATCGAGAATCATCCACTTCCCTGCATTATTCCGACCGATGAAACGGCCACACGACGTGCAGATAGCTGCATTCAGGAGTTGGTGAAGAAAAGAAAACTGTCGGTAAAAGAATTTTTAGCGAGTCTAAACGCAACATCAGTACCGTTATCATGGCGGATGGAAAAGGCGCTCACCAACACCAACACGCCAGAAGAATGGCAGGAGGTCATCTCATGAATCTACGCATCAGCGAAAATCAGCTTCGCTTCCGCATCACGCAGGGCGAGACAGAACTATTAACGCGGGATGGTGTGCTTGCTTTTTCACTCAATCTCGGCGCGCAGACGGTGGAATATTCCGTGGCACTTGCGGAAATCGAGCAAACCTTAGCATTGGACGTACAGAAGACTGCATGGAGGCTATTGGTAGATCGTAAGGATTTCAGTCAATTTCTGGCTTCCTTGCCGTCACGTGAAGGAATCGAACAAACGGTAACGGTCAATGGTGCTCAGATTGAACTGGTGCTGGAGGTGGATGCCCGGCGCAAACGCTGACGCTGCGCGCGCTGTTCCATTTGTCCTAAAGCGACAAAGCACAACATCACTACCACAGCAAATCCTATCAGGAATTCTGGATAAGACCATACGCCGTAAGCGAGCGGCTTTGCGCATCCCAGAATGGCACCGTATATCCAGCAGGCAATGTTGACGCTTGCAAGCCTTAGCATGGGACGTGGATTTCCCAATTTGAGCTTCGGTACCGCGTAGCGACGCATGGCCTGCGTGGAGAGAAACCACAGGACAACCACGGTGACTTTGCACCAGAGTTTGGGATTGGCGAGATACGCGTCAAATCCCTTTTGCCAAATGCCAAGGCCGATAAGCGCAAAGCCTGAAAGCCATAAATGCACATCGGCAGAGCGAATCATGTGTGTCCATGTTTTATCGTAGGGAATAATGCCCAGCAGGCTTTTGAGCGAGAAATGGATGTAAATCAGCCCAAACGCGAAGCCAAGTACATGCCAGAAAGCAGAGAGCGTAATCAGAAAGCCGATGACTTCGCTCATGCTAGTTCATCTTTCCAGCGCACAATGCCGCCAGTGATGTGGGCAACGTCTCTGAAGCCCAGCGCAACGAGGTGAGAAGCGCCTGAGAAACTGCGTATGCCATGCTGGCAATAGACGATCACAGGGGTATCCGAGGCAATATCGCCCACCGAATCTTCGTTGGAAAGCAATGTGCCAAGCGGAATATGCAGTGCTTTCGGAATACGGCCTGATGCTAACTCATGCGCCTCACGCACATCAATAAACACCGCTTTACCCATCCGTTTTGCCGCGTCTTCTGCGCTGATATTTTTTACGTCTGTTTTTGCCGAGCAGCTTTCTTCTGCCTGCTCCAGCACAATATCGCTCGGATTAGCCGAGCATACGGCACATTGATGGCGTTTATTCAGTTTAAGCATTTTAGTCTGCATGCTGCGTGCATCGAGTATCCAGAGCGTACCAAGCAGCGGTTCCAAATTCTTTTCTTTGCACCATTCCAAACCCAGCGCCATTTTAATGGCTTCAAGCGCCTGCACGGTTCCCGCAATGCCTGCCATTGCACCAATCACTCCTGCCTCGGCGCAGTTGGGAATATGGCCGCTAGGTGGTTTGGGATACAAACAACGATAACACGGCCCATGACCAGCCCAAAACACCGATACCTGCGCCACAAAGCCAAGTATCGAGCCATATACCAGTGGCTTGCCAAACTTCACGCAAGCATCGTTAATCAGAAACTTACTGCTGAAATTATCCGTGCCGTCGATAATGACATCATAGTTTTTCAGCAACGCTTCTGCATTCTCTGCACTGAATCGTTCGTGATACGCCTCAATCTTACATTCGGAATTCAGCTCGGCCAGTGCGGCTTTCGCGGCCTCTACTTTCGACTTCCCCTGATCGGCTTCCTTAAACAACACCTGCCGTTGCAGGTTGCTGATATCCACCGCGTCATCATCCACCAGCCCGATCCTGCCAATGCCCGCCGCCGCCAGATAAAGCAAAGCAGGCGAGCCAAGCCCACCCGCTCCAATGCATAGCACCGAGGCGGATTTCAGACGTTCCTGTCCTTCTTGTCCCATTTCGGGAAGGACAGTCTGACGGGCATAACGTTTCATGTCGTCACGTTAGAATCTTGGAGGATGCTGGTGATTGATCTGGGTCAACACAATTGAACGAACTAGAAATCAGAAAGCAACCAACTCGTTAACCTCTTGTTAACCAAAGGTTGCATTCTCACTGAAAACAGTTGATCTGAATCAATCCACAAACGCCACGAACTCCATAGGCTTTAATTCACAATAGGGAGTTTTTGCTATGCTGCATGCACACA
>ERZ650309.1386-NODE-1386-length-11351-cov-3.557631_pt1 | contig 11351 bp, 8 predicted proteins | sample MGYA00376245_ERZ650309 | MGnify/ENA primary metagenome ERZ650309 (study PRJEB26733, sample SAMN07839294) | wastewater metagenome | biome: urban; feature: wastewater treatment plant; material: waste water | place: USA: North Carolina | collected 2016-04-26 ...
GCGGTAATTTAGGTATACCTGTTTTATCGCTCGAACCTCTTAACCGAGGCGATACTTATGTGCTGGAGATGAGTTCTTATCAATTAGATCTTACCAGCTCTATTATTTTTGACGTCAGCATTCTTCTTAATATAAGTCCGGATCACCTTGATCGTCACGGCGATATGGCGGGGTATGCTGCGGCAAAGAAAAAAATCTTTAAGGGTCAGGGTAAAACAGAGACGGCCATAATTGGAATAGACGATCCGATTTGCAGCGAGATTTATGATCAATTGCGAGGAGAATCTGCGCAAAGAATAATTCCTATCTCAACTGAGAAAAAACCAATCGGCGGTATTTATGTTGAAGACGGCGTCATCATTGATGACACAGAGGGTCTTAAGCAAAGATCGGTAATTCTCACCGACATTCAGACTTTACCGGGCCATCATAATTGGCAGAATGCAGCGGCAGCTTATGCAGCCATTAAGGCGCTTGGTATTGCCTCGGCTGAAATTGCCCAAGCCATGCAGAGCTATCCTGGCTTGGATCATCGTCAAGAACGCATCGCCTATGTGGATGACGTGCTTTATATCAATGACAGCAAAGCCACGAATGTCGATAGCGCGGCGCGAGCGCTTTCATGCTATTCGGATATTTACTGGATAGCGGGTGGGCGCAGTAAAGATGGTGGTTTTGAACCGTTGGGTCCATTCCTACCGCATGTTCGTTCAGCTTATCTGATCGGTGAAGCCGCAGATCTTATGGCAGCTTTCTTGACGGATAAAGTTACCTATCACCTCTGCGGTAATCTTATGACGGCTGTCCAGCGGGCTCATCAAGATGCGCTTGCTGATCATTTAAGAAATCCGGTCGTTTTACTTTCACCGGCCTGCGCATCCTTTGATCAGTTTAAGGATTTTGAAGATCGCGGTAATCGTTATCGAGCTATCGTTTCTACACTACCGGGTCAGCATCGTTCGCCTCGACATGAGGGGATTGCCGCATGATAGTTCTTGCACGCACGGATACAAGTAAACTTGGTCGTTGGTGGTGGACGGTTGACCGATGGTTGCTGCTGGCAATCTTGTTGCTGTTTACTGTTGGTATAGTATTGGCGATGGCGGCTAGTCCTGCAGTAGCCAATCGCATTGGGCTCGACAGTTTTTATTTCGTGCGCCGTCATGTTGAGATGATGCCTATCGCTATTCTCATTATGATTACTGTTTCTCTAGCCAATCCCAGAGAAATCCGCAGGACAGCGGCCCTTGTTTTCGCGCTTTGTATCCCATTAATGGCTTTAGTATTGGTCGCCGGCGCGGAGATCAAAGGAGCGCAACGCTGGATCGCGATTGGTGGTTTTTCGCTACAGCCTTCCGAAATTATTAAACCTGCCTTTGCTGTGGTCAGCGGCGCTCTGTTCGCGGCGCAGAAACAAAATCGCGGAGTTCCGGGTAATCTGATCGCAACCGGCCTTTATGGCGTAGTCTTAGGATTGTTATTATTGCAGCCGGATCTGGGTATGGCCTTCGTCGTGTCTGCCGTATGGTTCGCGCAGTTCTTCGTTGCCGGTTTGCCTCTTATGCTCGTCGGGACTTTTGCCGGTGCCGGGTTTGGCGGCTTGGTTGGGGCTTATTTCCTTTTTCCTCACGTACAAAGTCGTGTTGATCGCTTCTTAGATCCATCATCAGGCGATAGCTTTCAGATTGAAAGATCATTGGAAGCTTTCATGAATGGGGGATTATTCGGCCGCGGTCCGGGGGAAGGCACAGTAAAAGCCCATCTTCCCGATGCCCATGCTGATTTTATTTTCTCAGTTGCGGGCGAAGAATTTGGTGTCATCGCATGCATTGCTATCGTTGGCTTGTTTGCGTTCATTGTTTTGCGGGGTTTCTCCCGATTGATGCAAGACACCAACCTGTTTGTTGTTTTGGCGTCAACGGGCTTGCTGGTTCAATTCGGCCTTCAGGCCGTTATTAATATGGCCTCCTCCCTTCACTTAATGCCGACTAAGGGCATGACTTTACCGTTCTTAAGTTATGGCGGTTCTTCAATGTTGGGTTTGGCTTTTGGTATGGGCATGGTTCTGGCTTTGACGCGCAAGCGATTTGGCCCAGAGGAGGAGGCATAATGATATCGCATCATGATGCGCCTCTGGTTTTATTGGCAGCTGGAGGTACGGGAGGGCATATTTTTCCTGCTGAAGCCTTGGCAGATGCGCTGTCTAAGCGAGGTATCAAGCTAGCCTTTGTGACGGATCGTCGTGGCGCCGCTTATGAGGGGGTTTTGGCGCGCCTTCCCACTTATCGTGTTGCAGCAGGTGGATTGGCCGGCCGCAGTCTGAAGAATGGAATCGTTGCCGTTGGGCGTCTTGTCCTGGGAATGTTTCAAGCTTTCTTACTATTGCGCCGACTGCGCCCGGCAATGGTAGTCGGATTTGGCAGCTATCTTTCTGTTCCGCCTTTAGGTGTGGCGCAGCTGCTCCGCATAAGCACTGTTATTCATGAGCAAAATGCAGTCTTGGGGCGCGCTAACAAGCTTCTGGCAGTCCATGCCACGCGTATCGCGACAGCTTTTGTGCATGTTGAAGGTTTATCTGAAGATGATGAGCCGCGGACTACGCGCACCGGTAACCCCGTTCGTCCAGCTATTACAGCATTGTCCACGGAACCTTACTCCGAACCAAAGCCGCAAGGACCGCTCAATATTCTTGTGCTGGGCGGCAGTCAAGGCGCAACCGTTTTTGCTGATGTCGTTCCGGCAGCCATCACCCAGTTATCCTCTGCGGATCGGGCTCGAATTTTCATAACTCAACAATGCCGTGCGGAAGATATTTCTCGCGTAGAAAAAATGTACGAACAGATTGGTATTAAAGCCGAGCTATCATCTTTCATCACGGACGTACCTGATCGACTAAAAAAAGCCCATCTGGTTATTTGTAGGGCTGGTGCTTCTACAGCGGCCGAATTAACTGTGGCCGGTCGTCCGGCAATCCTTGTCCCCTATCCTTATGCGACGGATGATCATCAGACAGAAAACGCCCGAAATCTTGCCGATGCAGGAGGTGCTTGGGTGATGCCGCAGCCAACTTTTACTGCTGAAGCCTTAACTCAGCGATTGGCGGCCCTGCTTGCGCTGCCCCAAACCTTAATCACCGCTGCGCGTTGTGCGCGTCAAGCTGGGATTCCTATGGCGGCCGAACGATTGGCTGACCTTGTTATTGAGTCTCTCCCAAGAAGTTCAAAAAAGAATGCCAATCACGGGAGGGCAGCGGCATGAGAGGTCTTCCGTTAGATATCGGTACTATCCATTTTGTGGGCGTCGGCGGAATAGGCATGAGTAGTATTGCCGAGATTCTTCATAATCTTGGTTATCATGTGCAAGGTAGTGATGTTGCCGATGGCTATAATGTCAAGCGGCTACGTGAGCTTGGGGTTGCGGTAGTTATTGGGCACAAAGCTGAAAATATAATCGGCGCTTCAGTCGTTGTGATTTCTTCTGCGGTTAAGTCTGATAATCCTGAAGTAAGCGCCGCCCGATCAAAATTCACTCCCGTTGTGCGTCGCGCTGAAATGCTTGCTGAATTGATGCGGTTGAAGTGGTCGATAGCTGTCGGGGGAACTCACGGTAAGACAACGACTACATCGTTGATTGCCACTGTCTTGGAAAAAACGGGATACGACCCGACAGTGATTAATGGCGGTATTGTTAACGCCTGGGGAACAAATGCCCGGCTGGGCGCGAGTGAGTGGTTAGTCGCAGAAGCTGATGAAAGTGACGGGTCTTTTCTTAAGTTGCCGGCAACGATTGCGGTAATCACGAATATGGATCCTGAACATCTTGATCATTACGGCAGCGTTGAGAAGATGAACGATGCCTATGTCACTTTTTTGGAAAACCTGCCTTTCTACGGATTTGCCGCGCTTTGCCTAGATCATCCTGTTGTGCAAAAAACTATCGCGCGAGTAACTGATCGTCGAATTGTTACCTATGGATTTTCGCCGCAAGCAGATGTGCGCGGAATGAATCTTCGGATTGGTCCAGGAAGCAGTCGTTTCGACGTGGTTTTAACAAACCGGCAAACGGGTACTGGCCGTACCATGGCGAATGTTGTGCTGCCGATGTTGGGTCAGCATAACGTTCGTAATGCACTTGCCGCCATTACCGTTGCCAGTGAAATGGGTATTGACGACAACAAGGTGCGTGATGCTTTGGCAGATTTTGCTGGAGTAAAAAGAAGATTTACCAAAACAGGTGAGGCCGGCGGGATTACCGTTATTGATGATTATGGCCACCACCCAGTAGAAATCGAAGCAGTGCTTGATGCCGCTCGGGCGGCATGCCAAGGCAAAGTTATTGCTGTGGTCCAGCCTCACCGCTATAGCCGACTTGCTAATCTGTTCGAAGAATTTTGCGCATGCTTTAATAAAGCCGATGCGGTTTTAGTTGCTGACGTTTATGCGGCTGGTGAGGCGCCTATTGAAGGTGCAGATCGTGATGCCATGGTTCAAGGCCTTATCAGCCATGGTCATCGAAACGTAATGCCCTTGCGATCCCCAGAAGATTTGCCGGCTATGGTTTTTGATATGGCTGGACCCGGAGACCTGGTTGTGTGTTTGGGAGCGGGATCGATCACTTACTGGGCGCATGAATTACCAACGCAGCTACAAAAGCTTATAGATGTTTCGGGTGGCCGTCAGCACGGAAGGGGCGCATGATGGCCGCACGTTCATCAGAGCTCTTGATTAACAGGCTACCTGAAGTTAAAGGGCGTTACACGCCATTTGCGCCTTTGGATCGTGTCACTTGGTTTCAGGTGGGTGGTCCTGCGGAGGTTTTATTCCGTCCAGCGAATCCCGATGACTTGGCGGCCTTTATGGTCGCCCGTGCGCGCGATATTCCTCTGACTGTCATAGGCGTAGGTTCCAATCTTTTAGTGCGTGACGGTGGCGTTCCCGGTGTCGTGCTCCGTCTTATGGGTGGATTCGTTGAAGCCAAGGTAGAAGATGATCACGTTCAAGTTGGCGCCGGAATGCTGGATATTAATCTTGCTACGGTTTGCCGTGATTCCGGTTTATCAGGGCTCGAATTCTTTTCGGGAATTCCGGGTACCGTAGGTGGGGCTCTACGCATGAATGCCGGTGCCTTTGGCGGAGAAACTCAAGAGGTCGTTGTCCGGGTAACCGCTATGGATGCTGAGGGCAAATTACATGTCCTTAACCGCGCCGATATTGGTTATGTATATCGACATTGCGATCTGCCAGAAGATTGGATCTTTATTTCGGCTTTACTGCGCGGTAAGCGCGGGGATAAGGCAAAGATAGCCGATCGTATGAAAGAAATTTCGAACGAGAGGGCAGAAAATCAGCCAATAAGAACGCGGACCGGGGGGTCGACCTTTAAAAATCCTCAAGGTCAGAAAGCATGGCAACTTATTGATGCCGCTGGTTGCCGCGGCTTACGTCGCGGCGGAGCGGTTGTCTCCGAGAAGCACTGCAATTTTCTCATTAATGAGGGGACAGCTACAGCCTCAGATATCGAAGGTTTGGGCGAAGAAGTGCGCCGCCGGGTTAAAGCAGCATCAAGTGTTACATTAGAATGGGAAATTAGACGCGTTGGTGTTTCTCGAGGCGATGCCTTTGCGGTAATGAACTCTGATCCATCGGGAGGCATGCAATGACAAAACATGTCGCCGTTTTGATGGGCGGGTGGTCTGCTGAGCGGGAAGTTTCATTAGTGAGTGGCCGTGAGTGTGCTGCTGCTTTGCGTAAAAAAGGGTATGGCGTTTCGGAAATAGATGTTGGCCGAGATATTGCCGCAGTTCTGGCTCAGACAAAACCGGATGTAGTGTTTAACGCGCTGCACGGACAGTTTGGCGAAGACGGCAGAATCCAGGGATTGCTAGATATTATGGGCATTCCTTATACTCATTCGGGTATGCTGGCTTCCGCCTTGGCGATGGACAAGGTCGTTGCCAAACGGCTTTTCACGGCAGCAGGTATCTCCTGCCCTGAAGGGCGCACAATAAGCAAAGAAGAACTTTTAAAAGGTGACCCCTTACCTCGTCCCTATGTTGTAAAGCCTATTAACGAAGGTTCCAGTGTAGGGGTAGCAATTATTCGTCAGGGCGACAACACGCGTCCATTTGATATTTCTTGGCCATATGCCGATGAAGTGATGGTGGAGCCGTTTATTCCCGGGCGCGAGTTAACTGTTGCGGTTATGGGTGATCGTTCCCTTTGCGTAACAGAGCTACAGCCCAAAACTGGCTTTTATGATTATTCGGCGAAGTATGAAGAAGGCCAGACGCTTCATCTATGTCCGGCAATTTTGCCAGAGAATATTTCGCGCCGCGTTTTACAGATGGCATTCGCTGCTCACCAGGTTTTGGGATGTCGGGGCGTTAGCAGATCTGATTTTCGCTATGACGATACTCAGGGACATAGCCCAGAAAAAATCATGTTGCTTGAGGTTAATACTCAGCCGGGCATGACGCCATTGTCGTTGGTGCCCGAGCAGGCTCGGTACTGTGGAATCTCGTTTCCAGATTTGGTGAGCTGGATGGTGGAGAGTGCGACATGCGACGCATAACAGCATTGCAGCACGCCGCAGCTCGTAAACGGCGGAAATCGAAATTCACTTTTGGCGCGCTTATCCGAATTGGCGGCATGATTATTTTGGGCGGTTCGCTTATTGGCGGGCCAATCTGGATCTGGCGTAGTGGTATGCTAGAAGTATTGAGTGTTAAGTCGCAAGAAGCTCTTATTTTTACAACGGCAGCTTTAGGTATGAAGATTGATACCATCGGTATTGAAGGTAATTCTCATACTGATCGGGAGGCTATTTTAGCGGCGTTGAATGCGCGTCGAGGCGCGCCGCTTCTTGGTCTCAATCTAAAAGAGTCAAAGACGCAACTAGAACAACTGCCTTGGATTAGCAAGGCCACAATCGAGCGACGCCTGCCAGATCGTCTCTATGTGGCAGTTACAGAAAGAACTCCCGCAGCTCTATGGCAGCATGAAGGTAGATTTGATCTGGTGGATATTGATGGTGTGGTGATTGCCAATGCCGATGCTACGCAATATCCGTCATTACCTCATGTTATTGGTGTCGACGCGCCTCGTCATGTTCAGGAGCTTATGTCCGTTCTAATGCGACAACCGGATTTGGCAGCAAAAATCCTTGTTGCCACGCGGTTAGGAGGGCGCCGTTGGGATTTACGCTTTGATAGCGGTATCGACATTCACTTGCCGGCACAAGGTGTCGCAGAAGCATGGGATCGTTTGGCGCAGATGCAAGAGCAAAATCATATATTGGACCGTGATGTAATGGGCATTGACCTCCGCTTGCCTGGTCGAGTGGTAATTAAATTAACGCCTAATTCTATTCAAAAGCTTGGTCTGGCTGGGCCCGTAGGGAAGGAAAAGCCACAATGAAATCGCATGCCAAAACGCGAACGGGATTAGTGGCTGCTCTCGATATCGGCACAACAAAAACCTGTTGTTTTATTGCCGAAATGATGGGTGATGGTAAGCCGCGCATAATGGGGATCGGTCACCAAATGGCGCACGGCGTTCGAGGTGGCGTGGTCATCGATATGGAAGCGGCTGAAGCTTCTATTCGAGCGACTGTGCATGCCGCCGAGCAAATGGCCGGCCAAACTATATCTTCTGTTCTCGTAAATATTTCTGGTGGCGCGCCGACTTCGCAAACACTTGGTCACGAGATAACTCTTAATGGCCGAGTAATCGGAGATCCCGACCTGCGCAAGCTTATAGATCAAAGCCAGTTATTTGATGATTTAAGCGAGCGAGAGCTTATTCACGCCATTCCTGTCGGATTTTCAATTGATGGCAATAGAGGTATCCGTGACCCTCGAGGCATGTACGGAGAGCGGCTTGGCGTTCATGTTCATCAAATCACAGCTGCTTCTGGACCCGTCCGTAATTTGACCCAGGCCGTTGCGCGTTGTCATCTGGATGTTGAAGCCTTGGTTGTGTCCCCTTACGCATCTGGTCTGTCCTCTCTGGTAGAGGATGAAATGGATCTCGGCGTTACTTTAATTGATATGGGTGGGGGAACGACATCTATAGCCGTATTTTTCGATGGCGCTGTTGTTTTTACCGATACGATCCCGATAGGTGGCAATCATGTCACGCAAGATTTGGCGCGTGGTTTATCCACGGCAACGCGGCATGCCGAAAGAATGAAGACCTTATATGGAGCAGCAATTCCTGCCCCGGGTGACGATCGCGATATGATCGAAGTGCCTTTGGTTGGTGAAGAAGACCCCCCGAAAACAACCCGGATATCCCGTTCGATTCTGGTTTCTATTATTGCTCCGCGTTTGGAGGAAACCTTTGAGTTGGTGCGGGGTCGACTAGAAGCCGGTGGATTCGACAAATTAGGCGGTAGCCGCTTGGTTCTGACGGGCGGTGCCTGTCAGCTGCCGGGCGTTCGTGAGCTCGCCGGGCAAATCATGGATAAACGAGTTCGCATCGGTCGTCCCGTCCGCTGCACGGGTCTTGCTGAGTCAACAGGTGGCCCAGCATTTTCTACCTGCATAGGACTATTGAATTTCGCGACAGTGCGTCAGCCGCAAGTTGCTGAACACGCGGCGCGTAATACCGACATGCCATCAGGCTTTATTGGCCGGATTGGCTCCTGGTTCCGGGAGGCGTTTTGATGCGTCCCTCGGGAAAATACCCCCTACCGTCTTACCGGACTGCAGGGGCGAAGCAAGGCAAGTGACTAAACCATTGCTTAGCCCCGGCGAGGGCGAAGCGGCGAAATGAAACTGGAGGCAGAGATGACAATTAATATAACAGTACCCCGGGCCGAGCCGGATACGAAGCCTCGGATTACGGTAGTTGGAATTGGCGGTGCCGGCGGCAACGCTGTGAACAACATGATTAAATCAAGCTTGGATGGCGTGGAATTCTTGGTCATGAATACAGATGCCCAAGCTTTATCCATGACTAGTGCCAGCCGAGTCATTCAACTTGGCCGCACGATTACGCAAGGCCTTGGTGCAGGATCGCGCCCTGACGTTGGCCGTGCCGCTGCAGAAGAAGCCATGGATGAAATCTTGGAGGCTCTCCAAGGCTCGCATATGTGCTTCATTACGGCAGGTATGGGTGGCGGTACAGGAACGGGCGCAGCTCCTGTTGTTGCTCGTGCTGCACGGGATGCCGGGATATTGACGGTTGGTGTGGTGACCAAACCTTTCCACTTTGAAGGGTCGCATCGCATGCGGTTAGCAGAGCAAGGGATTGAAGAGCTGACCCAATATGTGGATACGCTTATCGTTATCCCTAACCAAAATCTATTCCGTGTCGCTACAGAACGCACAACCTTCGCCGAAGCCTTCGCCATGGCCGATGACGTCCTTTACAGCGGCGTCCGCGGTATTACCGACCTGATGATTATGCCTGGCCTTATCAATCTTGATTTTGCCGATATTCGCTCGATTATGAGCGAAATGGGTAAGGCAATGATGGGTACGGGCGAAGCAACCGGTGAACGGCGTGCAATAGAGGGTGCCGAAGCAGCAATCTCTAATCCGTTGCTTGATGAAGTATCAATGAAGGGTGCCCGCGGTGTTCTTATCAACATCACTGGTGGTACGGATATGACTCTGTTTGAGGTCGATGAGGCCGCAAATCGTATCCGGGACGAAGTGGATCCTGATGCCAATATCATCTTTGGATCTATCTTTGACCCATCTCTAGAAGGCGTGATGCGGATTACTGTTGTGTCTACAGGTATTGACGCAGCGGCATCAATTCAACCAAAACCAAGAACGCTGACCTTGGTTGAAAATGAGCGTCGTGAAATGGCTCAGCAAGTGGCCGCACCAATTCCGGCACCAGCAATGTCTGTCCCAGCACAGGCAACAATGGCTCGTCCAACGGTAACGCCATCCTTTACAGCTAGCCGCCCAGCTATAACGGCTCATTCTGCTGCGCCGATTATGGCAACAGCTAAGGCCGCACCACAGGTGTCTTATGCCGATGCTGTCCTCAGAGCTTCATCTGATGTAAAGCCGGCTATGACATCTCAGCCTATTGTTGCAGGTAACCTTGCGTTAGATCTGGATGCTCACCAAGATCATGATGTAGCGGATCAGCATCAGCAGAATGAAACTGAAACTGCTGTTAAGGCAGCTCAAGACGAGCCGTTTATTGCACCAGCGCCCGTTGAAGCTGCAGCTTCACGAGAAGCACCGCAGCCTCAAGCGAATCGGTCTACTGAGCCGACTTTTGCAACACGGGTTACGATGCCGGAACGCGCTCGTACACCAAGTCTGTTCGAACGGGTAACCGGAACCGGCCGCGCCCGTCCTCAGGAGTCATCCCATCAAACGATGTCGGCCCCGGCTATGCAGCCAGCCGTTCGAATGGAAACCCCAGAGCCAGCCACTATCTCTAATGAGATGCCAGCGTCTTACGAGACTTCTGCAACTCTGGAGCCAGCAATCGCAGAGCCAGTTATTGCGACGCCAAGCCTGACGGCAACGCCTGGGGTTCGCCCCGAGTCGGCCCGTCAGCCGGTGCAGACCCCCGCTGGCCACCAGCCTCGGTTGGGAGGATTATCTGCTGTTGATCGGTCCGTAGAGAAGTCGATTGATGACGATTTGCTGGATATCCCAGCATTTCTGCGGCGCCAAGCCAATTAATTAAGAGGCCTAAGGACCAAAAAACTTGGGTAACAATTGGCAATAAAGAGTGATTTGTTGGGCGCAGGGCCCTTTGTTAGATATCCCCTGCGCCCAACTATCAGCATTACCGGGAGACCGGCTTCTGTCATCGGCGGGGATCCGGTGGGACTATTAAGAAGGTAATGCGAGGAGGTGGGAGATGCCTAAGCAACCGGCCGCAACAAAAGGTCGTAAGGCTTCGGAGAGGCAGACAGAAAGGGCTACGATGACACATATTAGTGTCGGACGGACTACACACGAAGCTGCAAACCAACAGCGTACCTTGAAGAACTCTGTCTCCTGTGTGGGCGTGGGCCTACATTGCGGCATTCCTATTACCCTCACCATACATTCAGCAAAACCAGATAGTGGTATTGTGTTTCGTCGTACGGACCTTCCGGAAGGTCGTAACCGTATTGCCGCTAATTGGGGTAATGTTGTCGACACAGTTTTATGTACAGTTTTAGGAAATGAACACGGCCATACAGTTAGTACGGTCGAGCATCTGATGGCCGCTCTTGCCGGCTGTGGTATTGATAATGCGCTCATCGATATAGACGGTGCCGAGGTTCCTATTATGGATGGTAGCGCGGCGCCATTTGTTGATTTAATTGATCAAGCCGGGATTGATATTCAGGATAAGGCGCGACGGGTTATCCGCGTTTTGCGCCCT
>ERZ650309.1387-NODE-1387-length-11347-cov-4.409848_pt1 | contig 11347 bp, 6 predicted proteins | sample MGYA00376245_ERZ650309 | MGnify/ENA primary metagenome ERZ650309 (study PRJEB26733, sample SAMN07839294) | wastewater metagenome | biome: urban; feature: wastewater treatment plant; material: waste water | place: USA: North Carolina | collected 2016-04-26 ...
TCTTTGACCCAGGCGGACAGCGCTTCCAGTCCTCGTTCGGTGACTTTGTTGGCCGATACGTTTTCCAGCACGATGCCGGAAAATCCTGCCAGCGCGTCCAGCGACCAATCGCAGTCTTCCGGCTTTTGAGTTTTGACGATCAGTCCGCCACCGCTCAGCAATCGCGCCAAGCCGGAGTTTTCAGAAGACGTGACAACCAGCAGAGGACGCGGCCCTTGGACGCCGACCAGCACTTTTGCCGAGTTGTTTTCTGGAATTGGATCACTGGCATTCGTGCCAGAGGCGTCGCTGATTTTGATGGAATACCGTTGTGCGCCTGGCGCGTCGGCCAGATCGCGGAAGGTCAGTCGGTTCAATCCTGCGCTGACGTTGGTTTTGCCGGCGGCCAGAACCTGGCCGCCGCGAAGCATCTCGAAATTGATTTGCTGTGATGTTGGAGATTTCACCCAGGCCGTCAGCATAAACGCTTCGCCGGGCGTGACCGTCACCGGAGCGTCAATTTGCGCAATGGCCAGATCGCCAGTCACCGAACGTTGCAGCGAGCGAAAATCTATGGCGACTCCACGCGAAGCCGCGCGCGCGGCAGCACTTGCAGGATCGTTGCCCGTCCAGCGGCCGTCGGAAATTACCAGAATCTTTCCCGGCGCTTCTGCCGGAATCAGCGACAAGGCCTTTTCCACGGCGTCGTTCAGGTTCGAAGCATCGGCTTCGATGCGATTGGTGAATCCGGCAAACGCGCCAGTTTGTGGAGATCGTTCGATGGCGGAGTTTTGTCCGAAAGAAATCACAGCCAACCGGTCGTCGCTGCTCATGACTCGTTGGATCAACTCGATGGCTTCGCGTTCGGCGGCTTCGGCGTTGGCGGGCATCGAAAGGCTGCGGTCGGCGACCACGACGACCGTTCCGGCTCGACTGGGAAGTTTAATGGCCAAACCGCACAGCGCCAGCAAGATCAACGACAGCAACGCCAGCCTGGCAACACGCAAAAAACGTGAGGACGGTTTCCAGACCCACCATGCGGCAAACAGTGGAATTGCCAGAAGCAGCCAGATTGGGTTGAGCAAAGTAATCATCGGAATCGTGCGCCAAGGTCAAGGTTGCGAACGGGACAACTTCAGCTACGCCAAAAGCTCAGCGCTCCAAGGCAGGCGCATCATTAGACGCCGCCACGCGTTGGTCAAGCTTCGGTTAGAAATTCGGAAAAAACTTTCGAGACAATATCAGGAACTGGTTTGACCATGTGCGAGGCGATGTGTAAACTGCGCCCGCTTTTCTGGCAAATTGGCGTTGAGTTCTCGGCGCCAAACAAATTTTCAAAATCAATTTGCGGTCACGGCTCGAAATAAGGAGGCCTCGTCTTGGGAAAACTGAAAGTTGCCGGGCTATTCTGCCTGATACTTTGTTTCGTCATATTGTCGTTAACATCTTTGTCTGTAAGGACTTTTAGTGCTTCGGCAATTGAAACCAAACGCGATTACAAAGTGCTGGGAGCCGACAAAAAACACGTTGCCATCATCAACTCCAAGGGCGAAGTCGAATGGGAAGTTCCCAACCCGGATGCGAGGGAAATTCACGATATTCAGGCGCTGCCCAACGGCGGTGTACTCTTCCAAACTGGTTATACCACTGTGGTGGAAGTCAGCCGAGACAAGCAGGTTGTCTGGAAGCATGAATCCAAGCCCAAAGAAGGGAACACGGGCAAAGTCGAGATTCATTCGTATCAGCGATTGAAAGACGGCAACACCTTGATTGCTGAAAGCGGCAATTCGCGCCTCATAGAAGTGGATAAGGCCGACAAGATCGTCAAAGAAATTCCCTTGACCGTCGTCAAATCCAATTCACACCGCGACACGCGCATGGTTCGCAAATTGGACAACGGCAATTATCTGGTTTGCCAGGAAGGCGAAGGCAAAGTCCGCGAATATGACGGCAAAGGAAAAATCGTTTGGGAATACGCGCTGGATTTGAACGGGCGTCCGCGAGCCGATGGCCACGGAGTCGAAGGACACGGCGTTGAAGTGTTCGGCGCGATCCGGTTGCCCAACGGCAATACCATGATCGCAGGCGGAAACAACAACCGAGTGTTTGAAGTCACGCGCGAAGGCAAAATTGTCTGGAGCGTTGACCATGCAGAATTGCCGGGCATCACCTTCGCCTGGATGACCACTTTACAATATCTGCCGAATGGCAATTTGATCATCGGCAACACGCATGCTGGGCCTGAAAATCCTCAACTGATCCAAGTCACACGGGATAAAAAAGTCGTGTGGCAATTCAAGGACTTCAACAATTTCGGCAATAACCTGGTTGCGGCTCAAGTGTTAGGAGCCAAAGGCAAGGTGATTCGCTGACCTCAAAATTTCGCAGGCTGATTGATTTGGCTCAATCGCCTTACCCCACTGGAGGAATTATCCGTTATGTTGAAATCAGGTATAGGTTCATTCGTTGCCAGATCGCTCTTCCTGGTGGCGACTCTTATCCTGGCGTGCGGCGTCGCTAGCGCTCAATCGAGTGCGGGCGGCGGCACAATTCAGGGCACAGTCAAAGACGCTACGGGAGCCATTATTCCCGGCGCGAAAGTCCGCATTACGCATCCCGCGACGGGCAGCGTGGTGAACTCAGAAACCAACGGCGAAGGATTCTTTGTTACACCATCCCTGACCATCGGCAGATACAAGGTGCGCGTCGAAGCCATCGGCATGAAAGCCTGGGAAGGCGAGCTAACGGTTGAAACCGGACGCGTGACAGAAGTCAATCCGGCGCTTACTGCCGGAGAAGTCACCGAAACAGTGGTGATCGAAGGAAACGTCACGCCGTTGGTTTCGGTCAGCGATCCCACTGAAGCTTCGACGTTGGACGCCAAGCGAATTTCGGAATTGCCTGTCAACGGGCGCAACATCAATACCTTGCTGGAAGACGTGACTCCTGGCGTTGAAGCCATCAACGATGTCAACGGTGGTGTGCGCATCAGCGGCTTGATGGTGTATTCCACCAACTACACGCAAGACGGCGCAACGACGAACAATCGTGAGTTCGGCGGTTCCGGCATTGTGTCGGGTTTGGAAGCCATCGGCGAAGTGAAAATTGAAACCAGCAGTTCGTCTGCCAAATACACGACTCCGACTTCGGTCATCATCACCACCAAAGGCGGCGGCAATCAGATTCACGGCTCCTTGTTTGAAACGCACCGCAACAACGCTTTCGGTGTGGCGCGCGCACGGCAAGACGTTTTGCCCGGAGGCGATTACAAAGTGCCAAAACTGATTCGCAACGAATTTGGCGGTTCCATCAGCGGCCCCGTTTATCTGCCGCGTTTTGGGCAAGGTGGCAAAGCCTGGTATGACGGCCATAACAGAACCTTCTTTTTCTTCTCGCGCGAAGGCAATCGGTTGCGTCAGGGAATCACGCGCGAATTTGTCGTGCCGACAGCAGCCATGCGCAACGGAGATTTCAGCGGCTTGATTGATTCGCTAGGTCGCCAGATCAAAATTTACGACCCGCTAACGACTCGCATTCAAACCATCAATAACCGGCAGGTTGCTGTTCGCGATCAGTTTCCGAATAACCAGATTCCGCTGAACCGCATCAGCCCGTTGGCGAAATATATGTTCGGCATTACCCCGTTGCCGAATGACATTTCGAACCCTGTGGTTGCCAACAATCTGAAAATTCCTGTGGCAACAAACGCGTTCCCGAATCGCAATGACGATCCGACCACAGTCCGCATTGATCATCGCTTCAGCGAAAACGACGCCACGTTTTTCAAGGTGAACGGCGGCAGAATTTATTCCAACTTCCTGGGCACAGGCACTGGCAACGGCGCGCCGACTGCCAACAACGAAGCCAACGTGACTTATTTGCCAATGGCAGCGATTGCCGGCGCGTTTAGTTGGACGCACACCTTCTCGCCGACATTTTTCATGGAAACGCTTTTCAATCGAACCTGGCAAAGCACGCAAACGATTGCGGGGCCGGTTGATAACCAGCAGAATTTTTCCAAGCAGTTGGGATTGCCGAATAATTTTGGCGAAATCGGCTGGCCCGCGCTCAGAAGTCTTGGCTTGGGCGGCGCAGCCAATTACACCTACATCGAAGGCGATAATCGCCGCGCGGTGTACAGCATCATCACGAATCTGCAGCAGAACTACACGCTGATTCGCAAAACGCACAACATTCAATTTGGCGGCAGCTTCACCAACGACCGCGAACACTTGTTGCCGGATCAAGGCGATATTTCCGGCGCGGCCAGCTTCAACAGCCTTGGCACGGCGCTGCAAGACCCGGCTCAGGCCAACCCGGCAGCCACAGCGCAAACCGGATATGACACGGCCAATTTCTTTCTGGGTTATGCAGGCTCTTACAACGTCGGGCTGAAGCGCGGCTTTATGCAGGTATACGAAAAGAAGCTTGGCTTCTACTTGCAGGATAGCTATCGCGTCACCAATCGCTTGACCGTCACGCCGGGAATGCGCTGGGATGTCAATCCTGCTTTCCACGAACGCAACCAACTGATCAGCGCGTTTGATGTGCAAAACCATGCGATGTTGCTGCCCGAATCGCTGGATTATTACATCAAGATTGGCGCGACTACGCCTCAACTGATCAAGGCGTATCAGGACATCGGTATCAAGTTCGAATCTGCGGCTGACGTTGGCAAATCCAAACAGCTTTTCAAATCGAACTTGTATGATTTCAGCCCTCGCGCGGGTTTTGCCTACCGTTTGTTCGACGGTAACAAACAAATGGTGATTCGTGGAGGGTATGGCATTTACACCTCCGCGCTGCCGATGCGAACCTTGCTGGCGAATTTCTCGACGCTGCTGCCGTTTCGCACAACCTTCACTTACAACCCGAACAGCGCGGCGCAAAGTCCGGATGGCATTCAGAATTACTTGCTGAGAGCCAACTTCGGGACCGATCCCAGGGTGAATTACATCGCGGGCGTCAATACTTCCAGCGTGGTGGACATCAACAGCGTGGCAGCGCTTGGCCGTGGCCAAAGCGTGATCGGGATGGCTGAAGATCAGCCGAGTTTGCGCATTCACGAATGGAACATGGCGATTGAAAAACAAATCACCAAATCCATGGTGTTCCGCGTGACGTATACCGGCAAACACGGTTTGAACGCTGACCAGTTGAAAGAGATCAATCCGCAACCCAACGATTACATTTACTACACGCAAACTCACGCTTCGAAACCGACCGGCACATTTTCGGGGGTGGCGTTGCGCGTTTACGACAAGAATGCCTACACATCAGTTCGCATTCAGCAGAAAACCGGGTACATCAATACTTCGATCTGGACTGCGCAGATTGAAAAACGTTTCAGTGGTGGACTTGGCTTCCAGGCGTTTTATACGCTGACCAATTCGTTGCGTCTGGCCGGAAACTCTTTCCGCGACGATACGGCAGCCATTTACGACCCGACACTTTTCCTGTCGGGAACGGTTCCGACGGATGAATATCAGTTGAATCGAACCTTGTTTTACGACCGTGATTTGGCTGTTCCGAAACATCGCATTCGCGGGAATTTCAATTACGATCTTCCGTTTGGCAAGGGCAAGAAATTTCTGGGCAGCGCTTCGGGGTTCCTGAACGGTCTGGTTGGCGGTTGGAAACTTGCTGGCAACGCCACGATGCTGAACACCTGGTATGCCAAACCAACAGGCAATTGGGGTGAGTTCGGCAACTTCGAGGTGTATGGCAAGAAGTATAAGATTCTGGATTGCCGCGCCACTCCCAGCACGTCAACCAATCTGGCGGATGAACGCTGCACGCCGGGGTATTTGTGGTTCAATGGCTACATTTCAAACCGGGTGATTAACCAAAAAAATGCCGCTGGTTTGCGCATCGGCGTGTTTGGTTTGCCGGACAATTACAAACCAGCTCAGAAACCGATCATTCCATATCCGACTGGAACGCCCAGCACAGACACCACGATTTCGAATGATTACGACACGAACGTGGTGTACATCCCGCTGGACAAGAGCTTTACCAACACCAAGTGCGAATACGCCACCGGTTCACCGCGCGTGAATTGTCAGCGCGTTGCGCTGGATACGGGCTATCATCCCTGGCGCAATCAGTACTTGAGCGGCCCATTCAACTGGGTTGCGGATTCTTCGTTGTTGAAAGTTTTCTCCATCAAGGAGCGCTATCGTCTGCGCGTCAACATAGACTTCTTCAATATGTTCAACGTGCAGGGATTGAATGCTCCCAACAGCGAAGGCATCGCCAGTTTGGGCAGTTCCTACGGAGCGGTGAATGGTTTCAAACCTCGCCAGCTTCAAGGAACGTTGCGATTTGAGTGGTAAGGTTCTGATCGCTCAAACGGACAATTGAAATTGCAGCATCAACGGCGGAAGGTGAATTTCATCTTCCGCCGTTGATGGCTTGAAGCTTGGCTTATTTGCTTTATATTGATGGTGTTTCCATTTCAATGAATTCAAGGTGGTTTATCCAATGAACACAAAAGACTCGCCGTCTCTTCTTCAACCGCAATCAATGACTCGTCGGGATTTGATCTTCAAAGCTGGAGCCGGATTTTCCGGCTTGGCGCTGAGTTCCTTGCTGGATAAAGATGGATTGCTGGCGGCAACGCCGACTGCAGCGGATACCAAAGACGTAAATCCGCTGGCTCCGAAAGCGCCACATTTCAAAGCCAAAGCGAAGTCGGTCATCTTTTTGTTTATGTACGGCGGACCAAGTCAGGTTGATTTGTTCGACCCGAAACCGGCACTCACCAAAAATCATGGCAAGCCGCTGCCTAATTTGGACAAACTGGAAACCTTCAATAAGAACGGCAACTTGATGGCTTCGCCGTACAAGTTCAAAAAGTACGGGCACGGCGGCGTAGACATTTCCGAACTCTATTCCAATCTGGGCAATGTCGCCGATGATCTTTGCGTGATTCGTTCGCTCTACTGCTTGAGCAACAACCATTCGCCCGCGATCTTTCAGATGAACAGCGGCAACATCCGCCCTGGCAGTCCGTCGCTCGGTTCGTGGGTGACTTACGGATTGGGAACGGAGAATCAAAACCTGCCCGCGTACATTGTCATGTATGACTGGCGAGGCGGCCCGATTGGCGGAGCGCCGAACTGGTCTTCGGGGTTTATGCCTGCGGCGTTTCAGGGAACTTCGTTCCGACCGGGCGCGACTCCGATCGTGGATTTGAATCCGCCCAAATGGATTGATCCACATTTGCAGCGTCAGGAAATTGATCTGATCCAGAAACTCAATCAGGAACACCACGAACAACATGCCAAAAACAGCGATCTGGATGCGCGCATTGCTTCGTATGAACTCGCTTTCCAGATGCAAACGCATGCGCCTGAAGCCGTTGACCTGACCAAGGAATCCGAAGCGACCAAAAAGCTGTACGGCATTGGCGAAAAGCATACGGACTTTTTCGGCAAACAATGTCTGACGGCTCGGCGCTTGGTCGAACGCGGCGTGCGCTTCATTCAGCTTTATCACGGCGGAGGCCATCAGCAGGAATCCTGGGACGCGCATTTCGGCATTGACGAAAATCACCGGCTGCATTGCGCCGAAACCGATGTTCCAATGACCGGACTGATCAAAGACCTGAAAGCGCGCGGCTTGCTGGATTCCACTTTGATCGTTTGGGGCGGAGAGTTTGGCCGCATGCCTATGTCGCAATCCGGCATTGGACGCGATCACAACCATTATGGCTTCACCATGTGGATGGCTGGCGGCGGCGTTAAAGGCGGCCAAATGATTGGCGAAACAGATGAATTCGGATTGAAAGCTACTGTTGAACCTTACTCAATTCACGACCTGCACGCGACGATTCTGAATGCGATGGGCCTGGATCATCACAAACTGAGTTATTACTATGGCGGCCGGGATCAGCGGCTAACCAACTTCGGCGGCGATCCGATTTTGAAGGTGTTTGCGTAAAAATTTGTTGGAGTTCGCAAAATGAAAGGGCGACTGTTGTTTAGCAGTCGCCCTTTCATTTTGATTCAGCCAGAGTTTTAGCGTTCAGCTTGTAACCGCACATAACTTAGAATCCAGGCTAAGTGGCCGTAACGCACATAGTAAATCCTTTTTCCCGTCAGATTCATTTCAACCGCCAGCGCGCGTAAGATTTCCGCTCCGGCGATGATGTTTTTGGGAGTAAACGTGTTTCGCACGGATTCGACTTCGCGTTCGGCTTCCTGGCGGACTGCGGCATTTGTGATTTTGGTGAGGTCAGGTTCCAGCAAGCTTTCGGCGTTGGTGGTTGCTCGGCTGTAAAACGTGTTGATGTCGTCAACCGTCAGCGCTGGAAACGAACGCCGATCTTCCGGATGAAGCAAGGTCGCCATTGCCCAGACGATGCCGCCAGATAAATACACTTTTCGGCGATTGAGCAAGCCAGGCTTTCTGGCAATTTCAGATCGTAGCGGCGAACGGATCGAATCATTGGCAAGCGTTATGGCAGTGTTGGCAAAGGTTTTGTTGTCGGCTGATTCGCCCGCGACTTTGTTGATTTCGTTCGTAAAGGTCACCGTTCCTTTCGGAATTCCCCAGGTCACGTAATCAAATCCGGCTGTGCCGACAGCAACTTGGCGCTGTTGCTGATAACCGCCTTTGGTGTTTCCGCTGCCAACGTCTATCAAAACCGAGATGCTGCGGTTGTCGTACCACTTCTGTGCCAGTTTGTAGCGTTTGGGAATTGCCCCGGCGATCGTCAATTGAACTTCGGTGTCCACGTCCAAAAATGTCGGCGTCTGGCCGGTGCGTTTGGTAATTTCGGCAGCCAAATCCTGTGGATTGTTTCCGATGACGCCACTGCTGATGGCGATATGGATGTTTTCCGTCGGAACTCGGTGATCCTGTTTCAGGCGTTGGTAAAACTGCTGAATGGCATTGGCTGTGTCACGGATTGCTTCAGGAGTGAACAAGCCATTTCTGGTTTGCACGACGGTCGTGTTGATAATCTCGGCGTAAACGACTTTGACGGTGTAATCGTCCGTTTCGCCGGTGACGCGGATCGCAATGGCTTTGATACCCTTTGAGCCAACTTCAATGCCACCGTGTAACTCGTCTGCACTTTGAGACAAGCTCGCCGCTGGAACCGGCAATGTGCCGGCCATAAACGCTATCAGCACGAAAACGAATGCCAACAGCGACGCTTTAGATTGCACTGGGGGGAGAATCATGGCGTTACTCTACTTTTTTTGAAGGTGACTGTTGTGGCGCTTTCGGAGACGCCGACATCAGCTTTCGGATTTCAGTTTCTTTCTCAGTATGCCAACCACATAGACAAGGGCTCCGAAAACCAACACTGTTGCCAGTGATAATGCGGCTGGAACCAGGTATGAATTGCCGGATTTTGCGTTTACCGGACTGTTGAGTTGAACAGCTTTTGTGGATGATGCCGTTAAAGCTGCTGCGGTCGCCAGCGGTGTGGGGAATTGGGATGCTGCTGTTGGCGAACTTGCAGCGACTGTTGATGGGGTGCTGGCCGGACTTGGAGCCGGCTCAATCGTTGGGGATGGTTGCGGTTTTGACGCGGTCTGCTTTGACGCCGGACGATTGGATCTTCTCGAACCGGTGTCTTGCTCGCGCGCTCCCGGAAACGCGTCTTCCGGGCCATATTTGGAAAGCGATTTTTTCTTTTCGGGAGACAATCCCGGCTGTCCCTGAGCCCCTTGTCGTTGACGCAACGGCGTTTCGACGAACGTGATTTGCGCGGCAGTCATCTGAAAGAAGCTGGCCATCGCGACAATTGCCGACAGAATCAGGGCAGACGAATTAGCGTTCATACAAAACAAGGTGAAGTCCCCGGTGAAGAAAATGCATTAGGAACGAAAGTAGGTGATTAAAGTCATGACCAAAACAATGAGTGCGCCAAACAATGCTACGACAATACCCGCAGTTAACGCTATCGCTTTGCGGTCTTTTTTCACGTTTTTGACCGCAGCTTCGGCTTGAGCCTGCGATTCGGCCAGCCTGCTGGTATAACTCTGCGCCACTTCGCGGACTTGTTGTTCGGCGTGAAGGCGCATTTCGGCTTCACGCCGAACGGCTTCTTCAGCCTGTCGTCTTTGCTCCTCCGCTTCACGCGCGCGCGATTCCACTTCGCGGGCTTTGGCTTCCGCTTCGGTTTTGCGGCGTTCTGCTTCCTGACGCTCCAGTTCGGCGATTCGAGCCAAGCGTTCTGCTTCCGCGCGTGCTCGCGCTTCGGCTTCGGCTTTTAACCTGGCCGCTTCGATCTCGCGGCGGCTCTGTTCAGATTCCTGAGAGGAAATGCGCGCCTGGCTTAGCTCGTGCGTGACACGCCGTTCGATTTCCTCGGCTTTCATCTCAGCCTGTTTGCGCAATTCGATTTCTTTACGCGTGGCTTCTTCGGCCAAACGGCTGCGCTCTTCGGCTTCACGAGTCTTGGCTTCCGCTTCATTCAGAGCCGCACGGAATTCCGCCGAAGCATTTGGCGAAGTGGCTGTTCCGGTTGCCGGAGTGCTGGCGCCGCAATACGCACAGGCGATGCGAGAGGTCGCCACTTCGCATTGAAGCGGTTCGCAAAAATGTTTGCGCGGTGTTGAGCGTGGAAATTGGTGGCACCCGACACACGCAGGTTGCGGCGCTCCCCAATCCAACACTCCGTGATGTTTTCGCAGTGTCGGGTCGTCATAATCCACCATTGTCACTGCGCAATGATCACAGGAATAAGCTCTGGGATTGAGCGAGCTAAAACAAAAGACGCATTCTTTCAGGGATACATCAGATCGGTCATTGTCCCAGGCAATGAATGTCTGGCAGTTGCAGCAATAAATCCAGGGGCCTTCGGCGGGGAAGTTATTGCTGAGTGTGTGCGCGTCCGAACCTTCGCGGCAGATCACTGTTCGGCTGGTACGCGGCATGGGAAAGTTTGCCTGATGTTTGAGGCAATGAATTTTGACGATGTCAGCTAACATTGGTTTAGGAGGTCGGAAAACACTGATTTTGGAGTTAGGGGTTGGGAGATAGGAGTCAGGGAAATGCGTTTAGCTATCTCCTAACTTCCTATCCCCCAACTCCCGGTTTAGGCTTTTGCTGCCGCCGCTTGCACGGCACGTTTAGCGTACACGCGCGCCAGATGACGGCGGTAATCGCCCGAAGCGTGAATATCTTCCATTGCGTCGTCGGCTTCGGCATCGGCCTGCGCGGAAGCAGCACTGATCGCTGCTTCGTCCAACGCTTTGCCCAGCAGCGCCGATTCGACAGATTTGGCGCGGAAAGCTTTTGGAGCGAGGCCGGTCACACCGATGCTGACGGCTTCGCATTTTCCGTTGGCCACTTTCAACTGAGCAGCAACGCCTACGACGGCGAAGCCCGAAGCCGATTGCGGAACTTT
>ERZ650309.1388-NODE-1388-length-11344-cov-4.489946_pt1 | contig 11344 bp, 15 predicted proteins | sample MGYA00376245_ERZ650309 | MGnify/ENA primary metagenome ERZ650309 (study PRJEB26733, sample SAMN07839294) | wastewater metagenome | biome: urban; feature: wastewater treatment plant; material: waste water | place: USA: North Carolina | collected 2016-04-26 ...
GGAACCCGAACATCGAATAGAAGATGTAGATCGGGATCATCGGCAGGTCGTGCGTGGCATACGACGTGCCGACTGCGGTGAACGACGACGTCGAACCGGCCTCGTTGATGCCTTCGTGCAGGATCTGCCCAACTTCACTTTCCTTGTACGCCAACATCAATTGGGCGTCCACGGCTGTGTACAGCTGGCCGAGTCGGTTGTAGATCTTCAGGCTCGGGAACCACGAGTCCATGCCGAACGTGCGTGCCTCGTCGGGGATGATCGGCACCAGGCGGGGGCCGATGTTCTTGTCCCGCAACAACTCTTTGAACGTACGAACGGTCGCCATGGTGGTGGCGACGGCCTGGTTGCCCGAGCCCTTCTTCAGCGGCGCGTACGCGTCGCGACCCGGCAGCGCCAAAGGCTTCGCCTTGGTACGACGTTCGGGCAGGAAGCCGCCGAGGGCACGACGCCGGTCGAGCAGGTAGCGGATTTCCGGAGACTCCGGCCCGGGGTGGTAGTACGGCGGCAGGTATGGGTTCTCTTCGAGTTGGGCGTCGCTGATCGGCACGCGCGTGGCGTCGCGGAACTTCTTGAGGTCTTCCAGCGCAAGCTTTTTCATCTGGTGCGTGGCGTTGCGACCCTCGAAGTGGCTGCCCAGCGTGTAGCCCTTGATGGTCTTGGCCAAGATGATCGTCGGCTGTCCCTTGTGCTCGGTGGCCGCCCGGTAGGCCGCGTAGAGCTTGCGGTAGTCGTGCCCACCGCGCTTGAGGTTCCAGATCTCCTGGTCGGTCATCGGCTCGACGAGCGCCTTGGTACGAGGATCGCGGCCGAAGAAGTGATCCCGGACGTACGCGCCGTCATTGGCCTTGTAGGTCTGGTAGTCGCCGTCGGGCGTGGTGTTCATCAGGTTCACCAGGGCGCCGTCGCGGTCGGCGTGCAGCAGCGCATCCCACTCGCGGCCCCACACCACCTTGATCACGTTCCAGCCGGCGCCGCGGAAGAACGACTCCAGCTCCTGGATGATCTTGCCGTTACCGCGGACGGGGCCGTCGAGGCGCTGCAGGTTGCAGTTCACCACGAAGGTCAGGTTGTCCAGGGCGTCGTTCGCGGCGATCTGGATCTGCCCGCGGCTCTCCGGCTCGTCCATCTCGCCGTCGCCCAGGAACGCCCAGACGTGCTGGTCGGAGGTGTCCTTGATGCCGCGGTCGTGCAGGTAGTGGTTGAACCGGGCCTGGTAGATGGCGTTCATCGGGCCAAGGCCCATCGACACCGTCGGGAATTCCCAGAAGTCGGGCATCAACCGCGGGTGCGGGTAGGACGGCAGCCCGCCGCCGGCGTGACTGTGTTCCTGGCGGAACCCGTCGAGCAGGTCGGCGGTCAGCCGGCCCTCCAGGTACGCGCGGGCATAGATGCCGGGCGAGGCGTGTCCCTGGATGAAGATCTGGTCGCCACCGCCGGGGTGGCCCTTGCCGCGGAAGAAGTGGTTGAACCCGACCTCGTACAACGAAGCCGACGACGCGTACGTCGAAATGTGGCCACCCACACCGACACCCGGGCGCTGGGCCCGGTGCACCATGATCGCCGCGTTCCAGCGGACCCAGCGACGGAACCGACGCTCCACTTCCTCGTCACCGGGGAACCAGGGCTCCAGATCGGTGGGGATGGTGTTCACGTAGTCGGTCGAGGTGAGTGCGGGAATGGCGACCCGCTTCTCGCGAGAGCGTTCCAGCAGTCGCAGCATCAGGTAACGCGCGCGTGCCGGACCCGAACGGTCGAGCATGTCGTCGAACGACTCGAGCCACTCGGTGGTCTCATCAGGATCGATGTCAGGCAGATATGACGCGACGCCTTCGCGGATGACCCGAACCCGGTCGGGTTCGGCTGTGTTGCTGGAGTTTTGCGCCAGATCTTGGCGGACGAACTCGGTGGTCAACTGCCGCTCCTTGGGTAATTGGCTTGTGGCTCTAGTTGATCGATTGCTTGTGGCGGTCTCCATCGTCCACCCATCGGGTCGTTGCGGCAGCGTTGGGGTGTGCTACTGACCAGTACGTATCGATGAACCAACGGTGAACCCTCTGAACCGGTACGGTCAGGCGTTGTGAGTAGTAGGCAGCGACGGGTTTCACGCTTCCGGGGCACGTGTGCCGCGGTGGGCGGCTTGGCCGTTTTGGCGCTCGTTGTCGTTGGTTGCACCAAGGTCACCAGCGGCAGTACGACCGTGGACACACCGGCGGCTGCGGCCTACCGAACATCGGTGGCGATCTCGGTTTCGGCTTCGATTTCCAGCTCGAAGTCAGCCGTCGCGTCGGCCGCGTGCAAAACCTTGGTCGACACTGCGGGTGACGCCATCGAGTCGGTCAACGCGTATGTGTCCGCGTTCAACAACGACGGCGACTTCCAGGCCAAGACGCAGGCTGCGATCGATGCGCTCAACCACAGCGGCGACGCCGTCTCGCAGGACATCAACGACGTCTTGTCGCCGGAGTTGAGCAAGGCCCTCTCCGGCTGGGTCAGCGCGACCAAAGGCATGGTCAGCGCCATCGCGACGAACGCCGAGACCAGCGCGTTCAACACGGCGGTGCACCAGCTCAACGACTCTAAAGCGGTCGCTTTGGCGCTTTGCGGTGTCGGGCATTGATCGTCCGACATTGATCTCAAGCGCGCGCCTGCTGCCGGTGTGGTGGTACGGCGTGCGACGATTAGGTTCCACGCACATCGGCTGCGGATGAGCAGGCTGGAGGAGGACAGGTGGTCGCGGCGGACACGCCGAACTATGCCCGCAAACTGGGCATCGAAAAAGATCAGATCGTCCAGGAGTTGGGCTGGGACGAGGATACCGACGACGACATCCGGGCTGACGTCGAAGATGCTTGCGGCAGTGAGCTTCTCGACGAGGACTCCGATGAGGTGGTGGATGTCGTCCTACTGTGGTGGCGCGATGACGACGGCGACCTGGTCGACCGTCTGATGGATGCGATCACCCCTTTGGCCGAGGACGGCGTCATCTGGGTGACGACTCCGAAGACCGGCAAGCCCGGGCACGTTCAGCCTGCCGAGATCGCCGAGTCGGCGCCCACGGCCGGACTGGTCGTCACGTCGTCGGCCAATCTCGGGGACTGGATCGCCAGTCGCCTGGTGCAGCCGAAGTCGAAGGCCGCGGGCCGGCACTAGTGCTCGCGGTCGGTGCGCCGGCGCCGGATTTCACCCTGCGGAACCAGCACGGCCGGTTGGTGACGTTGTCGGCGTTGCGCGGCCGGAAGGTGCTGCTGGTGTTCTTTCCGTTGGCGTTCACCCCGGTGTGCTCAGGAGAGCTCGGCGAGATTCAGGACAACATCGCCCGATATTGCAACGAGACCACCGAAACCTTGGCCATCTCGGTCGGCCCGCCCGCCACCCACAAGGTCTGGGCGCGGGAGTCCGGCTTCACCTTTCCGATCCTCTCGGACTTCTGGCCGCATGGTGCGGTGTCGCAGCTCTATGGGGTGCTCAACACCGATGTCGGCTATCCGGACCGTGGCACCTTCGTGGTGGACGAGGCCGGTGTGGTGCGGTTCGCCGAGTGCACGTCACCAGGGGAGGCCCGAGATCAGTCGGTATGGGTCTCGGCGCTGGGGGCACTCGACTGATTTTCCCTTGGCAGGGCAATCCGTGTAGCGTGCCCTGACGCAGGGCGCGTAGCTCAGTGGTAGAGCTCTGGTTTTACACACCAGCGGTCGGCGGTTCGATACCGTCCGCGCCCACTCCAGTTTTCCTCAGGTAGGCCGGTTCAGTGGCCCGATACCCGAACAAGAACCCGGCTACGCCGTCGCAGCATCCGTGGGCGGGAAGCGGCGATTGAGGGCGTCGATCAGCGCATGCGTTTTGTAGAGTTCCGACCTCATCTGCCGACTCTGCCGGTGGCGCAGGTCTCGGCGTCGGCATTCGCTCCGTTCCGCTTGCTCGAGACGTTGCGAGAGTTCGTCGACGTGGCGCCACAGTTCTGCCCGGAGTTGAGCCGCCTGGGCGACGTCGGGAGCACCGGACATGGTTGCCATGGTCGCACCTTTGTGACCCCTGTGCAGCGCGTTGAGTGTCGTTGCCGGTGTGGTCAGCGTGAATGTGCGGCGAAGCCGAGTTTGGTGATGGCGTCCAGCACGTCTTCCGCAGAGGTGCGCGTCGAGTCGAGGTCGACCGTGGTGCGGCCCGGGTCGAGGGACGTGCGGGCTGCACTCACGCCGGCCAGTTGCACCAGCGCCTTGTCGATCCGTGCTGAGCAGCCGCCGCAGCTCATGCCGGTGACAGAAAAGGTGTGAGTTTCCATGCTCATGGATGTCCGCCTCAGCCCGCTGCAGCCAAGGGCGACCCGGTGGCCGCGGACCGGGGCGCCACGTCATCGAGGGCGCTGCGAAGGGCTTCGATCTCGTCGGTGCCGACTTGTCCGATGAAATGGATCAACGCGGCCCGGCGGTCACGTCGGGTGGCGACCTCATCGAGAGCATCCACCATCAGCGCCGCCACAAGCTCGTCGCGCGTGCCCAGCGGGGCGTACTGGAAGGCGCGGTCATCCCGGATCTGGATCACCAGATCCTTGTCGGACAGCCGACGCAGAACGGTCATGATCGTCGTGTAGGCCAGGGGTCGGCGCGTGCAGACGGCGTCATGCACTTGGCGCACGGTCTGCGGTTCGTCGGTATCCCACAGGTGATCCATCACAGAGCGCTCGAGGTTCCCGAGGCGTTGCAGCCTTGCCATGTCTCTCAATTCCTGCGTCGACTTTGCACGAAGTAATTCGTCATGTAGTCGGGCGCGAGGCCCCGCAAGTTCCCGGAGCGCCGTCGGCGCCCTTTTCGGAACGTGGGTGCACCGCTGCCACGTAAGGTGCCTGGTGTGGCGACGATGAAGGCAGCCCGGGTCCCGGCACCGAGTGAGCGATTCGAGTTGGTGGACATCGAGATTCCCGAACCCGGGCCTGGCCGGGTACGGATCAGGGTCCGTGCGTGCGGCGTGTGCCACACCGATTCGATGACAGTGGACGGCACGCTGGGCAACACGTTCCCGCGGATTCCGGGTCACGAGATCGCCGGTGAGGTCGACGCTGTCGGGGCCGGCGTGACTGCATGGACGGTCGGTGACCGGGTGGGTGTCGGCGCGTTCGGCGGTTGCGACTTCACCTGTGAGCCTTGCCGCCGAGGCGATTTCATCTCGTGCGACCAGCGTCAGACCGCCGGCGTCAGCTACGACGGGGGCTACGCCGAATATTTGGTGGCTCCCGCCGAGGCGTTGGCGCGGATTCCGGCGGGCCTGTCGTTCGTGGAGGCGGCACCGCTGTTGTGCGCGGGCATCACCACGTTCAACTCGCTGCGTCATTCCGTGGCCGGGCCGGGGGACCTCGTCGGGATACTCGGCGTCGGCGGCCTCGGTCACCTCGGGATACAGTTCGCCGCCAAGATGGGGCTGGAAGTCGTCGCGATCGCGCGCGGACAGGACAAGGCCCCGCTGGCGAAAGAGCTTGGGGCACATCACTACATCGATTCGCGCGCGTCGGACCCTGCGGTGGAGCTGCGCAAGCTGGGTGGCGCCGCAGCGGTCCTCTCGACGGTCACCGCCGCCGACGCGATGACGGCGGTGCTGGGCGGTCTGAAGCCACGCGGTCAGCTACTCGTCATCGGTGCCTCTGAGCACTCGATGCAGGTACCGCCGATCGCATTGATCGCCAAGTCGCTCGGCGTGCAGGGCCATGCCTCCGGGACGTCGCAGGATTCCGAGGACACCTTGCGCTTTGCCGCACTGACGGGAGTGCGCCCGATGATCGAGACGATGCCGCTGCGCGAGGCGCACGTCGCCTACGACCGCATGATGGCCGGCGACGCGCGCTTCCGCATGGTCTTGACGATGGACTGATCCCTCCGCAATGACGCGTCAGGCCGCTGCCGCGGCGCCGCCCTGATGTGTTCCGGCCTTCTTCGGCGGCTTCTTCTCGGCCTTCTTTCCCGCGCGCGGGGTCGGCGAATCGGTAGTCGATGTGGTTCCGGTGCCGGCTGTGGCGCCTACCGGTTTCGGGCTCTTGGTGCCTTTCGGCGTCGTGGCTGCGGCGCGGGGTGCGGTGGCCGTCGGGACGAGGCCCAGCGTCACGGTCGCGGCCGTGGGCTTGGGCAGTGCCGTCGGCTTCGTCGCGCTGACTGCCGCGGTCGGCTTCTGGGCCGCCACGGACGTGGGTTGGGTGGCCAGCGCCGTGGCAATGGTCTGCTGAAAGAACACGACCCCGTCGAGGATCTTGCCTGCGTGGGCCGGTGCTGCGAGCGTGGCGAGAGCCGTGGCGGCGGTGAGGGCGAGGGTGCGGAATCGGGGCATGGCGGGTGACGTCGTAAAACCGGAGTTCCGTAGCTTAGCGGGCTTCGGTCCGGTGTTGTAGTCGGCTCGCCGCGGGAGACGGGCCGAATGAAAAAAGCCGACGGAGGGCCGTCGGCTTTGGGCGCGGCGTGTCGGCGCTTACTTGATGGTGGCTTTGGCGCGCAGTTCGGCGACGTGATGGTCGACCCGTTGCTTCTCGATGCGCTGCTTGAGCTGGGCTTTCACTTCGTCGAAGGTCGGGGCCTTGAGCGCGCGGCTGTCGTCGAGCTTGATGACGTGATAGCCAAAGTCGGTCTTCACCGGGGTGGCGGTGTACTTGCCCTTTTCGAGCTTGGTCAGCGCATCGGCGAAAGGCTTCACGAAACCGGCCGGGTTGGCCCAGCCGAGGTCGCCGCCCTTGTCCTTGGAGCCGGGGTCTTTGGATTGCTTGGCCAGATCGTCGAATTTTTCGCCCTTGTCGAGTTTGGCGATGATGGCTTTGGCATCTTCTTCCTTCTCGACCAGGATGTGGCGGGCCTTGTATTCCTTGTCGCCAAGCTGGGCCTTGAATTTATCGTACTCGGCCTTTACTTCGGCATCGCTTACCGGGTTGGCTTTCACGAAATCCTGGATGTAGGCGTTGGCCAGCAGCGACTGGCGGGCCAGATCGAGGCGGGTCTGGAGGGCGGCGTTCTTTTCAAGCCCCTTTTTGCGGGCGGCCTGGGCAACCACTTCGAGGCCGATCAGATGTTCCTTGACGGCGTTGCGCAGCTGATCGGAGTCGGGGGCACCCTGAGCGCGCTGCTCGTTGATCAGCAGATCGGCGCGGGCTTGCGGAATGGCGGCGCCGTTGACGGTGGCGACGGTCTGGGCCGCCGCGGGCAGCGCAATGAAGGCGGCAAAAAGGGACACGGCCAGACGGGTCGGGGTGATCTTCATCAGTTTTCCTTGCTTGGTGGGGCGGGTTGAAATTGTTACAGCTCTTCGGGCGATTGTGCCTGAATGGCCAACGCATGAATTTCCCGGCGCATCATCTCGCCGAGCGCGGCGTAAATCAACCGGTGGCGCGCGACGGTGTTCTTGCCACTGAAGGCGGCGGACACAATGCTGAGTCGATAATGGCCGCCGCCCGAGCGGGCGCCGGCATGGCCGGCGTGCAGGGCGCTGTCGTCGATCAGGTCGAGCCGCGTGGGTTCGAGCGGCGCCAGCCGGCTACGGATTTCGTCGACCACGCTCATGGCAGGGTTTTCCGGAAAGGCTTGACGGTGCAGCGCACAAACACGCCGGTGGCGACGTAGGGGTCGGCCGCGGCCCAGGCCTCGGCTTCGGCGAGGGAGGGGAATTCGGCAATGATCACGCTGCCGGTGAAGCCGGCCGGGCCGGGATCGGGCGAATCGATCGCCGGACAGGGGCCGGCCAGGATCAGGCGACCGTCGGCCTGCAAGGCCTGCAGGCGGGCCACATGTTCGGGACGGGCGGCGAGACGTTTTTCGAGGGAGCCGGGGGCGTCTTCGCCGATCAATACGTAAAGCATCAGTTGGATTCCTCTTCAATGTAGCGGGACAGAAGCATCCCTTGGGCCAGAACGAACACAAGCATCAGGCCCATTCCACCGAAAAGCTTGAAGTTGACCCAGGTTTCTTCGGAAAAATTGTATGCGATGAAAAGGTTGAGCACGCCCATCGCGGCGAAGAAGCCGGCCCAGGCGAGATTGAGCCGGCCCCACAAGGCTTCGGGCAGCTTCATCTGGGCTTCGAGCATCTTGCGGATCAGGTTTTTCTTGAGCATGTAGTTCGACACGAGCAGCGAGCCGGCAAAGAACCAGTAGAGAACCGTGGGCTTCCATTTGATGAAGGTGGGGTTCTGGAAAAACAGGGTGGCGCCGCCGAACACGCTGACGATGATCAGGCTGACCCACAACATGGTGTCTACCTTGCGGTGCCGGAACCACACCCAGGCGATCTGGGCCACGGTGGCGGCGATCGCCACGGCGGTGGCGGCGAAGATGCCGGCGAATTTGTAGGCTGCGAAAAAAAGGATGATCGGGAACAGGTCGAAGAGGAATTTCATCGGTGAAGTTGCTGCCGTGGGCGAGTTTCAGGCGGGGTCTGCGCGGTTGCGCATGTGGTCGGCTAGGCCTTCGATGGCGGTCCAGAGGCGGCTCCGCAGAGGGCTTTCGGGAAGGCATTCGTCGAAGGCGAGCTGCATGCACATGAGCCACTGGTCGCGTTCGCGGCTGGCGATGGTGAAGGGCAGGTGACGGGCCCGCAGGCGCGGGTGGCCGTGGGCCTGCTCATAGAGCGGCGGGCCGCCGAGCCAACCGGTGAGGTACATGAAGAGCTTTTGTTCGGAGCCGGACAGGTCTTCGGGATGCATCTGACGAACGTCCCAGGCTTCGGGCAGGGTGTCCATCAGTTCGTAGAATCGATGCACGAGGCGACGGAGGGTTTCGTCGCCCCCCAGTTGTGCGTAGGGCGTGGCTTGCTCAGGCGCCATGAGGGCTCAGCGTGCGGCCGTTGCCGCAGTTCAGGTTGGCGGGCAGGGCGTCGTCCATCATTTCGGGGCGCGGCAGCTTGAGGTTGTCCATCTGTTCGATGAACGCCTGCCGGCTGAGACCCTTGAAGCGGGGATTGCTTTCCCTTTCCTGGGCGATGCAGGAGACGCGACTGCCACGATAGTCGTGTGCCGGGTAAACCAGGGTTTCGTCCGGCAGGGTGAACAGGCGTTCGGTCACGCTGTCGTAGAGCTTGCCGGCGTTGCCGCCCTGGAAATCGGTGCGTCCGCAACCGCCGATCAGGAGTGCATCGCCGGTGAAGAGGCGGTCGCGCCATTGGTAGGTGACGCAGCCGGGCGTGTGGCCGGGGGTGGCAATGGTCCGGATCACCTGATTGCCGAAGACGACGGTGTCGCCGTCGTTGAGCAGGCGGTCGGCGCAGCCCGCAGCGCTGACAAGACCCATTGCGCTGCGCGCGCCGGTGACTTCGCACAGACCCGCCGCGCCGGTGATGTGATCGGCGTGGATGTGGGTTTCCAGCACCCAGTCGAGTTGCAGTTCCTGTTCTTGCAGGAAGCTGAGATACGCGCCCAGATGCTCCTTGACGGAGTCGATGATCACGGCATCGCCAGTGACGGGATCTGCCAGTAGATAGGTCAGTGTGGAACTGGACTGATCGAAGAACTGATGGAACAGGATCATGGAAGTTGCGCCAAAAAGGGGGTTTGTTCCGATTCTAGCTTCAACTCAGCTTTTTGGCGCGGGTTGGAGAACGATGCAGGCGGCAAGGCCACCCCCTTCCCGTGGGGCCAGGCGGAATTCTCCTTGTTGGCCGCGGACAATGCGGTCGACGATGGCGAGACCGAGTCCCGACCCCTTGGTATCGGTGCGGGCCGATTCGAGTCGGGTAAAAGGACGCTTCACCCTTTCGGTCTCGGATGCGGGGATGCCGGGGCCGCGGTCCAGCACGCGGATCAGCGGCCGTCCGCCTTCGTTGCCGGTTTCCAGGTCGGGCGGGCCGCCGGCGTAATTGAGGGCGTTTTCGATGAGGTTGGTGACGGCCCGGCGCAGGGCGTGAGGGCGAGCCTGCGCAACGCTGGCACCGTTGGTCCGGACCGCGAGCGGGAAACCGCGGCGGGCATAGAGTGCTGAGAGTTCGTCGGCCAGTTCCGCCAGATCCACAGGGGCCAGCGCTTCGCCGCCGTCGGTCCGCGAAAACTCAAGAAACTGCCCGATGATGCGATCCATGTCCTCGATGTCGGAAACCATTGCGTCCACGTCGGCAGGGTCGGCGCCGCTCATTTCGACGCCCAGACGCAGGCGGGCGAGGGGCGTGCGCAGGTCGTGGGAGACGCCTGCTAGGATCAGCGCCCGATCGGCGTCGAGTTGCTGCAGGTCGTGGGACATCTGGTTGAAGGCGTGGGCGAGGTCGGCGAGTTCGGTCGGACCGCTCTCGGAGAGGCGCGGCGGCACTTCGCCGCGTCCGACGGTGCGGGCGGCGGCGGCCATCGCCTTGAGGGGACGGTTGAGGCGCGACACGATCATGTAGGCGCCGAGCATGGCCAGACTGAGGGCGGCGGCGCCCCACCACATCCATTCAAGGGCGTGGGGGCGGATGACCCTTTCGATAGGCAACATGAGCCAGAAGTCGCCGATTCCGGCCGGATCGTCGCCCTGGATACGGAAGCTCACCCAGAAGCCGGGCAGACCCTCCCAGGATGCCGCGAAGCGGGTTTCGGCGCCGAGCTGGAGACGAACATCCTCCATGACCCGGCGCAGCACCGCGGTATCTTCCAGCGGCGTGGTCTTGTCGTCGTCCTCGGCGGGGTAGATGCGGATGCCTTCGAGGGTCGCGAGGTCGAGGAGCAGATCCTTGCGCAGGGCCGGATCGGCGTTGAGCAGCGCGGTGCGGGTCAGATTGATCAGGCTGACGACGGTTTGCGCGGTCTGGCGACCTCTGCTGGCCTGGTCGAAGTGGCTGAAGATGGCCGACCACACGGCCACCGAGGCGAGCATGAGGACGGCCACCAGCAGGAAGATGCGCCACAGCAGGGTGCTCGGCGATCCCGGCAGGAGGGCGCGGAGGCGGGGCAGGGCCATGAAGCCGGCTTATTGCGCGCTGTGTTTGTTGCCTTCGGGCACAAAGACGTAACCGAAGCCCCACACGGTCTGGATGTAGCGGGGCTTGCCAGGATCTTCTTCGATGAGCTTGCGCAGGCGCGAGATCTGAACGTCGATGGAGCGATCGAAGACGTCGTATTCCCGTCCGCGGGCCAATTCCATCAGGCGGTCGCGGGAAAGGGGTTGGCGCGGATGCTGCAGCAGCACCTTGAGCAGCGCGAATTCACCGGTGGTGAGCAGGGTTTCCTCGCCGTTGCGGATCAGCATGCGGGTGCCGAGCTGGACGACGATCTGCCCGAAGCGCACGTCCTCGTCGTCGGTGGCCGGCGCGCCCGGCGGCGTCTGTGGCTGACGGCGCAGCACCGCATGGATGCGGGCGACCAGTTCGCGGGGGTTGAAGGGCTTCGGCAGGTAGTCGTCGGCGCCCATCTCGAGGCC
>ERZ650309.1389-NODE-1389-length-11344-cov-4.196386_pt1 | contig 11344 bp, 5 predicted proteins | sample MGYA00376245_ERZ650309 | MGnify/ENA primary metagenome ERZ650309 (study PRJEB26733, sample SAMN07839294) | wastewater metagenome | biome: urban; feature: wastewater treatment plant; material: waste water | place: USA: North Carolina | collected 2016-04-26 ...
TTGTCCACGCCACGCGGATTCACGACCAGATTCCAGGATTGCGGATCGTCCAACCCATCGGTGCCAATTTGCCCCGGATTGCCGTAGTGATAAATCTTGCCAACGCGCGCCGCGAAATATCCATTTTTCATGAAAAGCTGTGGAAGCGTGACGACATCAGGCAGCACGGAACGAAAGTGTTTTTGCAAGTCGTAGACCTGCGTCGTATCGGGCCGCAGTCCGGTCATCAAACTGGTGCGGCTGGGGCTGCAAAGCGGGTATTGCGTGTACGCCCGATCAAACCGCACCCCTTTGGCCGACAGCCGATCAATGTTGGGGGATTTCACCAGCGGATGCCCGTAACTGCCCAGGTCGTTGTTCATATCATCCGTGGAAATGAACAACACATTGAACTTCTTACCGGATTTGGACGGTGCTTTTTGCGCCTGTGAAGCGGATTGGCGGGCAAGCAACGCGGCGACAAAAAGCAAAACGAAAATAAACTTTCTGAACATTTGCTCCATAGTTTCTCCCAGACAATGTTGTGCCGATATAAGGTTGGACTGCATTGGGCGCATTCTGTGCGAAGTTGCGCGAGCTGTCCAGATTGGGGCCAGATTGGAAATCTTGCCTGCCTTCGGAGCATAAGGTATTCTCACCGCCGTTTATGGGTGCTCTACCACTCCCCACAATAAAGGAATTCCACGAATGAACGTCATACCGAGTGAAGGCTACAGCATCACTCTGCGCTTGCGGCTGGAAAACCGGCCCGGAATGCTGGGACACGTCACTTCCGCCATCGGCGAAGCCGGCGGCAATATCGGCGCGATTGATATTGTCGAAGTCGGCGCGCACCACCTGATCCGCGATATTACGGTCGCCGCCGGAGACGACGAACACGCCGAAAGCATCGCCCAGGCAGTGGGAGCGGTTGACGGTGTCACCGTCATCAACGTTTCTGACCGGACGTTTCTGCGGCACATTGGCGGCAAGATCGAAATCACGAACAAGCGTCCGCTGCAAAACCGTTCCGATCTTTCCATCGCCTATACGCCCGGTGTGGCTCGCGTTTGCATGGCCATCCATAAAGACCCGGAAAAGGTTTACAACCTGACGATCAAACGCAATTGCATCGCGGTCGTGACGGATGGAACCGCAGTGTTGGGGCTGGGCGACATTGGACCGGCGGCGGCCTTGCCCGTAATGGAAGGCAAGGCGATGCTGTTCAAGGAATTCGCGCAAATTGATGCCTTTCCCATCTGTCTGGACACCAAAGACACAGACGAAATCGTTCGCACCGTCAAAGCAATTGCTCCCGTGTTTGGCGGCATCAATCTGGAAGACATCGCTTCGCCGCGCTGTTTTGAAGTGGAAAAGCGGCTGAAACGTGAACTGGACATCCCGGTGTTTCACGACGACCAGCACGGAACCGCAGTCGTGGTCATGGCCGCGCTGATCAACGCCTTGAAGATCGTCAACAAACGGATTGAAGACATCAAAATCGTCGTGGTCGGCGTAGGCGCGGCGGGAACGGCCTGCACCAAGATTCTGCTCAGCGCCGGAGCCAAAAACGTCATTGGATTTGACCTGCACGGAGCCGTTTACCGTGGCCGCACCGAAGGCATGAACGACGCCGTCGAGTGGTACGCCAACAACACCAACCCCGACAATTTGAAAGGCTCGCTGGACGAAGTGATTGCCGGAGCCGATTTGTTTTTGGGATTGTCCGGTCCCGGCGTGCTGAAAGTCGAGATGCTGCAAAAAATGAACCGCGACCCGATTGTTTTTGCCTTGGCCAATCCGACGCCGGAAATCATGCCCGAGGAAGCCTGGCCGTATGTCAAAGTCATGGCGACAGGGCGTTCCGATTACCCAAACCAGATCAACAACGTGCTGTGTTTCCCCGGCATTTTCCGTGGCGCGCTGGATTGCCGCGCTTCGGACATTAATGAAGACATGAAACTGGCCGCAGCTCAGGCAATTGCTTCAGTCATTGCCCCCGAAGAACTTCACCCCGAATACATCATCCCGTCGGTGTTCAACCGGCAAGTCGCGCCGCTGGTGGCCAAAGCTGTCGAGGAAGCTGCGCGGCGCAGTGGTGTCGCCCGCCGCGAACGCTCCGAAGGCCGGTCGGTGAACACCCCACAAAAATAAAAATATCGAGACAACACCCGCATGCAAAATCCACCGTTACTGTCTATCTTGATGCCCGTTTACAACGAAGCTGCGACGCTGCACGAAATCATTGCCAAAGTCGAAGCCGTCAACCTGGGCGATGTGCGCAAAGAATTGATCATCGTGGATGACGGTTCCAAAGACGGCACGCGCGAAGTGCTGAAGAAGTTGGCCGAAACTTCCAAACACAAAATCTATTTTCACGGCCAGAACATGGGCAAAGGCGCTGCGCTTAGAACCGCGCTGCATTATGCCGAAGGCGACATTATCCTGATTCAGGATGCCGATCTGGAATACGACCCGGCGGAATATGTCGAACTGGTGAAACCCATTCTGGAAGGCCGCGCAGACGTGGTGTACGGTTCCCGGCTGACGGGCGGCAAAGTCGCTCGCGCGTTCAATTTCTGGCATTTGCTGGGCAACAAGATGCTGACCTTTGTGACCAACATCCTGTACAACGCGACGCTGACTGACATGGAAACCTGTTACAAAGTGTTCCGCGCGGACGTGGTCAAAAACATGCAGATCAAATCCAACAAGTTCGACTTCGAACCGGAAATCACCGCCAAGATTTTGAAGCGCAAATACAAACTGTACGAAATGCCGATTTCCTATTACGGACGCGATTTCGACGAAGGCAAAAAAATCACCTGGAAAGACGGCTTCGGAGCGATTTGGGCGCTGGTCAAGTATCGGTTTATGGATTAACCAGCTCAGATTCAGGGTAATGTCTTCGTTGTTTGTCACTGTAACTGATTAGACCTTTTCGCCGCAGAGCGGCGGCTGATTTTAGCCGTGGGCGAAACCCACGGGAAGCAATTCATGTTTCCTCGCGTCGCGTCAGCGACGGTTGAATTCAGGCGTCGCTGACGCGACGCGATGGGGGGCTTGCTTTCCCCGGCGTTAAAACGCCAGGCTAATTTCAACCGTCGCTCCGCGACGAAGAATAGGCCGAGCAGCTAGCACTGGCTAACCATTTTTTGGAGGAGCGATGAAAGATCAAAAGTCCTTTTTTCCAATGCCACGAAGAACATTCCTGACCACAGTCTCACTTGGCCTAGCTGCTGGGTTAGGCGACAGCAGGCATTTCTCTTTGGCACAAAGTAAAACTGCCAAAGCTGTTAGCTCGATCTCTGCGTTGATGAATCCTCAGATGACTGGATGCATAGCGGATTTGTATTTACAAGCAGCGATCCAGTTGCAAGCTTTGGAACCCGGCAATGCTCAGGATGTTCTCTTTTCAATTGCTTCTGCTAAAGAAAAGGAAGCAAACCTACGAGCTTCCTATAGTTTTTGGCATGACAACTTGGTGCCTATTATTTTGTGCAGGATGCTGTTCACCGCCAAAAAAACTTCGTCTGAAACTTCGACGCCGGAATTCAGACGGGCCCGTTATGGAGGGCCTGGCTTTTTCGGCGGGACAAGCCTTGAAGATTGGACACTGGAACCGATTGAAATCATTGACGGTGTGCCATTCAACATAACAAATGGGTATTTTCTGGCAGGCTACCCTGAACATGGGACTTCGTATCTTAGTTACTGTATTGAAAATTGTGATTGGAACAGCTTCGAGTTCACACCCAAAGACGTTACGTTGAAACGGGCGGCGCTGGATAGGCTATTGTCTTCGCCAAAATGGAAGCAGGAATTATCCATACGAGATAAGAAATTCCTTTCAGCCCAAATTCAATGAACCTTGCAACCTCTGACCAGACAGATGACTGAAACTTCCACAACGCCATCGCGCTTCAAGTTATTTCAGGCTCCATCAATCACTGTTGCTATTACGTTGTTCTTATTGCCGCTGGTGTATTTCTTCCCGGCGGTGATGGGGCAAGTTACGCTCGCGCCGGGCGACGGCTGGACGCAAATTTTTGGGATTCGTGTGCTGATCGGTCACATGATTGCGCAAGGCGAATTGCCGTTGTGGAATCCGTATATTTTCGCCGGAATGCCGTTGCTGGCCAGCATTCAACCCGGTGCGCTCTATCCACCGACGTGGCTGTTTGCCCTGCTATCGCCCCAAGTGGCCATGAACGTCCTGGTGCTGACGACGTATCACTTGGCGTTGTTTGGAACTTACTGGTTTGCCCGGCGAATCGGCTGCACTCGCATCGGAGCATTGATCGCAGCGGTGACGTTCAGCTTTGGCGGCTACATGGTTGCGCATCTGGGGCATACAAACCGCATTAACGCTGCTGCGTGGTTGCCGTGGATTTTGCTGGCCGTTGAAATGCTGTATCGGCAATTGCGCTGGCGCTGGGTGACGGCTGGCGCGCTGTTCATTGCCTTGCAAGTATTCGCTGGCGATCCGCAAATGACGTTGTACACGGCGATGACTGTCGGAGCTTATGCGCTCTTTCGACTGGTTTGCGCCGAAGCCCAAACCCGCGCAAGGTTCGCAGCAGCGCTGACAGCGATGGCAATCTGTGGTGCGCTGCTTTCGATGATCCAACTGCTGCCTGCGCGCGAATTGCTGGCGCTAGGCGACCGCGCCGGAATTGATTACCAATACTTCGCGCAATTTTCCTTTCCGCCTTCGCAAGCCTTCGAGCTTTTCTTTCCCTATTTTTTCGGCGGAGCGGCGACTGCGCCTTACGCTGTGCCGTACTGGGGCCGCTGGAATTTGACCGAAACCTGCGGCTACGTGGGAATGGCGGCGTGGCTATTGGCGTTTGCGGCTGTAATCAGTACCGCGACCGGTAGGGAGCGATCTTCACACGAAGCGGCGCTCCCTACCGGTCGCGGTACCGTCTCGCGCCAGATTCAGTTCTGGGGAATCTTCGCGGTTGTGGCGTTGCTGCTGTCGTTCGGTTCGTTTCTGCCGTTCGGCATCAATAAACTTCTGCATCAGATTCCGGTGTTCAATCTGTTCCGCGCGGCGGGCCGGAATCTAATGGAGTTCGATTTTGCGTTGGCGATGCTGGCCGGATTGGGCGCAACGGCATTGGCGCGTTTGGATCGCCCACTGGTTAAGCGTGTTTTGTTGAAAAGTATCGGCTTGCTGGCGGCAATTGCCGTCGCGGGAGCGGTGGTCTATCGCTTTTTCAGCCAGCGGTTGAAAGCTGAAGTGCCGATTCCCGTAAATGCAACCGCCTGGTTGAACCCGGAATTGTATATCCCACTGGTTTTTCTGGCGCTGAGCGTTACGGCAGTAACGCTTTATGCGCGGCGATGGAGCGCGCTTTTCGGCGCTGTGCTCATCCTGGTGTTGTTTCTGGATTTGTTCGCCTTCGGATTCTTTTACGAATGGCGGTTGATTGATGACAACGCCTTCAACGTCGCCGCGCGGATCGCCGATCCGCCGCCGGTCAAATTCATCAAAGCGCGCGAACCGGATTGGAACTCATTTCGTTTTGTCAGCCAGTCGTTCAGTCCCTTTGGCGCGAATTCCGATTTGCTGAATTATCCGAACTTTGCGATTGCGCGCGGGCTGCAATCCCTCAATGGGTACGACCCTGCGCGGCTGGGCCAAATGGCGGAAATCGCTGGCCGCGTGACGTTGGATGGCGTGATTACCGAACCCATTTCGCTGTCTGCAAACGCGCAGGGATTTGATTTGCTGAACGCAAAATATCTGTTGAAAGAACGCATAACGTCCGCCGCAAAAACCATCACGCACGAAGGCATTGCTTTCAACGACCGGCAATTTGATTTGCGGTTAAAACGAAACGCCCAGACTCAAGTGGACGCGAAAGCCACCGCCGACGAACTGGCGATCATTTCGGCGCTGGAAAACGTTCGCAGCATCCCGGACGGGACACCCGTGGCGAACATCAAGCTGCGAACCGCTGGCGGGCAGGTGATTGAACGGCAAATGCTGGCCGGGCGGGACACTTCGATGTGGACGGCAAACAGCTCCGCGACCATCGCCAGCTTTAACAAGATCGGGTTTCGCGGACAGGGATATTTGGCCAGATTGAAATTTGACCGTGCGGAAATTGAAAGCCTGGAATTCGACTGTCTGCTTGGCGAAGGCGACCTGATTATCACGCGCGCTTCACTGTTTGATTCGACGACGAACGCGTCGCACTTTCTGAATGAAGTCAGCCTGTCGCCTGAGCGTTGGCGCAAGCTGGCGGATTTCGGCGAAGTCGAACTTTATGAAAATCTGAAAGCTCGTCCGCGCGCGTGGCTGGCCACGAAAGCCATTCTGGCACCCAGCGTGGAAGTAATGCGCAGCATTGAAACCGGGCGAATGGCCGATGGCTCGCCGATTGATTTGACTGACACGGTGTTGCTGGAAGCGGAATTGTTTGCCAACCGGCAACTTAAAACTCCATTGGCCAGTTCGGCGGCTGTTTCGTCGCCAAACAATCAAGTGAAAGTTACGCGCTACGAACCGCACCGCATCGAATTGCAGAGCAGCAGTTCGCAACCAGGATTTCTTGTTTTGAGCGAGATTTACTATCGCGGCTGGGAAGCCTGGGTGGACGGACAGCGCAGATCGGTTGAGCGCGTCAATTTCACATTGCGCGGCGTTGAGTTGGAGCCGGGCAATCACAAAATCGAATTTGTCTTTCGCGCGCCCAGCTTCCGCACTGGCGCGGCCTGGTCGTTGGCAGGTGTGGTGGTTTTACTGATCGGCGGTTTTATCTTTCATCGCAAACGAAAGTAATTGGAGCTATGGCATTGTCTTCACCTCATTCCCAGACAGTCAATCAAAAGAATTCGGCGACGGGCCAGGAAATCCTTCCGCGCTCTGTCACGTTGGTCTTGTTGCTGTTGTTACCGGCGTTGTTCTTTTACCCGGCAATCGCGAATGGATTGTTGCTGGCGCCGGGCGATGGATGGACAGCGAATCTGGGATTGCGGATTTTGTTGGGGCAGATGATCGTCACGGGTCAGTTACCGCTGTGGAATCCATACATCTTTGCCGGAATGCCGTTTCTGGCGACGGTGTATCCGGGTGTGCTGTATTTCCCGAACTGGATTTTCGCAGTGTTGCCGCCGTTGGCAGCGATGAATATCGTCGTCATTACGACGTTCCATTTGGCGGCGGCAGGAGCGTATCTGTACGCGCGGGCCATCGGTTGTCGTCGCGAAGCTGCACTGGTCAGCGGAATTGCTTTCGGTCTTGGCGGGTATCTGGTTGTGCATTTGGGACAGACTTCGCACATTGCCGCTGCGGCGTGGTTGCCGTGGGTGATTCTGGCTGTCGAAAAACTTTATCAGCAACTGTCCTGGCGCTGGGTGACAATTGGCTCGGTTGTTATTGCCGTGCAATTGTTTGCAGGCGTTCCGCAAATGAATTTTTACACGGCGCAAGTCTGGGCGGCTTATGTGCTGTTTGCTGCGTTTGTGCGTGCAGAAACACGTCATCGCTGGCCGTTTCTGGCCAAATCGGCGGCGATGGCGGTTTGCGGTTTGTTGTTGTCGTGCGTGCAATTGTTGCCGTTGCGCGAATTGTTGCCTTACAGCGCGCGGGGCGGAATTGATTACGAATACTTTGCTTCATTTTCGCTGCCGCCTTGGCAATCGCTGAATCTGATCTTTCCATACTTTTTTGGTGGAGCGTTGAAATCGCCGTACCGGTTGCCGTATTGGGGCGGGGAAGGCGTAACAGAGTTGTTTGGGTACATCGGATTGCTGACGCTGCTATTGGCGGCAGTCGCGGTGTTCAAAGTGCGCGGCGACAAGCTGGTCAGGTTCTGGTCGCTGCTGGCATTGCTGGCGTTGCTGATGGCCTTTGGGCGGTATTTGCCGTTTGGTATTCACAAACTGATTTTCCACATTCCGGTGTTCAACCTGTTTCGTGTTTCAGCGCGCAATCTGTTGATGGTCAATTTGTCGCTGGCCGTGCTGGCGGGATTGGGTGTCAACAAATTGGCGATGCTGGACAAAGCCGAAGCGGCCAAATTGTGGCGCAAGGCCGCGCTTGTTTTGGCAGTTCTGGTCGGAGCGACGCTGATCATTTACCGCTGGCTTGACGCCTGGATCATTCCGAACGCTGCGCCATCGGATGCCAATCTGCTGACAAACCCCGAAGCAATTATCCCGCTCTCAGTGTTTGTGGTTGCTGTGTTGGCTTCCTGGGTGTACGCGCGTCAGCAATCCGCGTTGACTGGCTTGCTGCTGGTGGCGGTGTTGGCCATTGACCTGGCTTCGTTCGGACAATTTTACGAATGGAAAGTTTTCAAACCTGTTCTGTCCGAGCATCTGGTTGATCCTCCGGCGGTGAAGCTGATCAAGTCGCGCGAAAACGATTTGAATTCGTTCCGCATCGTGACCGAATCACCGTGGGGATTCGGCGACAACTTCAGCCAGTTGAATCAACCCAACCTTTCCATTGCGCGCGGGCTGCAAAGTGTCAACGGCTACGACATGCTGCAACTGGTCAGGCAATCGGCAGTGGCGGGCGATATGTCTCCCGACGGCTGGGTTCCCAGAAGCCGTCCCTTTTTCCTGGAGCATCAAGGCTTCAATTTGCTGAACGTCAAATATGCGTTGCGCGAACGGGCGGTTGATCCCGACATCAAATATTGCCTGGAACGGGAAGGCGTCAAGTTTCTGAATGCTCCGATTGATCTGGAGCTGCGAGCTGGGAAACAGGCGCAGGCGCAAATGGCGGCAGGCGCGACGGCAACAAGCCTATTGCTGATTACGACAATGGCGGGTTCAGCGCACGTTGCTGATGGCGAAATTGTTGCGCGGATCAAGCTGCATACAACCGACGGCAGAATCTTCGAGCGCGAAATTCAAGCGGGACGCGACACGGCGGAATGGGCGTATGACCGCGCGGATGTCGTATCGGCAATCAAACATCGCCGCGCGCCGATTGCGGAAAGCTGGGACGGCGAAGGCTTTCAAGCGCACCGGTACTTGTCGCGCTTCGATTTCGACCGCGCTGAAATCGAGCAGATCGAATTCAATTACGCGCGAACGGATGAAGCTTCTTTGATTGTCATGCGCGCTTCGTTGTTTGATTCAACCAACGGAAAGACTGCCGCCGTTGATGGTGTCAACTTTCCGCCGGAGCGTTGGCGCAAGCTGGGACAATTCGACAAGGTCGAAGTGTACGAAAACCTGAAGGCAACGCCGCGCGCGTGGTTCGTCAAACGCTTGGCCGTCGAATTGAGCAAAGACGTGCTGGAAGCAATCCGAACCGGCAAGTTATCGGATGGCGGAGCGTTCGATCCGGCGGAAACGGCGCTGCTGGAAAAAGAAGATTTTGGCAATCGCCCGGTGACCTTGCCTGAAATCGGCGACACAGCCAACGCCGAAGTGAAGGTGACAGCTTACGAACCGAACCGAATCGCACTGACAACGCGCAATCCGCAACCGGGCTTTCTGGTCTTGAGCGAAATGTACTATCGCGGCTGGGAAGCGTGGGTGGATGGCCAGCGGATGCCTGTGGAGCGAGTCAATTACACACTGCGCGGCCTGAGTGTTCCCGCAGGCGACCATCACATTGAATTTGTTTTTCGCGCGCATTCTTTCCGCAAAGGCGCGGCGTGGTCGGCATTTGGAATTGTGCTGCTGATCGCGGGCGGAATTTTCAACCGGCGTTTCGCCGCGCGCGGAAACCAATCCAGCCAATCAGCCCCAACGTCAGCACAGAAATAATTGCGCCGGTTCTGGCCTGCGGAGCGCGATAGCTCATTTCAACCGTGTGTTTGCCCGCCGGAACGACAACGCCTCGCAGCAGGAAATCCGTCTGATGAACCGGCGTCTTTACGCCATCTAGTAACGCCACCCAACCGGGATAGTGCATTTCACTAACGACTAGCACCGCTTGGCGGTCACTGTTGGTTTCGATGGTCAACTGATTGGGCTCGTAATTGGCAATGCGAGCGTAAGCATCCGGCGGAAGCTGGCCGCCGGGCAGATTCGGCAGTTTGGATGGTTCAATTTCCAGCAGCGCAGTTTGGCGAGGATCAAACGGTTTGGCGATTTCGGTTCCCGGTTCGGGAATTCCGCGAATGCGCCGCCAGATTTCCACGTTGTTCAAGGCTTCAGCTTCTGTGGCCAGCCAGACGCGCGGCAGCGCACGTTTGTTGCGGGCGACCATTGCGCCGTCTTTTTGGTAGGCCACTTCCCAGCGGTCAGAATCAAATGGTCTGAGCGGATACGATTGACCGGTTTCGGAATCAAACAAGGTCGCATGCCAGATGCCAACGTCGGCGTCCTTGATCAGTTTGGTAAGTTCGACGCGAGCGATGCTCTGCCGGGAACCGAACGGATATTTTTGCAAAAAGCGAAGCGAGGGAAAGCTGTTTTTTTCATCACCCGGACGGCTGTCAAAAATCGGTGCCAAGCCGTGTTTGATTGCCGCTTTGACTTGGGGAGCCTCGTGCGCCCATTCGGATGTATCCCGGCCTGCGCGAAGTTCGTGTTCGATTTTTTGGCCGTCTGTGGTGTGGATGGTTATGCGCGCCACTGGTGTTTGATCCGGAATATGTGTGGATCGCGCCAATGTGGTTACAACGGCAAACAAATCGGCTTTGACATTGTTGGCCAGCATGCCTGTGGTCGCGCCGTAGCTTAGATCCGCAACGACGAAAGTATTGTCGAATCCCAGACCGCTGATTTCCGTCATGGCCGCAGGGACAAATCGGAATTCGTCGTACGAAAGGACGAAGCTGGTGTTGAGCAAATCCAGCACGTGCGAGCGCGATTCGAACAGGGAAGGGTCGGCTCCCAGGCTGGGGCCACGATTGACCACGTCCCAGTTGGAACTGTTCAACGCGCGGCTGTACCGTTCCGGCATCAGCGGTTCGAACCCGGCAACGTTGTGCAATCCGGCAAGTGCGGTGATGTTCGGCAAATCAATTCGCGGTTGCGGAACTCCTGTGTCGCCTTCCATGCTGATTTGGGAATAGACACGATTTTGTTCCGGCGGAAATTGCTGAACGAATTTCGTTGTTGGCGACAGATAGCTCAGCCGGTCCATCGGCAAGCTGTACGGCGGCGTCTCGTGCTTTAGAAAGTTGAACGGTTCGAAGAAACAAGCGATGGCGACGAAAGCCAGCAGCAAACCATTTCGCAAAGTTTGATTGGTTAAACGCCAAACCGCCCACAGCGCAATGGTCGTCACTGCTACAAATGCCAGCTTCCATTGCAGGTACGGCCAGCTCATCACTTCCTGGCGCGGATCAATGACGGGGATCAACGCTTTGCTGGCGCGATTCCAGGCCACACCAATTGCCAAGCTGGCCGCCAGCCAGAAAAGGGCGTTTGCAGAATCCAG
>ERZ650309.1390-NODE-1390-length-11341-cov-4.966507_pt1 | contig 11341 bp, 9 predicted proteins | sample MGYA00376245_ERZ650309 | MGnify/ENA primary metagenome ERZ650309 (study PRJEB26733, sample SAMN07839294) | wastewater metagenome | biome: urban; feature: wastewater treatment plant; material: waste water | place: USA: North Carolina | collected 2016-04-26 ...
GAGACGAAGCCATTCATCGTTTGCAGTACATGCGCCCGGCGCTGGTCATGGCGGATGTGTCCATTCCCGGCAAAAACGGCTATGAGATTTGTGAGTACGTCAAAAACCACCCTGAGATGAAAGACACGCCAGTCGTGTTGTTAGTGCCCGCGTTTGAACCTTTTGACGAAGAGCGCGCACGCCGAATCGGAGCCGACAAACATCTGACCAAACCGTTCCAATCCATCCGAACGTTAATCACGACCGTCAAAACCTTGCTCGAAGGCCGTCCGCCGAAATTCGCGACCGGCTCGCTCAACAACATCGTTGCGCAAGTGCAAGCTCCCGAACCACCGAAAGCTCCTGTCGTCGAAGCCGTTGCGGCAGCTCCGGTCATTCCAATTCGTCCCACTCAACCATTCCCGGACGATCCCGAACCGGAAGTCATTCCCGAAGCGGAACCCGTTGCGGAAGCTCCCGTTGTAGACATTTGGAAATCAGAAGAAGTTCTGGAAGTTGAGGAAGTACTGGACGTTGAAACTGAGCCTGAATTGCTGGTCCCTGCACCGCCAGCAGAAATTGCAGAAGTTGAACCTGTGATCGAAGAAGCGTTACCGGTTGCTGCGCCAGAACCGGAACCGGTTCTGTTTTCCGATACCGTAAATTCGCAAGTCACAGATTCCGTCACGCAATCCAACGTGGAGGTGCTTGACGATGCGCCTGTAGTTGCGGAACCGGTTTCCGTTGAAGAGCCAGTCATCAATGCCGCAGAACCCGTCCCTGTCGAAATCCCAGTGGTGTCAGCCGCTGAACCAGTTGTGCAACGCGGCAACACAGGCGATTTGGATCACGTGCTGGATTTGGATGACGTGCTAAGCTGGCCAACTGCGCCGGTTGTCGAAACGCCCCAAGCTACAATTGCCGCTGCGCCCAGCGTCGCCGCTGCCGAATCCGTCATTCCGCAAAGCGTCATTGATGAAATCGTCAATCGCGTCGTCGCTCAGTTGTCGGAAAAACTGACGGTTCAATTGGCCTCGCAACTCGCACCGGAAGTCGTCGAACTGGTCAAACAGCAAACACACCACGAAGCAGTTGCGGTTCCGCCGTCAACCAAATCAGACACAGATTCGCTGCTTGATCTCGATTGAGATTTTGGAAGTTATGAAACGCTCGCGCAAAGCCAACTCAGCAAGCTGGGAAACCGTGCGCGAGATTGCATCTGCCCTGCCGGAAGCCGAAGAAAGCACTTCTTACGGCACACCTGCCTTCAAAGTCCGTGGCAAGTTGTTCGTTCGCTTTCACCAAAGCGGCGAATCCGTCGTCATCCTGATTTCCATCGAAGAACGCGAAGCCTTGATGAAGCTCAATCCTGAGACCTTCTACATCACAGATCATTACACCTGCTGGCCATATATGCTGGTCAGGCTTTCGACGGTGGAACCAGACGACCTGCGCAAGCTGATCGAAGAATCCTGGCGACGCGCTGCTCCCAAACGATTGGTTGCCCGACAAGCATAATGCCCGGCTGCTTATTTGATGTTTAGCCGCACGGTGTTGGCCGTTTTACCGTCTACCGTCAGCACTGCGTCAACTTCACCACGTCCAATCAAAATCCCAGGCAGCCGAACATTGATTTGATCCACACCGGTGAATTCGTCGGCGGCTCCGGCGAATTGCACTTCGCAAGCGATTCCATCAATCAAACATTGGACTTGTGACAATGCGCTGCGTCCGCGAATGCCCGTGCCATAAAGAACCGCAAAGACTTGATCGGTTTGCGCATCCAGGTTGATGGGAACAGCAACGAAACGGTTCGTCGCCCTGTCAAAACGCACAATCGGTTCGTAAGCTTGCTTACCGTCAGCGTTGACTCGCAACGCCACAGCCGCTGGCAGCCCTGCACCGCTGGCATCCACTGTGAAAATTGACGGAGCGACCGAAGCGATTGCCGCAATGCCGAGCAACGTCGAACTATCGCTTTTGACAATGGAAATCCGGGCGATGCCTTCAGCAGTTTCAGGCGGGATCTGGTAATTGATCTGCCCCGGCGACACGAAATACAACGGCGCATCGCGTTTGATGTTGCGGCTATCAGTAATCGTAACCCGCGTTCCGGCCAGCTCAGTTGGCAAAGGCACGCTTGAAATCATGGCAGTTTGCGTCGCCAGGTTTGTTCCAAACGCCGTAGCGAATTGTCCGCGCGCCAATTCGCCTTGACGAAAACTGGCGGCAGAAACGTGGATCGGAAATCCGGGTGCATACATTTCAAAACTGGTCAGCAACTGGCTGCCATCGGCAGCAATGGCTTCTCTGGCGACCGGAGCATCCGCCAACGCAAGCGCAAATTGCGTCGCAGGATCGGTGGTCGCTGGCGAAAACGTCAGCGTCAGCAAGTATCGAGTTCCCGCCGCAAACACTTGCCCTGCCGGCAAAGCCAACCGGACACCCAAACCATTTCCGGTTTCGCTGACTTTGACAGTCGCGCCAGTGCCACCATTGGAAAGCGTCGCAAGAGCAAATCGCCATTCGCCCGACGGGTATAACAAACTGAAGCCAAGCGAATTTTCATTGCCCAGCGATTCCAGTTGAACGAACACAGTCGGAATGCCCGCGATTTTGCCAAGGTTGTTGATCGTGACAACACGCCCGGGGTTCACCCTCATCGAGTAAGCCTGAATTGCATAACATTGCGCATCTTCGACCTGAATGGTGAAACTGGACGAGCCGCCGCGCACAGGCGTTCCGGACAAAATACCTTCCGGTGAAAGCGCCAGCCCTTCGGGCAATGTGCCTTCGCTGACGCTGAATCGGTACGACGGAATGCCATCTCCGCTAACGGTCAGTTTCTGGTTGTAGATGCGACCTTCCGTTGGATTGGGCAAAGAGGTTTGCACAATCGTAAAGATACGAGCACACACCGGCCCATAAACCGTCAGCCGATACCGGCGAAAGCTCTCACAGCCATTCAAATCTGACTGTTTGACGCGAAAGTTGAATTGCCCCGGAATCGTCACCGTGCCGGAAAGCACGCCGGATTCCGACAGATTCAATCCCGGCGGCAGAGTTTCCACCGTAGTGAATTTCGCCGGAACGAACATCGTGTTGGCAGGCAATCTCTGGCGATAAGCTTGCCCCAAAACGGCCGAAGGCAATTGCAACGAACTGAGTTCAACCGGCGCAGGACAATCCACCAACAGCATGAAACTGCGTGAAGCTTCGCAGTTGTTCCTATCCCTCGCCTTCACCGTAAAACTGAATTCGCCTGTGATTACAGGCACGCCGGTAAGCACGCCCGCAGTCGAAAGCTTCACGCCGGGCGGCAATGCGCCTGTGACAGTAAATTCGTAAGGCGGACTTCCGCCTGTAGCGGTAATGAGCTGGTTGTAGTTCGCGCCTGCAATTCCGTTTGGCAAAAAGGTTGGGCCGAGCGCAATGGTTGGACACTGCGCGTTTGCTACGCCCGCAACCGACAGGCTTAGCATCAAAACCAAGCCACCAAGCCAAATGGTTTTAGCCAGAATTCGGAACGGATGATTGAGTGACAGCTTTTGGATCTTCAGCATGGTGGATTCCTGTTCAGTTAGAGTCTGGTTTCAAGGGCACAACGAAGCCTGATTGGTCGCACACTTTGGTTAGTATTTGGCGATGTTGAAATAGTAAGTAGCACTGTAAAAAACCGAAACCGGCTTGGCGTCTTTGGTCAGATCGCAAGCACCGCTAAATTTTTTGCTGCCACCAACCGTGCTGACTCGCTGGATGCTGATGATCTTGCCAAACTTATCGCCAGACTGTTGGACTGCCGGTACCCACAACCAGTCAATCGTATCAACGGAGTTACCAGGAGCCGCTTTGGATTTCCGTTTCGCCGCATCTGGTGTTCCTGTCACTCTGCTGCTGCCATCCAGCGTTTCCCAGAATGGACCGGCTGGCGTTCCACTGTGTTTTCCGACTTTCACACCGTTTTCGTACAAATCAGCATCCGGCCGACCGGCCCAGACAGGCTTTCCGTCTTTGAGCTGACAGGTGTAAGTCTGTGTTCCCGCAGCTTGCAAAGAGAATGAATACTTTTCCGCCGGAGCATCTTTGGGAGCTTCAATGCCGCTCAGGTCTACTGAAGGTTTTGCATAATCGCTGGCAGAAGCTGACTTCTGTTCAATACTTTCAGCGGCGAAAATCGAAACTCCCCCGGCCAAAGCCGCCAATAAAGCAATCAGCGTCAATCCAATCTTTTGTCTTTTCATTTCTGGTTCCTCGTTTTGGGTATAAGTTTGGTACTGCCTGGTTTCCGTTTAGCGCCCCAGAACGGTAGCGATGTAAGCAAGCTTGCCCGCTACCGTCTGACGCATTGATTGATTCTCGGGACTTACCCAGAAACTGCCACGGAGTCTCAGAGACACGGAGCAAGGGCAAAGAAACTCGTTACCATTGGGGTTAAATCTCTGTGACTCCGTGTCTCTGTGGCGATCGTTCTCGTGTTTTGCGTAAGCCCTAATTCTTTGTTTACTTGCTCGCAGCCTTTGCGGGTGCGGGTGTAATGCTTAGTTCCGGCATCGGGGCGTACATCGAAACGGTCTGGTGCATCACCACACCCGGCGTCTGAGCTGCCAGCTTGCTATAGCCTTCGACTTTGGACAGCCCTTCATTGAACTTTTCGTACTCCGCCCACGAATCAAACGAATCCACTTGGAAATACATATTGATGTCGCCGCCAAGCACAACTCGGCTGACGCGGTGGCCTTTGAGATTTGTTTTTTTCAGCACCGCCAACACATCTTTGAGATAGTTCTCGTAATCGGCCCGTCGTCCCGGCGCGACGCTGACTTCGCGGCGCACCATCAGATTTGACGTTCCATTTTGAGCGATCGCCGCTTCGGGAATTGCGCGAATGATGTACGCGTGGTTGCTGGCGATCATCGAGCGCCGTTTTGCATCGTAGGCTTTACGCCCTTCCGGGCCCAGCGCTTTCGTCAACGCGCTGCCTTCGTCAAACTGCGCCATGCTATCAATGGGTTGAACGACTCTGAGTTCAAAGCTATCGCCGACAGGGCCGGACGATTGCATGACGAGTGACTGTTTGATTCCGCCCTTTTTGAGCGCGGGCAGCGTTTCGTTTTTGTAAAACTCCAGAAACTGCGCCCACATTTCGGGTTTGACCTGCGTCACCGAGACGCGCGAAAGCTGTGGTTTCGGCGCGTCCTGTCCAAAAATGGTCAAGGCAAGCAACAGGACCAGCATTAACGAGCCGAGCCCCAGGCTGATTTTGGTGAGTGAATTGTGTTGTTGCATTGCGATTCTCCTTGTTTGGTTGAGGGCTGCAAACGCAGCCAAAGTAATGGTTTATCCACATCACTTCGTTGAGTCTTGGTTTTCTATTCTTTCATCAAGTAAGGCGCAGAAGGATTTCAGAATCCGCCAACGATTCAAAAAAATTTTGAGAATAACTTTGGACGGCTTGAATGGTGAGTTCTTTACAGCCAGGAATTTTTACCTTTTGCGGTTAGGAAAATGGCTCCGGTGAAAGAGCTGTGATAGATTCGCGGCAAGCTCGCAGATCACTGGCGCAGCGAATCCAATCAAGCACATCACGATCAAGGCAGGTAAGACAAATGGTTTCCTCCACCCATGAAGTGACACAACTACTTCTGGCATGGAATAACGGCGACGAAGCAGCGCTGGCGCAATTGGTTCCGTTGGTTGAACGGGAATTGCACAGCCTGGCACAGGCGTATCTGCGCCGCGAATCGGCGGGCAACACTTTGCAGCCAACTGCTTTGATCAATGAAGCCTGGTTGCGATTGATTGACTGGAAAAGCGTCGAATGGCAAAACCGCGCGCACTTTTTCGGAGTTGCGGCGGGAATGATGCGGCGCGTTCTGGTGGATCACGCCCGGCGGCGAAAGGCTTTGAAACAAGGCGGCGGCGCAATGTTGGTTTCGCTGACGCAAGCCGGAGCCGCCTCCGCCGATCAAAGCGCCGACGTCATTGCACTAAACGACGCCCTGAACACCTTGTCCACCTTCGACGAACAAAAAAGCCGAATTGTTGAATTGCGTTTTTTTGGCGGCCTGACCGAAGAAGAAACCGCCGAAGTTCTGAAAATTCCGCTGCGCACCTTACAGCGCGAATGGAGCATGGCCCGCGCCTGGTTGTTCAAGGAATTAAGCCCTGCATAAATTCTCAGGTCTTCAAACGTTCCGATTTGCTAGCGGGAAGCGCTCTGCGGTGAAATTCCCCACAGCCGAATTATTTTGTCAGTGCCAGCGCTAGCAAGAAGTTTGCCGTCCGGTGAAAACGTAATTGTAATGACTGAGCCTGTATGCCCTGTGAATGTTTGAACATCACCAGTATTTACAGTGACCAATCTTATCGTTTGGTCTGCCACAGCGTTGGCTATCCGTTGCCCGTCAGGTGAAAATGCGACGGCGAATACGGTTTCTCGCGAGGTAGCCAAATCCAGTTTTAGCTTTCCGGTCTCAACATCCCACAACTTCAATAAGCTTTCAGCCCTATAAAACCGAGAGCCTGTAACTCCAAAATTACTGTCTCCCCCTTCGGTGGTAACAGGACCAAAAATAATCGTCGGAGAAGCTTTTTTGACGAATAGAGTGCTGGCACTGATAAGCGATTTGCCATCAGGCGCAAAGCAAACAGAGCGAACTTTCATATCCTTCATCTTGATTTTCTGCTTAACTTTCCAGGTTGCCACATCCCACAAAATCAAGAATTCATCATCCCCACCACTTGCCAGCGTTCGTCCATCGGCAGAAAAAGCTAAAGAGTTGACTCGATTGCTGTGCTGCCTCAATGACCGAATGTCTTTGCCAGTTTGAGAATCCATAAGCCGAATCTCGCCGGTCGCTAATCCGCCAGCAACCATTTTGCCATCAGGCGAAAATGCAACTGAAAATACCCAACCGGGCTGTGATTCGAAAGTACTAAGCGTGGCTCCAATTTTCATCCGGTGCCTGACTTTCCCAGTATTAGCATCCCAGATCGTCATCAGGCCAAAGCGTCCCACCTGCTCACCCGTTTCCCGATTTCCGCTGCCTGAGGCAATCAGTTGACCATCAGGCGAAAACGCCACGGACCTGAACACTTCGGGTTTACTTTCAAGTTTAAGCTTTATTTCGCCAGTGGTTGGGTTCCACAAAACCATCTCTCCATCCTGGCTGACGCTCACGAGAGTTTCATTGTCAGGAGAAAACGCAAGTGAAGTAATAATTCCACGATGCTCGCTCAGAATTCGTTTTGGCTGGTCCGTTGGCTGAGAATTTTGCGCCCACAGAGGAATCCACAAGAGCACCAACACCCAAGGGATTAACCGCAAGCCGGCTAAGTTTTTCATATCCCCTCATTAATGGAACTGCGGCAAGTTGAGTTCTTCTTTGTTAATCCAATCCGAGCACATATTCCATACCCTTTTTGTGTTCGCGGCACATTTTCTGGGACGGAACCGCTTTGCCGGGATTGCACAGCCCAAGCGGGTTGAACACATCCTTGACTGCCAGCATCGCATCCAGCGACGCCTGATCGAAAATCATCGGCATGTAATCAATCTTGTCTACACCGACGCCGTGTTCGCCGGTGATCGAACCGCCGGTGTCCACGCACAACTTCATAATTTCTTTGCTGGCGGCGTGGACGCGAGCGACTTCGTCGGCATCGCGTCCGTCATAATTCAAGTTCGGATGCAGATTGCCGTCGCCTGCGTGAAAAACCGTCGAAAGCTTCAGTTTGTATTTTGCGCCGATGGCGTAAATCCCAGCCAGAGTTTCCGGCAATTTGGTGCGCGGAACGACCGCGTCCTGCACCAACAAATCGGGGCTGACTCGGCCCAACGCTCCGAAGGCTCCTTTGCGGCCCGCCCACAGTTTTTTGCGCTCAGTTTCGTCGCGAGCTTCGCGGACGGTGCGGGCGTTGTGCTGAAAACAAATTTCCGTCGCCAGTTTGGCTTGCGTGTCCAATCCGGCCTTAAGACCATCGAGTTCAATAATCAGACAGGCTGCCGCATCGCGCGGATATCCGGCGGCATAAATCGAATCTTCGACGGCGTTGATCGTCACGATGTCAATCATTTCCAACGCAGCAGGCAACATTCCGGCAGCGATGATGGCCGAAACGGCTCGGCTGGCGTCATACAAATCCAGAAAGTCCGCCAGCAAGGTCACCACCAATTGCGGATTGCGAGTCAGCCGGACCGTGACTTTGGTTGTAATGCCGAATGTGCCTTCACTGCCGACAAAAGCTCCCAGCAAATCGTAGCCGATCGAGTCAGCTCCGGCTCCGCCGAAATTGACGATCTCGCCGCTTGGCAAGACCACTTCAAGCCCAAGAATGTGATTGGTCGTCGCTCCGTACTTCAGGCAGTGCGGACCGCCAGCGTTTTCGGCGACGTTGCCGCCGATGGTGCAGGAAGTCTGCGACGAAGGATCAGGCGCGTAATGGTATCCGCGCGCGGCAACGGCTTGCGTCAACTTGACGTTGATCAAGCCGGGTTGAACGACAGCGCGGCGATTGGCGTAATCCACTTCCAGAACTTTGTTCATCCGCGCCATTTCAATGGTTACAGAGCGTTCGCCTTTTTCGCAGCCAGTGGCAATTGCACCAGAGCTTAAACCTGTGCCCGCTCCGCGCGGCCCAAATGGAATGCGATTTTCGGAAAGGTATTTGACGACCCACGAAACCTGTTCGGTCGTGCGAGGGAAAACCACGGCCAAGGGGCGCGATTTATGTGTCGTCATGGCGTCGCATTCATAAACCATCAGTTCGGCGTCATCTGCTGCGACGGCGTCTTTGCCCAGAATCTCGCGCAAACGCGCGACGATCTTTGATTCGAGTTGTTCAGCCATTGTTTCTGTCTCTTGAATGTATCGGGTTGATTTTGTGACTTTCGATCCGTGGCTGCTAGAATACTTGCCTGACAAATCCAAAGGCAAGCAACTATGAATGCAATTGTACTTAAAGACAGTTTTGGCCGCCCCATCCGCGATCTGCGGATTTCCATCACAGACCGCTGCAACTTCCGCTGCTTTTATTGCATGCCGACCGAAGCGATGGAATGGAAGCCGAAGCCGGAGATCCTGACTTACGAAGAGATCATCACGCTGGCCGAAGTTTTCGTCTCGCTTGGCGTCAACAAACTGCGCGTGACCGGCGGCGAACCCATGCTTCGCCGCGACCTGGAAAGTTTGGTCGAACGGCTGAGCGCGATTCCGGGTATTTCGGACCTGGCAATGACCACCAACGCTCACTTTCTGCGGGGCCGCGCTGAAGCCTTGAAGCGCGGCGGTCTGCAACGCATCACCATCAGTCTGGATTCGCTGACGCCTGACCGATTCTCACTGTTGACGGGACGCAACGAACTTGGTCGAGTGCTGGACGGAATTGACGCCGCGCTGGAAGCCGGTCTGCACCCGGTCAAAGTCAATTGCGTCATGATGCGCGGCATCAACGATGACCAAGCCATCCACTTCGCCGAATTCGCGCGCGCCAAAGGTGTTCACGTTCGCTTCATTGAATTTATGCCACTCGACAACGGCAAAGTCTGGAAACGCGAAATGGTCATGCCCGGCGAAGAAACGCGCGCGCGCATCCACGAAGCGTTTCCGCTGGAACGAGTCAAGTCCGAAAACCTGAGCGAAACAGCTCGGCGCTGGCGCTTTGCCGACGGCGCGCCCGGCGAAATCGGCTTTATCAATCCGGTGACGCAACCATTCTGCGGTCATTGCAGCCGCATCCGATTGACCGCCGACGGAATGATCCGCACCTGTCTGTTTTCCAACGTCGAACACGACATGAAGCGATTGCTTCGCAGTGGCGCGACGCGCGACGACTTGATTGCATTTATTGCAGCGACGATTGAAAAGAAAGAAGAACGTCACCACATCAACGACCCGGAGTTTGTGCAACCGTTGCGGACGATGTCATGTATTGGCGGATAACTGGAGATTCTCTGGAATGAAAAAGGCTCTGATTCAAGTACTCACATCACTTACATTCGTTATTTGTTTTGCGTTGCCATCCTTGGCGCAGAAACTTTCCCCGGAAGAACAGAAGCTGGTCAGTTATATTGACGCGCACGCCAACGAAGCCGTCGCCTTGCTGGAAAAAACTGTCAACATTGAAAGCCCGACGCAGAATGTGGAAGGCGTCAAAAAGGTCGGCCTGGTCTTCAAAAGCGAATTTGATGCGCTGGGCTTCACGACCAAATGGATTGAGATGCCTACGGAAATGAAGCGCGCCGGTCATTTAGTCGCAGAGTTGAACGGGACCAAAGGCAAGCGCGTTTTGTTGCTCGGCCATCTGGACACGGTGTTGAGCGGTGAGAAATTCCGTCGCCAAGGCGACATGGCTTACGGCACTGGCAGTTCGGATATGAAGGCTGGCGACGTTGTGTTGCTGTATGCGCTGAAAGCTTTGCACGATGCAGGCTTGCTGAAAGACACGCGCATCATCGCTTTGCTGACTGGTGACGAAGAAGCGTCCGGTCACCCAACGGAAATCAGCCGAGGCGATATGGTTTCGGTCGCCAGGCGAAGCGATCTGGCCTTAAGTTTTGAAGGCAATGTCCGTAACACGGCCACCGTTGGACGGCGCGGCAGCAGCTCATGGACTCTGGAAGTAACGGGCGAAACCGGTCATTCGTCGGGCATCTTCGGCCCGCGCATGGGCACGGGAGCAATCTTTGAAGCGTCGCGCATCTTGAATCAGTTTTACGAACAGCTTCACGGCGAAAAGTATCTGACCTTCAACCCAAGCGTCATTCTGGGCGGCAGCAGCGAAGTAAACATCAACGCATCATCGTCCGGCACAGCAGCAGGCAAAACCAATGTCGTCGCCAACAAAGTCATCATCAAAGGCGATCTGCGGTTCATCAGTGAAGAACAAAAAGAAGCTGCGCGCGCCAGGATGCGGGACATTGTTGCCAAAAATCTACCGCGCACGTCGGCCAAAATCACGTTTGAAGACGGCATTCCGGCGATGACGCCGGTCGAAGCGAACTACACATTGTTAAAACAGTACGATCAGGTCAGCCAGGATTTGGGCTTCGGCAAAATCGAAGCGCTCGATCCCGGCGAACGCGGCGCAGGCGACATCGCTTTTATCTCGCACATCATTCCCGGACTGGACGGCTTAGGCGCCAAAGGCGGCAATTCGCACGCGCCGGGCGAATGGGCTGATACGGCTTCGATGCCGACGCTCATTAAACGGACAGCCGTGATGCTGTATCGTCTCACACGTTAACAACTCTTTCAGGGGAGCCGACAAACGGCTGAGAGTCTTGCTTGTTGATTAACGAACTCCGCATTTCTCAATCGTCAATCCGCAATCAGGAGACCCTTGGAACCTGACACGGTTAACA
>ERZ650309.1391-NODE-1391-length-11339-cov-5.057426_pt1 | contig 11339 bp, 10 predicted proteins | sample MGYA00376245_ERZ650309 | MGnify/ENA primary metagenome ERZ650309 (study PRJEB26733, sample SAMN07839294) | wastewater metagenome | biome: urban; feature: wastewater treatment plant; material: waste water | place: USA: North Carolina | collected 2016-04-26 ...
CCATTTGGATCGGATCACCATCGTCACAAGTTCGTTGGACTTACGATGATGGCCGATCACCCTGATCTTATCGTACCCATCTCCCCACAGCGGAGGAAAACAGTAAACCTTTGCACCGGGACGGAAATGCTTCGTCCCACTGCGATGTTCTCGCCCGCCTGGCCCGTACGGTCGCTGGTCAACGATATTGCCGACCATGCACCAAACCGGCGAAACGGGTTTTTCAGATTCTTCATTGACCAGTTCGTTATCCATAAAGGGGGATTCCGTTGGTAATGCGCCAGCCTCCCGCTACTTCATCTCTGTCGCGCTGAGCTTCGCCACCACGGTCGCCAATCCCTGCAAGACCAAATACCCCAACGAAGAATAAACCAGCGCGAATTTCACTCCGGCGCAGAATCCGGCCAGCCGAGCCAGAAATTCACTGCCGCCCGTGCCCAGCATCCGAAGCAGCGACAGGTTCTCTACGGCATCAAGTGGCCCGGCAAGCAGCACCGCCCAGGAAATGAAGGCTCCCACCACAGCCATTTTGTTGAAGGCGGAACCGGCCAGCATTGCGCACGCCAGTGACAGCGTCAGCGGGTAAAACACCAGAAAGCCGAAATCCAGCAGCAATTGCTGCCGAGCCGTTTCTTTGATCGAAGCCCAGGAAGTCAGGATGGAATCGGCCTGCGGTTTCGTCCAGGCAAATTCATACGACAGGATTCCGCCGGGCGCGGCAGAGGTTCGGAGCGGTTTCCCCTGGCTGGTCAGCTTGACGGCAAACAGAATGGTTCCAATCAAGAGAATGGCAAACAGCGGCCATCGGTACGACGAAGAAACCCAGGCAAATGGATGTGACATAAGTGAAGCCTCCTTTTGAGGATTGGTTTGGGGTACGTCAGTAATCGTACACGTGCTCAATCGTGTAGACGGAATCATTCAACCTGTTCAGCGTCTTGCTCAGAGATTCGACAGGAACCACCAGAACAATTCTATTGAGCGATGGCTCGGTCAAAACCGGCTGGGAAAAGAGCAGTTGATCTCCTTCGGCTGGCGACCAGCTTTTCGGAACCAGCGCGCAGACCAAAATCACCGAACGGTTTCCGGCAATTTCCTGAAACTGGCTGCCGCGTTTTGCCAGCGTCAGGCTGTAAGTTCTAAACAAATCGTAGCGCGGCAAACTGACCAGCGCCGATCCGTCCGGAAACTGTTGCAGGACTTTCAGTTCCGGCAGTTCGGCTTCGATTCCAGCCGGCAAACGATCCAGCACGGCAACGGTCAGGTCAATCGTCGGGTCGTAACTCGCTTCGGTCATTTTTTTGATGAACCAGGCGTAGCCCGCTTTGACAGCGTATTCGGTGGTCAGCGCATATTTGCGCTCCCATTTGCGCAGCATGTCCGGTCCCCAAAAACTGGTTTCCCTCCACAGCCGCACCAACTTGTCGAAGAAATCAAACCGATAAAACGGTTGCTGGCGAATGAAGTCCACATAATCCTGCGCGGCCTTTGCGGCAAAGGCGTCTTCTTCGGTCATTCCGTGGGTTTGCGTCAGTGCGGTCAGGCGACCAATCAGCGTTTCGTAGGCCGAGCGCACCGCATATTCGACCGTGGTGCTGGCGCTGATGACGACGATCATGACGTGGTAGCCCGCGTTGAGCGGATATTTGCCGCGCGTCGCTTTGATGACTTCGCCATAACTTTGCCAAAGCTGGCGCGTGTGTCCAAGAAACGGAAATTCGCTGGGCGGTTGGGTTTTCACCAGCGTCGCGTATTCGGCGGGGCTGCTGACCAAATACCATTCCGGATAGGTCAGGAAGGTTTGCTCCGTTCCGCGCTGATGCTCTTTGGGCGTCAGCGCAACGTTTTGCCCGCGAACAATGAAACTACTCAGGAAGAAACTGACAAGCAACAAGTGAATCGTGATGCAGTGAATGAGACGGAACTGTTTCGTCCACGAAGGCACACGAAGGCGATACGAAGCAAACAAGAAGCTGATTGGTTTTCTTCGTGAACCCTTCGTGTGCCTTCGTGGGGAAAAGAAATTCATGAATGCTTTGGCGGGAATCTTCATTGGGCGAACTCCTGGAGTTTTCGGAACGCCATCAGCACGTTGTCGGACGGATCGTTGGCTTGCAACAGACGATGGCCAGTATCTTGAAACCCAGCGGATTCCAACCGTTGCACCCAGTCTTTCACGGATGCAAAAAACCGCAACTCTTGTTGGTTCACGTCCCACGAAGCTCCCAACCCAGCGTTGAACACCGTGTGCGCCAGCGAAACAAAGGCGTTCATTTCCGGCGAACTCACATCATGATCGCGCACGATGAACATTCCGCCGGAACGCAAAATCCGGTGAATGGAGCGTAAAAACGGAGCCAGTTTTTCCGGTTCCATGTGGTGCAATCCGACGTAACACGTCACCAAGTCCATGCTGTTGTCCGCGATGGTTGGGCTGATCGGCGCGTAATTCTCAAGCGAAACCCACGTGCCGAGCTTGCCGATTTGGCCACGTTCGATCAGATCAACCGGCGAATTCGACGGCGGCATATCGTGGAGCAAAATCATTGGGCCGCGAAAGCGCAGATGCTTGCGTAAAGTGCTGACGTATCTGCCAGTGGTTCCGATTTCGACGTATCCGTCAATCTCGCGTTTGTCGCCCAGCAGTTCCAGCGTTTGCCGCATCATTTCCTGTTTCTGTTTTTTCAGCGATGGCAACGCGTAACTGAAATCCGCCAGCAGCGGTTTGATCGTCGGCAGTTTTTGCTGCACGTGTCGGTAAATCGCTTCGTCGTCCTGGCATAAAGCGCAGGCTTCTTTGATCAGCGTGTGGAATCGGTCTTCTGGATACAGGCGGAAGATGTTTTGCAGAAAGCGGTAAAACCCGTCGTGCAATTTCACGTCGGAAAAAACGGTGTGGAATTCCGATTTCGGCGCTGTTGTGTGGGCGACGGGTTCCAGCGTCGGCGCATAGTATTTGTCCCACAGCACGTTTCGGAACCGGAACTCAGGATCAAGCTTGCGCTTCAATTCGAACAATTCCTTGGCTCGCGGAAAAGCTTGATGAAATTGTTCGGGCGTCGCGTGCGCCTGGTACGGCAGGTAATACGCTCCGCCGACGCTCAAGGCGGCATCAATCAGTTCGCGTGTCCAGACGGCGACGCGATTTTTGGCATTTTCGCGCGTGCGCTGTTTGTAATACAGCACAAAGGCAAAGGTTTCATGTCTGGCCCACGCCAGCATTGACCCAGGATCAGCGTGCGCATGACGCACGGACACATTGAGCGCGTTGACGCGGTGGCGGCGAAGAATTTCCGCCATCTTCGGCACGAACTCATCGAAGCGTTCCACCGGCACAAAGTATTCCTGCAAAACATAGGTGCGATGTTTTCTGGATGGCGGTTCCAGCATTGCAGCATCGTACCCGGCTTCGAAATTGCGCCAATGCACTTTCGTCCGCAGGTAAACCAACGGGTCAATCAGATATTCCCGTCGCCACTTTCCAAACGGCGTTTCGGTGATTGCCCATAGAAAGTAATTTTCCAACGGATATGCTCGTTTGTGCGGTTGTAACCGATACGGCGTAGTCACGGACTTTTTAGTTTCAACCCAGGTTTCGCACCGAGCTTTGGTGTAATGCGGCGGATACAGGTCAGCGTTGTGAAACACCGTTTCGCGGGAATTTCGGATCGTTTCGCGAAAGTATGTGGCGTATTCGCTGGCTGGAAGCTTCACGGAAAGCCGTTCGACTCGTTTGTTTTCGGCCAAATCCAGTTCAGCTTCGACGATCACGCCCAAGCCTCCATAACCGCCGATGGCTCCGTAAAACAATTCCGCGTTGTGAGTTGGACTGGCTTCCACCAAATCGCCGTTTGCCAGAACCATCGCAATCGCGCGAACCGACAAAATCAGCGGCCCCAATCCAATGTAACGACCATGCACATTCACGCTGAGCGATCCGCCCACAGTGAAGTTGGCGTAAGTCTGCATGATCTTGACGGACAAATTGTGCGGGTCAACGAACTTTTGAATGTCGCACCAGCGAATGCCGGTCTGCACGCGGATCGTTCGGCGTAGCGGCGAAAATGCCACCACCTGATTGAAGCTGCGCATGTCCAGATGCAGGCTGCCGGGACTGGCAGTTTGGCCGCCCATGCTGAACCTGCCGCCTCCGATGGAAATCGGGCCGTTGGTGCGCCGGATGGCGTCTTGAATTTCTTCGATGGTGGTGGGCTTGGCGATTGCCCACACGGAAATGGGGTTCAGTCCTGTGACGTCGTTGATGATGTGTTGTTGTTCTGGCATAGGATTTAGATCAGATTTTAGCCGCCTTTGGGATTAACCATGGGGAGCACGGGGAAAGGCAAAACAAAGAAACAGCTCCCTCAATTCCCCCGTGATCCCGGTGTTCCCCGTGGTTTTTCATTTTCGTAAACGCAATTGCAAACCACTCTAAGGTCGCTATTGGCCGACTGTCAGGTAATCGGCACGATAATCCAGCGGGTCATCGCCATAATGGTTTTCGCCGGGAGTTCCTCTCAGAAAGCCTGTCTCGAACAAAATCCAGAGGGGGCCAAGCACTGGAACCAGAACCAGCAAAAACCAAAACGGAGATTTGCCACGATCTTTCAATCGTTTGGTGATCACAGCGGCCAATGCCCAGAAAAATGGCAGGTAAAGCACCAGCGAAGCGGATCGCCCAAACAAAGATTCAATCGCGACCATCAACACGACAAATACGATGGCCAGCGATAAGACTGCCAGCCAAAACGTCGAACGCGGAATGCGCCCGCTAAACGACAGAAATAATCGGCGAAGTTTCATAAGGTAAATTCAAATGGAGAACGCATCCATCCAAAACTCAGCGCGCAACACCAACAGTGCTGTCGGTTTCGGACAAGCCTGTTTTCCGGTTTCTTGCTGAGCGGCATGGAGCGATCTCCTGCGATTAGAGTGGTACAGCTTGGTTGATTCGGCTTCGTGTGTAACGCGGCGGAGTATAGTTTCGCGCAATTATCGGCGCAATCTTTTTCCCCGCGGTATGCGGTTGAAATGACGACCGGCCGAATCGCGGTGCTGAATTCTTTTCAATTTTGGCTCTGAAAGAGCTATAGGAGAGCGTCCCCAGGCAAAGCGAGGGAGTGAGATGATCAAAGTTGACAAGCCCCGCGTGGAGCGACAGGTTATCGTGCGCTGCAACTTCTCGCGGGGCTTGAAAGACCGTGTACCGATTTCTCCGCTCTTACAGACGGAGTTGCTGTCTATTACTTGCTTCGCAGGTTAGCAACGGCACTTTCGGAATTGTCAGAACCCGGTCTTACAAAAAGTATAGGGCCGAAATAATCAATATATGGACCAATAATAAGATTTTGTGCCAGATTGTGACGCCACTTTGAAAGGCGGTGTAAAGAGCAAACAGATCCAAGGCCAGGATACCGGGTAATAGCAATTTGAATACCCGTGAGAGAATCTCAAAGTAGTAAGGATGATTTCGCTCGACTTTAGGATCTGCGTTCAAGGGCCGTTCCTTGCCATCGAGAATGAAATCAACGACATACTTCAAATTATCTGATTGGTACGGCCGGCTGTGCCCTCCTGGATAAAAGAAATAATCAGACATGTTAGATGGAGTTTTGTCGAAGCCGAAATAACCGGCAGTTCCGACATCTTTTCCAAAAAAGCTAATGGCGCTGGCAAGCCAGGCAATAACGAAATCGCTGCGAGACCGATGGTTTTGCGCTTTCTGGATTTGACCTCGCTCAAAACAAGTTTCCCAATCGAATTCCCGAGGCAATGCGCAACCCGCCAATGCGACCCTGCTAAATTTGATGGCGGCGATATTCGCCAACCCATGTCCAAACATATAGGTTCCATTGCTATGCCCTATGAAGTGAAAGGTCGCATTTGGGTGTTTCCCGCGCGCTTCGCTGTATAAGTTCTGGAACCAGGTGATTCGATTATGACGAAGAGAGGGAATGACAAACGCCAGCGGAGCAAAGAATCCATAGGAGTATTCTTTGATTTCCACCGACTTTCCTTGAGGGTGCTGGCGTATCAGATCAGCAGCATCTTTTACCCATCCATCTCTGGACGCATGAATGCCATGCAACAGGATAACGACTGTGTTTACGTCTTTGTTTGCCTGTTGTTCTGGCTTCAATTCCCGTGATGGCAAATCGTCCACGATGTATTTCTGGAATAGGGCTTTGCGCCCCTCATTTTTTAGGAAATAGACTTCTGCATGAGTTTCATCAGGTACTTGCACCTGATGTGCATTGGGAAACTGCTCCAGGTCAATGCTGTCAGCTGGTGAAACGACTCCGTCTTTTGTGCCAAGTATCTGGACGATTTGTGGAAGCCCGGTATTTGACGGCGAGAAGCGGTTGATCCAACGCAGGCGAAGATTGGTAATAAAGTTGGAACCTTCAGTCAGATGGCTAATCGTAAAGTGCTTGTACAGATTGAAGAACTGCAAGAGCCGAATCGTAATAACAAACAGCAATCTCCGACTTGGCACGATCCCTCTATTGATAGAGGCTAACAGGACAATTCGTTTGATTTTCTTGTGCCAGTCATACGTTTGGTCGTCACCATACGTAGAGTCCGCCGCTAGAAGATAAGCATCACGCACCAAGATTCCACCCATGCTATGCCCAATTAAGAAGATTTCTTTGTAAGGCGTGCCATTGTGTGTGGCTTGAATATCCCACTCATTAATTTGAGCGCGCAACGCCATAGACCATTGAAGGATGTCTCCACGTGAAAAAGGACCGAGATTGTGATCCCAGAATTCCACCTGGTCGCCAGTGGTACTTTGAAGCCATTTACAGAACTGTTCCCAATGGGGCCTGCTTGGTCGAAGGCCATGAACAACAACATATAAACGGGACATACTTTACCTCCTGTTGATTTGGTACAGATTGCCAAGAGTTTCTCAGGCAGAGTGGTGAAATGTGATTTCTTTGACTGAAGCAACTAACAGTTCAATAAATTTCCAGCATTGTGCTGTGTGGCTGCTTACTTTATTTGGCTACTCAATAACTGTGTTACAACACGGCGGAGTATAGAGTCCCTTTTGGCATCGCAGCAAGCAGTTCTTTCAGTAGTTCTAAAAGAGTGGTTAGTCGAATGGAAGGAGCTTGGTTCATTGAATCAAGCTTGGCCAAATTAGGGGAAACGCTTTGCTCAAACGACGGCGACATCAGTTTTGGTCAATGCCGTACGAAACGCACCCGGTGTCATGCCGCTAAACCGTTTGAAGATACGCGTCAGATGGCTCTGATCAGAAAAGCCTGCGAATTGCGCGATGTCTGCTAGTGGCAGCTCTAGATTTCCCAGCAAGCGGGCAGCGTGCTGAACACGCAATTGTTGTTGATGCTCGCCGATGGTTTGGTGATGAAATTGGCGAAACACCGCTGCCAGATGCACCGGATGCACGCCAGCTTCGGCGGCCAATTCGCCAATTGTCAGGTTCTGCTGAAACTCAGCCCGTAATCGTTCGACGATTCGATCCAGCCAAACCGGCGGACGCTTTTCGTTCGGCATTTGCTGCCGCGTAGCAATAGCCAGCATTTCCAACATCACGCCTTCGATCACCAATGGCGAAGCGAGTTGCGCTTCGCGATGTTCTCGATACAGCCGCATCGCCAGCCAGACCAGTTCCCCTCCGTTCGAGTCGTACAGCGACTCCGGCACAGCGGCAAATTCGCGCAACCGATCCAGCCAGGAATTTTGGACTTCGACGGTGAAAAACTTTCCGCCCTTCTGGCCGATCTCGTCACGATGAGAAATTCCCGGCGGATGCCAGGTGATTGTCATTGGGGCGTATTCGATCGTGCGGGTTCTGTAAAATTCCTGATAGCCACCATCCAGCAACAAACTGAAAAACCCTAACTCGTGCGAATGGTGAGGTAAGAGCTTGCCTTCGTGGTGAACCAGATCAGAAAGAATCAGTCCGGAAACTTGCTGTTTCACAACCGACCGGCCATAAAATTGCCCCGGATTCAGGTGCGAGTTCGTTGTATTGGAGTTCTGTTGGGCCATAGCGTTAGTGCATACGTTCGAATGGCGTTGCCTGTTCAACATGATGTCAGACCACATTCCGCGTCCTGGCAAGGACAATTTTAAAAATTCGGGTAGTTGCTCAAACCTCTTCGCCGCGTAGCGGTGGTTGAGTTTAGCCGTGGATTTCAATCCACGGAAAGATGTATTGAGTCGCGCGCGTCGCGTCAGCGACGACTGAATTCAATCGTCGCTGACGCGACGCGGAGATTTTCCATACGCTTCCCGGCGTTGAAATGCCGGGCTAAATTCAACCGTCGCTCCGCGACGAAGAATAAGTTGAGCCGTTACAAATTCAGAACACGCCCAACCATAAATAGTTCAATCCACCTTTGATTCGTTCAAGACAACGAATCCGACTTGGGATAAGGTGAGCGCCGTTCGAACCGTGATTCTCCTGCTAATGATTTCACTACACCTGAGGAACCTGACGATGAAAAGAAGAGAGTTTGTCGTTTCCAGTTCGTTGGGCCTGATGGCGCTGGCTTCTGCCGCGACAGGCCAGGACAAGAAACAATATGTGTGTCCGCCCTGCGGTTGCAGCCGCGATGGCGAAGTCTTTCCCGAACCCGGAACTTGCCCGGCTTGCAACATGACGCTGATCGAAAAGACTCCGGCGATGAACGAAGTCACAGCTATTCCAAGCTTTTTGAAGCTGACCGACAAAGTTTGGACAGGCGGCCAGCCTTCGATGGAACAGCTTGCCAAGCTGAAAGAAGGCGGCATCAAAGTCATCATTAATTTGCGCCCGCCCAGCGAACACGGTGGCGAACGCGAAGCCGCCAAAGTCAAAGAACTCGGCTTGAGTTATTTCAACATTCCCATTGTCTACCGCGAACCTCAGCCCGAAGACGCCGACGACTTCCTGAAACTGACCGACGAACAACTGAAAAATGGCCCGGTCTTCATTCACTGCGCAGCGGGCATTCGCGTCGCGGCGTTCTGGATGATTCGCCGCGTGTTGCGCGACGGCTGGGAATTCGACAAGGCGCAGGAAGAAGCCAACAAGATCGGGCTTCGCAACCAGAAACACTTGATCGAATTCGCTCAGGGGTACATCGAAAAGAACAAGAAAAAGTAGACAGAGAATGAGCTCAACGCAAAGGCGCAATGACGCAAAGAAGGTTTCGTGACAGCGCAATTTGAGCTGCAACAAGTTGTTTATTGAAAGAACAACGTTGCGCCTTTGCCACTTGGCGTCTTTGCGTTGAAAACATTTCCGTGGAGGAAGCTATGAAGTTTCTGCTTTCGCTGGCCCTTTGTGTTGGGCTGGCCGGGATGAGTTTTGCCCAAAACTGGCCATCGTTTCGTGGCGCGCAAGCGTCTGGCGTCGCCGATGGAATGAATCCGCCGGTCAGTTGGGACGCCGAAAAATCCGTCAACATCGCCTGGAAAACGCCGATTCCGGGCTTGGCGCATTCCAGCCCGGTCGTTTGGGGAGATCGGATTTTTGTGACCACGGCCATCGGCGGCGATCCGAATGCGCCGTTTGAGCATGGATTGACAGACACGGCAGCTTCGGCCAAAGACGCCAGCAAACACAGTTGGCGCGTGTACTGTCTGGACAAAAACTCCGGGCGGATTCTGTGGGAAAAGACTGTTTACGAAGGCGTGCCCAAGGTCAGCCGTCACATGAAAGCCAGCCATGCTAATTCGACTCCGGCAACAGACGGCAAATATCTGGTCGCGTTCTTCGGTTCCGAAGGGCTGTTCTGTTTCGACATGAACGGCAAGCTGCTGTGGCAAAAAGATTTGGGCGTACTGGATGGTGGCTGGAGCCAGGCAAAAGGTTTGCAATGGGGATTCGGCAGTTCGCCTGTGATCTACAAAAATCTGGCCATTGTGCAGTGCGACACGCAAAGCCAATCGTTTCTGGCCGCATTCAACCTGAAAGATGGCAAAGAGGTCTGGCGCACACCGCGCGAAGAAGATTCTTCGTGGAGCACACCAACCATTTCCGAAACCGGCAACCGCGCGGAACTGGTCACCAGCGGAACCAAGTTTTTTCGCGGCTACGATCCGCTGACGGGCAAGGAGTTGTGGCGACTGGCCAACGGCGTGGACGTGAAAATCCCTACGCCAGTGGCGGCAAATGGCATGTTTTATCTGGGCGGCGGAAGCGCGCACGACAAGTTGAACTTTTATGCCGTTCGCGCCGGAGCCAAAGGCGAAGTCAGTTCCCAAACCGGGCTGGCTTGGGAAAGCCCTGCGATCAAACCGCACGTCGTGACGCCGATTGTTTATGGCGGCTTCCTGTACACCGTGACCGATTCAGGAATCCTGACGCAGTTCAACGCTCAAACCGGCGAAGCGGGATTTCGCGGACGGCTTGGGCGCGGCAATGCGTTCAATGCTTCGCCCGTGGCGGCGGACGGCAGAATTTACTTTGCCAGCGAAGACGGCGATGTGTTTGTCATCAAAGCAGGCGAGAAGTTTGAATTGCTGGCGCGAAATCCGATTGGCGAAGTGATGCTGGCGACTCCGGCCATAACCGACCGCATGCTGATCGTGCGCGGCCAGCATCACGTGTTCGGCATCAAGGAAAAGTAACCGGCGAAGTGCTGATGGGCAGCAGAATTTTGCTTTCGCCTGCGGCTTCGCGCACGGCGTACACCTGCGCGGAGTGTTTGCCCGGTGAAAGATTCCCTTGCCCCAGTTGCGCCAGGTCGAAGCTAAATCCGTGGTTGGGATGCGTGGTGACTCCGGCATTGACCAGGTCTTCACGCGGCGCATCGGCCAGCTTCGATGCCACGAACTTGCCATCAATGAACAGTTGCACTTCCAACGATCTGGATGGCGACCGCGGATCGTTCACCCAACCGGCGACACGCGTTTGATCGGCCACATCAATCGCTCCACGCAATTGCGGGCTAAACGTCCAAAACGCCGCCAGCGAAGCCACCACACACACCAGCAAAACTTCGGCAAAGGATTTGAGCAGCACCGCGTTCAGCAGTTTGGAAGCGATCGAAGTTTGCTCTTGTGTTTCCATCCTAATCAGCCTTGCGCTTGAATCATTTTGTGCGCCATCGCCGCCAGCGCGGCGACTCGTTTGTCGAAATCGGCGAAGCGTTTGTCCTGCGTTTGGCCGACGTGGTAGCGGTAATAAATCTGTTGAATGACCACCGCCAGCTTGAACACGGCGAAGATGTGGTAATAGCCAATATTCGAGACGTCGCACCCGGAACGCGCCGCGTACCGAGCGACAATTTCGGCGCGCGACATCCAGCCGGGCAGCATCGTTACGCTGCGCAAACTGTCTGCAAATAACTCTTCGTCGTCGGCTTGCGGCCAGTAAC
>ERZ650309.1392-NODE-1392-length-11339-cov-4.384793_pt1 | contig 11339 bp, 10 predicted proteins | sample MGYA00376245_ERZ650309 | MGnify/ENA primary metagenome ERZ650309 (study PRJEB26733, sample SAMN07839294) | wastewater metagenome | biome: urban; feature: wastewater treatment plant; material: waste water | place: USA: North Carolina | collected 2016-04-26 ...
AAGATACTTTAGATGAACTGGGCAAACGCTTTGCCAAAAAGCCCAGCAATTCTGCGGGCAATAAGACCACTGCGCCTAAAAAAGCTACGGAATGATGGGCAAAAAGGAACGATGCTTCGACGCATATCAACGATGGGTAAGCAACATCCCAATTGATATGCGTCGAGAACTGTTCTGATCTACGGTTGCGACCTTCCGGGTACACGCATCGATCATCGTTTATACCAATTAGACCAAACGACGATGTCACGGACTCCACCGACTATACCCGGCGCTATAAACGACCAAGCGAATGTGTCTTCTGTGCAACAATTTGCTTGATCGTTGTAGTGGGATTCCTTAAGATTCTCCGCAATGAAAGAAGACAAGAAGTTAGTCGCTGAATTTATCGTTCAACTCCGGGTCGAAAAGGGCTTGGCCGACAACACGTTGATGGCGTATCAGCGAGATTTGCAGAAATTGCTCAAGCACTCCACGGATTTGGGTAAAAGTTTGCTGACGATGGAGCGCGCGGATCTGGTTGATTTGATGGCAGATTTGAAAGATTCGGGCGCCAATACCAGCAGCATCTCTCGGATGATGTCTGCCGTCAGAGGCTTTTATAAATATGTGCTGACTGAAGGATTGACGAAAAACGACCCAACAGCCCATCTGGATTCTTATAAGCCCTGGCAAACACTGCCGCATTTTCTGAATCAGCAAGAAATTGAATCGCTGCTCGCTCAGCCCAATATGGAATCCGATTATGGGCTTCGGGATCGTGCAATGCTTGAAACGTTGTATGCTTCTGGCCTCCGAGTTTCGGAACTCGTTCATTTGAAAATGGCGGACATTGATCTGGATTCCGGAGTGCTGACCTGTTTTGGCAAAGGCAGTAAACAACGCAAAGTTCCGCTGGGACGTTCAGCCATCTCTTTTCTGAAACGCTATTTCCCTGCTAGACTGCGGCTTCTGAATAACAAGTCGTCCGATCTGCTGTTCATTGAACTCAATGGTCGGTTGATCACGCGGCAAAAGTTCTGGAAGCTGATTAAGCGATATGGTGAAGCTGCCAATATCACTTACATCACGCCGCATTTGCTGCGACACAGTTTTGCTACGGTGCTGTTGGCGAATGGTGCGGATTTGAGGTCGGTTCAGTTAATGCTGGGGCATAGCGATATTTCGACCACTCAAATTTATACGCACGTCACCAACGATCAACTGAAGACGGCTTACAACAAATTTCATCCACGATCCTGAAATCGTCAGACCTAAACTTAAAAATGAACCTGGGAGAGATCGCTCAACGACTGAATTGCACGGTAATCGGAAATTCTGAACTCGAAATTACTGGCCTGGCTCCAATTGAAATTGCTGAATCCAGCCACCTTACATTCCTAAGCAATAAGAAATACAAAAAGCATCTGGCAACGACGGCTGCGGCTGCGGTCATTCTGGAAGACGCTGGTGATCTGTCTGCCGGAAAATCCGGCCTTGTCTCCGCCAATCCATACCTGACCTTCGCCGAAGCCATGTGGATTTTCTATCCGCCGCTTCGACATCCCAAAGGCATTCACCCATCGGCGGTCGTTTCTCCATCCGCGACCATCGGTAAAGACGTTACAGTCGGAGCCTTCACCGTCATTGGCGATGGCGTTAAGGTTGGGGACAATGTGACCATTCTGGATCATTGCTCGATCTACTCGGGCGCTGAGATTGGAGCAAACACCTTCTTTCATTCCCACTGTGCCGTCAGGGAGTTTTGCAAAATTGGCAGCAACGTTATCTTTCAGAATCACGTAACTGTTGGCAGCGATGGGTTTGGATTCGCCAAGCGTGGCGACGGCAGTTGGTTCAAAATCCCACAGGCCGGGATCGTCGTGATTGAAGACAACGTAGAAATTGGAGCCGGAACGACGATTGACCGCGCAACCATTGGATCAACCGTCGTTAGAAAAGGAACCAAGTTGGATAATCTGGTTCAAATCGGGCACGGTTCCAGCGTCGGTGAAAACACTCTGCTTTGTGCCCAAGTTGGTTTGGCGGGCAGCACTCAAGTTGGCAACGAAGTCATACTGAGCGGCCAAGTCGGAGTCGCTGGACATCTGATAATTGGTGATAAAGTAATCGCGACAGCTCAAACTGGTATCCCAAGCTCTGTCGAGGCCGGAAAAATCATTTCCGGCTACCCGGCAATTGAGAACCGCGATTGGCTGAAATCATCGGCAGTGTTTGCTCAACTGCCCAGGCTTCAGAAAGAGATCAGACAGCTAAAAGAAGAAATCAATAAACTTAACGCACTACTTGAAAGGTAAATTCAACGAATGGCCATTAAAATCGAAAACCAATCAAACATTAAACTTCCCAGCAAGACCGAAGAAACGATCAATGGTGTGCTCGGCTGCGTTCCCGGTGAGCATTTACGTGGATTAAACAAAGTCGTGCTCGTTGATCGCATCATTCCTGATTCCCGGATTCAGCTTCCAACCGCACAGGAACTTCCGGGTCTTTACCACCCCAAACAAGGTGGTTCTCAACCTTGGTTTGAAATCGGGCTGAATGCATTGCTGATGCCATCAGAAGGTTTTTTCAAACGAATCGCGGCCCGATTGAATTTTAAGGCGAGCTTGGCATACCTGACACTTTCACTCCAAGCTCAACACTACCATTTCACTCTGTCACACGGACTCAAGAAACATCAGTACGAAGGAGCTATTCGCTCTTACGTGGACAAACACTTGGAAAAGTGGAGAGAGAGTCAGGGAGGTTGGCGACTGAAGCTATTCAAACCACTTCGTCCCTGGCTGGAAAAGTGGTCGAAGAAGCTGAAAAAACGCTATCAACAAGAAGAACAAAAACGAAAACCATAGAAAAGAAAAGGGGCTGAATCGCCCCTTTTCTTTTTTTACTCACCAATCTTGCTTAATTCCTCAAGCGCAGTTCTTACTGCAATAATCAATTCATCATGTTCAACAGATGAGCGTCGGAATTTAACTTCAATGGTGAAGTCCTTGCTCGGCGCTTGAAATCTGTAAACGAAAGGCTGGGCGCGAACCTGTTTATTTTTTCTCGCCTGCCTGGCTTCGTCGCGGTTCAAGCCTTGAGAAGCAATTCGCTGTACAAAGTTGAACATGGAATCGTGATCAGATTGCCTTGCAACCTGAAGCAGCAACGATTTGGAGTTGATGCTTTCAGCGCGACACTTATCGCGAATGTCAGCCGGGATTGCCGCGATCGAAAGAGCCTCGGTTACAGAAGACCGTGATTTTCCGATCTTCTTGGCGACCTCTTCATGCGTATACCCAAACCGTTCGATCAAAGCCAAGTACCCTTCAGCCTCTTCATAAGCCGTAAGGTCTTTTCTTTGCAGGTTTTCGATTAAGGCGATTTCGGCGACATTGCGCTCGTCCACATCCATCTCGATGCAGGGAACCTCACGCAACTCAGCTTCGAGCGCCGCTCGATATCGCCGTTCGCCCGAAATGATCATGTACCGCCCGCCAACGTCGGATGGGCGTACCAACAAAGGCTCAAGAATTCCCTTTTCCCTGATCGAAGCGATCAGGTCTTCCAGATCGCCCATATCTATCCGCGGCTGATTGGGATTTGGCTGTAACTTTTCGATTGAAATCATTTTGCCAATCGGAGCGCCTCGAAGCGACGACAACTCCTCAACATAATGACGATCGTGTCTCATTTTCAAAGTTGATGGTAATCCTCTTTTAGCTGGCACGTCGCATCACCTCATGGCACAAATTGGCATATTCGATCGCCCCGCTGGAAGTCGGAGCGAATGTAAAAATGGATTCTCTATAGGCTGGGCTTTCTTCCAACCTAACAGATTTAGAAATCGTAGTATCAAAAACTTTGTCACCAAATACATTGCATATCTGATCGTAAATATCACGAGACAAAGTAGTTCTTCTATCGTGAAGAGTCACAACAACCCCCAATACTTCAAGTTGAGGATTAGGTCTAGCCTTAATTCTTTCAATGGTTTCAAGAAGATCATCAGTTCCTTCTAGAGCAAAATATGATGATTGAATTGGAATTATCAGGTGAGTAGCCGCCACTAAAGCATTGACTGTAATCAATCCTAGAGTAGGAGGAGTATCGAGAATGACCACATCATAATGATGAGTAACGGAGTCCAGCTTGTCTTTTAACCTGTAAGGTCCATCAAGCTCTCCCACAAGCTTTGCCTCCAATTTCGCCAAATTAATTTTGGAAGGCAATAAATCCAGATTCTCGACTTTGGTTTTCTTGACTATGTCGGCAAAGCGGATATCAGAATCGGTCAGCAAATCATAAATTGAAAGAGGAACTTCATCCTGAATCAAAAATGAGATCGTGCTATTGGCTTGTGGATCTAGGTCCGCCAATAAAACTCTCTTGCCTTGCTGAGCCAACGCAGCAGCAAGATTGATAGCGGTTGTAGTTTTCCCTACTCCGCCTTTTTGATTTGTGATGGCTATTTTGATCCCCTGCAATGTTTCTCCTTGTGCTGGATACTGCTTAATCCTTTTAACGCTACATCTTGTAGTCGCTAATGTCATCTATTTCTTCAGGCCACTCAACTTCTTCGTCAAACTCATCGACTTCTTCTTCATCAATCACGTGACTTATTTCAGTGCGAGATGATTCCAACACAGTCTCTTTCACAAAAATGGGGCAATCCACTCTTAGAGCAAGAGCGATGGCATCGCTAGGCCTGGCATCAATTAACACAGTTTGATCAAGCAGGTTGATTTCAATAACGGCAAAAAACGTGCTGTCCCGTAAATCAGTAACAACAACACGATTAACGCTCCCCCCCATCTGCCGAATGATGTTCTTCAATAGATCGTGAGTCATCGGTCGCAAAGATGGCAGTTTTTCAATCTCTGAAGCAATTGAGTTAGCTTCATACGGTCCAACCCAAATGGGCAACATCGTGTCACTAGACACATCTTTCAGCAAAACCACTGGAGAGTTGGTGGTCGGATCAATCAAAAGCCCGCGAATTTTTACTTCTTTTTCCATGGAAACCTCACTCATCCAAACAGTTTTATACCAAGTGACCGTAAAGGCTATTTGGCTTTATTCCAGTCACCCTGACATTCACAAGCTGCCCAATCAATTCTTTTTGCCCAGGAAAATTGACGACTTTATTACATCGGGTATGGCCAAAACAATCATTAGATGACCGCGCGCTTTCTCCTTCAACTAAAACTTCAACGACCTTTCCTTCATACCTGCCATACCGTCGTTTTTGAATCCGCCGCTGCAACTCTTCCAACTTCAGAAATCGCTCGGTTTTTACTTCTTCTGGTATAGAGTCAGCGTATGCTGCGGCTGGCGTATTTGGGCGCGGCGAGTATTTGAATATGTACAAGCCATCATATTCAGTCTCTGCAACTAAACTCATTGTTGCATTGAAATCTTCATCCGTCTCACCTGGAAACCCAATGATGATATCACCAGTAATTGAAAAGTCTTTGTTGGCCCTTTTAATAAAATCAATCTTCTCCAAATATTCTTCCCTCGTGTAACCGCGCCTCATAGCCCTAAGAACTTTGTTGCTACCAGATTGAACCGGCAAATGAATCCATTCGCAAAGACTCCCATGCTCATCCATTACTTTAACTATTTCCTGGTCAAAGTCTCTTGGGTAAGAAGTAGTGAACTTTATCCGAGGTAAGGAACTTTCTTTTGCTAGCATTTTCAATAGTTTAGCAAAGCCAATCTCATCCGTTTCTTTATCTGCTGAAATCGTTTCATTGCCATGAAACCGCCCACTTAAGCCATAACTATTTACGTTTTGACCAAGCAGATGAACTTCCTTAAACCCCTGCTTCGCCAAGCTCTGAGCTTCCGCTAGAATTTTAACTGCCGGCCGACTACGCTCACGGCCTCTTGTGAAAGGAACAATACAGAACGAGCAAAATTTATTACACCCTTCGGTGATCGTAATAAAAGCCACGTGCTCTGTGCGTCGAACATCGGCGTCTAATTCAAAAAACTCAGCATTTTTTGTGAGCCTAATATCAATTGCTCTGGAAAACCCTTGTTCAAGTTGGGAAACTAGTTCAGGAAGCTTTCCTATCGCTTGCGTCCCTAGCACTAATCGAATGTCCTTGTTGCGCTCAAACATTCGTTCCGCTTCTGCTTGAGCAACACATCCCATAACACCAAGTATTGGCTCTACTTTTTTAGTATTGGAACTACGCTTTAGCTCACCAATTCTTGAATATACTTTTCGCGCCGCTTTTTCCCTCACCATACAGGTGTTGAGCAGAATTAAATCGGCGTCTTCAGGCTTTTCAGTCAACTCGTAACCTGATCCAGATAAAGCAAATGCAGCTTTTTCACTGTCGTGCGCATTCATCTGACAGCCGTGAGTCTCTAAATAAAACTTTTTACTCATAACACTTAAACACTACCGAGATTGGAGTAGTTCGCGTGCGTGTTTCCTGGCAGCCATTGTCGCCGTTGATCCACCAATCATTCTCACTAACTCCTCAATTCTTCCGTCTTCATCTAAACTGGTCAATCTTGTTACAGTGCGATTTTCATTAAGCTCTTTGGTAATTAGATAATGAGTATCTGCATATCTGGCAATTTGGGATTGATGCGTAATACATAAAACTTGATTCGTCTTCGCCAACCGCTTTAGTCGCTGCCCAACAGCTTCAGCAACTCGACCTCCGATCCCAGCATCAATTTCATCAAAAATCAGCGTTCTGGGAAAAAGCGTTGGAGCAGTCACGGTCTTCAAAACCAGCATTAGTCTGGACAACTCACCACCAGAAGCGACAGCCTTGAGTGGCTTTAGGTCCTCACCAGCATTGGCTGTGAAAATAAATTCAACGGAATCTTTACCAACCCGGCTAAGCGGCTCAGTACTCTCTCCAATAAGGCCATTAACCCTAGACGATAATTGCCCCTTCTCTTGGTGAGTAAATTGAATCGAGAACCTTGCTGCGCCCAAAGCTACCGCTGCTAACTCTTTCGTAATTGCTCGTTCAAGTTTTGGGATTGCTGCTTGTCGCAAACGACTGATCTCATTCGCGATATTTGTGTACTTATAGAGGGCAGTTTTGAGATCAGACGTAATCTCCCTCCCTCTTTCTTCACTATGCAAGAGTAGGTTCTTTTGTTCAAGCAGTTTATCTCGAAAAGCTAAAATCTCTGTCACTGAATTGCCATATTTTCTCTTCAGCCTTCGAATTTCAGCCAAACGATCTTCGACAAATTGTAACCTCGCTGGCGAGGATTGAATTCCATCACAATATTCTCCGATCGTAAATGCAATGTCATCAAGAACGTATTTTGCACTTGCAAGCTGATCAAGTTGGGCATTAAGGCTGGGGTCTAAATCTACAAGTTCATTTAACCGCTTTTGAGCTACTGCGAGCCGCGATTGGGCTGAATTTTCATCTTCGTAGAGACATTGATAGATTTCGCGGCTTAGACTGGCTAATCTCTCAGAGTTTGCCAGCTTGTTCCTTTCCGCTTCCATCTCTATATCTTCAGTTTCCGAAAGTGCAGCTTGTTCAATTTCCGTGAGCTGAAAATCAACCACATCTAAAGATTTAAGTCTTTCAGATTCACTCTGGCGATTAGCTTCAAGGTCTTTGACTAGCCGTAAAATCTCTTCGTAAGCCTGAAAAACTTCTGACCGAAGCGCTCCAATGCCTGCATATGCATCAAGCAGGTTCAGATGAGTTTCTGAGCTTAGAAGGCTTTGCTGATCTCCTTGGCCATGAATATCAACAATGTGAGGTTGAATCGCCTTTAGTAAGCTAAGGGTTGCCACCTGATTGTTAATGAAAATCCGTCCGCGTCCTGAAAGACTGATTTCGCGTCGAACTATTAGTTCTTCTTCGGTAGCCTCTATTCCTGAATCCAAAATAACATCAATCAAAGGCTTGTTGCCTTGGAAGTCAAAAACTCCTTCAACAAAAGCCCTGTCTTCACCGGAGCGGATCATTTCCGTTGATCCGCGTTCCCCTAACAAAAGCCCCAAAGCATCAATGATAATGGATTTACCAGATCCGGTTTCACCGCTTAACACATTAAGCCCTGAGTGAAACTCTACTTGTAATCCGTCTATTAGCGCAAAATTTGCGATATTCAGAAATCGGAGCATAAACTAAATTGATTTTAGAAATGCGTTTACGCAATTAAATGGACAAGCTATACTCAATTTTGAGAGCTAATGATCATACAGCCTGTAATGAAGTTATTGCTGACTCGGCCTGCAGTTTATCAGTAACTTGCCTGAGACAGCAATCCATTCAAGAATTTTGACACATAAAACCACTGGAGAAAATTATGGCTTCGTTTAACAAAATTGTCATTGTGGGTTATCTGGGAAGGGACCCCGAAATTAGGTACATGTCCGACGGCACAGCTGTTTGTAACTTTTCTGTTGCGACGACTGAAAAGAAAAAAGATCGCTCTGGAGAAGCACAAGACGTGACAACTTGGTTCAGAATCAATGTTTGGGGGAAGCAGGCCGAAGCAGCCAATCAGTATCTATCAAAAGGCAGGCAGGTATACGTTGAAGGCCGCTTAACACAGCAAGAGTTTACTGATCGTGACGGCAACCGCAAAAGTTCTCTTGATGTTAGAGCAACAGATGTTCAATTCTTGGGCCCGCGTGGCGATGAAGGCTCACATTCTTCATTTCAACAATCTCGATCTTCGGGGACTTCCAGCCCAGCCCCAGATTCAGGGGAGCCTGACGACCATGTTCCATTTTGATTGAAGCTAAAAAGTTACAGAGATTGTCGGCGCGCCGACAATCTCTGTAACTTCAAAAGAAACAGCAGTTTAAACTACTAGCTAACCTCACCCAAAATGCGAAACTTCTTATATCGCCGCTCCAGACGATCCTCTACAGACAAATCTTCGACTCCAGCCAACATTTCAGAAATATGATCTCCAAGAATTTCGGAAGACATATCCCAATCTTCATGCGCGCCTCCTTGAGGCTCAGGAATCACATGATCAACAATTCCAATACCCGCTAAATCCTGCGCAGTCATTTTCATACTCGCTGCTGCCTGAGGAGAGAGCTTGGCATCCTTCCATAAAATGGCAGCACATCCTTCGGGAGTAATCACTGAATAAACGGCATTCTCCATAATGCTGACGCTGTCTCCGACCCCGATTGCCAGCGCACCTCCAGACCCCCCTTCACCAGTAATTGTGACGATTATCGGCACTTTGATGCGAGCCATTTCTCTGAGATTGTGCGCGATAGCTTCTGCTTGCCCGCGCTCTTCTGCATCAATTCCGGGATAAGCGCCTGGCGTATCAATCAGAGTAAAAATTGGCCGATTGAATTTTTCAGCGATCTTCATCACCCGCAATGCTTTCCGATAACCATCGGGCTTAGGCATACCAAAATTCCGGGTCTGCCTTTCTTTCAAATCTCTCCCCTTCTGGTGACCAACAATAGCGACCGGTTTTCCCTTAAAGGTGGCAAATCCTGCAACAATTGCCGGGTCATCGCCAAAAGTTCTATCGCCGTGAATTTCGACAAAGTCAGTAAAAATCCGCTCGATGAAATCCAGGGTATAAGGCCGCCGGTCATGCCTTGCCAGCTTCACGCGCTCGATTGGGTCCAAGGAAACTATTTGAGATTGATTCATAATTATTGTTTGAATTTAGAAGTAGTAATCACCTTAGATCGAAAACTCATTCATGACGAGTTCCACTTTCCAGGTGGAGTCTATGTTTTCAATTTCATTTATGAGTGTTGCAGACGCGCTAACCCTAAAAAACTGATTCGGCTTCAATCTAACCACAAATCCGTTATTAGTAGCCACGTCCAGGAAAAGCTGTGTGTTGCCAGCATTAGAGCCGATTAGATCATTTAATCGCTGCAAATTTTGCTGCCCAGCCGAAACTTCTTTTACCTTGATAACCATCACTCGAGCAGCTTTGGCCTTCGCGCTTTCCAACTGGATTATCTCTTGCGAGATGATTGAAGTATCAGCCTCATCATTTGACTCCAGTTTTCCTTTCACCAACACAGCTTCGTCATTTTGAATCAGAGCCTTGTACTTATTGAACTGCTCCGGCCAACAAACGATTTTCACGGAGCCAAACTGGTCTTCGAGGCGAAAGAGAGCAAAACGGTCACCTTTCTTTGTGGTCTTGATTGAAGTTTCTACAATGACGCCTCCCATTGAAACAATTTCACCAGGCTGGAATTCAGCAATGTTTCCGCTATCAGCCTTGGCCATGGTTTTTATTGAGTCAGAGTACTCTTCCAATGGGTGCCCGCTAGCGTAAAAGCCAAGAGATTCTTTTTCATAAGCCAGCAATTCCTTTCGGCTCCAGGCCTTCACATTTGGCAAATCAACTTCAGAAGCTGACGCGTTATCACCGCCTAGCAAACTAGCAAACAGGTCTGTTTGCCCACTAAGTTTATCGCGGTGAGCCTTCATTCCAGATTCAATGGCTTTATCTAAGACCGCCAACAAGGCTGCTCGCTGAGATGAAAAAAACTCAAAAGCTCCGGATTTAACCAAAGACTCCAATACTCTTTTGTTGACCGCACGCGGATCAACACGTTCTGCAAAATCGAAAAGAGACTTGAATGCTCCACCTTTTTCGCGTGCCGAAATGATCAATTGCACAGCAGACGATCCAAGTCCTTTGATTGCTGCCAACCCGAACCGAATTGCATTGCCAACAGGCGTAAAGCCTTCATTACTTGAATTAACATCCGGAGGCAAAAGACTAATCCCGAAAGTCTTCATTTCAGCAATGTAACGAGAGAGCTTCTCCGAGTTAGAAATTTCGTTTGACAGAACGGCGGCATAAAAATGAGTCGGATAATGTGCTTTAAGGTAAGCCGTCTGATAAGCCAAATATGCGTAGGCAAATGAGTGAGAGCGGTTAAACCCATAATCGGCAAACTGCGCCATGAGAGTAAAAATCGTCTTGGCTTTAGTTTCAGGAATCCCGCGCTCAATGGCGCCCTTCACGAACTTTTCTTCGTGAAGGGCCATTTCTTCTTTCTTTTTCTTACCCATGGCGCGCCGCATCAAGTCCGCTTCGCCAAGCGAATACCCTGCCAGCTTTTGCGCCAATTGCATGATTTGCTCCTGATAGACCAAAATGCCGTAGGTGTTTTCGAGAATCTCCTTCATCTGCGGCACAATGTAGGTCACTTTGCGGCGACCATGGCGGCGCTCGATATAATCATCCACCATTCCACCGTCGAGCGGGCCTGGGCGATAAAGAGCGTTCAAAGCTGACAAATCTTCCAAACTTTCAGGCTTCAGCTTGCGGCAGATTTCAACCATGCCAGAACTTTCAAACTGAAAAACGGCATTGAGCAAACCGTCGGCAAAAAG
>ERZ650309.1393-NODE-1393-length-11337-cov-3.032618_pt1 | contig 11337 bp, 14 predicted proteins | sample MGYA00376245_ERZ650309 | MGnify/ENA primary metagenome ERZ650309 (study PRJEB26733, sample SAMN07839294) | wastewater metagenome | biome: urban; feature: wastewater treatment plant; material: waste water | place: USA: North Carolina | collected 2016-04-26 ...
TTAAAATACAAAAAGCATTCACCAATACGTGAATGCTTTTTTTCTTCAATGAATGCGAATCTGTAAATAGTATTATTCCTGACCTAATCTTGGTCTCAACCGCTTCTTCGATTTATTAAATACCATTTGCCCCTTATCAATTCCTTTTCGTAACGCAACCTGTTGTTCTTCCGGTAAATGAATTACATCATAACATTCTTTGCTGCAACAACCTTCATATTTTTCTGCGCATGATGAACATTGTATGAACAGGAGGTGACAACCTTCATTTTTACAATTGGTATGTGTGTCGGCAGGTTTGCCGCATTGGTGGCATTGCGCAATTACTTCGTGTGAAATTTTCTCGCCCAACCTTCTGTCAAACACAAAATTCTTTCCTTTAAATTTATTTTTTAAGCCTTTGGCTTCCACCTGGCGTGCGTATTCAATAATACCGCCATTCAGTTGAAAGACATTCTTGTAGCCGTTGTGTTTCAGCCAGGCACTGGCCTTCTCACAGCGGATACCGCCGGTGCAATACATCACCACATTCTTGTCTTTATTTTCCTGCAGCATATCTACCACCAGTGGCAATTGCTCTCGGAACGTATCAACGTCCGGCGTAATGGCGTTTTCAAAATGCCCGATTTCACTTTCGTAGTGATTGCGCATATCTACCAGAATGGTATCTTCTTTATCTGTCAGCGCGTTGAATTCATCTGCATTTAAATGCACCCCGCAATTGCTGGAATCAAAGGTTTCGTCATTAAGTCCGTCGGCAACTATTTTAGTGCGTACCAGAATTTTTAGTTTGGTAAAGGATTTTCCGTCATCATCCACCGCATAATTTAAGCGGATACCGTTTAAGAACGGATAAGCGTACAGGTAGTCAATAAATGCCTGATGCTGATTGTCCGGCACGGAAATTTGTGCGTTGATGCCTTCTTTCGCCACATAAATTCTGCCGAGCACACCGAGTTTATCTAAAGATAAATAAAGTTCGTTTCGCCATTCTTCCGGATGCTCAATTCTGTAATATTTGTAGAAGGATATAGTGGTGCGTTTTTCGCTGCTGGCGAGCAGATGCTGTTCTAAGACACGCTTATCCACCCTGTTCCAAAGTTGCATGCTTTGTAGTTTTTGGGTTAAATAATATTCACAAAATTACAAAAATTAAAATCATTTACGTAATTTAACGTCGATTTTCAAACAATCATAAAATTCAAATTAACCAAAAACAACCAACAATGAAAAAATTAGTAGCGATTTTATTGCTTTTAGGCGCATTTATACAGCAGTCGGAAGCTAAAATACAAGCGGGAGTAGGCATTACCGTAGGGCCGGCTTGCGGAAGATGGAATAACGGCATTCAAAACCCGAAACTGGCAACAGCCGGTGGTCAGGTAGGCTATCAGGTAGGCGTGCATGCCGGAATTCAGGCGCGTATCTGGTTTAATAAATTTGTTGGTATCAATCTTGCCGGAGAATTTAATATGTCCGGAAGTTCTTTCAAAAAAATACAAGGTGTAAACGATTTTAAACAAACTCATAAAGAAAATCAGGTTACCATTCCTTTATCAGTAATGGTGGGATGGGGCAATGAGCGCTTGAGAATTTATGGTAATTTCGGTGGCTATTTTGGTTATAATGTAAGCGGTAAAGATAAAGGTGTTATTACACTGGATGGTTCTATACAACCCAACGACGGCTTCGTAAAATCTGACTACAAAAACGTATACAACGCAATTGATGCAGGTGTGAGATTAGGAGCAGGTTTACAGGTATATGTAGATAAAAAATTAAAAAGCTGCGTAACGTTTGATATCAACTACGATTACGGTTTAATCAAATCATTTAAAAACGAAGAACCTGGTTTCTTCCCGGAACCTACAAAAATTAAAATTACACCATCTAAACTGGTGATTGGTGTAGGTTTCTTATATACATTTGGTAAAAGCCAGGCGGAAGAAAAACCAAAGCGTGCAACAGATATGATTACAGAATAATCAGTGTAATTAAGAATAAAGAAAAAGGGAAAGTTTAAACTTTCCCTTTTTTTATGCTGTTTGCGTAATCTTTAGAACCATAGGAAATCACCACATCAGCCCCGGCACGATGAATGCTCAATAGGGTCTCTTCGAGACATTTGGCATAATCAATCCAGCCGTTTTTGGCCGCAGCCTGCAGCATGGCATATTCGCCGCTTACATGATATGCAGCAATTGGTATCGGAAAATTCTGTCTCAGTTCATGTATGATATCTAAATAAACCGTTGCAGGTTTTACCATTAAAAAATCGGCGCCTTCCGCGTAATCCAACTCTGCTTCCACCATAGCTTCCCGTTTGTTGGCAGGATTCATCTGATAGGTTTTCTTATCGCCGGATTTTGGTGCAGATTCCAAGGCATCTCTGAACGGACCGTAGAAAGCACTGGCGTATTTTGCCGTGTAGGACATGATAGATGTTTCGCTAAATCCTTTTGCATCCAGTGTCTCTCTGATGTAACCAACTCGGCCGTCCATCATATCGCTCGGCCCGATAATATCGATACCGGCTTCAGCCTGTGCTACCGACATTTTTGCCAGAATTGGTAATGTCTTATCATTATGAATTTTCCCATTTTCAACATAGCCATCATGTCCGTCAGAAGAGTAAGGATCCATGGCTACATCGCTGATTAAACAGCACTCTGGAAATTTCTTTTTAAATTCTTTAATCGCCTTCAGATAGAAATTCTTTTGCGAATAACTGTAGGTAGCGGTTTTGTTTTTCAAAGCATCTTCCACCGCCGGAAACAAAATAAAGCTGTTTACGCCCACGTTCATGCAGGCTTCTATTTCTTTCAAGGCATTATCGATGCTCAACTGAAAGATATCCGGCAGGGATTTTATGGCGTTCTTTTTATTTTTGCCATCCACTAAAAATAAAGGCTGCACTAAATGTTTCGGAAGTAGATAAATTTCTTCCGCTAAGCCCCGGATGGCGGCATTTTTTCTGTTTCTGCGAGGACGTTGTAACATGATGCAAAGATAGTGAAAATGTCTGAATTTGGATTTACGGGATTGTTGGATGATGGGATGAGGTAATATACACATCCTAATATTGTCTGAATTTGGATTAACTGGATTTTAGGATTGCTGGATAAGATAATCCAAAAATCTTTTAATCCAATGAATCCAAATTCAGATATCTATGATTTTTGCTTGTTCTTAGGGTGCCTCAATCGTTTAACTTCCAGACTTTGTACTCCAAAATTAATAAGCAACCCTTTGTCTAATTTATAGGCTACCAAATAATTCAACCCTTGAGCCAGATGAACATCTTCCATTTTTGTTAATGCTTTCAACTCAACCAACACTTCATTCTCGACCAAAAAATCGACTCTTCTGCTACCGATTTCCTGCTCCTCGTAAATAATGGGCATTTCTAATTCTCTTGCGTAATGAATTGCTGCTTTTCGGAATTCTATTTCTAAGGCTCTCTGATAAATGACTTCCTGAAATCCATTGCCAAGATAGTTGTGTACTTTCATTGCACAACCAATTATTTTAAAGGTCAATTCATCTTCAATTTTATCGCTCATGGTTTTTCGTCTTTTCTTTCTGTCTGAATTTGGATTTACGGGATTCTGGGATTAATGGATGAAAACAATCCAATAATCCTTTCATCCAATAAATCCAAATTCAGACAATACAATTACACTCCTAATTTTTTCAGTGTACTCAAAATATCCTGTTCAATATTAGATGTATCGGCTCTTACGAATTTTTCTCCTAAAATAAGTTCGTAAAGTTCGATGTACCGGTTCGAGATATTTTCGACGATTTCATCGGTCATTTCCGGAACAGTTTGTCCTTCCTTACCCATGAAATTATTAGCGATGAGCCATTCGCGGACAAACTCTTTGGAGAGTTGTTTCTGTGCTTCGTTCTTGTTCAGTCGTTCTTCATAACCTTCGGCATAAAAATAACGGGAAGAATCCGGAGTATGAATTTCATCTATCAGATAAATGGTATCGTCAATCTTGCCGAATTCATATTTGGTATCAACCAGAATTAATCCGCGGCTTGCGGCTATTTCTGTGCCACGCTGAAATACATGTTGGGTATATTTTTCGAGTTGTTCGTAATCTTCTTTACTCACAATGCCGCGCGCCAGAATTTCTTCTTTAGAGATTTCCTCATCGTGGCCAACGATAGCTTTGGTAGTGGGAGTGATGATGGGATTTTCAAATTTCTGGTTTTCCTTCATGCCTTCGGGAAGCGTTACACCGCATAAAACACGGTCACCATTTTTATAAGCACGCCAGGCCGAACCTGCTAGGTAGCCTCGAATCACCATTTCCACGCGAAAGGGCTCGCATACTTTTCCGATGGTGACGTTGGCAGCGGGAACCTCCAGCACCCAGTTGGGAACGATATCTTTGGTAGCGGCCAAAAAACTGGAGGCAATCTGGTTCAGCACCTGACCTTTGTAAGGAATCGGGCGGGGAAGTACCACATCAAAGGCGGAAATACGGTCGCTCACAATCATGACGAGATATTGGTCGTCGATGTTGTACACATCACGCACTTTGCCTTTATAAAAACTTTTTTGTTTTGGAAAATGAAACGGAGCAGCCATGTCGGTTTTTTGCAAAAATACATCACAATGGATTTAAAATGGAAAGATTGTTTCCACAGCGAATGGTTTGTTAACAGGAAAACCAAATAAACCGGCAAAGCCTTCTCTATTTTAAAGGCTAAGTATGCGAAGTAGAATTAAACAGTCAAAAAATCAGAATTAAATATATAGGTTTGCCGATTTGTGTTAGGCCGGGTTATGAATCCTTAAACCAGTACTTTAATAGGCACAAAATTGTTATACAAAGCGCTCAGTCCAGCCTGCTGCAAACGGCTTTTAGCAGTAGACTTTTAATTCAAGTTTCTATATTCCAGTGGTGTTTTACCTGTCTTTTGTTTAAATAGTTTATTGAAATATTGTGGATATTCAAATCCTAAACTGTATGCTATTTCATTGATGTTCTTGTCTGTATTGATTAAATACGTTTTTGCTTCTTCAATAAGGTAAAAATGAATGTGTTCTTGAGCGTTTTTACCAGTTTCCTTTTTTAATAGGTCACTCAAATAACTAGGTGATAAGTTTACTTTTTCAGCTAAAAATGCAACGCTTGGCAATACTTTTTCTTTGACATTTGTTTCGGAAAAATAGGTATTTAGAATGGTTTCTATTTGGGAAATTATTGACTTGTTAGTTTGGCTTCTGGTAATCATTTGTCGGCCATAAAACCTTGAACAATAATTCAATAATAATTCAACCGTTGAAACAATGATATATTTGCTATGCACATCAATGTTTTCTTGAAGTTCCGTTTGGATTTTTTGGATACATTCAAATAAAATATTTTTTTCTTTATCTGAAAGATGAAGTGCTTCAGAAATTTCGTAATGAAAAAAACTGTAGTTTTTTATTTTTTCATTTAACGAAGTAGAACGAATTAAGTCGGGGTGAAAAAACAAACCCCAGCCCATTTTGTCTGCTCTTTCTTCTACTTCACTATCAATTTCTATGACTTGATTTGGTGCAATACAAATTAAGTTTCCATCTTGAAAATCTATTGCTTTTCTTCCATACTTAATATTGTTCTTACAATAGTTCTTGAACATTATTGAATAAAAATCGGTTGAGATTTTAGAATATTCTTCAACTTGTTCACTAATTTTACTAAAATCTAAAACAGCAATTAATGGATGTTGATTGTAACCTAAATTAAATAATTTGGCAAGATCAGATACGGTTTGTAAATGTATTATTTTTTTCATGTTCAAAACTATATCAATGTCGATAAATATTCATCAATAACACTTTTTCGGGAATTATCTTCTAAATTAATTATGTCAAACCTTTTAGTGGAAGTATATGACCCCATATCACTGTCACTATTTATTAAAATAGCACCAACTAAAATTACAAATCTACAATTATATTTGGTTAGTGAAACTAATTCATTTATTCGCTGGTCAATGGCTTCATATATAACTTCTGTCGCTTCAAAAATGGGTAAGTCAGAATCCAGAATTCTTGACTTTTGTTTTAATAATAGCTGCTCTAATACATTCATTTGGTAATCTATTTCTGTTACCTCCTTTTCAATAATCTCATTGTTTAGCAATTTACTCAAAGCTCCTTTAGCAGCGCCACAACAATTTGAATTTTTACTTTGTCCAACACGATGAATTTCTCCTATAATTCCATTTTTTGTAATTCCTATATGAGGCCCATAATAGATTAATACTGCACCATCGTCAGGAACATGGCTCGCAAAAGCCTTCATTCCTGTTAAACCCGTAAATGGGAAACCATTTAAACCACCCATTTTAAATGGTCCCAAAAAATCTTGTGCCCTTGTTGGATATTGAATACTGTTTACATCATCACTACAAACACTATCTGCAAACATGATTTTTGAAGGCTCTAATTGCAAGACTTCTTCATAATAATCAATTGCTCTATGACGCTGTCAATTAAGGTAATGGCATTGGGATAATATTTCCTGATGATTTCTAATCGTTCTTTCTTAAGCATAATATTTTACATTAAAATGCCATTTTTGGCTATTATTGGTTTAGGTAAATTGGTCTCGCCAAGGGATTGTAAAATTTCAATTTCTAAGTTTCTCGTAATTGCAGTCATGGGTGTATCACTAATCAAACCTTCAAATGGGTGTTCGCTGTATTCGCCCACCAAATCCATTTGATGAAATACCCAAGTAACAAGCATTGAAAACGGAATAGTAAGCCACACATTTAATTTTTGAGTTTCATTTAATAAACCTAATGGCAATAAAAATGCAAAAACTATAATAAAAAGTGTAGCGTAATTAGCAAATTGTCTTGGTATTGGAAATGTTTTGATCCGTTCATTTCTCCCTTGATGCTCATATAATTTGGTAATATGATTTTGAAGTTCAAACAATCTAAAATCTTCTATAATATTTTCAGTTCGTAGTTGTTTAAGGATTTTTGATTGATTGAGTAAAATTTTAGATGCCACATTAGGGTGTGATTCTGCTTTTTTTAATTCCTCAAAAGATAAATATGCGGATACATCTTTTTCAAATTCTGTATTGATATTGAAATCTTGACGAAATTGTTCTCTATATATATCATTCAATTTTAAATTATGCTCCCAATCCATTCTCTTATGTCTCAAAAAGCTTTTGTGGGCATAAAGCCATGCGATATGTCTTTTCAAAATATTGGCTTTCATATCCATTTCATTTTCGGGCAAGTAGGTGTTAAGCAAGGCAATTAAGGAACGTGTATCATTTGTGATTCCACCCCAGTTTTTACGGGCTTCATTTTGTCTTTCATTGGCAGCATTGTTTTTAAAGCCGACATAAAATGAGACTGCAATACCAAGCAATGAAATTGGCAAGAATGGAATTGCCAACCATTTTAGGTTTAAAAAAACATATCCTAAAACTACCAACAGCGACCAAATGCCACCTGCTAGAATTGGGATAATTGAAAACTGAACTATCGCTTTAATGGGTAGATTTTTAGTTAACATTACTAAGTTGATTTAGATATTCGAAGTAAATATGTCCACGTCTTTCAGCAAAGAAGTCCAATGAAAGCAAGACGGCACACTGAATAAAAAGTCCCAAACCAAAGCCTTTCCAAAAGCCGTAATTTGGTAAAACATACATTAGAATGATGCCTGAAAATATCATCGTAATTTCAAAATAGCGATAGTAAACAAAATTTTTTTTCACTTTTTCCATTCTGGGAATTTCTTCTGATTGGATTTTATGTGGTTCATGTTTTAGTATGGTTTCAACTCTTAAATTGTCTTTCGGGCTTCTTGTAAATATTGTTACCCCAATGACTATTTGTACTATTGAAAAAAACATTAATGGAATTGCTACCCCTTTCCAAAAACTTTCTTTTATAAAAAAGAAAAAATAAACTGATAATATGATAGCGATAACACCGAAACCTATAAATAATACACTTTCGGCTTTTTCGGCATTGAAATATTTTACAATTGGATTCATATTTCTTTTTTTTTAAAGTCCGAATTGTGATTTTATGCCGCCTGTAAATGTGGCGTCATCGTATTGTTGACGGTTTGCCATAAGCATTTTAGCATCTTCTCCTGCGGTATATCGCAATTGATTTTTGCCATCGGTTGCGGCTTCAAATATTACGGCTGCCACCACACTTGCAGGCGAAGCATTTTCTGACATTACCGGCATTGCTGTCATCAACGCACTAACAAGACTTTGATATTCAACTATATTTTCATCATTACTAAAATCAAACGACCTGCCCGCAAAATCGGTTGCGATCATACCTGGTTCAATAATTTTTACTTGTCCACCAAATTGCTCCACTTCGTAGTTAAGTGATTCTGAAATGCCTTCTACAGCAAATTTTGTTCCATGATACAATGAACCCAAAGGAAAAGTCATTTTGCCTCCTATAGAGGAAATATTAATAATGATACCCTTTTTATTTTGTCTAAAGTGAGGCAGAACAATCTTGGTAACATCTAAAAGCCCAATAACATTGGTATTGAATTGTCGTAATATTTTCTCCCGACTAAATGCCTCTAATGGTCCGTAAGCACCATAACCAGCATTGTTTAACAATACATCAACACTGCCAAATTTTTGAACACCTTCATTAAACGCATCTTGAATAGATGCCACATCTATAACATCGAGCTGGGTGACTAAAACATTTTCCAATTGTTTTAATTCAGTTTCCTTTTCTGGATTTCTCATGGTAGCGATTACATTCCAACCTTTTGATTGAAATAATTTTGCAGTTTCTTTTCCTATGCCACTGCTTGCACCTGTAATTAAAATTGTCTTGCCCATTTTTTGAATTTATAGTTATGGTGCAAAGGTGTTTCTATATTTAAATATAGACATAATACAAATTCAGGTTGTTTGTATTCTTTTTACGGATTGTCAGTTTAAGCTTCTGACTAACGGTTGAAAATTGGCGATGGATGTGTGTGTTTAGTACAAATGTTCATACGAAGCACGAAACCGCCACTTTTTGCCAAACCGATGTTAGCGGCTGGTATTTTTTAGTGTCCAAATTGCTCCGTTTTTTGTTGTCAGTTTTTCTAAATGTCCTTTTGCTGTTAAGTTGTCCAAATATTTTTCACTTTCATTTCTTGGTGTTTCTGTTAGTTCGGAAAATTCTTTTGCTGTCAATGAATAATATTTTGAGAATACAGAATTCCAAGTCTTGTCATAGTTGGTTTTGGTAGCATTAGGATACAATTTAAGCAATGCATACTCAAAAGTATTGTATGGTTTTGAACCATAAACCATTTCTTTATGACCTGTTGTGTCAGTAAAAAAGATTGTTGGAAAACCTCTTACGCCTAATTCTCTGCCCAATTTTAAATCTTCTTCAAAAAGTTCTTTTGCTTTTCCTTCGTAATCGGCTTTAAGCTTAACAATATCAAGTCCAACTTTTTTTCCTGCTAATTCTAAATGTTCCCATTTTGTAATGTTCTTTTTTTGTAGAAAAACCATTTCTCGTATTTCACGTAGAAACAAAATTGCTTTTTCATTGTCTTGCATTTGTGCAGCTTTAAAAGCAATTGAAGGTGGATAAGAAGAAGATAAAGGGTCTTCTAACCAAACATTTCCGTCTATTGGCATATCGTAATAAACACTTACTTCGTCCCAATGGTGAGCAACATCAGAAGGTTTGCTAATGCCACCACTATTGTAACTCCAATTTGGCAATAAACCACCCATTCTGTATTCAACTTCAATATTGTTTCCGTATTCCAATTTTAGTTTTCGTAATTGTGGTTCAATGCCCCAACAAGAAGAACAAATAGGATCGGTGTAATAAACTATTTTTACAGTTTTTTTGTTTGCTTTAACTGAATTGCTGTCTGTTGAAATTATTTTATTAGTTGGTATTTCGCAAATGCCACTTTCAGGGTCACACATTAAAGGGTTGTTGTTTTTCATTTTCTTCTTTATTTTAGATTGACAACTTGTATTGCCATAAGTGAACATTGTGATTAAAATAAGATAAGTAATTTTCATTTTTTTACATGTGTCTTACACTGTTTGTTTATCTTTGTGCAAAGATGAACACTTAATTTCAACTGCGCAATAAGTCAGAAAATTATGACTACTAAAAAGGAAATTATTGAAAATGAAACTTGTCCTGCACAAGGGCTTTTGAAGTTGTTGTCTGGCAAATGGAAACCCGAAATTTTTCGTTTGGCTGTTGAAGCACCATTGCGATTTAGCAGTTTGTTGCGTCAAATTGAAGGTGCAAACAAACAAACTTTAGCTGTTGCTTTAAGGGAATTAGAAGAAATTAATTTAATAGAAAAAATTATCATTAAGCAAAAGCCTTTGCATATTGAATATAATCTTACCGAAAAAGGGAAGTCATTAATACCTGTCTTTAAGCAGTTAGAAATTCTTGGGTAGTGTCTGTTATACTTGCTTATAACGTTTGAAAGTTGGCGATGGTTGTGCGTGTTTTTCACAAACCAACACTTTTTCACAAATTAAAATTCTTACACAAAAATTGCTTATTCAAATCTACCAAAACTTCCACCATTTTTTTTGTGCTTTCATTATTACATTAATTGGTTCTTTATTATAGTAGTCAGACTCTTTATGGTCAATCGTCTTTCCGTCATAATCAATTTTGTATGTACTCCCGTTAAAGTCTGTCAAAGCAATATAAGTGTCAAACATTTCAAAAGGATTTCCTTCTTCAAGGCAAACGAAAATGTCTGCACCGCTATAACTCCAAAGTATTTTTCCTTTCTTGTCAATTCTCGCAATCGAAGTCTCTCCGTAAGAAATATAGGTGTCTTGGTATTTATGAAGTGAAAAACAAGTTGCCCAATCAGCTTCTATTACCCAATTAGTTTCTAAGGCTGGAAGAGTCAAACTAAATACTTTGTTGCAGCAACGTATAATTAACTTGTCGTCGTCAATAAATACCGTGTCATAATAAACGCCTGTTCCCCCTCCACTTGCCAAAATAATTGCACTGCTAATAAGATTATTGTCCTTATAAATTTTTATAGCATGTTGTGAGTTTGGCGAATATGGTTTGTCTTTGTCTACTTGAATTACTTTGTTATAACTTGTCGGACTGTCTGCCGTTTGATTAAATGAAGAATCATCAAAGATCTCAATAGTTAAGTCATTATGTTGAAGGGTAACTGTCATTTAAAATTTTGTCCAACGGCTGAAAATTATCAATGTATGTGTGTATTTTTCACCAACCAAAACTTATTTACAAATGTAATTTATTACACAAAACTTCAATTACCAAATCTACCACAAC
>ERZ650309.1394-NODE-1394-length-11330-cov-4.865721_pt1 | contig 11330 bp, 8 predicted proteins | sample MGYA00376245_ERZ650309 | MGnify/ENA primary metagenome ERZ650309 (study PRJEB26733, sample SAMN07839294) | wastewater metagenome | biome: urban; feature: wastewater treatment plant; material: waste water | place: USA: North Carolina | collected 2016-04-26 ...
GACCAGAAACAGAATCCGCTTCTTCGCCCCCGACTTCCACAGCCGCCAGATGATCTGAAACGCGGTGTACGTCTTGCCAGTTCCCGTCGCCATCACCAGCAGGATTCGCTTTTCCCCGCGTGCAATCGCATCGACCGTGCGGTTGATGGCAACAAGCTGGTAGTAGCGCGGCGACTTGCGTAGACCATCATCGTAATAGTCCTGCGCAACCACGGTCTGCTGCGCATCGCTGTAGCCCTTCGATGCACGGAAGCGGGCCCACAGCTCGTCGGGACTTGGGAAATCCGTGAGCGGAATCGCGCGCTCGATTGTGCCGCTTGTGCGCGTGCGGTCGTGTTCCAAAAACGCATCGCCGTTTGAGCTGTACGCAAACGGAACGTCCAGAATTTCAGCGTACTCTAGCGCCTGCTGCATGCCCGCCCCGACGCTGTGCCGGTTGTCTTTGGCCTCGATCACCGCAATCGGCAGGTTCGGCTTGTAATACAGGATGTAGTCCGCCTTCTTCGCCTCGCCGCGCAGAACGGTCTTGCCGCGCACCATCACGCGGCCTTTGGTGAAGTACGTCTCCTCGCGGATCTGCGTCATCAAGTCCCAGCGCCCGCCCTTGTCGCGATCGAGCGCTGGCGTGATGAACTTCGTTCGGATGTCCGTTTCGGTCAGATCCTTCTTGTTCATTCGCGAGCCTCCTCCGCGTGGGACTACGCCTTGAGCCGAACGCCCGGCCCGCCACCGTTCTTCTCGATAAACACCACGCCGCCTTGTTCTAGCGCGACGCGAATCGCCAGCAGGTTGTTGGGACCAGGAATGCGCGACTCGTTCTCAAACGCGGCGATGGTCTGCCGAGTCAGGTTCGCCGCCTCGGCAAGCTCCTCTTGCGACCAGCCGAGCATGGCGCGCGCACCCCGACACTGGGCTGGTGTCGGTGCGGAGATCGGATTTGATTGATTTGACATTTTGTTAAATCAACAGCCAGAATGGAATCTGGCATTGCTTCTTGTTACCTGTGCCCAGCCGGGCGCGGACTCTTTTTGATCCTGGCCTTGTATCGCCTCGGAGCCATCCATGTCTACAGCCTCGCCCCCAGCCGCTACATCGAATCCTGGCCCTCTTGCCTCAGACCCACCGCACCGACGACAACGCGAGCATCCCAGCGGATTCTACGTCCTGTGCGCCGTCGAGCTATTCGAGCGCTTCGCCGGTACGCTGCTCGGCTCGCTCCTTCTGCTGTACCTCAGCGAACGGCTCGGGATGGCGGCGGGCGCGGCGACACGACTTGGCGGAACATTCAACGCTGCGATCTATGTATCGTCGGTGATAGGCGGCTTCATCGCGGATCGTTGGCTGGGTACGCGACGGTCCATCTTGCTCGGGGCACTGCTGCTCGCGCTCGGTTACGCCGTGCTTTCGATGGATTCCGCCACGCTGCTTTATCCGGCAGCGGGTCTGCTGATGATGGGCCACGCATTATTCAAGCCGAGCATCAGCAGCGCTGTCGGCAAGCTGTACCCTCGCAATGATCCCCGTCGAGATGACGCATTCTCACTGTTCTACGTCGTCTTCAACATCGGCTCTGGCTGCGGACCGATCGCGGGAGGATTCCTTCGCTCACATCTTGGCTGGTCTGCTGCATTTGCTGTCGCGGGACTGGCAATGCTGACCGCACTCGCTGTCGGACTCTTCTGCTTTCGCTACGTGGTCAAAACGGCTGGACCGAATACAGACGAGCAGACAAGCCCGAGCAAGGATCGGAATCGGGCGACATGGCCAATTGCCTCACTGCTCGGCGTCCTCGGCTCAGGTCTTCTGTTCACCGCAGTCTATGAGCAGTCTGGGCAGTCACTTCTTCTGTGGGCGCGCGACTGCACGCGTCATTCGGTGCTTGGATATTCCGTTCCGCCTTCGAGCTTGCTGGGTTTGCCAGGACTACTCGTGCTCGGAATCCAGCCGCTGCTCAGTCGCACTCAATCGGCGTTATCCCGTCGAGGCCATCGTCCATCGCCGCTGTTGCGGATTGGCATCGGTCTTCTGTTCGGAATCGTCTCCTACCTAATCATGATCATCGCAGCGCTTCGGCAAGCTCAGTCGCAGGGACTGATCAGCCCTGCATGGCTCGTCGCATGTTTCACCGCGCTGACGGTGGCCGAGCTGCTGGTCTATCCACTCGGAATGTCTTTGGTGACGCGACTTGCTCCGCAGACTTCGACCGCCGCTGCGATGGGTCTGTGGCTCGTGTCGCTCGCGGGAGGTCACTGGCTCGCGGGAGAAGTCGCCTCGCGTTGGGCGATGTGGTCACATGCGACTCTCTTCTCGGTGCTTGCCGCGCTGGCGCTTGTTGCCGTCCTCGTCCTGGCGCTGGCATCTCGTCCGATCCGTCGGGCCCTGGCGGACGATGAACACGCAGCGAAGGACTGAGCGCATTTCGTCCGTACCCGTTTCTTCGCTCACGTTTCAGGACAACTCTCTGAACCCGGCTTGCGCTGCCCGGTACGTCTGCGCGCGTGGTCAGGCTGTGGTTGCCTGCGACCGCGCCATCGACAGCTCCAGCGCTCGGCTGCTGGCTGGCCGGGGAGCCGGGCTCGTTATGGATGAAGTAGGGGGCATCACACCCTGTCGGCGCGCACCCGAACCGCGCTACTTCGTCCCTAGCGACGACAGCACGCCACTTGTACAAAGATAACGCATCACTCGCTCGTCTCGAAACAGGCGACGGATTGCCTTCTGTTCTTTGTCCGGCACTTGCGTCGGTCGCGCCGGGGGCATCGGGAGTCCTTTCAATCGGGCTTCTCGACGCTGAATCTGAAACAGGAAGTAGTCTCGCTGCTCGGGCGTCTCAAGGGTGTGCTGGATTCGCTCTCGGTCCTGCGGCTCAAGCGATTGAAACGGCGAGGGCAGCGCAAACATCGCCTCGCCACCTCCCACCGCTGTTGCTTGAAACCGCGCGTGAAGCGTCAGCAGCGCATCGAGCAGGATTGGCGATGACAACACCGCTCGAACCTCTTTCCGCTCTGTGGGCGACAGATCCAGAGAGGGTTCTGTCGGGGGTGGGGTTCCACGCAAACGCGCCTTCACGCACTCGTTCTCATACACCGCCAGAGCCATCCGCTCCGGGTCGAGGACGATGCCACACACGGTCTGGATCTGCGCCTCGCTCAGCGATTCATCAAGGGCGGGTGGCTCACTCGATGTCTGGCGCGGCAAGGACGAAGCGACAGGGGCGCTCGCGGACTGCTGCGGAGACGGCGAAGCGACAGGGTTTGGGGTCGCCGCCGTCTCTGCCTGCTGTGTATGCTGTACCTCTGCGACAGCGCTGGCCGTGTCCACTGGCCGATGCTCGGCGGCTGGTGAGACAGTCGGCATCGCTGCGGACCTTGAATCTGCCGAAGGGTCGTTCGCTGCCGGACTCGCGGTGGGTTGGGCCGTCTGCTCGCTTGTTCCCCCGTCGTTGTGTGGTCCAGTTTGCGTCTGTGAGGCCGCAAGCTGCTGCGCTGAGAGCAATGTTTCGACTTTTTGCAGCAGCAGCCCAAGCTCCTGTCCGGCATCCGGTTGCTTCGGCAACGAATCCAGCCACTTCGTAAACGGTCCCCAGCCGAGGGCCGCTGCCGCTGCGATTCCGCCGATGACCTTGAATGCCGTCCACATCTCGCGCTCGTTTTTCGCTTCTTGCTCTGCCTGCTGGCGTTTCAGCTCAGCCTTTTCTTTGTCGAGCTGGCGCTCTTGCTTGCTTCGGTCTTCGCGTCGCCGCAGGCGATCATCCTCTATCTGTTGGGTGTGGATTCGGTAGAGAACTTCCTCTCGCTCGGTCTGCTGCTGGCGTATCGCTTCGCGTTCCCGCTGCCGTTGCAGTGCGAGACGTGAGCGCGCAACTTCTGCCTCGATGGACTGGCGCACCGCTGGATCGCGAACATCACGCCAAATCGCGTCATACGCCGCGTTCCGCTCATCCTGTTCAGAGTCGGGTGGTCCAAGAAAAAAGTACAGCCTCGGCAGATACGGTGTCGTAGGCGCAAGCGGCTGTCCCGCCGCATCCACCCACAAGACCCGATAGGAAAGTCCGTCCTGAAGTCGGATGTCGTCGGGAAGCTCAAACGGCGAGAGACGCCAATAGCGAATCCCGCCTTGCGAGTCTGGCACTGGAACGATCTTTGGCGTGTCCACCGGGCTTCGCGCCGGGAGCACCAGCCGATAGCCCATCGTGCTTTCGGGCTGCTGCTTGCGCAACTGATTCACGAACGCGAGGCGATGCAGACGCGGCACGACATTTGAAGGCAGTTTCTCGTCTGAACTGGTTGCCGTTCGCGTTCGTCGCTTGCGTTCGATTGGCGTTCGCTCTGGCATGACGCTTGGCGTCGGCGCGGTTCCCTCGTTTTCCGCTGCGCTTGACGGCTCCAGAGGAAGCGTCCCTTGCTGGGTCTTGTGGCGTGCGCGGAACGCCATCGCCCGACACGCCGCGCTGCAATACTTCGTTCCCAACCGAGCATGGGGCGGCACCGTTCGCTTCCGACAAGCAACACACTTCATGCCGCAGGTATCGGCAGGCCATCCGTTTTGTTTCGCGTGATGCAGTACAGGCAGGCACTGCGCTGGCTGCCGTTCCAAATGCGAACGCGAGGTCGCCTGCACTGGGTACGTTGCTCGGCGCTGACTTCGCAAGATGTCTTGGCGAGCGTGACAGACGGCGTCATGGGAAGGCGTGACGACAAAAGCTGGCGAGCGCGACGGAAACGATTCATCGTTGGTGCCGATGCTGGCGATGGTGCTCCGCTCCTGCGTGTGATGGAGCAGCTGGTGCAACTGACCGCGCGTCTCTCCGAGTTGAGCCCATCCCCCATACTGCTTGCAATCCCGGATCTGGTGCGTGCAGATGCCTTCGATTGGGAACGGTTCAACATGGAATTTAAGGAACGTGCGGCTAACGGTCTAGGTCACGTCGAAGCACGGACTCCTCTGCCGCATTGCGTCGGACAATCTTATCAAGCGCCGCCGCAATCACGCTTCGGCAAGCACAATGGGTAGGTCGACTTGCGGTCCGACCATATCTATCCTACCGTTCCCGTGTGTCGATCTTCGCCCGCCTTCTGTTCATCGTCGCTCTTGTCCTGTCCTCCTCGCCCTGCTATGCAGAACCGTCATCGCTCCCATCGCCGCCACTCCGTACCGCCTTCGGTTCCCGCTGCGCCAAGTCGCCGATTCCTTGCAATCGGATCGATTACTTCACCGCGCACGTTCACATCGCGGATGTGATTCTGCTTCCGGCTACGGAGTCGCGAGGATTCTCGGCCACCACCTCCTACGGCGCGTCGATGTCGCTGTTTCATCGTGTCGAAGTAGGAATCGGTGGAACGCTCTCTGTCTGGACTCCGCAACATTCAGGAATCGCGATCCAGAATGGTCCCGCACTCCTCAACGTGAAAGGAGTCCTGTTTCCGCTGCTTCGGAATCCCGTTCCCGATACCGAGTTCACCTTCGCTCTTCAGCTCCAGCAGCAGCTCCGCATTCCGCGCTTTGACGGTCCAAATGACCTCGGAACAGAGACTCCCCTGACCGCCCTACGCGCCGTCGCCGACAAGCCCTTCTGGCGAATGGGAATCACCGCCAGCCTGGGCTTCCTCCTCACACCAGGCCGAACAGATACCGAACTATCAACAGCACTCCGCATCCACCTCCCCTGGATGTCCCGCGCCACCGTCCAAGGCTTCGGCATCCTACAAGGCCTCTTCGGCTCCAAACAGAGCGCCCCCCTACGCGGCGGATTCGGTCTGTCCGTTCACTTCGCGTGGGACAACGGAACGTCTATTAGCGGCGGTTACATGCACGGTCGTGGCGACGGCGCTGCGCCGAGCGCGATCTACCTCGGCGGCCCCGACTACCACATCGGCAGAGAAACAGAATCGCATTCCTATTCCCGCCCCCCCATTCCCAATCGCGAGTCCGTACCGTCGCCATGGCCCTGGCTCTGGGACACTCTCCAGCGCGAGTGGAACGAAGCGCAGCTAGCCAACGAAGCCCATCGCCACGGCGAAGACTGGCTAACCGACGAGTGTTTCCTATACGAAGAAGGAAAGTACGACAAGCCACTCCGTCACTTAGGAAAGCGCGACGCCAGCGGCAAGTTCTGCAACGTCAACGGACAGCTTGTCCCGATGGATGAGCCGCTGCGGGAAGTCGGCCCAGATCTGGTTCCTCTGCACACTCCTATTCCTCAAACAGAGCCCGACTCCCAAAGGCGTTCCCCCACGCCGCCTCCGCCAACTCTGCTGCCCCCAGCACATCCATCGGAAGCGCCCAAGTCCCAACCCGAAGACGAACGTCGAGTTCCCTCCCCCAAACGGGGAGGGTTAGGGAGGGGGCTTGCCCCGAAGGGGGATGGGGGGAAACAGGAAAATCCAGCGCTCTCCCTCCGGAAGGAGGTTCCCAAGGAGGAAACCCAGGTTTCCTCCTTGAACCACGCGCCCATCCCGCCGGATGCAGCAATTCCCATCGAACGGAAAAGAACCCTCGGCGAGTCCACCAAACAGTTCGCAAGCGGCTTCAGCAAAGGAGTCCGCGACGAAACCGCGCAAATGTATCGCGACGCAACCGAGCTACCACACCACGTAGCAACAACCGGACGCGAGCTCCTCGAAGACATCCAAGCAGGCCGAAAACTCCGAGCCCTCGCACCGATCGAAGCCCTCAGCCACGCGATCCAAAATGCCTCCCGCGAAGACGCAAAAAAAATCGCCCACGCCGTAGTCGACGGCGCAATCGACTTCTACAACAAGTCCCCGCAAGAACAGGGTGAAGCCCTCGGGAAGGCCACCGTATCGGTTGCATCCGATGTCGCAATCGCCGCGCTAACCGACGGCCTCGGAAGTGTGGCAGGACTACGCAAAGCCGAAAAGGCGCTGGAAGCAGCGGACCATGTAAAGGACGCATCCAAGGCAGCAGGCGCGACGACCACCGTGTTGTCAGACGTTACCGTGGTCTCTAAAGGAAAGATCGTAGGTCAGGGAAATGTCTATCTTCGTCCCACGATTGAAAAGATCGAATCAGGAGGCCTTCGGCCACGAGACACCTTCACAAACCGTGAAGGACTCCTGCCGCCACGGCCTGCTGGATACTATAAAGAGTATGTGCATCCGACGGAGGGAATCAGTGGGCCAGGGTCTCAGCGAATCGTTCGGGGAGCAGGTGGCGAGATGTACTATACTCCTGACCATTACAAGACCTTCGTTCCGCTACACGGATCTTCATCGCGATGAATGCCTTTGTTTTCGACGAAAAACCCGAGCGTCCTGCTGAGATTGTCGCGGAAATCCCTGCTGGCCTTTCCAGCAAACAGGAACTTCTCGCTACAATCGCAAGTGCCCTCCGCTTTCCTTCCTACTTTGGACACAACTGGGATGCGCTCGACGAGTGCCTAACCGACCTGTCGTGGCTCCCGGCTGGTGACGTGCTTGTGATCCACAGAGATCTGCCGCTAGCGATGGATTCCGAAGCGTGCTCGATCTATCTGTCCATTCTCTGGGATGCAGCACAGAGATGGGAACAACAGGGCTCCAACTTGTTCTTTGCCTCGTGGAATGCTCAGGAGACAATTGCTCAGTCTCAGCTAGCGCATCGCCATCTGAGCTTCTCGTTTCCGCCCGATCTACGAACCATCGTCGAGTCGCGCTTGCCATCGGAATAGAACCCAATCGAAGGGCATTGCGACCAGCTTCTCTGCTCACTCGGCTGACATCAGTGCTGTTTGCGCTTCCCAACGGGGCGCTGACGATGCTCGCGATACATCAAGTTAACGACCTTCTCAGACGACGGAGATTACTTTTTCTAGGCGCGTTGGGGGTTCAGTCCGATTGAACCGACTGCTCGTAGTAGTCGTCGTAGCGTCCTTCCAGAAGCTGCTGCACCTGGGCGGGCCACCAGTGCGCATTCCCTTTCGGAGTCTTGTAGCCTGCATCCATCAGAATCACCGCGAGCCTTGGGAATCCGGGGCGCTGGAATGGCTCGTCGGGATACTGCCGCTCGTGATCATGTTTCATGTTCCGCAGCAGCGCTTCTAGGAATTGTCGCGGCGTCAGATACTGCGTCTGCTCGGTTCCTCTTAGGAGTTTCCCAACACTCGGGGCTGTGAACTTCCTACCTTTTAGTGGCAGCCAGTTCTGTTCGTTCAACATCGACGCGATCTGCGAGAACGTGTGGCCCTGATTCCTCAGCTCAACGATGCGCGCTTTGACTTCCTCATCGCTGTGCGTGCGCTGGTTGTGAGGTTTGGGAGTCCACCATCCTTGCCGCTGTACCAGCAGATACATGAAGCTGTTTCGCCACCTCTTGGCGCGGGGTGGATGCACCCCATCGGCATTCAATCGACGCACCAGCTCGGGAATCTCAAGTCCCAGATCCAGCCACTCCTTGATCTGCGCAAGCGTTCTCTGTTCCGCAGGATCTTCGACGAGGACTTTGTACCGAGAGCCGTCTCCTTTGGGCACCTTCTTGAATCCGAAAGGAGCCTTCCCATGACAGTAGCCATGCTCTCGCATATGGCGAAGCGCTTCGCGTGTCCGTTCCGCAATCGCTTCCCGTTCCATCTGCGCAAACACGAGCAGAATGCTGACGAGTGCGCGACCCAAGGACGAATCGAGGCGGATCGACTCCCGAATCGCTACGAGTTCCTTTTCACCGGACTGAAAGTACCGTTCATACACCTCGCAGAAGTGCTTGATCGAACGGGACAGGCGATCGAACTTGAGCACGACGAGCACATCGACTCCCTTCTGCAAGTCGGAGAGCGCCGCATGCAGTCCGGGGCGCTCTGACTTCGCTCCCGAAAGGACATCTCTGTGAATCCGCACCAGCTTGATTCCGAACATCGCGCAGTACTGCTCGATCGCGGAAGTCTGCGCATCTAAAGAGAGTCCGTCCGTGGCCTGCATGTCTGTCGAAACGCGGATGTACCCAACCGCTGTCCGCTCGTTCTCTTTGCGCTCTGTAATGTTCCGAAATTCACCCCTGTAGGCACTCTGCTGAGCTCTCATCACCACTCCCTCCGTAGGTCGCTGTGCGACGGTATGGGAGCGGTTTAAATCGCTTTGATGATCACGAACGGATTGCGTCGTCCACTTTGGCTGCCGAGGCTGCTTTGGGGTTTGTGGGACTGCTTCTAGCCTTTCCGATGCATTACGGTCGACCAGCGGGTAGCGGGCCGTACGCCGTACCTGCTGCGTCAGGAACAGGCGCAGCCGAGCTATGGGCCAGAGGAGACTGACAGGCTCGGCTTGATCTGGTAGGTGACCCCAGTGCCCTTGCTGGTATAAACGTCCGTAACGAACCCAAAGCCCCACAAGGGGATTTTTGCAACAAGGATATCTCGCGGGGATCCGGCGGCCTTGCTGATCGAGAGCGTGGTGAAGGTGAAGAAGGAAAAGCCGTGGTCCCCTACGTCGGCAATATCCTCTGAGGAAGTGATACTGCACGCGTAGAAGTTGAGCTCAGAAAACTGGTACCCGGTAAAGAGTGCGGCCTGCGTTGGATGGGTCGCGAGCGGGCGCGTGTCATTGGCGCTCTCGGCGATGACAACGCCTGCGATATTGAACAGCCCTCTTCTTGCCACCGTCAGGCGTCCGACGTCCCGGTAGACGTTGGCGCCTTCTGCGACGCGCCGATTCTGCGTCATGGAGATGGTGGCGGTTCGATGCGTCGGCGCATCATTGAACCCCTCTGCCTCGATGGTGAGCGCTTGGCCTTCGGACACCGTGACTCGTTCGTTCCAGGTCCACGTCGTACCGTTCTTGAGGAGAACCTGCACACATCGGAACTTCCCAAGCAGCGGCTGTAGCTGGGTCCCCAGATCACCGGCCGCAGGATCATCGAGGTTCACCTTGTGGCACTGCGAGAACAGAGACGCGTCCTCATCGACGTAAAGTCGCCCGCGAACGTCGAGCTTGGCCATCGGCTGTTCGTTCCCAATTCCGACGTTCCCCGAGTCGAAGAATATGCCTCCGCTGCCAGTCGGCTTCCAGACTGACCCCTGCGCATCCTCAGGCAGGGCCTCGACTGGCGGGCACGCACCGCAGAGGAGCACGATTAGCAACAAGGAACTCGATAGCCTGCGCCTTCTATCATTCTGAACCGTCATTGGAAAAGCCCCCTTTCGGTAGCAACATCGTGAGCGATGACATAGAGGGGCAGCCAAGCACACCCGATGTGAGCTGGCGTTCGCCACGTCTTCGCACCGCCCCGTTCGGGAAGAAGACGAGCGAGCGATCTTTCGTTGCAAAAAAATCTGCCGTTCACGCTCGTGTAGGTCTGACTGGGAGCGTCATCCGACCAAGCACCTGAATATCTTGAGCGACCGCCTCTCGCTCGTTCCTGAGCCTAACAATGCCTGTCTGTATGGTTACTTGCACCTACTCTAGCTCCGAGACTGTCCGTCGTGCACGGATGGCAGCAGATTGATTCCAGATCTGCCTGCGCGCGCCCCGCACACGGAAGGCAGCGCCCTTCCGCGCTCAGCCAAGGATGAAGGTTCATGTATGCGTACGCCTTCGTGCGCAGATCATGTCGGCCCGCAGGCCTGTTCTGCGCCGCCTTGGAGCGAGACGCTGGTCGGCTGGCCAGCACAGGCCGCAGCTCATCAAGCACGAGGCCCGCACCGCCGCCGAGCGAGCAACCCCATTCGGTCGGATCGTTGAGAGATGAAGCGCTTCTGATGGGAGGGCCCGGATAGGCCCTCCATGACTCACGCTGCACAAGCGATCAGAATGGGCCGGAGAGAGGAGGCAGCAGCAAAGCTGCAGGGCCGCAGGCCGGATCGGCAGGCAAGAATTTCACCCACCAACCGCCACCTGCCTCGTTTACTCCGTCGCCTGCCCCGCCCACGTCACGATCTGCACGTCCAGGATGCTGTTGGCCAGGAGCGGGCTCGCGCTGGCCAGGACGAAGCCCGTGCTGGTGATGCTGTCGATCCGTAGGTCGGGGTGGTTGAGCATCACGGCCGGCTGCATCGGGACGAGCGTGCCGTTGGGGGCTCGGTAGCGATAAGCGCTCCCATACTGCACCGCGACCACCGGGCTGCCGGCGGGCACCGGGTTCGGCCCAACCGTGATGCGGAGCGCCATGGCCTCGTCGGTGTTGCGGTTCGCGAAGGGATAACCTGCGATCGCCTGGCTGCTCAGCGGCGTGCACGACGCGATGCCTGCGCCGACCTTGAGGACTGCTGGCGGCCGCGCCGGATCCTGGTGCAGCGGCACGAGCGGCAGCGGCGCCGGCTGCGGGCCCTGCGCCCCGGCCTGCCCGCCGAAGAAGCGCGCCCACAGCTCCTTGTACTGCTTCCACGTCAGCCGCTGCTCAGA
>ERZ650309.1395-NODE-1395-length-11321-cov-4.152228_pt1 | contig 11321 bp, 9 predicted proteins | sample MGYA00376245_ERZ650309 | MGnify/ENA primary metagenome ERZ650309 (study PRJEB26733, sample SAMN07839294) | wastewater metagenome | biome: urban; feature: wastewater treatment plant; material: waste water | place: USA: North Carolina | collected 2016-04-26 ...
CGGGGCTCATTCGACGGCCCTTGTCAGCCAAGGCCGCGTCGGTGCCATCGTCAACGCTAAGCCCACAGATCGACGTTCGCTCCTTGAAGAGGCGGCGGGCATAACCGGGCTTCATACGCGCCGGCACGAGGCAGAACTGCGCTTGAAGGCCGCGGAGGCTAATCTTGCGCGTCTCGACGATGTCATCATCACACTGGAAAGCCAATTAGGGCAGCTGAAGAAGCAGGCGCGGCAGGCGATCCTTGGGCAGGACGGTGCGGCGCTCCTCGAAGATCTCGCCGATGAGCTGGCCATCGCTGGCCAGGACGCGGGTGACGAGCTTGGGGTGATAGTCGCTGATCTTGTCGATCGTCGGCAGCGACTTGTCCGAGGTGTAGTAGATGAACACCCCCGCGGCGCCGGCGACGGCGACGAAGCCGAGCACGAAGCCGACAAAGAGGAGCTTGCGGATGAGCGCCCAGGCGCGCGCCCCGCGGCCCGACTGACCCGGCAGGAGCAGCCGGCCAGAGCGCGGGCCGCGGCTCGCGCCGCCAAGGCCCGCGCTCCCAAGGCCCGAAGATGAACGATCGTGAGGTCTTTTCGAGGATGCCATGCTGTTCCGGGCGGCCCCTGGGCGCGCCACGGCGTGAGTCTAGCTTGCGGACCTCGGCTCGGGTAGTGACTTGGCCAGCCGGCCGCTGCGGTTGGCGATTGCGCGGGCCGCCGGCTAGCGCGCGACGACCCGGGGCGGCGGCCCGATCCGCCAGATCGGGTCGGGCGAGTCGAGAAGGTAGCTCGGAACCCCGAACTCGTCGGGGCGCAGCACGGTGCCTTGATCGAGCGTCAGGATGCGGAAGCTCTCGTCGAAGCGGCCCAGCCGGCCGGCGTAGTTATAGAAGCGGCCGATGGTCAGCTGGGTGCGCAGCGCCGTCTTTTGCGGCTCGGGCACTTCCAGCTCGATGTCGTAGGACTCCGACGAGCTGAAGTAGCGAAACTGCAGCCCGTCGTGGGTGAAGAACTTCAGCTCGCCGCACCAGCGCACCCAGCGGCCGTCGTAATAGTGGGCCCAGCGGGCCGATTTCTCGGTCAAGGTCAGGGTGCGGAGGACGAAGATCGAATAGGTCTCGGCCTGGTCGGCGTCGATATAGACCGGCGCCAGCGAGCCGTTGGGGGGCTGGCTGACCGCGCCGGGCACGAGCCGCGGGTCGGGCCGGGCGGAGGACTCGGCCGCCGGCGGCGGTATCGGCGCCGAGCCCGAGCCCGCGCACGAAGCCGCCCAGACCGGCAGCACGCCGACGATTAACGCGCCGACGCCGTGGCGACAGAAAGCGCCGACGTCGCAGCGGCGCGAAAAGGGCGGCATCTTCGGGCGCGACACCCTCAGAGTATCCAGCAGCCGGGCCGCAAGGGCAATCGTGTGTTCGGGTTCACGGTCGACTGTTCGGGCCCAAGCCGATCCCGGCCGGGATCGAATTGTCGTCGGTAGACTTTGGACTGGCGCTAATTTGACATAATATACATTATCGGCAATTTAGGGCAGTTACGAGCCGTGAATTGACCGTCTCGTCCGCTTGGCGCTACCGTTGGGCATGGGCGGTCTTTCTCGGCGAGTCGGCGCCCCAGCGCGCCTGGGTCAGGCCATCGCAGCGCTCACCGCGCTGGCCTTTGCCGCGGCCGGATGCAGCTACAGGTCAAGCTACGTGGCTCCGGCCGATGGTCGAGCCCGCGTCGTCTGGGGACCCGGCGACACGCCTACCCTGGAGCTCGTCGGCACGCTGTCCAGCCAGTGCAGCAGCGAGCTGTCCCAGATCCTTTCTCCCCAGGCGCCGCCGCTCGTTCGCAGCTACGTCAACCTGCAGCCGGCCGAGTACTGGGTGCCGCGTTATTACGGCTCGCCCATCATCGTCGTCCGCCCGGGCCTGGCGCCGCCTTTCGCGCGCTTTCCGGTGTTCGTCCCGGGCTTTGGCGCGCCGCACCTGCCGCCGGTGACGCACGCGATCGGGCTGGGCTGCGACATCGCCCATGCCCGCGCCGGCACGCCGGCGTTGCCGTACTCCGCGAAGTCCTCGCTCGGCGTGATCGGCGGCATGCGCTTGACCTTCGCCCCGAATGCCGACTTCAACGCGACTTCGGTGCGTTCGACGAGTGCCACGTCGTTGATCGCGGCGTCACCACCCGAAACGATCTTGACCTCGGGCTCCGGTGCGCCCGCCATCGTGGCCACCGCCTTGGCGGTTCGCCGGATGCCGTCCTGCATCCTGCCGCGCACGGCCTGGTCGTAGGACCTGATCGTTCCGCGCATCGAAACGCTGTCGGGAATGATGTTCCCGCTGGTGCCGCCTTCGATCGCGCCGACGCTGAAGACGCCGAAAGCGAAAGGATCCTTCTCGCGACTGATGACGCTCTGCACATCAACGATGAAGCGTGACGCGATCAACACAGGATCGATGGACTTGTCGGGTGCCGAGCCATGCGCACCTCGGCCATGGAATCGCGCCTCGAAGCCGTCGGAGTTCGAGGTCACCGCACCGGTGTTGAAGCCGATCTCGCCATAGCCCATCGGCCAGGTGTGCAGTGCAAAGGCGAAGTCCGGCTTGCCGAAGCGCTTGAACAGGCCATCCTCGAGCATGGCCTTCGCGCCGCCCAGCACTTCCTCGGCGGGCTGGGCAACGAACATCAGCGTGCCGTTCCAGCGGTCCTTCATGGCCACCAAGGTCCTGGCCGTGCCGACCCAGCTCGCCATGTGGATGTCGTGCCCGCAGCTGTGGGCGACGAAGGTCTCCTTGCCCAGGTAGCTCGTCTTGACCTTGCTGGCGTAGGTCAGGCCGGTCTTTTCCTCCATCGGCAGCGCGTCGAGCTCGGTGCGCACCATGATGGTCGGGCCCGCGCCGTTGCGCAGCAGCCCGACCACGCCCGTCTTGCCGATGCCCTCGGTGACTTCGAAGCCGAGATCGCGCAGCGCCTTGGCGAGCTTCTTCGCGGTACTGACCTCCTCGAAGGCCAGTTCGGGACTGGCGTGGATGTCCTTGTACAGAGCTTCGACGCCAGGGTAGTTGCGGTCGATCTGGCCGTCGACGTCCTTGCCGAAGCGTTCCGCAACGCCGACCGGCTGTGCCGATATGGAGGCTGCGAGCAGGCAGGCCAGCCAACCGGCGCCGGTGGGAACGATCTTCATCAACTCAGCCATGTTGTCTCCTGGGGATCTCTTCAACGTCACTTCCGGGCAGCGCTGACGCGCGCCATCGAGGGCTCGGGAATCTCCCGGCTCACGTCGACGTTGTGTGCAGACTCGGAGCGGCTGTGGTTGATCATCGCCACCGCAATCGCTGCAATCACGGCCGGAATGGCGATGGCCAGGAAGTTCTGTTGAAGCGGCAGCGCCATGGCCACCAGCGCACCGATCACGATGGGCGCCAGGATTGCACCGCTGCGGCCGACGCCCGAGGCAAAGCCAATGCCGGTGGAGCGCACGGCCATCGGATAGAACTGCCCGCAATAGGCGTAGGTGACGATCTGCGTGCCGATCGTCGATGCGCCGGCCAGGCCGACGACCAGGAACAGGGCCTCGGTCGGCATCTTCACGCCCAGCAGCGTGATCGAGATCGCTGCCAACACGTACATCGAGAACAGTACCCACTTGATGTGGAAGCGATCGGCGAGCCATCCGCCGCCCACCGCGCCAATCATTGCGCCGAAGTTCAGCACCAATACAAAGGTCAGTGCCGATCCGAGGCTGTAGCCGGCGCTGGCCATCAGCTTGGTGAGCCAGGAGCTGAGGGCATAGACCATGAACAGACACATGAAGAATGCGACCCAGAACATCACCGTGCTGAAGCCACGCCCCTCGTGGAACAGATGGCCGATCGTCGCGCCGTCGGCCTCATCCTCTGGCGGAAGCGCGAAGTGGTCACTGGCGACCGGACGAAAGCCTGGCTCCAGGCGCGCCACGATGTTCTTCAGGTCGTCGTGCCGCCCTTCCTTGAGCAAGAACGGCATCGACTCCGGCAGCGACTTGAGGATGAAAGGGATCAGCACCACCGGCAGGCCGGCTGCCAGAAACACCGACTGCCATCCGTAGGCTTCGATCAGCTGCTTGCCGAGGACGGCCGCGAGCATGCCTCCGACCGCGTAGCCGCTGAACATCAGCGTCACCATGGTGGCGCGGATCTTCTTCGGCGAATACTCGGTCATCTGGGCGACGACGTTGGGCATGACGCCGCCAATGCCGAGGCCGGCCAGGAAGCGCATTGCGCTGAACATCACGGGGTCGCTCGTCAAGCCAGCGGCGGCTGTGAACACGCTGAACAATGCGATGCAGATCGAGATGGCCCAGCGTCGGCCGATTTTGTCGGCGATGGTGCCGAGAAAGATCGCGCCGAACATCATGCCGAACAGCGCCGAGCTGACCATGAAGCCTGCCTTGGTCGGCTCGACGTTCATCTGCTTCATGATCGACGGCAGCGCGATGCCGGCCACGGCCAGGTCATAACCGTCGAAAATGATGATCAGGGCGCACCAGAAGAGCACCAGGCCATGGAAGCCGTTGAAGCGGGCTTCATCGGCAATCTTGTGAATATCGATCTGTCGCATTGAATGTCTCCTCTGTAGTTCTGTGCCGAAGCGCTTCAGCCGAGATCCCCGCCGCCGACGGGCAGCACCGATCCGGTGATGTAGGACGATTCGTCTGACGCGAAGAACAGGATCGGCGCCACCTGCTCGTCGAGCGTTCCGTAGCGGTGCATCAAGCTCGACGCCTTGGTCTGCTCGACGATGCCCTGGTACCAGGCCTTCTCTTTCGCCGTCGGCTTGGCTGAATTGCGCGGGACCTTGCGCGGCGGCGCTTCGGTGCCACCCGGCGCCGTGGCGTTGATGCGGATACCGTTCTTGCTCTGCTCCATCGCGATCGATGCCGTCAATGCATTCACGCCACCCTTGGCCGCCGCATAAGGCACGCGGTGGATGCTGCGTGTGGCGATCGACGAGACGTTGACGATCGTTCCCTTCTTCTTCTTGACCATGAAGGGAAGGACCGCGCGACACGACCACAGCGTCGGGAACAACGAGCGCCGCACCTCCTTCTCGATCTCCTGCTCGCCGTACTGGTCGTAGGGCTTGGTCCAGATCGTGCCGCCGACGTTGTTGATCAGCACGTCGACGCGCTGGAACAATTTCAGAGCCTCGGCAACCATGGCCTGCGCACCCGCGAAGGTCTCGAGGTCGGCCTCGAAGGCTGCCGCCTTGCCGCCTGCAGCGACGACTTCCTGCACGACCTCGTGGACCAGTGGCGAGCGGTCCACCGCCAGCACGGTGCCGCCTTCGGCGCAGACGCCAAGCGCCACCCCGCGGCCAATGCCCTGGGCCGCCCCGGTGACGATGACGACCTTGTTCGTGAATCGCTGGTCGCGGGTCATTTCGCAGCCTCGTTGGCCGATGAGAACTTCTCGAAGAGGAAGTTCTTCGGGGTGATGCCCACCCCCGCCATCCACTTGCGAACACCCTCGACCATCGGCGGCGGCCCGCAGACGTACACATCCACGTCGCCGTCATTGAGCTGGCCCGGCGACAGGTGGTCCGTGACGTAACCGAGCCGCGGGTGCCCGCTTTCCCGGTCCACCACGACCGTGAAGTAGTCGAAATTCGGGATCACCGACTTCAGTTCGGCGAGCGTCCCCAGTTCGACCAAGTCGTCGTTGCCATTGACGCCATAGGCCAAAGTGATCGGCTGGTCGGTCGGGTTGTCCTTCAGCCACAGCAGCATCGACAGGAACGGTGCCAGACCGGTGCCGCCGGCGAGCATCAGGATCGGTCGGATCGTGGGCCGCAGGTAGAAGCTGCCATAGGGTCCGGCGAACATCATGAAGTCGCCGGTGTTGGCCTTGCTGCGCATGTAGGTGCTCATCAGGCCGTTCGGCACGTCGCGGATCAGGAACGTCAGCTCTGTCTGATTCGGCGCGGAGCTGAACGAGTACGAACGGGTCTCCTTGCTGCCAGGCACCTGCAGGTTCACGTACTGGCCCGGCAGGAAGGCCAGCGGCCGCTCGGCCTGCAGCGTGAAGGTGACCGTGGTCGCCGAATCGCGGGCAATCCTGGTCAGCTTGCCCCCATGCGTGCCGACCTCAGTCTTGCAGGCCGCGGCCGAGGCCGGCACGCGGATCACGCAATCGGACTTTGGCCGCATCTGGCACGTGAGCACATAGCCCTTGGCCGCTTCGTCCTCGGCGAGAGCGTCCTCGATGTACACGCCCATCTCGTAGGTGCCACTTTCGCAGTGGCACTTGCAGGTACCGCAGGCGCCGTCGCGACAGTCGAGCGGAATGTTGATCTTGGCGCGGTACGCGGCGTCGCAGACCAGTTCGTTGGCATCGCAGGGAATCACGCGCGTGACCCCGTCCTCGAACTGCAGCGCAATGTTGTAGGCCATGGCTGCACCTCAGACGTGGTAGACGTCCATCATGTGATGGATGTAGTCGTTCTTCAGGACGACATACTTCCGCTTGATCAGAGGCTTGGGGCCGCTGGTGTCGAGCGTGTAGCGGGACGTGCCGAAGTAGGTGTCGACGATGTCGTAGCGGAAGCTGTGCGTCGTCCAGTTGAAGCAAAGATCCACCGACATCTCGTCCTGCGCCAGGATCTCCACGTTCGAGATCGACCGGTTGTAGCGGGTGTCCGGTGTCGATGCGCTCGAACGATCGGTCTCGATGCGGAACACGCGGTCCTCGAGCCCCTGCCGGCTCGGGTAATAGATCAGCGAGACCTCGTTCTGCGGGTCCGTGGTGAGCTTGTCGTCGTCGTCCCAGGACGGCATGAAGTAGTTCACATCGTCGGCGTAACACGCGAGCCAGTCGGTCCAGCGCTTCTCGGACTGCGCACGCGCTTCCCCGTACAGGAAGGCTTGAATGGCTTCATAGGACAGCATCACTTGCCTCCGTTTGCTTGTTCGGCCTTGAAAGCCTTCTTCATCGTCTGCAACCAGAACTCGTGCTGGCCGATGTAGAGGCCTTCGTCCTCGGTCTTCACGCAACTCAGTTCGGGCTTCAAGCCGATGAGGTCGGCGTTCTCATCAGGCCCCTTGACCCAGTGCGTTGCGCCGCGGCTCATGTCGTTCCACTTCACGGCGCGGGCTTCGTAGCCGAGCTGGCACGAGCGGAACTCCTCGAGGTCGTCGGGCGTGGCCATGCCGGTGGCGTTGAAGAAGTCCTCGTACTGGCGCAGGCGCCGCCCGCGCGCGTCTGCCGGCTCCCCCTTGGGCGCGATGCAGTAGATCGTCACTTCGCTCTTGTTCACCGAGATCGGACGGACGATGCGGATCTGCGAGCTGAACTGATCCATCAGATAGACGTTTGGGTACAGGCACAGGTTGCGCGACTTGCGCAGCATCCAGTCGGCCTTGGCCTCGCCGAACTTCTCGACCCACTCCGGGCGCTTGGCGAACAGCGGCCGGTCTTCCGGGTTGGACCAGTTGGTCCACAGCACCATGTGGCCGTTCTTGAAGGAGTACGAACCTCCGCCTTGTTTGGCCCAGGCGCCAGCGTTCATCGCCTTGACGTTGTCGACCTTGCCGTCTGCACCGCGCCGCGCTGTGGTGGCGGCGTAGTTCCAGTGCACCGCCGAGACGTGGTAGCCGTCGGCGCCGTTCTCGGCCGTCAGCTTCCAGTTGCCGTCGAAGGTGTAGGTCGACGCGCCGCGCAGCACCTCGATGCCCTCGGGGGCCTGGTCGACGATCATGTCGATGATCTTGGTTGCCTCGCCGAGGTGCTCCGACAGGGGCAGCACATCGGGGTTGACGCTGCCGAACAGGAAGCCGCGGTAGCTTTCGAAGGCTCCGAGCTTCATCATGTCGTGGCTGCCCTCGCAGTTGAAACTTGGCGGGTAGCCAGCGTCCGGCGTCTGGTCCTTGACCTTGAGCAGCTTGCCGGTGTTGGCGAATGTCCAGCCGTGGAAGGGACAGGTGAAGCTGGACCGGTTGCCCTTCTTGAAGCGACACAGCACTGCGCCGCGGTGCGTGCAGGTGTTGGCCAGCGCGTTGAGCTTGCCGTCTTTGCTGCGCGTGATGACCACCGGCTGGCGCCCGATGTACACCGTCAGGAAGTCGTTGACGTTCGGGATCTGGCTCTCGTGCGCAAGATAGACCCAATTGCCTTCGTAGATGTACTTGAGCTCCAGCTCGAACAGCTGCTCGTCGGTGAAGGCCGCCCGATCCAGTCGATGCAGGTGCCTGGACGGATCGTCCTGCAGCATCGCTTCGAGCTTGGCGAGGTTGGTCGAGTTGTCTTGGTGGATCTGGATCACGCGGTTCTCCTGAAGGGTCGGGTCAACATCGGGTCGGGGCCCTGTGCGGCGTTGGGTGCTCCGAGGCAAGACGAGTCGACCCACGCCGCAGCCGCAGGCTGCAGCGTCGGCATGTCACTCGGATTGGTCGGGGCGGTCGCGGTATGGCGACCACGCCTCACGCCGTGTGGGGCGGTGGGGCGCGCGTCGAGGGCGGCAGGGTCATCGAACTTGTCTCCTGTTGACGGACTTGTCGTCTCTTGGTCTCGTCGCAAGGTCTTGCGACACCGGTGAGCATTTGGTCGATATGGCTCGCGGCAGGAACAGTGTTCGCATATGCCATGCCAACTTCTCGCGGCCGCAGCGGCTGCGGTCGACTTCACTCGACAGCGACGGATGGATTAAGTGCAAACCCGAATCACCTGACCCTGCCTGATCAGCCGTTGTACGCAGCAAATGATGCAGAGACCCGTGCCGAGCTTCGCAACGAGTGCATCATCTGATCGATGGATCAAGCGTTCGCGCGGATCGCGATCCAAGCCCGCTCGCTTCTCTCACGAGGGGCGACTGCGTGCTGGCTCGCACTGCGGCTGCGGGTGGCACGTTGCGTGCTCGCAATCCAGCGAGCCGCACGAATGGAACCTAAGGAGACAACGATGTTGATGAACATCGACGGCCAGCCGGGATGGCGGTCATGAAGAAGTCCCATGCGGGTTCACCCGGGGACGTGAAGGAACCGCTCCTGCGCACCGAGCACGCCGACGTCGACAAGGTCCGATTCCCGGACCTTGCAGACTTGATGGCGCGCCTGCACTTTTCGACAAGCGACGGGCGCATCTGGATGGACGAGCAGCGCATGCTGCTGATCCACGCGAAGGCGCTGGGTTCGCTTCGACGCGAGATGATCGAAACCCTGGGCACGGACGTGACGCGCCGCCTGTTCACCCGCATGGGCTACCAGGCCGGCACCTACGACGCGGAGATGGCGCGCAAGGTGCGTTCAAAGACTTCGCTGAAGGACATGTTTGTTGTCGGGCCGCAGATGCACTGCCTGGAAGGCATCGGCCTTTCCGAGCCGGTGCGGCTGGAGTTCGATGTCGAGAAGGGCAATCACTACGGCGAGTTCGTCTGGACCCATCAGGTCGAGGACGAGGAGCATGTCCGGCATTTCCCGATCGGCACCGAACCATCGTGCTGGATGCAAGTCGGTTACGCGTCGGGATACTCCACGGAGTTCATGGGTCGCCAGATCCTCTACCGCGAGGTCGAGTGCCAGTCGATGGGCCAGAGCGCCTGCCGCATCGTCGGCAAGCCGGTCGAAGCCTGGGGAAACGAGGCGCTTCAGGACCTGCAGCACCTGATGCCCGCCGCTCTGCGCAGTGATGCGCTGAACACTGCCGTCTCGGACTTGCGCTCCCCCGCCTTGGCCAGCGCAGACACTGCGGCCGCGGATACCAGCCAGCCGGTCGGCATCTCGCCGGGCTTCAACTCCGTGCTGCACATGGTGCAACGTGTGGCACCGACCAATGCCACCGTACTGTTTCTCGGGGAGAGCGGTGTCGGCAAGGAGGTTTTCGCGCGCATGCTGCATCGCCTGAGTTCGCGCAGCCAGAGGCCGTTCGTGGCCGTGAACTGCGCGGCCATTCCGGAAAGTCTGATCGAGTCGGAGTTGTTCGGCGCCGAGCGCGGCGCTTTCACCGGTGCCACGCAAAGCCGGGCAGGGCGCTTCGAGCGCGCTGACGGCGGTACGCTGTTCCTCGACGAGATCGGGACCCTGTCCGCGGGCGCTCAGGGCAATCTCCTGCGCGTGCTTCAGGAAGGCGAGATCGAGCGTCTTGGCGATACGCACACGCGGCGCGTCGATGTACGCGTCATTGCGGCGACGAACGTCGACCTTCGCGAGGAGGCAGCGGCCGGGCGCTTCCGTGAGGACCTGTTCTTTCGCCTCAATGTATTCCCGATTCGCGTGACGCCGGTGCGCGAGCGGCGCGAGGACATTCCGCTGTTGATGACGCATTTCCTCGGCAAGTTCAATCGGCTGCATGGACGTCGCCTGACTGGCTTTACACAGCGGGCGGTCGATGCCGTCATGTCCTACGACTGGCCCGGCAACATCCGCGAGCTCGAAAACGTCATCGAACGCGGCGTCATCCTGGCGACGGAGAACACGGTGATCGACGCTCCTCAGCTGTTCACCAGCGGCGAGCAGTTCAGCAGCAAACAGTTCGCCGTTGGGCGGGACGGGGCGCTGATACACACCGACCCGACTCGGCTGCTCGATGTTGTGTCGACCGACCCCGAGATCGAGCGCGTGTCCAATCACATCAGCAATCTGCTGAACGGTATCGAGGACGACTCCAAGGTTTCGCTCGACGACATCGAGACCTTGCTGCTCAAGCAGGCCGTGGCCCGTGCCCATGGCAATGTCGCCGCGGCTGCGCGCCTTCTGGGCATCACTCGCCCGCAGATGGTGTACCGACTGAAGAGCAGAGGCATCCTGCCGCATGGCGAGTAAGTTCAGTTAGGCGCACTGATGTTTTCTCACCTCGAGCGGCCGTCTGGCCCTCCTCCGGGATGGCGGGAGGTGCTGGCCGACTTTGGCCCGCGCTACGCCGCCAATGGTTTCATAGGATGGGTGTTCGCCGCGACCGCTCCCGTGGCCATCATCCTGTCCGTCGGCACGCGAGGCGGGTTGAGCGAGGCTGAACTGGCGTCGTGGATCTTCGGCGTGTTCTTCATCAATGGGCTGATCAGCATCCTCTTCTGCTGGTTGTATCGGCAGCCGCTCGCATTCTTCTGGACCATCCCCGGCACCGTGCTGGTCGGCCCTGCGCTAGGGCACCTCAGCTTTGCCGAAGTGATCGGCGCGTTCTACGCCACCGGGCTCTTGATGCTCGTGCTGGGGGCGACCGGTTGGGTCAAGCGTGCCATGCGCGCGGTGCCGATGCCAATCGTGATGGGGATGGTTGCGGGCGTATTCCTCCGCTTCGGGCTCGATCTGATTCGTTCGCTGCATGACGATGCCGTCATCGTGGCGCCCATGATCGCCATCTGGCTGCTGCTGACCCGCACTC
>ERZ650309.1396-NODE-1396-length-11318-cov-8.860073_pt1 | contig 11318 bp, 12 predicted proteins | sample MGYA00376245_ERZ650309 | MGnify/ENA primary metagenome ERZ650309 (study PRJEB26733, sample SAMN07839294) | wastewater metagenome | biome: urban; feature: wastewater treatment plant; material: waste water | place: USA: North Carolina | collected 2016-04-26 ...
CTTGAGGATGGTATCCTCTTTTAGTTAAATACGACAACTAGTCTGACATAGGGGGTCTGGGAAAGGGTTCGAACCAGATAAGACCGGTAAGGTCGCCGAACCAAAGTTATGTCTTAATCCCATAGAGTCTGGGAAGAGGTTCGAACTTAAAACTACGCCAGTCTATCTATCCATCGTGTACGCGGTCTTAATCCCATAGAGTCTGGGAAGAGGTTCGAACAACTAACCTTAGTACTGAAGGGCTTTAAAGCCGTCTTAATCCCATAGAGTCTGGGAAGAGGTTCGAACCATAAATGCAGGGCGTAATGCCCTGCAAAATATGTCTTAATCCCATAGAGTCTGGGAAGAGGTTCGAACTCGAAGTCGGCGGGCATTTCCAAAGAGCAGTGTCTTAATCCCATAGAGTCTGGGAAGAGGTTCGAACAGTCGAGCTAGGATTGTAAAAAATCGAGGTGGGCGTCTTAATCCCATAGAGTCTGGGAAGAGGTTCGAACCCTACGCATGCCTTTAAGGGCTTATGTCCTGGTCTTAATCCCATAGAGTCTGGGAAGAGGTTCGAACCTTGCAAATTAGGGGCTGACTATCATAAAGCCTCGTCTTAATCCCATAGAGTCTGGGAAGAGGTTCGAACTTTCAGGGAATCCCGATCACCTGCGTTTGGCCAGTCTTAATCCCATAGAGTCTGGGAAGAGGTTCGAACTTTTAGAAAATCACATGTTCATTCTTGGGGCAGAGTCTTAATCCCATAGAGTCTGGGAAGAGGTTCGAACAGAGTAACTCCGAGGAAACGCCCAAAAGGATTGTCTTAATCCCATAGAGTCTGGGAAGAGGTTCGAACTCGCGTGATAAGATCCATTCTGTTTGCCGTGAAATGTCTTAATCCCATAGAGTCTGGGAAGAGGTTCGAACAGACCCCGAAAGGGGATACGTGGAGACTCTACGTCTTAATCCCATAGAGTCTGGGAAGAGGTTCGAACCGCACCCCCTATTTTTTCTTAATAAAATCATTATGTTACAAGGACTGTTGGGAAGAAATTTGCTTTTGACAAACCGCGCCATGAAACAATCGCGTGGAACATAATAAAAACTAATAAAAATAGGGTTTTAATAGTTTTCGGCTATTTTATTAAAGAACAAAAAAGGGGCGTTCCCAAGCCCCTATAGTACCCATGTTTTTAACAAATGGCTAGCAAATTACCCCACAAAACCACACGCAGCCAAGGCAATACTACGGTCATCGCCTGTGCTATTTTTATTAAAATCCTCGCCATAAAAAGCCTGTGTCAGTGTTTTACGCGCCAAACGTTGTTGACGCAAAGCATCAAACCATTGACTCACCCGACCAGCAACCTGTCGCTGATTAAGCGACACTAACTTTTCGGCAGCACCATCACTCATCGCAGCGCAAGCCGTTAAAAACTCACTCGATTGCAAACCAAACTGCACATCCGAAAACTTGAGCAACTCATCGACAAAGGTTGTTTGGTTGGCAAACTCGCCTTTGCCCAATTCACCCAAGGTGCTTAACAGGGTTATTCGTCCATCACTAGGCTGAGCAGGCACACTATAACGATGCTCAATTTGCTCAATCACCAATGCACCATCACCTACCTTTAGCCAAAACAAGTGCGCCTTACCCACCACCAACATCAACAAGGTCGAACGAAAATCACGGGCTTCGCGTTTGTGCTGTGTCGCCAACTGAGTAATAATCCCTTTGGCATGGCGCAACACCAAACGGGTCATTTTTTCTAATAAAGCATCGTGAGTGGTAGGGCTATCTAGCAAGTCCACCCAAAATGCTTCTAAACTATGGCATAACAAACTCATGCCTTGTGCCAAAGCATTTGCGCCCAATTCAGATACCACCGAACTGCCTGCACCATCGCACACCACCAAACAAACACGCGGAGCCGCCTGACAAGCCACCGCATCTTGGCAAGGCAAGTTTTTGTCACGATGGCTTAAGCCAACAACGGCCTCGGCTAATACTTGCCATTGGCCATTAGGCACACACCACTGGCTAAAATGCTCGGGGATAATTTGGGTGTTTGGTGCATCGTTTGCTACGGTTGGTACAGAGTCTTCTTTTACAGGCTGGCTATCTGCCACAGGCAACGCATTTTCAACTTCAATCACCACAGGCTGATTGGTTTCGGCCAACACCCTGATGGTGGTTGGTTCATGCTTAGTTGGCTCAGTTGCAACTGTAGGTGCAACAACAGGCTTTTGACAATCTGGTACTGATTTTTTGCGTTGACGATTTTTGCTAATCATAATTTTGCTCCAATAACTTAAAAATAACTGACAGACTGTGTAAAAACGCCACACGGGACTAACTCACCGAATTTGTGCCACGATATTCTGATTTTTTGGCATGTTGCGGTCTAACCGCCACTTCATGCCAACCTTTGTCCATTTGTTTGATATATAAAGACAGAGCTTGATGCCATTCGGCTAAACTGGGTCTTAATGAGGGATTAAGTGCGCCTTCGCTAAAGGTACGAATAAATAGACTTTTAAGCTGATAGGGCATATGGCTCCAAATGTTGTACCAATCGCCTTTGGGAATACCTTGATTGCCTTTGCCATAGGCAAAACGGCCAGAATTCATATTAGTCACAGGGTCTTCGCCATTGACCATGTCATAAGGATGACGGCCTAACATCAGGCACTTAAACAAAATAATCGCCAACGAAAACACTTCAGACTGCGAATTACGCACTACTTCTTTAAAGGATTTATTTTGATGTTCGGGTGGGGTAAGGTCGGGACTGCCCACAGGACAGGCAAAAAATTGGCCATTAAATTGACACTGATAACTATCGCAATCAATAAAACTAATCGTTTTGCTTTTTGGGTCGCACAAAAAGTTATTTAGATTATAGTCACCAATCATAATTTGTTGACGATGCAGGCTTTGTACTTGCTCAATTAAACTCAATAACACCAGCACAATATCGCGGCGATTAAAGTGTGGAAAATGTTTTTTGTACAACACAGCATGTGCCAAAAACTGTAGTTTTAAGCCTTGTTTGCGGTGCATGGCATAACCAATCCACTGTTGTTGTTGATTGTACACATCAATCAGTGGCCAACTGAGCAAGTTTGCGGTATTGGGTTTGTTGTTTAGCATGGCGGTAATTTTTTGCTGCAAGTGGGGTTGTAGCTTGTTTAATACTTCGGGGTGATACAATTTAACCAACACGTCGCTGCGTCCTTGCACGGCATATACACTTCCTTCACCACCCTTAGCTAACATATTTTCTAAGGTTTTTGGGTTTTTATGTGCATCATAAACAGTTATCGTTTGCATGGTTTGACTCGCTGACTGTGCTGGACGTGGCTGAGGCTTTGGGCTAGTCGCTTGTGCCGCATTAACGGTATTAAACAAATTAAATAATGAACCCCACATCATTTTTCTCTCCTAAATGGATTCCCAGCTATTGGTGGGTGGAAGTTGAACCGCCGAACTGGTGGATGCCGATGCCGATACACGACTCATACTTGCCGATAACCATTCAAAAAACTCTTGAAACTTTAGGCCACTTAGAGCTTTGGCACCACGTGAAGAAAACTCACTCAATACCGCCACGTCTGCACCTTCTACACCAATTGGCAAACACACTAATTTGCGGTCTTGAGATAACTGACGGCTTTGGGCGGCTGCGTGTTGATAAGAGTCGGTAGGAGAGCCATCGCTGATAATAATTAACCACGGTTGATAATAGGCAACGCCATTTTTCTGATATTCTCTTTTACGGTTATCGAGTTTGTTTAAGGCTAAATTAACTGCCTCACCTAAGGGGGTATTGCCACTTGCGCCAAAAGACTGCACAGCTTCTAAAGACATAACATTGGTAAAAGGCAACTGTTCAACCACTCGACCGCCTGCGGTAATTACACCCACATCCACCGAGCAAGCGGCAACTTCGTCCTGTTGTACGGCATTGATAAAATGTTGAAAGCCCTCGTTAAGTTGATTGATCGCATCGCCACTCATTGAGCCAGAGGTATCTAACACCAACATACAAGCACAACGAGGAGAGGGATTATCGATTAAATCGTTATTAGTAACTAAAGCAAAGTTTGGCATGGTTATGTCCCCAAGTAGTTAAGTGAATGGGGATATACTAGGTGAAAAAACAGATTTAAACGAAATTGCAAGCTTGCGAAATGGCTGATATGTTTTATAAAAAGGTGATAGAAGAAATGAGATTGGGTAATAGAGCATTGTGCTTAAAAATAATAATGTCATTAACAAGCTTGCAATTTATGACGATATCAACATGAGACTTTATGCTTAGCTCCAGTTTTAACCACTCAAAGGGCAACTAGATTATGACCACATTTTTTGTCACACGTCATGCAGGCGCAAAACAATGGGCTGCTTTACAAGGCATTGATTGTGATGTCTGTGTGGCACATTTAGACCCTGTATTGGTGCAAGCAGGCGATGTGGTGATTGGCACATTACCCATTAATTTGGCGGCCATTGTCTGTGAACAAGGTGGGCGTTATTTGCACTTAAGCTTAGAGATGCCACTTTCTGCCAGAGGCAAAGAACTCAGTGCAGAGGATTTGGCCAATTATGGGGCTAAGTTGGAAGAGTTTGTGATAACAAGGGGCAACTAATGGATGCAGAAGCTATAGTTTTGTTTGTGGCGATTATTAGCCCATCAACCACTTAATGCCAGCCAAACCAAAGACAATAATCAAAGCCAAATAAACAAACGAAAGCTGAATGGTTTTGCTTAATGCCTGAATAATTTTTTCGGCATCGGATGATACTTCCACGCGTTGGTGGCTAATAGCTTTGGTGATTTCTTGGGTAAGTTGGGTTAACGTTTCTTGTACTTTGACTAGATTATCAGCCACAATTCTATCGGCAGTTTGCTCTAGTTGTTGGCTAACACTTTCAGCCGTTCGTTTAATCGACTCTTCTAACTCTTTAACTAAAATATGTGCTTCAGCAAATGATTCGGTTTTAACTTTGTCGGTGAGTTTTTCTAAGTCATTATACACTTTAGGATAAATTTTATTTTCTAGGCGTTTAGTGACATCATTTAATGCCAAAGAGATATTCGATAAGCCATAGTCAGGTGTAATTACGCCCTCATCAATACATTTTTGACAGCCACGACCCTTTCGGCCATCAATCGAAATATATTGTTTAACGTGACCTGAGTGTGTTTTACAAACTAATTGATGGCAGCCGACACATTCATCAAGTCCTTTTTCTGTTTGGCAAACATAACATTTATTAGACATTGGATTACTCCCAATTAACTCGCACGCGGATAAATACACCTAAAGGTTAAATTAATACGCGGTTTTAACACTTTGGCTTGTTTGGGTACACTATGTTGCCAATAGTGTTGTGTTTCACCTTGCATAATCAATAATGAACCATGTCCTAAAAGCACTTCTAGTTTTTCTTGTGCTTGGCGTTCTTTTTCGTGACGACGCAACAAAAAACGCCGAGACTCACCAAAATTAATCGAGGCAATGATTGGATTTTTGCCCAATTCAGGTTCATCGTCAGTATGCCAAGAAATATGGTCTTGACCATCACGATATAAATTTAACAAGACACTGTTAAAGCGTGTGTGAGTAAGAGCTTCCAGTTGGTCACGCAAATAGTCTAAGGCTGCATTCCACGGCAAAGATTGCAAGGTAATGCCCGAATAGGTATAGGGATGGTCACTGTCGCCATGCCAAGATGATAAACGCGGCAAAGGAATTTTTTTGCCATACATGTTAATTTCGTCTTGTTGCCAAGGAATGTTTGTCCACGGTGTATTGGCAGATAACTCGTGGGGCAAAGTGTGTCCTGCACGGTTGGCCAACAAAAAATCTAAGGCACGATTAGCAATCTTTTGGCTAAAAAACTCAGGAAAATATAACAATTCACCTTGGGGAATCGTGATTTTGTAGCCTTTGCTTTGGTTAAACACAATTTCTTGGCAACCATAATCGGCTAAAGAGGGGAGCTTTACACCCGTAGGCAATGTGTTTGTGGCATTATCGGCAAATAAATCAAAAGTCATGATAATCCCCTTATTGCATGACAAACATTTTGGCATAGCGTGGTACTCTGTATTTACACAGACGTTGCGAGCGCATTTCAAAACTTTCTACATCACAATAATCTTTGTGGTAATACATATTTTCTACATCATTATCAAAAACATCACAAAATCGTTTAATGCCATTAACTGCATTGCTAAAGTTGGGGCTACAACATACAAAGATATTTACGCCAGATAAACTTGGTTTAATACAACTAGCAAGAGCTGTGACATCAATATTGGGTAAATCTAAAACATTAGATAATAAATGAATAGTCACCTGATGTTTGGTGTGTAAATCATCAGCAGTAATTTGGTCAAATTTGCGACAGTACTGCTTAATGTTAGTGTAGTACAGTGAGTTGTTTTTAACGGCTTCTTTTAAAGCCAAAGCGGAAGGCTCAATCAAAATTACTTCTTCAAACTGATAGCCTAATTGACGTTCACGATTAAATTCCTGTAACACCATACTAGCCAAACCTTGGCCACAACCATAGTCAATGACACTAATCGGTTGAGTGGTATTTTGTAATGCGTTAATTTGTTCTATTTCAATAAAGCGACCAAAAACAAAATCAAATAAATCAATTAATTTGGCAAAATGCTGATTGGCGAATAGGGCATTATACGCCATCAACTGGCTTTCATGTTGGCAAATATAGTGATTAGGTTTGAGCGTGCTATAAATATCCCATTGCACATGAGCAGGCAAAGCTGCAAAACGTTGAGTGCTGTTTTTGACTAATTGCGCAAAACTGGCCAAATGATTATTTGCAGAAACGTTCATTGCAACACCCTTATAAATAGTCGTTAAGAAGTTAACGAATAATTTATCAGGGCGTGTGTGCAAATATGGTTTTTGCAAGCTTGCAAGGATTGTTAGAAAAAAGCCAAAAACAATTAACATAAACCCGCTGTTGGCGGGTTTGGTGTAGTTTAAAACGGAATGTCGTCAAGGTCATCAAAAGGAGGTGGGGGTTGATGGGTTGGGGGTGGATTATTGGGTTTTGGAGCTTCTTGAGCGGGGGCATTTTGCACAAAGTCAAAACCTATTAATGTGCCTTTTAGACTACTTTTGCCATTATATTCTTCGATATGAATATCATCGGCACGAATAACAATTTGCTTGCCTTTAGTAAAGTAGGGTTGCACTTTTTCGGCTTGTTGCCCCCATAGGGTGAGGTTGAGCCATTGCGGTTTTTTGTGTTGACCAAAACCAACATCATACACGACCGAGAGGCTTAACACAGGTTTACCGTTTGCTGAGCGTAATTCGGCATCACGGCCAATACGTACTAATTTGATTAACATATTAACTCCTAATAGCGTTGCTTTTCCTAATTTTAATTTGAGTGGTTAAAGTCCCATAAAGTCTGGGAAGAGGTTCGAACCCTTAACCGAGTCGACCGATCCGCTATTCAAGTCTTAATCCCATAAAGTCTGGGAAGAGGTTCGAACCTGTAGAAAGCGCGGCATATTACTTTCTACGCAGTCTTAATCCCATAAAGTCTGGGAAGAGGTTCGAACCATATTGGAGTGAACATTCTTGGATCGAAGTTCAGGTCTTAATCCCATAAAGTCTGGGAAGAGGTTCGAACGATAGCGTAAATGGGGTCTTGGCGAACAGCACTGTCTTAATCCCATAGAGTCTGGGAAGAGGTTCGAACTCCACTCTTACGTCATTTCTACCCAAAACATTACGTCTTAATCCCATAGAGTCTGGGAAGAGGTTCGAACGCATCAGTTGCGCAATCCTGCATTTGATGAGAGTCTTAATCCCATAGAGTCTGGGAAGAGGTTCGAACAAATACCAAACTGTGTCCTTTCAACCACAGTCTGTCTTAATCCCATAGAGTCTGGGAAGAGGTTCGAACCTAAAACACAGCACACTTTAGAGGCGTTTTCTGTCTTAATCCCATAAAGTCTGGGAAGAGGTTCGAACTGTAACATCGTGTAAACCCTAGATGAAGTGTTGTCTTAATCCCATAAAGTCTGGGAAGAGGTTCGAACATCGCGACTATCGCGATTATATCAATCTCACCGTCTTAATCCCATAGAGTCTGGGAAGAGGTTCGAACATGTATACGTGGCTGGCTGACGAAGGCCATGTTGGTCTTAATCCCATAGAGTCTGGGAAGAGGTTCGAACCAATCCACCGTGTTCATTCCAAACGATTTTAGTGTCTTAATCCCATAGAGTCTGGGAAGAGGTTCGAACGGAAAGTATTATGATTTTGAACTTAACGCAACGTCTTAATCCCATAGAGTCTGGGAAGAGGTTCGAACTGATAATTTAAGCTGGGTAGATGGGTCTTCTAAGTCTTAATCCCATAGAGTCTGGGAAGAGGTTCGAACAGAATGCAGGGTTTGTACTTAATCTCATGCATGTCTTAATCCCATAAAGTCTGGGAAGAGGTTCGAACACACTACATGTGTCACAACATTCGAGTGGCACAGTCTTAATCCCATAAAGTCTGGGAAGAGGTTCGAACGTCAAACACGCCATTAATGAATCTATTGAGAAAGTCTTAATCCCATAAAGTCTGGGAAGAGGTTCGAACTTTTAATCTCTAATAGGAGAACTATCATGGCTAGTCTTAATCCCATAAAGTCTGGGAAGAGGTTCGAACATTAAAGTAAAAACTAATATCAGGATAACAAACGTCTTAATCCCATAAAGTCTGGGAAGAGGTTCGAACAGGTAAAAAGATTTATTTAACCCTTATGTCTGTCGTCTTAATCCCATAAAGTCTGGGAAGAGGTTCGAACCGCACCCCCTATTTTTTCTTAATAAAATCATTAGGTTACAAGGACTGTTGGGAAGAAATTTGCTTTTGACAAACCGCGCCATGAAACAATCGCGTGGAACATAATAAAAACTAATAAAAATAGGGTTTTAATAGTCTTTGGCTATTTTATTAAAGAACAAGTTAACTGAGTGACTAACACTGCAAAAACAGAGTAAAACACCAGTTTTAGGAGGCGTTCCCAAGCTTTTTATTTTAGCAAAATTAGCATGGCTTTTCTAGTTAAATCCCACCAATAAAGTACATCCTTGTACTGGCGTGGGTGACCAATCCTACAACCAACCCCATTAACCGCTATTCCGTGCGCAACGTCCTTGCCACCTCCTACAATCAATTATTGCTTAATCATCGTCTTTAATCGGCTCAGACAAACCACTCCACAACAAACCATCATGCAACACATTAGCCCCCAAACTTTGTAATGGGCTATGTGCTGGCACACAATAACAAGTCAGCAAATCGTGGCTATCGCTCACACACGCCGCCAACGCTCGCCAACATTTATTCAGGTCATTTTGCGAACCCACCAACAAATACACGCTTTTTTGTAGCCTAATGGCAACGCCTTGCAAAATTTTTGCCGCTTTGCGTAAGCGTTTAGCACAGCTTATGTCATAACAAATAATGTATTGGGCCATGTTAGTTATCCAAATCACTTAACATGACCGCGCTAAAATCAAAGCTTTTGCCTTGTATTAATTGGCCTAATTCGCGCATCTGTTGCCACATTTTTTTGCGTAGTTCGGTTAATAGGTTTTCATAAGCCTGATAAAAACGCACACGGCCTGTTTTGTTGAGCAAACACATTTTTTCGCTTTGGCTAAAGTCTTTAACAGTGAGTGTTTTCTCGGCCACTAATCGCCAACATAAGCGGTCTATTTCGTGGCGTAACGGTTCAACCAAATCACACGCCAAGGACTCACGGCCATGTTCCACCACATGATAAAAACCCACATAAGGGTCTAAACCTGCGGCATGAATCGCCAAAACGGCCTCGCTGTGCAATAAGGCATAACCCAACGATAACAGCGCGTTAAACGGGTCTTTGGGTGGACGACGATTACGGCCATCAAAACCGATGCTGTCAGGCAACACATACGCTAAAGCTTCAAAATAACAGGCCGCTGCTGCGCCTTCTAAACCGCGTAAGGTCTCTACCGAAGTACATTGATGCACAGGTTTGCCGTTGATGCCTACAATTCGCTGAATGGCTTTGGTTAATATCAGCTTGGCCTTTGGTTGCAAACTGGCCATTTCTTGCAAAATAATCACATGACCCTGTAATTTTTGCGCGACCAACAAACGGGCATAACTGAGACTTAACAAAGGATCGAGACTGGTTTTATACTGCGCTTGACGGCGTTGAGCGTCTTTACTGTAGGTTGGCATTAACAAGGTGGGTTGTGCTTTGTAACCATATAGCACCACAACACCGATTTGATAGTCGCCTAATTTGGCCAACACACTGGCACTAAGCTGCACATCGCCCTGTAAAAAAATCCGCTTGATGGGGGCGAGGGGAATGGTACTGACGCGCAGGTTTTTTTCGTAAATGGTCAGCGCGTTATTGTCTACCCTGAGTTCTATGCCGCGTTTATCAACAAATAGACTGTTCATTATTATTATTCTCAGGTGCTGAGTCTAAGCCAATCAGCGTGTTAATGAATAAAAAACGAGCGTAGACGGTCATCAAAAGAGCCATCTTTACCAATATGCAATACCGCTTGGCGTGGGTCTAAACGAATGATGTGTAAAACGTCTTCGCTGTCATCAATCAACTGCGCCAATTGGGCGCGGGCAAACGCCAGTTCACTGGGCGTAAACCAACACTCCATGGCTGATTTTTGCCCTTGTACGCGCCACGCGGTCAAAAACTCACGAACTTTGCGTAAGCGGGTGTCATCACTGATGTCGTAACACACTAAAAATAATTGACGGCTCATGGTGTTTTCCTAATAGCGCGAACGGTTTAAGTTGTGCTGCCATGCAATTCATCAAACTGCGTTTTAATGACTTTCAGTTGCGTATATAACGGATTGAGCAGGGCGTTAATGGCACGAATTTCGGTTTTGTGTTGTTGACGTTGAACATTGTCTTGGCAGTTATCTAGCTGTGCTTTTAGCGCATCTTTACGCGGTTTTAATTGTGAAATGTAGCTACGAACAATATCTCGCTCTTGACGCAAGCTTTGAAAGGCAAGATAGCGCGCGTGTTTTTGCGCTTTGCTTAATGTCTGTTCGCCCCAAGAAACGTGTTGCTGATACGATTGTTTTTGCTGTTGAACGTAGTTATTGACGGCGTCATTGCTACGCTCACGCAAGCCATTGACTTGACGCTCAAAACGGCGTTCTGCCGCTTCCCGTTGTTGCTCCTTTTTAGGGTCAAAGTAAGTAGGGTCAAAAATTGGAGCAAGTAATGCAACTAAAATATCAGTGCTTAAA
>ERZ650309.1397-NODE-1397-length-11316-cov-4.644525_pt1 | contig 11316 bp, 8 predicted proteins | sample MGYA00376245_ERZ650309 | MGnify/ENA primary metagenome ERZ650309 (study PRJEB26733, sample SAMN07839294) | wastewater metagenome | biome: urban; feature: wastewater treatment plant; material: waste water | place: USA: North Carolina | collected 2016-04-26 ...
ACCCACCGAGTCAACACATTCGCTGCCGGGTTTCGCAACTCAACCAGGTCGTGAGTGAAGCTGGCTCCGTATAACACTCGACGCGCTCGGACCGCCGCGTCGTTCAACAAGTTCAGCCCCGGCAAATCTTTCGGAGCTTCCGCGCCAATCGCCGCCAGCAGCGTCGGCACAATATCCAGCGAGCTGGCTAGTTGCGAAGAAGCGCGCGGCGTCACCTTGCCCGGCCAGCGAATCATGATCGGTGTGCGGATTCCCGCGTCATAAGGGGTTCGTTTGGAACGAATGCTGACAGCATCTCCGTTGCCCTGAACCCATCCATTGTCGGCGACATAAACGACAATCGTGTTGCTGCCTTCGATTTGATCCAGCAGTTGGCCACAGGTTTCATCAAACCATTCCACGCTGGCCCAATACTTCGCAGTTTCCAGATTGGGAACCTTGTCGCGGTATTTATCCACCAACCGTTTTGGCGCGTCGTGCGGCGAATGCGGCATCATCGGCGCATACCAGATAAAAAATGGCTTTTGCTGAGCGCGCGCACGACCGATGAAATCCGTAATTGGCTGCATCGTTTTACGGCCAACCTCCAGCCCTACATCGCCGTGCCGTCCGCCACGATCTTTGTCGCCGTGGCTCATTCCTTCGGTGAACCCGCCGTTGGCAGGACTGCCCATCCACCATTTGCCGGTTTGTAAACTGACGTAGCCTTTCTGTTCCAGCAACCGTGGCAAGGTTGGAAAGCGGCGAATGAAAGAGCGCAATTCATTCCAATCGGCAACATATTGCGGCTGATTGCGCCAATCCCCCTGCTTGCCGCCCGGAGGAGCGGGGGGATCGTTGCCCGTCACCTGATGCTCGTGCGGATAACGCCCGGTGATGATGGAAACCAGGCTCGGCGAACACAGCGCGGTTGGCACATACCCACGGCGAAACAGCAATGATTGCGAAGCCAACTTATCCAGGTGGGGCGTTTGAATCTGCGGATGCCCCATGAAGCCGTAATCCCGCCAGCCGTGATCGTCCGACACAATCATTACAATATTCGGCGGCATCGCTTTGGTAGCGACTTGCGGCAATGCCGACACCGCCATTAACCATATGCCACAAATCACCATTGCCAGTTTTCGGATGGAATTCACAGACGATCTCCTGATTTTGTTCTGACTTTAGGACAGTGCTGATCTAAACCGAACCAACAACCATGGGCACAAACTAGAGCAGCGTGCAATTGGCGGTAGGGCAACCTGCCGAGGTTGCCAGGCGTTCTGGGGTGAGCCAATTGAATTGAAAAGAACAGGGCAACCTCGGCAGGTTGCCCTACACTGACCCGAAATCCGATTTAGGTAAGCGGAGTAACTGCAACCACGGCATCCTGTTCTGCCGTGATCTTTACCGGATTGCGCAACGTCCGCCCGAAATTTTCGAAACACACATTCATCACATCGCCGTCATTCAACCGCACGCCTGCGCCAAAGCTGAATGCATCAGCTCCGAAAAAGTGAACGTGCAAATCGCCCGGACGGCGATGGCCTTCAAATTTGAAATGATGATGTTCGATGTTGCTCAGGCTGTGACACATTTCGGCGTCGCCGGTTTTGATCTCCGCCGACCACACCGTTTGGCCATCGCGTTCCACAGAAACCGTGCCGGGCACGGACTGAAATTCGTGGTCAATCACCAGTTCCGGCCCGATGGAACAGCTGCGCAGTTTCGATCCAGCCAGATACAGGTAATTGCGCTTTTCAAACTGGTGGTCGGAAAATTCATTGCCGACGGCAAACCCAATGCGATATGGCTGACCATCGGAGCCAATCAAATAAATGCCCGCCACTTCCGGCTCTTCGCCGCCGTCTTCGGCATATTTGGGAACCAGCAACGGCTCGCCGTGGCCGCGCAAGACAGATCCGTTGCCTTTGTAAAACCATTCCGGAGCCACGCCGATCTGACCTTCCGCAGGCCGTCCGCCATCCAATCCCCACTGAAACATTTTCATGCTGTCGGTCAGATTGTCGCTTTTGGCGTGCATCGCGTTGCGATTTTTGGCGCTGGCCGTGTGCGTCAAGCCCGTGCCCGTCACCAAACACCGAGCCGGTTCTTCCGGATGGTCTGCCGCAGGCAAAATCCGCCACGCCGAAGTTCCGGCGTAGACTTGATCGTATTCCAGCGTTTCGTCGCTAAGGTGTTGGCGAATCAAATCGGCCAGCTTCGTTTTGGAATTGATGGCATCGCTCGCCAGTTCATAGATCGAAGCGTAATTCGTCAGCAATCGAATATTGGGCTCTTCCACCAGGCCAAGTTTGCGAATGCTTCCCTGCTGCAATTGAATCAATCGTGTCGTCATTGTCTTCTCACTTTTCAAAAGGATATTTCTCCCACGAAGGCACACGAAGAAACAAACTTCATAAACTTTCTTCGTGGTTTCTTCGTGTGCCTTCGTGGGGAAAAGCTGGTTACGTCATTTCTGCGCTTTCCAATTTGGATGTTCTACGTGGGCCTCGTTCATCAAGGCGACGGCTTGTTTGACGATGCCGGGATTTGCGTCCGCGACGTTGTTCGTTTCGCCCAGGTCTTTGGCGAGATCAAACAATTCCACTTTGCCGGTCAACATTGGTTCGCGAATCGCTTTCCAGTTGCCGAATCGCACCGATTGCCGTCCGCCCTGTTCGTAAAACTCGAAGTAAATGTATTTGTGCGCGGCTTGTTCGCCCTTCTTTCCTGTCAGAGGCAATACCGCAATAGAATCCAGTCCGGCAGGAATTGCCTGATTCGTTAGTTCGCAAAACGTCGCAAACAGATCGCCGAAGTACCCGATGTGATTGCTGGTGGTGCCCGCAGCGATTTTGCCCGGCCAGCGCGCAATGAAGGGCACACGCACGCCGCCTTCGTACAAGGCGCGTTTCATCCCTCGCAACGGCCCCGAAGGGTTGAACATTTCAGGATGATGTCTGCCTTCGTTGTGCGGGCCGTTGTCGGAGGCGAAGATTACCAGCGTGTTGCGATCCAGACCGCGCGCTTTTAGCCAATCCATGATCTTGCCGACTTGCGTATCCAGCCGCGTAATCATTGCGGCCTGGCCTTTGTCCTGATCCGCCCAGGGCTTGTCTTTGTAAATGCCGTAATCAGGAACTTCCTGCCCGTTGCCGGTTCCGCGCGCAGCTTCATTGTTTGCATGTGGCAAGGTCGTGGCGAAGTACAGAAAGAATGGCTTTGAGCGATTTTGCTCCAACCACGTCATCGCACGATCAAAAATCACATCCGGTGCATAATCCACTTTCTCTTTCGCCCACCCGCTGCCGACGCCTTTGTTTTCTTCAGCAGGAACGTTGCGCAACGGAACCCGTTCGGAATTGTGAATCAGAAACGTCGGGTAATAATTGTGCGCATGCGTCTGATTCAAAAAGCCAAAGAACTCGTCGAAGCCTTTTTTGTTCGGATGCCCTTCGGAACCAATTTCGCCAAGGCCCCATTTACCAAACAGCGCCGTTTGGTAGCCAGCGCGCTTGAACACATCGGCAATCGTAGGCTCATCTTTGGGCAGCGTTTGAATGCTCATGTTTGCGGCTCCGGCATTGCCGCGCACGCTGACGTGTCCCATGTGTTTGCCCGTCATCAGCACCGCTCGCGAAGGCGCGCACACCGTGGAACCGGCATAAAACTGCGTGAAGCGCATGCCTTCCGCGGCCAGCGTATCGAGATTCGGCGTTTGAATCAGCTTCTGGCCGTAGCTGCCCACATCACCGTAACCCAAATCATCGGCGAGAATAAAAATCACGTTGGGCCGTTGCGTTTGCCGCTGCGCGCCAGCGCTCAGCAAGGCAACCAGCAACACCATGAGCAAAGACAATGTCGTTTTGAATTTCATTGGATATCGAATACGAAAAAGTGACATTTCTTGGGATTGGCAAGCCTCAGATCAGTTTTTCAACACAAAGGAACAAAGGGTCAAAGGTACAAAGGAAAACGCAAAGCTCAACAAGAATACTGCCCCACAGATTTTTCCCTCTTTGAACCTTTGTTCCTTTTGAACATTTGTGGTGAAACAATCTTTCTACATGAATGGTTCGCGTTGGAATCAAGCTTTCAGCTTCAGCGTTTCCGGGTCCCATTCACAAACGCGTCGGTCGAAATAACTGACGTTCGCCAGCAACGCAGGGGCAGCGTTTCGATATGCCTGAGCGGCGTCTTGATACACCGGTTGCCGCGAGCGCATCGCGTTGAAGAAGTTTTTGAAATGATCCAGCCGCTCATCGTATTTGTCTGGCGGCAAATATCGCTCTTCGGTGACGGCGGTCACTTCGGATTCTGTGCGCGGATATTTGGCGAAATGCTCTTTGCGCATCTGGCTGATGACGGCTTCAGGGAATTCTCCGCTTGGTGGTGGCGGAGTTTTCGCTTCGGGTGGACGTTTGACGACCAGCGCATCGTTGACCAACTCAATCACGCCATCGTTGCCGACAAACCGATACGCCCACGATCCCCAGCCTTCGCGTTCCGTGCCGCCGTCGGCAAAGCTGACGCGGAAATTCATGTTGAACGCGGGCCGTCCGTTCATCGCCGGATAATCGAATAAGCCCAACAAAACATCCGGCACATCGCGCCCGTCATTCCACAATCGGGTTCCTCCTGTAGTCATCACTCGCGCGGGGCCTTTGGCTCCGGTAACCAGATGCGCTCCGGTGAATTGATGTACGAACAGATCGCCGCCAATGCCTGTGCCGTAATCGCGGTAATTGCGCCAGCGGAACAACCGAATCGGTTCAAACGGGCGTTTCGGCGCATTGCCCAGAAAGCGATCCCAATCAATGTTTTGCGGCGAAGCGTCGGCGGGAATGGTGTATTGCCAGGCGCTGAGCGGACCACGACGCCACAAACTGGAATCCACCAGGTTCAGCGTCCCGATTTTGCCTGCGGCCAACAGCTCAGCAGCTTTTTTGTAAATGACGGAACTGGAAAACTGGCTGCCGCCTTGAAAGATGCGCTTGGTGCGTTGTTGGGCTTCGATCAACGCGTTGCCTTCTTCCAGTTTTTGCACGACGGGCTTTTCGCAATACACATCCTTGCCCGCATTCATCGCGTCAATCGCAATGCGCTGATGCCAATGATCTGGCGTAGCGATGATGACCGCATCAATGTCCGTGCGCGCCAGCAATTCGCGGTAATCGCGAGTCGTGAAAATGTCTTTGCCCCAGACTTCTTTGACGTGCGTCAGCCGCCCGTCATAAATGTCCGCTGCCGCAACAAACTCCACGCCTTTCACACGCAAGGCGGTTTCGGTGTCTCCGTGCCCCATGCCGCCAGCGCCAATCAAGCCGAACCGAATTTTGTCATTCGGGCCAATAGTGCGTTGCGGTTCTGATTCCGACTCAAGCTTGATCGTGCGCGGAGCTGCGTGAGTCTTTGAGGTGATGATGTTGGCAGCTCCGGCAGCCAACGTTCCTGCCGAAGCTTGCTGTAAAAACTTCCGACGAGATTTTGTTTCTGATTTTTTCATGCGTTTCCTCCACGATTCAGACAGAATTTCTTTTCATGGCTCCAGCCTTATTGATTCTTCGATTGCTTATCTTTTGATCAGCTCTCGCAGCGGCCTGACATAGATGTTGCGAAAAACAACCGGGCCATGATCGCCTTGCAGCATGATCGGATTGGTTGCCGCCTCAGGCAGATTCAACGCAGCGCGTGTTGGCCCGTCCACTTCCACATCGCGTTGCACAGACAATCCGTTATGCACAACGCGCAGAAATTTGGCATTTGCCGTCTTCTTTCCGTTCGCATCGAAACGCGGCGCGCGAAACCAGATGTGATACGACTGCCATTCGCCTGGGCGACGCGACGCATTACGACTTGGCGCAGAACCGCCAACGCCTTGTTCGTTGATCCAACGGTGATAGATCGCTCCGCAATCGGAGGTTGTCATTTCCTCTGTGGAACCCCAACTGTCAAAAATCTGGACTTCATAAAGACCGTGCAGGTACACACCTGAATTCGAACCTTTGGCAATCATGAATTCCAAATACAGTTCGACATCGCCGAATTTCTGATCGGTCATGAAATTTGCGGTTCTGCCGTTCGGGCCATTCAACATTCGGTCGCCGGGCACTGGGCCAGGCACCGCGCGCAATCGCGTCGGACCCAGCAAACGCTCCCACAAAACGCCGGTCGTCGTCATCCATTCGTGCGCGACGTTCCCACTGCTATGCCAGCCAGAAAGGTCTTTGCCGTTCAGTAACGGAGTCCAGCCGTCTTCTAGCAGATAAGGCGCGTCTCCGTGCGCTTCACCATCATTCAACGACGGTTTTTGTTGCGCGCTGAGCGGAATCGTCAGCAACACTAAAATCAAAGCAATTGTTTTCAGCCCAATTGTTTTCAGCATGTTTTTTCCTTGCGTTACTTGCTCAAGAAGGACTTAAAGCAAAGTCATTTTTTGGTTGAGCGTTGTTGCTGGACGTATTTCGCAATCGTGACGACCGGAGCGTTCCAGAGTTTGTTTTCTGGCGCGCGAGCAAACGCAATCAGTTTTTCCAACGTGTCCAGCCGAGTTGTTTGCGCTCCGTCTTTGTTCATTTCGTGGCCCATCAGAATCAGCCAGCCGCCTTGTTTTTTGGTCTGTTCAAGAATGGGCAGCAATTGGTCGAATGATTTGGCGTCCATATCAAAGCTGGCAAGTTGGGCGAAATCGCAAAACAGCGGATCGTTTGGCGTTTCGTCATACGCGCTGCGCCCGGTCAGAAACAACGACGCAACAACCGGAATGTAGCTGCGCGCATCCAGCCCTCGCCCGACGAACGTCTGCCCGCAGGTGTAGGCGTACGACACCGGCATTACGCCTAACAACGTCTTGATATGGTTATTCGCTTCGACCAACTCGTCGTTCATTTTTTGCAGCGAGTAATCTTCCAACGCCTTGCTGCGCGCCCAGGGAAAATTGCCACTGCATGGATGCACCATCGTATGGTTGGCAATTTCGTGGCCGGCAGCAGCCATCTTCTTCCAACCTTCCAACCGTTTTTCGATATTGCCTGGTTGAACGTAAAACGTGGCTTTGGTGTTTTGGCGCGCCAGCGCGTCCATTCCAAGATCAATCTGGCTTAGCCGCGCGTCATCAAACGTCAGGCTGAGCGCGCCGCGTTGGCCTTCCGGCCAGGCGAAACTTTGTTGCGCCAATGAGGTTCGCGATGTGCGGCTGAACGCAGCGCCAATCAGTGCCATTGCGAGCAAGCAAACGGCAGAACGGAATAATAGTCGGTTCATAACTCCTCAATAGAGTGCCGGGAACGCGGTTCCAGTGGTTACTTCAGGTGCTGCATTGCAGCGAAGGATTACTAAAGCTGCGCTCCCGGCGCTGCACTCCAAAGGCTTCGCCACAGGCACTATTTATTCCCTGTCAGCGGAGCATTCAGTTCGCGCAAGATTTCGGGTTCAGCTTTGATGACTTTGCGGTCGTAAGTCATCAAGCCGTTGACTTCGCCTTCGACATCGGTGGTTTGTGTGTACACCGCCGCCGACAATCCCAGCTTTTGTTTCATCGGAACGAGGGCTTCCATCTTTTTACGCAGCGCGTTCAGATAAGCCGTTTTGTCCTGATAGGTCTGGTACCCCCAGTTGCGCATTTGCGGATTCCACAAATGATCAGCAATCGGCCAGCCAACGCCGCCGTATTCGCCGACGACAATGGCGCGGTCGGCTTTGGGTGCAGGTTGCAGCGGAACGGGTTCATAAGTGTGGATGTCGAACAATTCGCCGACATTCATATCCAGCCAGCCGCTGTTGGCGTTGACCACGCGGCTTGGATCAATGGCTTTGACCCACTGCGCCAGCGCTTTGGATTCGTACTGGCCCCAGCCTTCGTTGTTGACGACCCACACGATCACACTCGGCGCGTTGTGCAAGCGGCCCATCATCCGGCGCATTTCCAGTTCGTGCTGTTCGCGGCTGGAAGATAAGCGGAACGGTTCGCCTTGATCCGAAGGCGAATTGCGCAGCGATTGGTTGTACCCCGAAGGCATGTCCTGCCAGACCAGCATCCCCAATTTGTCGCAATGGTAGTAATACCGCGCGGGTTCGACCTTGATATGTTTGCGCAGCATGTTGAATCCGGCTTTGCGCAACCAGCCGATTTCCCACTGCATGGCTTCGTCGGAAGGCGGCGTATGCAACCCATCCGGCCACCAGCCTTGATCCAGCGGACCGTGCTGAAACAACGGCTGGCCATTCAGCAAAATTGCCGGTTGTCCCGCGACCGGGCCGGGGCCAATCGAAACTTTGCGCATGCCGAAATAACTGGTGACGACATCCAGCGGAGCGCCTTCGACTTCGGCTTTGGCATACGCGTCACGTTCCAATTGGCCAAATCGCTTCGGTCGGTCTTCCGGTTTCGGATTCGGCGGCCAGGGATTTTTCACGCGAATCAGTTCCGCTTTCAGGTCATACAAAAACGGATCAGCGGGCGACCACAACCGGGCGTTGGGAAGTTTCAGAACTCCTTCGCGGTTGACGCGCACTGTCGTTGTCGCAACGGTTCGGCCTTCGGCAGAAGCTGTCAGCCGAACGGCGTAACTGTCATCGCCGATGGAACTGTTTGTCAGCGGGACCACGCTCAACGTTCCGGCGTCTACGTTCGGCGTCAAACGAAGCTCTGCCAGATTCAATGTGGTGGGAACCGGTTCCATCCAAACGGTTTGCCAGATGCCGGAAACCGGCGTGTACCAGATGCTTTGCGGCTTCAGTTGCTGTTTGCCGCGCGGCTGTTCGCCCGTGTCCGAAGGGTCAGTGACGGCCAACAGCACTTCATTCACGCCGTCTTTTAGAAACGGCGTCACGTCAAAACTGAAAGAATCAAACCCGCCGATGTGCGCTCCGACCAATCCGCCGTTGACCCACAGCGCGCATTCGTAATCTACCGCGCCAAAATTCAGCAGAATGCGTTCGCCTTTCCACGCTGCCGGAACCGTCACCGAACGGCGATACCAAAGCCGCTGATCGGGTTGGAAGCTTTTGCCAACGCCGGAAAGCGCGGCTTCCACAGCAAATGGAACCAGAATTTGCCCGTCGAATTTTGCCGGCGCGGGCGCAGTCTTGGCGGTGATGGCGTACTCCCATAATCCGTTCAGGTTTTGCCAGCGTTCACGGACAAGTTGCGGACGCGGATATTCACGCCAGGCGTTTTCCGGCGTGAGCTTTTCTCCCCACTGGGTAATCAGCGTGACCGGTGCGGGTTTCCATTGTTGGGCGGAAGTGGCGGTGACAATTAAAAAGATCGCCAACAAAGCAATTGCGAGTTGTCGTTTCATGGTGGTTTCCGTTGTTAGTTTTGAGTTGTCCTGACGAGTTCTGAACAGTACATCGAACCTTCAATTGATGCCAGAGTTTCCGGGCCAAGAATTTTTTCTGCGGCTCAAACAAAACCCGGCGACCGTACGTCTTTGTAAAGTGAGCGGGTAATTCTTCCGCTTTTACGCATCATCAAATTGGCAGTGGGAATCGAGATCCGGCGTGGAAAACGGGCCAATCATCGAACAGTTTCTGGCGACCAGAACCGAAGAGACATTTTGCGCTCTCTTTGAATTGGTGTGCGTGCGCGTGCGGCGGTATTTCCTGCTGCGCGGATTGGATGCGGCGACGGCGGACGAATTAACGCAAAACGTCATGCTGAAGGTTTATCGCCAGGCCGCAGAGTTGCGCAAAGTGGATCAGTTTTACGCCTGGCTGTTTACCATCACACGCAACGAACTGGTCAGTTTCTGGCGCGGACGGCAATCGCGGATTGAAACCGTCGGGCTGGAAACGTTGCCCGACGAACAAGCTGCCCGGTTGACTGTCGAATCCACGGCGTTGCCGGAATTGCAATTGATGGAATGGTTGAAAGCGCTTGATCCCGCCGACCGCGATCTGGTCGTGCTGCGATTCGTCGAAGGGTTGAGTTACGAAGAACTGGCCGTCGTGTTTTCCCTGCCGCTGGGAACGATCAAATGGCGGATTTTCAACGCCAGGAAGAAGCTGGCGATGGTCATTAACCCATCGTCCGGCAAAAACCTGCGGCACCCAATAACCGGTACATATCAAAGCAGGGAAAATAGACAGGATTCACAAGATTAACGGGATGTCTTCAACGCAGTTCAAGCTCAGTTTTTAACTTGCTGAATCCTGTAAACCCTGTCGAAAAAATTTGGTTTTACGAGCTGGCTTTGCTGGGAACGATTTATGCAACACGGAATCACAGAACTGGAATGGAACGAATATCTGGACGGCAGCGCGAAAACGGAAATTCGCGACCGTATCGAGGCGCACCTGATCGGCTGTTTGTCCTGCTGGGAGTTTTACGAACGGCTGGCGAGCGCTTCGCAACGGCTGAACGACGCCAGCGCCGAGGCGCGAAACCAACTCACGCTGGATGACCGGCGGCTGCACCTGATGCTCCACAACATCTTCGCCAATCTGCACAGCGAAACGGCACAGGCTCCCAATCAGACCCAGATTCAAATCTGGCTGGAAGCGTTAAAGACTGTGTTAACTCCAATTTGCGGGAAACAGGTTGCAGCGCGCGTGTTACACGCTGCGGCCAAACTGTCTCCGGCGCAATCGCTGGAACGCGTCCGGCCTGAAAACTGGGAACCGTTTTTGGATCGCCTGACCGCGATTGCCGAAGCAATGTGCGGCGACACTTTCGCGACCTTGGTTCAGGAGAAAGGACAACTGTGAATCGGTTTCTGCTCGCGTCACGCATTACGCCAAAAATGGTTTGGGCCGGTTTGACCGGCGAAGTGCTGTTATTGCTGGCGCTGTACCTTCCGGCGGCGCTGGGTGTGAGCGCGCGCTTTCGATTGGCCGAAGCCATCGTGATGACCGTGGCCGGATTGGTGGCTTACGGAATCGCCATGCTGCTGAGCCTGGAAGTCGCGGCAGAATATCGCCGTTCGCCTTGGGCACGAGCGGCCTGGTTGTTACTGGCCGCCAGCGCGGCAATTTCCCTGTTGAAACGAACTGCTGGAACTCCGCTGCTGGATTTCGTGATCACGGATTACCGAATCAGTCCGTTACGCGGGTTGGTGGATAACCTGCTGGTGACGCCGGCAAATCTTTGCCTGCTCGCTGGGTTACTGGCTCTGTGGTGGGCGCTCCATCGGATTGGCCTGGGATTCAAAATCGAACTGCGCGATTGGGCGGCGATGGCTGGGTTGACGGCGCTGTTTCTGACGATGCTGATCTTTCGCAAAGACCTGTCGCAAGGCAACTCGCCGTATCTGCTCAGCCGCATTCTGCAACCCTTCGCTAGATCGGAAGAGCGTCGTGTAGGGAAAGAGTGTCTTCGCCTGTGTAGAT
>ERZ650309.1398-NODE-1398-length-11314-cov-4.425704_pt1 | contig 11314 bp, 8 predicted proteins | sample MGYA00376245_ERZ650309 | MGnify/ENA primary metagenome ERZ650309 (study PRJEB26733, sample SAMN07839294) | wastewater metagenome | biome: urban; feature: wastewater treatment plant; material: waste water | place: USA: North Carolina | collected 2016-04-26 ...
AAGGTTCTAAACGGTTTATTTTGCTGGTATCAATAGTACTTAATTTGGCATTTTTATTATCAGGTGTAGCCGAAAAATGTATCGTCCCATCTTCATCTTTCCATGTATAAACAGCCGTTTCTGTTGCACTTGGCTGGCTTTTAAAATACTTTTGCCATTGCTTTTTTAGAGCATCTTGCTCTGTCCAAGCAAATATCGCCGCTCCTACTAACATAATCACAACTATTTTTGAGGACATTTATTTCTCCTTAAACGATTAGAACTGTTAATCTTAAAAAACGCTCAATGCATCCTCTATTTATTTTTAATCATGTGTGTAAAGCTTCAATTTAGCACAAATTTCAATATGGTTTTATGATGAAAAAAACTGCTTTTATGATGTTAGTCGCCGCCTCGCAAATAAGCTTTGCTTTACCTCAAACCCAATTAACGGCGGGTGGTATCGCCGTGATTACCTTGCCCGAATATGCGCCCAACAATGTGCAAGTTTTATTTAACAATACTCAAGTGCCTATTATTACACAACAAAATGAACGTATCGCTATTGTTGGAATCCCGCTTAGCACCAATGAAGGCAATAACTCTGTTATTTTACAAGCACCTGACTTTATGGATACCTTAAGTTTTAATGTAGAAGCTAAAGATTATCCCGAACAACGTATTACACTTAAACAAACACAAAATAATAAAGTGACACCTAATGAAGAAGAGTTAGCACGTTACAGTCGAGAGGCAGCAGAACAAAAATCGGTATATCAAAGTTTTAGCACCACACAACTTACATGGCCTTCATTCAAAATGCCCATCAAAGGAAAAATTAGTAGCCCCTTTGGTTTAAAGCGATTTTTTAATGACCAAGCACGCGATCCGCACTCTGGCCTTGATATTGCCGCTGCCGAAGGTAAAACCGTTGCTGCGCCTGCCGATGGCGTGATTGTCCAAACAGGTGATTATTTTTTTAATGGTCAAACGGTAATGATTGACCACGGTCAAGGCATTATTTCGATGATGTGTCATTTAAGCAAAATTGATGTAGTTAAAGGTCAAACCATTAAACAAGGCGAAGCTATTGGCAAGGTTGGGCATACGGGTCGAGCAACAGGCCCACATTTACATTGGGGCGTAAGTATTAATAATGCCCGTGTTAATCCTTTGTTAGTACTTGATAAATGACAAGTATTTGTTATGTCGCCCCCATTGAATGGTCGGTATTAAACAATGCAGACTATTTAAATAAACTGTCTGATGAGGAGCAACAACAAGCCACACGCTACCGCCACCCTCAACGTCTACAAAGTTTTATTGCAAGTCGTTTATTGTTGCGCCGCTGTTTATCGTTACACGAAAATCGTGATCTTGAGTGGCGTTTTTTACGCCAAAATAAGCGTTTAATATTAGATAACACCCAAACTGCGTTACATACCAGTCTGAGCCATAGCGCAAACTGGGTCGCGTGTATTTTAAGTTTAAGCGCTCATTGCGGTATAGATATTGAGCAAAAAAGTGACCAGCCTAATTTTATGGCTATCGCCAAACGTTTTTTTGCTCCGCAAGAATATGCCTATTTAAACACCTTGCCACCGCAACAAGCATTAAATGCGTTTTTAGACTTTTGGACACGTAAAGAGGCTTGTGTAAAAGCATGGCATCAAGGTTTGGCACATCATTTAGCCAGCGTCACTTTTAATATTAATACCAACAACCCAATAAGCTCTCCTGATACACATCAACATTTACCCTTGATGGTACACCGTTACAATCATCCCGATTGGCATTTAGCCTGTGCTATTCATACATCAAGCACTACCCCACCACCACTTATCATATTTGATGGCATTTGTTACTAAGCCAACCACGCACTTAAAATCATTTCGAGTTGTTGACGACGAAACGGCTTACTTAACATCGAGTCCATACCTGCGGTAATACAATTTACTTCATTGTCGGCACTGGCGTTTGCGGTTAAAGCGACAATAGGAATGCGCCTTTCGGTTTCTTGTTCACGCCAAATGCGTGTTGCCTCATAACCATCCATAATAGGCATTTGACAATCCATCAGCACGAGGTCGATTCCTCCTGCAAACAATTCATTTAAAGCTTCTTGGCCATTATTAGCACTTGCCACTGTACAACCCACAGCTTTTAGCATGGCTTCGGCAACTTTACGATTGGCTGGATTATCATCTACAACTAATACATGCGCTGTAAATACCGATTTTTTACCATTAAAGCTAATAGATGCAAGCTCTTTAGACTCACCACATTCGGTGCAAATGGGTAACACGACTTCAAACGAAAAACTCGTTCCTACTAATAATTCACTTTCTACACGCAGTTCGGCGTGCATTAAACGACTTAAACGTGAGGCAATAGCTAAACCCAATCCTGCACCACCAAAACTACGTGTATGCGAACGGTCAACTTGCGTAAAAGGCTGAAAAATATGTGACAAAGCATTCGCATTAATGCCTATACCTGTATCAAAAATTTCACAAAAAAGCTGTGCTTGTGAGTCGTTATAGCGATTAATTTTAGCTTTAATGCCTACACGACCTTTTTTGGTAAATTTAATCGCGTTGTCTAGTAACTTAGATAAAATTTGGCGAATTCGCATATCATCGCCTTTGAGCCAAATATCCGTTTGCCCTTCTAATACAAAAACCAGCTCTAACGACTTTTGTGCTGCTTCTGCTCTAAATAATTCGGTAATATGCTGTAATAAATTTTGGGGTAAAAATGGGCGAATATTTAACGCTAAACGGCCTTCTTCTACTTTAGAAAAATCTAAAACATCATCTACTAAACGCCGTAAATCACCCGTTGCAATCGTAGCCATATCCACAAATTCTTTACTAGAGTCGGGTAATGGTTCACCATTTAACAACTGTAACCCGCCCGAAATAGCATTTAATGGAGTACGCAGCTCATGACTCATCATCGCTAAAAATTCGCTTTTGGCTTGATTTGCTTTATCGGCACGATGACGTGCGGTTGAAAGTTCTTCGGTGTTTTTAAGCTGTAATGCCCTATGCTCTTCAAGCATAGAAGCTAACAAATTAAGATGGTAGGCTAACGCACCTAATTCGCCATCTTGTTTAACGTGTACCCGCTGGTCAAACTGACGATTTTTAAGCGCGCCAACTAAACCTATAATGGCTCGCAATGGTTTTTCTAAAGCCAAAGCCAACCACAAACCAATGCCACCTACTAACAATAAGACTACTAATGCCAAAGCGATACTTTTGATAATAATTGCTTTTTCTTTTTGAAGAATATATTCAGAGCTAAAGCCAATTTCTACAAAACCCAATACCGTGTCTTGTTCTTTTAGCGGTACATCATTTACAAGCCAATCTGTCTCATCGAGCTTAAGACTTTGTTGATGCACTGTCTCAAGATAATATTCTGGTACATCAAAGGTTGGGGTTTCATTTTTTTTGCTAAATAAAACGCGCTGATTAGTATCTAAAATACGCACCGTTGTTGTACCTGGTTGCGCCAAAATAGAGTCCACTTGTGGAATTAACGAGTCAAAGTTGCCTGACATAATGGCAAAATCGGTAGCTGCTGCTAATTGTGTTGCCATGATTTTACCTGAGCGGTCTTGCTCGGTTTGAGCGTCATGTAAACGCTCAAATACATGATATGCCAACATAATCACAAACATTAAAAATGCAGGTAATGAGGTGAGTAATAAGATGCGTGTACGCAGACTCCATTTTGAGGTTAAGGCCATATCGGTAACTCCTCAAAACGCACTTTAGCTTGCAACTCCTCATCGCTTGGTATTTTTAAACCTAATGATTTTGCCACTTGTGGATTAACACTAAACTCCATTTTTTTGATGCGGCCTGCACTGGGCAGCTTTTTTTGTCTTAAAAAATATTGTACTCGTTGCACAACTTCTTGGTTAACGGTATTTGATGAGGCGTACAATGTTGCCAATGAGCCTGCATTAACAAACGCCATACTAGGGCCAATCAAGGCTTTATTTTGACGATAAGCCGCCAATAAAATAAAACGAATCGTTTCTCTGTTATAAATATTACTGTCTGGTTGTGCTAACAATACATCGGCACTCACCGCTAAATCAGAAACTTGCCGCCCAATACGGCTTTTATCTACGGTTTGTATTAATACTTCTATGCCTTTTTCGGTGGCATATTGCTTAAATGTGCGTAACCATGATTGGTCTTCATTATCGGCACTAACTAACATACCAACACGATTAGTGGCGGGTAAAAGAGCTTTAATCAACGCCAATTGCATAGCCAAACTAGGTGTCCAATATAAAGCACTGTCTTTTTTTTGTAGCTCAATGGCTAGAGGTTGAGGTAATACAAATAAGGTAGGAGGACGCTCTGAAGGCAGGGTTTCTATAATGTCTTTATCTAAAACAATAATTAAATCAGCTTTTAAATCAATTTGATGACTCGTTAAAATTTTTACATCATCATTAATATTCTTTTGCAAATATTGGCTTAACTCAGCCGTATCGCCTGCTTTGGTTGTTAATATCTGAACGATACTTGCAGCCTGTACCGACCAAGAGATTAAAGAGAAAAATATTACAATTAAATATAAAAGGTATTTATTCATGTTTGCACCATCCGTTGTGCGTTTTAATTAACCCATGATGGTTTTTTTTAAGTAAAAATCCCATCATGGATTGCTGACTCATTGGTGTACAAGGCTGTAGCTGCTTATCGTACATCATGGTCATTGCCTCTTATACGCAACATGACTTAATCAAACGCATAAGTCAATTGCAACCACATTTTATCGCGTGGTGCGCCATTACTACGGCGTAACTCATTATCCTCAGTTAAACGAATTTGCCACACGCCTGCAAGCTCTAGGTCGTGTTTTTGTCGAACAGTCCATTTTTTAGCTAAACGCCAATCTAAACGGTCAAAATATAATCCGCCATCATCGGGATCATTATACAATTGATTATAAAACACATAATTCAAACTCGACTGCACACCTGCTAATCCATCATACCAAGCCCCCACATTACCACTGTGTTTGGGTACAAAGTCGGTGTTATCGTTATAACCTGTAATATCATCATAAGCATAACTCAACAAAAATCGCCAATGCGGATGGGGTCGCCATTGTGTTGCCACTTCTATACCACGTTGCTGATGTTTAATTAATGGTGCAATAACAAAGTCATCAATTTCTAAATTATGTTCACTTAATTGCAAATCATCCCTAAAAATACGCACATCAAGTTGAAGATGCTGTTTGGGTAACTCGCCGTAATAGCCAATTTCATGCGAAATAATCCGCTCAGAAGGCGCACCATTGGTACAAATAGACAAAATAGCTCCGTCGCCATAATTGGTCGTTAAAACGCAGGTTTGACCATTTGCGGCTGGAGCTTGGCCGACAAAGGGAAAATAACCGTCATATTTGCTTAAACTGCGGTCTTCGGTTTGGCCATAATATTGCCAATACGCCTTAGATTCGCGTAAATCGGGCGTTCGATAAGCTCTCGAAGCGACTAAACGCAAAGAATGTGTAGGTAAAAAACGCCAGTTAAGCGCCACACGGGGTGATTGTAAGCTGCCCGCATAATCATCATGTTCGTCCATGATACCTGCATTTAAACGCCAATCGGGGGCAAACTGCCACTCACCATGCGCAAATAAACGCCATACCGTATTTTCGACATCACCATTAAAATAATGCAGCGAGTCGGCGCGAGAATCTTGAATCCCTGCCCCATAAACAATGCGTAAATTGGGGTTAAGTGTCCATGTATCTTGTAGTTCAGCCTCAAACCTAGACTCTGTTTTATCTAAATTTGAAGTGTAATTTAACTCTTGAGTGTACATAGGGTCTGGCACAAGAGCACCACATTGCGCCCCTTGCTGCAAACCCGTTTTACAAGCTACTGCTAGTGTCAATAAGCCTATGTCGGCACGCGTAATGTTAGGTAAAGAAGCATTAGGATCGCCAGAAAGAAGACCTTGCACACCATCTAAAAAGTTACTGGTATAAATACGGTCTATAACAAACATTTGCTGTAATTCGGGCAAAAAGAAGCCTGCGGGCACAGCGACTCGAATATTTTGTTTGGCCTTAAATTGCGAATAATCACTACTGAGTTGAAACTGATGATTTTGTGTATTATGTTGCATCGACAAATTGAGATAGTTTTGTTCGGTATTAAAGTCAGGCTCATTTAAAAACTCGACTAAGCCTCCTTCGGCACGATTACCACCTACTAGCTCCGAATGCCCCGCTCCAAATCTAATTGAACTTTCGTTACCCGACTCCCATAACATTTGGCCATAAACTGCTTTTTGACGCTTGTCATCAGGATAGGAATAAGGATTAAATACTTTAACCACATTGCCATCTGGCCTAACAACATTATTACCATTAGCATCTTTCAGCGTCACTTTATCAAAATACTTATCAAAGCCACTATCAGCACGCGTATTTGCCGATAATCGCCAGCTAAACTGATTCTTTACTCCTGCATAACTCACTAAGCTATCGTTAATACCATCACTACCTTGCCGAGTATAAGCGCGTACGGTGGGTAAGTCGGCAGGATTACGGGTAATAATGTTTACTACTGCCAAAAAACTATTAGAACCATACGCCGCCGCATTAGGCCCACGCACCACTTCGATACGATCAATGTCATCTAACTCTAAAGGAAGACCTATCCAGTCAACAAAGGCTAAACTAGGCTGAAATACTGAACGACCATCAATTAACACCTGCATACGACGCGCCATATCTGCCGACGTGCCGTGATAACTCACAAAGGCATCCCAACCTTTTTCGTAACCTACTACCATCCCAGGAACGAGGCGTAACAAATCAGGAATTTCACGCGCCGATGACTGGCTAATCATTTGACGGTCAATAATGGTAATTGAGGCAGGCGCATCAGCAACGGCTTGTTTAAGACGTGTTGCTGACAATACAACAGGCATTTCTTGGTCGCCAAAGACAAAGTCTTCGGCAAACGTTAGATTGGGGGCAAGTAATACACTGGTCGTGGTAACTAATAAAAATTTTTGCATTAACTATCCCTTATGGTGAGCCAATAAGGGATAGTAGTCTTTATACCTTATTGACGTTTATCGCGTTTTTTTTCTGGCACAAAATGCTTTCTTTTTTCGATTTGTGCAGGCTTTAACATGGCTTTGTCTTCCTTGAATGGGTTATCGCCTGTTTTAAACTCCAGTTGAACAGGTGTGCCTTGCAGCTTTAACACTTTACGAAAAATATTTTCTAAATATCTTTTATAGTCTTTAGAAACCGACTCCGTTTGATTACCATGAATTACAATAATCGGTGGGTTTTGTCCACCCATATGTGCATAACGTAACTTAATACGGCGACCATGTACTAAAGGTGGCTGATGCCCTTCTACTGCATCTTGTAAAATTTGCGTTAAACGATTGGTGGGGACTTTTATCATCGCCGACTCAAACGCACGATGAATAGACGGATATAAATCACCAACACCTGTACCGTGCAATGCCGAAATCAAATGGATTTTGACATAAGGCACAAAGTCTAAGCGTCTTTGAATTGCTGCTTTGACTAAACCCCTGTCGTATTCGGTCATGTTATCCCATTTATTAATGGCTAACACTACTGCCCGACCACTTTCTAAGGCAAATCCTAACATGTGAAGGTCTTGCTCAACAATACCCTCGCGTGCATCAAAAACAATCACAACCACATGAGCATCTTTAATAGCTTGTAGGGTTTTAATAACCGAGAATTTTTCGACTGTTTCGTGAACTTTGCCACGTTTGCGAACGCCTGCTGTGTCGATTAAGGTGTATTTTTTACCTTGACGCTCATAAGGAATATAAATACTGTCACGCGTGGTGCCAGGCATATCGTACACAATGACTCTATCTTCCCCCAATAAGCGATTAACCAGTGTTGACTTGCCCACGTTAGGGCGGCCAACAATGGCAATTTTAACGCCTGTTTCTTCTACCGATAATTCAATGGGGTCTTCGGGGAATGGGGCTAATAAATCGGTAATTAATTGCAGTACGCCACGGCCATGACTTGCGGCTGTTTGATAGACACGATTAAAACCTAAACGATGAAACTCGGCAGTGGCTGCATCTTCATGTAAACCATCAACTTTGTTAACCACTAAATAGGTTTCTTTATTTAAGCGGCGCAAATGGTCAGCAATCATTTCGTCCGAACCCAATAGGCCTGCGCGTGCATCCACCACAAACAATACAATATCGGCTTCTTGAATAGCCGTTTTAGCTTGTTCGGCCATGTAAGCATCTACGCCTTCATCGCTCTCCCCTAAACCACCTGTATCAATCACAATAAACGATTTGTTTTCTAAACGACCATCGCCATATTGACGGTCACGCGTAAGCCCCGATAAATTAGCTACCAACGCATTTCGCGTTTTGGTTAATTGATTAAACAAAGTGGATTTACCCACGTTAGGGCGGCCAATGAGGGCAATAACAGGTTTCATGAACAACTTTCTCGACTAGGGGCTGTTGCGTTTAACATTGACTTTTTAGCCAAAAAATCAGTGTTAAACGCAACGTAGAGGGCATAAATAACTTTAAGGACTTACGCGGTAATCGCTTATTTTCGGCGAAATGCGTAAATCCTAGATTTAGGGCTTATTTAGATAATGACCACACACTTAATTGGCCTTTTTGCGTATAAACCCATAACTGCTGATTAAAAATAGCAAGGTCAACCACCGCGCCTTTGACTTTAAACCGCCCCAGTAGTTTACCATTCTCTTGCGCTATAATATGCACATAACCGTCTTTATCACCTACAAATAAACGCTCGTCGAGTGTTACAGCTCGAGATAAGCCACGCCACGCTAAATCTTGTTGCTTCCATATCACTTTGCCTGTTTGTTTATCAAAGGCAATCACATGACTATTTGCATCTACTGCATACACCGCGCTTTGACTTTCGCTTAATGCCTGATAGCTTGATAACGATTGTTGCCATTTAACTTGTGGTTTAGTGTTGATGTCTAGTGCAATTAATTGCCCTTGATAACTACCCACATATAAAGTTTTATCAGCACTCAGCAGCATATTGCCGTCGATATCGACCATACGCTCTAACTCAGAACGGCCATCAGGACTAGCAACACGAGTTTCCCATTGACCAATGCCTGTTTGGGCATTTAAAGCCACAATTTTGCCTAGTGCATTGCTAACCAAGACCAATTCATCTACCACTAAAGGACTGGCATAACCACGCAAACTTAGTGCCGTCGTTGGCGTATCAAAAACCCAAACCGTATCGCCCGTTTTAGTATCTAAACCATACACTTTGCCATCATTGCTTTGCACAATAACGCGCTCTGATGTTTGAGTAGGTGCTGCCAAAATTGGCGACAATAAGGTTTTACGCCATTGAATTTGACCTGTCGTTGCATCTAATAAAATCACTTCGGCATTAGCACTTGCCACAACAACTCGACCATAAGCGGCACTCACACCACCCGTAATCATTTGCTTAGTTGGTTGCTGCCAAACGGCTTTGGCATTCACGTCTATGGCCATGACCATACCATCATGGCTTGCTGCATAAACTTTATCATTTTGAGTCGCCAAATGAGGAGCGACTTCATCTACTTTTAATCCTTTGCCAACAAACAAGGTATGTTGTTTATGTAGCTGTACTTGCTCTGTTTTGGCGGGCAATACTGGCAAAGGCGAAGGCTTGTGTTCATTAGGGTTAGAACTACACGCAACCATTGCCAATACTAAACTTATTAGACTCAGACGTTTCATCAAAATAACATTGCTCCACACAACAAAACTCAATAATAGCTTATTAGGGTCTGTTGACGTTTTGATTGTGTTTGCACACGCAAAACGTCAACAGACCCCTAGATTAAGACGCTTCTTTAATGGGTGAGGCACGTTTAATTTCAGGAGCTTCTAAACCTACATCGGCCATTTTCATTTCTAATACTGGACGTGGCTCTTGACGTTCAACTAACACTTTAGCTGCCGCTTGATAAGCTTTTTGTGCGCCTGCAACATCACCCGTTTGTTTAAGTAAATCACCGCGTAACTCTTCACGGCTTGGAATAAAAGCAGGATTTGTATCACCATTTAAAGCCGCTAATGCCGCTTTAGTATCACCCGCTTCGGCCAATACAGAGGCTAAACGCAATGTGGCAATGCTTTTAAGGCCATCATCTGTTTTTTGAGTTAATACAAAGCGTAATTGTTTTTCGGCTTCTTTAAGGTCTTTAAGGTCGATAGCACGTTTAGCCAACAACAACGCTGCATTAGCGGCATACGGTGTTTTGGTATAATCTTGCATTAGCTTTTGTGCTTCGCGCTGTAAATCGGTATTTGCCGTTTTATCTTCGGGATTAGCAGCCAACTTTTGATACGCATCTTGCGAGGCCTGATAGGCATTAGCTGCCATAGAAGCCGTTTGTTGTTCGCTTTGTTGCCAGTAACGCCAGCCTGCAAAAACAGCTAAAGCAATACTTGCACCGACTAAAATAGGTGTACCGTAGTCTTGCCAAAAACGTTTGAGGTGTTCTAGTTGTTCGTCGTCATGCGTACTCACGCGGATGCTCCTAAAGTTTGGGCTAAATAAGTAACTAATTCTGTTTGAGCAATGGTTTGTTGCTCACCTGTTTGTAACCATTTTATCGTTACAGTTTGTTGGTCAAGCTCGTTTTTTCCTAGCAACAAGGCCAATTTTGCGCCTGTTTTATCGGCTTTTTTGAGTTGATTTTTAAATTGACCGCCACCACAGTGGGTCACAATACGATATTTTATTAAACTATTCCTTAGTGTTTCTGCTAACAGCAATGCCGTTTGAACGGTATTTTCTTCAGAAACCATGTAAATATCGGCCTCAGTTGTGTCGTGATTTTGTTGCAAGGTATCCAGTAACAGCACCAAACGCTCCAAACCAATCGCAAAACCCACCGCAGGCGTGGCTTGACCACCCAATTGGCTAACTAAACCATCATAACGTCCACCCGCACATACCGTGCCTTGCGCGCCTAATGCAGTCGTAACCCATTCAAATACAGTTTTATTGTAGTAGTCCAAACCACGTACCAAACGCTGATTGACCGTATAGGCAATACCTGCGCCATCTAAAACAGCGGTTAACGTAGTAAAGTGAGCGCGGGACTCTTCATCTAAATAATCCATTAATTGTGGTGCATTCACTAATACCGCTTGAGTTTTTGCATCTTTGCTGTCCAACACTCGCAAAGGATTGGTGCTTAAACGGCGTTTAGAGTCTTCATCTAATTGCTCAATATGCTGCGTTAAATACTCAA
>ERZ650309.1399-NODE-1399-length-11312-cov-4.674336_pt1 | contig 11312 bp, 9 predicted proteins | sample MGYA00376245_ERZ650309 | MGnify/ENA primary metagenome ERZ650309 (study PRJEB26733, sample SAMN07839294) | wastewater metagenome | biome: urban; feature: wastewater treatment plant; material: waste water | place: USA: North Carolina | collected 2016-04-26 ...
AAAGGTCCCACTCGCGCGATCAACGAAATAATCCACCGTCAGGGTTTTGCCATCCGTGGCAAGCGTCCATTTGCGGGTGACGGTAGAAACGACTTTGCCGTCCACGGACGTTTCGTCTTTGATCAACAGCCCGCGTCCGTTCGGCAACCAGGAAACCGTCCGCTTGCCGGTTGCGTTGGGTGGCGCGGCCGGTTTGAAGTCCGCTTCTTTTCCATCCACGGTGTACGTTTCCGTGATTTTTTGTTCGCCGCCGGCGTTGGTTTTGACTTTGGTGTCAAACGTAATCTGTTCGCCGGTTTGCGTAATCGTCGCCGATTGGTCCAATCCGGCGGGATTGCTGAAGCTTTTGATTTTGTCCAATTCCCATTTACCGCTGAAATTCGGTTTCTGAAAGCCAAATGCGACGCTTAGCAACCCAAGCAACAGAGTCAATCCAATGAATATATTTTTGGTCTTCATGTTTGCCTCCTACTTTTTGTTGCTGATGCAGTACAGATTCTTTTCGCCGCGAATGAAGATCATGCCGTCGGAAATCGCGGGGGAAGCATAAACCGGTTCACCCACGGAATTCGTCGCCAGAATTTCATACTTCGACCCGGCTTTGACGACGTAGGTGTCGCCGTCTTCGCTGGTCAGCAAAACCTTGCCGTCGAACGCAACGGGCGAAGCCGTGAACGTGGCAGGCACGGGAATGCGTCCGCCTTCGTAAATGACCTTGCCGGTTTTGGCATCCAGACAAGTCAGAATGCCGCGATCGGTCATCAAATACAGATTGTCGCCGTACAAGATCGAAGAAGGGATGTAGGCGGTTCCTTTGTCATAGCTCCAGGCCAACGCAGTGTCGGTAATGTCGCCCGAACCACCCAGTTTGATGGCCAGCGTCTTTTTCGTGGGATAGCCCGAATAGGCGTACACCATTCCGAACCCAACCAGCGGCGTGGGCAATGCGTTGCTCTGAAAGCTTTTCATCTTCCATAGCTCTTTGCCTGTTTTCGGTTCATAGGAAATGATCCATTCAAACCCGCTGGCGACGACTTCGGTCCCCTTGTCGGTTTTGACGACCAGGGGAGTTGACCAGCCAGCCTGAACAGGGCGCGGCGTGCGCCACAATTCCTTGCCAGTCTTTTTGTCTACGCCGGCAATGAAAGATTTTTTGCCTTCGTCTTCATCGCATTGCAGCACGATGACGCCATCGGCCATCACAGGCGAAGTGCTCGGCCCCATGCCGACGCTGGCGATTTTGGCAATCGGCGTTTTCCACATCAGTTTGCCATTGAAATCGTAGCAATACAGCCCATCGCCTTCTCCGCCAAACCACGCGTAAACAAACTGCCCATCTGTCACCATTGTCGGCGCGGCGTAACTGCCTTTGCGATGGCGTCCGTCATACACCGTGCCGGTGTATGCAGTTTGATCCCACAGGATTTTTCCGGTGTTGCGGTCTACGCACAACACTTTGAAGGTATGTTTCAGGTCAGCGGCGATGGAATCGGGATGCAGGAATTCCTGGCCTTCGATCATGTGTTTGACGGCTTTGGCTCCGGGAACGACTTCGCCTTCAATGTCCGCCGTCAGGAAGATCTTGTTGCCCCAGACAATGGGCGACGAATGCCCGCGTCCGGGCAACGCCGATTTCCATTTGATGTTTTTGTCGGCACTCCATTCGGTTGGCAGATTGGTTTCGGCGGAAACGCCTGTGCCTTCGGAACCTCGCCAGGCAGACCAGTTGGAGTTCGGCGCAGCCACGCTGGCCGTCGGTTTGAAGGCAATAAATGCGAGCAAACCTAAAGCGATTGCTGAAAACAGCAGAGTAAATTTTCGATTCATGGATTTCGTTGCTCCTGTCGTTGATAAGCGCAGGATTTATGCTCACGGTCAGAAAGCAGATTGTGATTCAAAGTTTCAGTTTAGGGATCAGCTTGGATTTCTCAATTTGTCCGGCATGGGTGTAATACGCGATTTCTCTATCTTTGTTGACAACCCAAACCTCCAGCGCTCCTTTGGCAAGATAAAGCTCAACCTTATGCTGGATTTCTGCCTTTGTGTTGCGAGGCGAAACCACTTCCACACAAATTTCCGGAGCTTTGGGATAAGGAGTTACGTCACCGTAGTCAGCCATAAACTCATCAGACGCCCAGGCGACATCAGCGACTTTGACACCGTCAGAAGTTTGTATCGAGCACTCGGTAATTGTCGTGCCTTTTTTCTTCAAATTGTAAATCTTGCGATCAAGCTCAGACTGAATAATCCCGTCCCTGTTTGAAGCCGGACTCATCAAGATTTGCCCGAACTTGTTCGTTTCAATCTTGAAAGGCAAATCCTTCAAAAATGGATTGTTGAGAACTTCATCCCAAGTCATAACGCTCACCCTTTCTTGCCGATACAGAACAGATGCTTGTCGCCGCGAATGAAGAGTTTGCCGTCGGCGATGGCAATCGAAGTCCGCGAAGGTTCGCCGATGGAATTCGTTGCCAGTACTTCGTGTTTCGGCCCGGCTTTGATGACGAAGGTTTCGCCGTCGTCATTGGTCAGCAAAATCTTGTCGTCAAACGCGACCGGCGATGCACCGTAAAACTTTGTGTTGACCGGCACCCGGCCACCTTCGTAAACGACCTTGCCGGTTTTGGCTTCCAAACAGGTCAGCGCGCCCTGGTCATTCATCAGGTATACGTAATCACCATATAAAATCGGCGAAGGCACATATGCTGTTCCTTTGTTGTACTTCCAAACAATGCTGTCGGTATTATCCAGGTTACCTGCGCTGCCTAATTTAACGGCGGTAATGGCTTTGCCGGGATACCCTGAAGAAAGAATCGCCAGGCCATGGCCAATAACCGGGGTTGCAATGGCATTGTTTTTCAATCCAGTTGCTCGCCATAACTCTTTGCCTGTGGCGGGGTCGTATGAAATCAGAAACTCATTGCCGCTGGTGATGAGTTCAGCTCGGTTTGCCGTTTTGGCAATCACTGGCGTCGCCCAGCTAACCTGAATCGGTCGTGCTGTACGCCAGACTTCCTTGCCCGTCTTTTTATCGAACGCAGCGATAAACGAATTTTTGCCCAGGTTTTCATCGCATTGCAGAATCAGCAGGTTTTCGTGCAACACGGGCGAAGAAGCTACGCCCATTCCCAAAGTCGCAATCGGGCCCAATGATTTTTTCCAGATCAGTTTGCCTTTGAAATCGTAACAGTACAGCCCTTCGGAACCGAAATACGCCCAAACATATTTGCCGTCCGTCACAGGCGTCGGCGCAGCGTAATTGCCGCGTTTGTGGCGGTAATCAAAAACAGTGCCTTCATACGAAACCGATTCCCACACGACCTTGCCGCTGTCGCGGTCAAGGCCGATGGTTTTGAAGGTATGCAGCCGGTTGACGCCTGCCCATTCAGGATGCGTGAACTCTTTTTCGCCCATCATATGTTTTGGCGGTTTGTGAGATTCAGGAGCCGGGCCGCCTTCGATGTCGGTTGTCAGAAAGACGCGATTGCCCCAAATGATCGGCTGCGAAAATCCTTTGCCCGGCAACTCGATTTTCCACAAAACGTTTTTGGTGTCGCTCCATTCGGTCGGCAGATTTTTGTCCGACGAAATGCCTTGCGAATTCGGGCCGCGCCATTGCGCCCAGTTTGAGCTTCCAGCAGCATCCGCCGACAACTGGGTTGAAAGTTTGGCGGTGGCCAAAGTCACTAAAGCCGCAAAGAGCAATACGATTGCCAGTCTTTTCATTTGAGAATGTCTCCAGTTCAGTAAATATCAATTGCCAGCTGATATGCCAACCTGGGCAGCCGTCTTTCCTGCCCTTCGATTGTGGTAATAACTTCGCCGATCTTTGCCGCTCCGGCTTTCAGGTAAAAGCCTTCGGCATTCGGATCGGAAACGATTTCAATTCTTTGTGCGCCCATTGCCGCCGCTCGGTCAAGCGCGTGATCGAACAACTGTCGGCCAATCCCTTTGCCAATCAGTACCGGCAACACCCAAAGATGATCGAGTTCTGTTTTGCCGCCGGATTCAACCAGCGCATAAAAGCCAATCGGTTCGTCATCTTCATCTGTCGCAGCGAAAATTTCATGACGTTTGATGAATTCGGATGTGATCGTTAATTCCGAGCGCCAGGCTTCGATCCAACTTTCGGGATACCCCCAATGTCGTTTGGCCACAATGGCGATGCTGGTCAGTATCGCCGCTTCTTCAAGCTTGGCGCAACGAATCGTGAACATCCTCTTCTTCACCGTGACTACTTTGAAGCCTTCTGGTTTTGCGCAGATTTGTCCATCACCGCGATCAAATGTTTTTGCCCGCGAATGAAAATCATCCCGTCGGAAATCGCCGGCGTAGCCATCATCACTTCGCCAACGGGATTGCTGGAAAGCAGTTCGAATTTTGGCCCGGCTTTCAGTACGAACACGTCGCCGTCTTCGCTGCTGAAATACACCTTGCCGTCGGCGGCGATTGGCGAAGCGCTGTACGAACCGGCTTTTTCGCTGATGCGTTGCTGGTAAAGCCGCTCGCCGGTCTTGGCGTTGTAAACGCGCAAGATGCCATCGTTATTGCAAACATACAGATATTCGCCATAAGCCAGCGGCGTGGGTTGATAGCTGCCACCATTTTGCAGACTCCAGGCGACGAATTCGTTTGCGGTTTCGCCTTGTTTCAGCGAGATGTCGCCGTTGGCTGCGCCCTGTTTAATGGCGTAAATCGGACGGTTTGGGCGGTAGCTGTTGCAGATGAAAATCAGATCGTGCGCGGCAATCGGCGTGGTTGAAGTTACTTCGGGATTACCGGTCAACTTCCAAAGCTCTTTGCCGGTCAGCGGATCGTAACCGCGCGCGGCTTTGGTGGCGTTGGTCACCAGTTCCACGCGCTGTTTGCTTTCGACAATGGTCGGCGATCCCCACGAAGGAATTTCCGCTCGATCGGTTTTCCAGACTTGCTTGCCGTCTTTCAGGTTGTAGGCTGCGATGAACGAACCCTTTTGAATGTCGCACTGGATGATGACCAGGTCTTTGTAAATGATCGGCGAACTGGCCGTGCCCCATTGATAATCCGAGTCGAAGAACCATCCGGAATCCAACACGCCCAAGTCCTGTTTCCATTTCAGTTTGCCCTTGAGGTCATAACAGTACAGGCCTTCAGAACCGAAAAACGCGACGACGTATTTGCCATCGGTGACGGGTGTGGAACTGGCGAAGCTGGATTTGATGTGACGTTTGGTTTTCGGCACACCTTCGTAAGCGACTTTTTCCCACTCGATCTTGCCAGTCTTTTTATCCAGGCAGTACACCTTGAAGGTGTGTTTGGAAACATCAGCGGCAGAATCCACATCACCAAAATAGCCGGAGCGAAATACGGATTTCGGATCGCTGCTGACTGCGGTGATAACGAAGACCTTGTCACCCCAAACAATCGGGCTGGCGTGCGCCAAACCTGGGATTTCGATTTTCCAGGCGATGTTGGAATTTTTTTCCACGTCCCAACTGACCGGCGTTGATTTCCCTTCGGCAACGCCCGCCGCTTTTTCGCCGCGAAACGCGGGCCAATTCTGTGCGAAACCGGATGCTGTCAGGCATACAACGGCAACAAGGACTGCGAACATGCGAATCTTCATTTTGACTCCTTCTTTAAGATCAATTCTCCGCCGCCGTTATTCCAGACAAGGCCGGTGATGTTGCCGCTTTCATCAGTGAATTTCAGGGTTGCGCCGACGATTTTATCTACTTCAAAAGCATGCTGAGCCGTGGGGATCACGGCGCTTTCAAACCCATCCGGGGTAGACAGAACCAATTTGCCGTCCTTCAATGCGAATTTAAATTCGACACGGTCGTTTTTATACACACCTTCGTAAAGTTTCAGCGTGGCTTCTTCGACCTTGAACTCAATTTTGGGTCTGGGTTTGGCTCCAGCCTTTTTAAGCGCCGCAGCAATTTCCGGGTTGTCGTTTTTTTCGGCAATTGTCAGCCACAGGCTCAACGATTCCGGTTTGAAATCGCCCAAAGCGAGCAAGGTTTCCACGGTTTTAGCCTGCCCCATGGTGACGGCCATCGCTGTGGTGGATTCTTTGCTGGCGGGTTTCTTTTCGACCAGCAATTTGACGACTTCGGCCTGATCGCGTTGCAGCGCCCAACTCGTGGGCGTGGCTTTGTAAAAAGTGTCGCGCACGTCAATGTCCGCTCCGGCGGCCAGCAACAACTTGACGATTTCGACATTGCCACGGTCGCAGGCAAAAAAGAGCGGCGTTGCCCCGTATTCGGTCTTGGCGTTGACATCAGCGCCTTTGGCCAACAAGGTTTTGACCGCCTCGACATTGTTCTTTCTCGTCGCGGCAATCAGTTCTTCATTCAACGTGGGATTCGTGTTTTGGGCAAACGCGCATATCGGCATCAGCAACAAAACCAATAATGTGATTCGGTGGATTGTCATGATTTTGACTCCGGCGAAAAACGTACAACAGTTCTTACAAATTGTTGAGCTGCCACGCCCTGATGAACAAGGAATTATCAGCTACTCGAAGAAACGGCTTCCTCACATTCCAATTTGCTGTTTTTGTTTCCAAGTGGACTAACGCTGACAGTACAGGCACGGACAGCGACAGAAACGCAGCCACTCACCTTCAGGTTTCGGGAAAACTCGCCTTGAACTGCGATGAACGGCAAATTATAGTTTGACTTCAAGCAGGTCAAGAAAATCTTCGTCAAATAAACAATGGCAAAAAGTCTTTGGCTCGTCGAGAAAATCAACGCAACCAAACAGACTTGAATCATGTCTAGAATGAATGGGGCAATAACTCACTCCGCACATTCACAGGATCGCTTATGAAATCACACCTCGTTCGCTTATCTGTACTCGTCGCAATCGTTTTCGCATTTTCACTTCCTATCTTCAACACCAACAGTTCAGCGCAATCGCCTGCGCGCGCCAAATCCGGCAGCGACTGGGCCGATTGGCGTGGTCCGTTCCGCGATGGCAATTCGTTGGAAAAAGGATTGCCGGAAAAATGGTCTCCATCGGGCGACAATCTGCTTTGGAAAGCTCCCTACGGCGGACGCTCAGCGCCGATTGTCATGAATGGCCGCGTGTTTGTTTTCAACTCTGCGGGTGAAGGCGAAACGCTCCAGGAGCGCGTGATGGCGCTGGACGCTGAAACCGGCAAGGTCGTTTGGGAATATAAGTTCAACGTTTACTCAACCGACGTTCCGCCTCGTCGCGTGGCCTGGTCATCGCCGGTGGGCGATCCGACGACTGGCAACGTGTACGCGTTCGGAGCTTGCAACGAATTGGTTGCATTGTCATTCGCCGGCAAAGTGCTGTGGCAGCGTTCGCTGACCGATGAGTTCGGTTCGTGGACGACACACGGCGGGCGAACCGTTTCGCCAATCGTCGAAGGCGATATGGTAATTGTCAGCACGGTCACGGATGGGTTTGGCGATCTGGCATCGCGGCGTCACCGCTATTACGCCTTTGATAAAACCACTGGCGAAACCGTTTGGATCAGCACTCCTGGCGGACGGCCTTACGATACGACGTATTCGACTCCGGTTGTCGCAACGGTTGACGGAACTCGCGTTCTGATCGCTGGCGGTGGGGACGGTTCCGTCAGCGCCGTCAAGGTGGCGACCGGCGAACCCGTCTGGAACTTCCCGATGTCCAAACGCGGCGTGAATCCTGGAGTCGTCGTCAAAGACGGCATCGCTTACGTCAGCCATCAGGAAGAAAACATTGACGCTAACGAAATGGGAATGCTGGCGGCATTGGACATTCGCGCCAAAGGTTCGATTACCAAAACTTCCAACGCCGACAAAATCAAATACGCAATTTATAACTATCAGCTTGGCCCGGCTTCGCCCGTGATTGACGGCGACCTGATTTACTTTGTGGACGCCGGAGCCAACCTGTTCGCCTTCAATCGCGCCGACGGCAAAAAAGTCTGGGAACAAAACCTGGGAACGATCCAGAAAGCTTCGCCGATTCTGGCCGACGGCAAGATTTACGTCGGAACCGAAAACGGCACGTTTTACATTCTGAAACCCACGCCAACGGGATGCCAGATTCTGAGCAAAAACCCGCTGGAACCGATCACCAAAGAAAGCCTGACCACGGAATCCGGCGACGAAGCCATTGCCGCCAACGAACAAATCATCGGCGGCGCGGCAGTTTCGCGCGGGCGTGTTTATTTCGTTTCCACCAAACACATTTACGCAATTGGCAAAAAGAAAACCGCTGCGCTGCCGCCTGTGGTCGAAAAAGCTGACGCGGCTCCGGCGGACGCAAAGGTTGCTCACGTTCAGATCGTTCCGGTTGATCTGGTGATGAAACCCGGCGAAACGAAAAGCTTCAAGGTCAATCTGTTCGACGACAAAGGCCGGTTCATCAAATCCGAAACTGGCGCAACCTGGGCGGTTGAAGGGTTGAAAGGCAACCTGGCCAACAATCAATTCACGCCTGCCGCCGACAGCGGATTGCAAGGCGGCCAATTGAAAGCCAGCGTCGCCGGCGTCACTGGCATCGCGCGCATCCGCGTCATTCCTGCGCTGCCTTACGCCGAAGATTTCAGTAAAGTGACGGTGGACCAGGCTCCCAGTTATTGGCTGAATGCTGGCGGCGTGCCGATCAAATACACAGTGCGCGAAGCAGACGGCAACAAGTTTTTGGTCAAGAAACCCGACAACGGCATTTTCAAACGCACTCGCTCGCCGTTTGGCGCGGTTGAGACGACGAATTACACCGTTCAGGCCGACGTACGCGGCATCGAAAAACGTCGCCAGATGGGCGATGTCGGAGTCGTCGCACAGCGTTATGAACTGGTTTTGTTCGGGAACATTCAAAAGGTTGAATTGCGTTCGTGGCAGATCGAACCGAAGCGCAGTTTCAGCAAGCCTTTCGCGTGGAAAGCCGACACCTGGTACCGTATGAAATTGCAGGTGGAAAATCTGCCCGGCGGCAAGGCCCGCGCTCGTGGCAAAGTCTGGTTGGCCAGCGACCCCGAACCCGCTGACTGGCTGATTGAATGGACTGACCCCATCGGAAACCGGAATGGAAGCGCAGGCATTTTCGCCGACAGCGCCAATGAAGTCTTTTTCGACAACATCAAAGTCACGCCGAACAAATAGACGCTTTTACAGAGCCTGGCTCTAAACATTGAGGGAGTAAGAAATGAAATACGGAAAATCGAAATCGCTGTTTATCGCTGGCGCAATCGTGCTGGCTTTAGTTGCTGCCCTGGGTTGGCAGATGCACTCCGTTTTAGCGTCTGATCCCGGCAGCGGTGATTGGCCGATGTGGGGCGGAACGCCTGACCGCAATATGGTCTCGAACATGAAAGGCTTGCCGACAACGTGGGACGTTGCAAAAAAGACCAACGTCAAATGGGTGGCTGCCATCGGTTCGCAAAGTTATGGCAATCCGGTTGTCGCCGGAGGCCAGGTTTATGTTGGCACCAACAACGAAGCCTTGCGGGACCCGAAACAGCCGAACGACCGAGGCGTGTTGATGGCGTTCGACGAAAAGACTGGCGAGTATCTGTGGCAACACACCAACGAAAAACTGACTGCCGGACGCGTCAACGACTGGCCGTTTCAGGGCGTCTGTTCTTCACCGCTGGTCGAAGGCAACAAGCTTTATTACGTGTCGAACCGCGCTGAACTGGTTTGCCTGGACACCAAAGGCTTTCGCGACGGTGAAAACAACGGCCCGTTCAAGGACGAAAAATTCACCAGCAAAACAGACGCCGACATCATCTGGAAGTTCGATATGATCGAAGAAGTCGGCGACCATCCGCACAACATGGCCAACTCTTCGCCAGTGATGTACGGAGATTTGATCTTTATCAGCACGTCGAACGGTCAGGACGAAAGCCATGTCAACATTCCTTCGCCCAAAGCTCCTTCGATGATTGCCGTCAACAAAAACACCGGCAAACTGGTTTGGGAAGTGAACAACGTTGCCGACAGAATTCTGCACGGCCAATGGTCTTCGCCTGCCGTGGGCAAGATCGGCGACGTGGTCCAAGTCGTTGTTGGCGAAGGCGATGGCTGCATTCGCGGTTATGAAGCCATGACTGGCAAACTGCTGTGGTCATTCGACACCAATCCGAAAGACAGTGTCTGGCCAAAGACGCGCAATGAACTGATCGCGACTCCGATCATCGCGGACAACAAGGTTTACATCGCCAATGGACAAGACCCGGAACACGGCGAAGGCGTAGGCCACGCATATTGCATTGACGCCACCAAACGCGGCGACATCACCAAAGACGGCGCGGTTTGGCATTTCGACAAAATTCGCCGCTCTGTCTCGACTCCGGCTCTTTACGATGGTTTGCTGTATTACCCTGACTTCAGCGGATTCCTGCATTGTCTGGACGCCAAGACCGGCAAGGAATTGTGGCAACACGATATGTTCGCCGCCATTTGGGGATCGGCCGTCGTGATTGACGGCAAAATTTACCTGGGCGACGAAGACGGCGACATCGCCATTCTGCAAGCCGGTCGCGAAAAGAAAGTGATCGGCGAAGTGAACATGGGCAGTTCAGTGTATTCCAGCCCCGTTCCGGCCAACGGTGCACTGTTCATCATGAACCGCAACCAGCTTTTCTCGCTGGCAGTTGGCGCAACCGGCGGAGAAGCAGCGAAAGCCAGCAAAGCTTCACAATAAACGTCTCCTCTTGACCAGGAATTGCGGGATAGCATTCACGCCGAATGTTATCCCGCTTCTCTGTTTCCGTTGTACGGCCAACTATTATTTCATCAGACTCATATGACCCCCTTAGTCTTCATATCTTACTGCCATTCCGATGAACAATATATTGATGGCCTTTGTAAGCGGTTTGATGAGGCTGGCATTAGTTACTACATTGATAGAAATAAGATTACCTGGGGATCATTAGTCACCGATGAATTACTTAATGCTTTATATGAATGCATAGCCTTAGTTGTTGTTGTCTCAAAAGCAACTAGCAAGTCACAGTGGGTGCCATTTGAAATAGGCCATGTAGTAGGAACCTGTGCGATGGGAGCAAACAAGAAAATACTCCCATTACTCACAGATAAGACGAACTCCGTTCCCCCTTACCTTGTTAACCACCTAAGGTTATCTACCTTAGATGAAGCAGTGGGCTACTTTCAATCGGAAAACTGGAAGCGCCATGTACAGGAAAGCAAGACTTGGAAATCAAACGAACTTACCCGCATTAAGCAAGAACTTTTTAGTAAGCTGAAGAAACTAGAAGACCAAGAAAGAGAAGTGGACTTGCTAGATCAATACAAATCTGGTGCGAAAGAGCCGGAAGAACTTTGATGTCTTTTTTCAGCCACTTACTT
>ERZ650309.1400-NODE-1400-length-11311-cov-8.888149_pt1 | contig 11311 bp, 12 predicted proteins | sample MGYA00376245_ERZ650309 | MGnify/ENA primary metagenome ERZ650309 (study PRJEB26733, sample SAMN07839294) | wastewater metagenome | biome: urban; feature: wastewater treatment plant; material: waste water | place: USA: North Carolina | collected 2016-04-26 ...
CTCATGTACTTCTCATGTACACTACGTCGCCTTGTTCCTAACTCTTACAGCATATCGTGGCAGTTAATGAGTAAGTAGTTACAAATAAGGGAAGATATGATTACCAGCAAAGTTATTATTGCATTGGATTTTAGTGAGCGTCAGCAGGTATTAGATTTAGTTTCACGTTTAGACCCTCAAGAGTGTCGGCTTAAAGTCGGCAAAGAGCTATTTACCAGTTATGGTCCGCAAATTGTGCGTGAGTTGCAAACGCTTGGTTTTGAAGTGTTTTTGGATTTAAAATTTCATGATATTCCTAATACTGTCTATAAAGCAATTCGCGCAGCAGCAGACTTAGGTGTGTGGATGGTTAATGTGCATGCCAGCGGTGGGCGTGCGATGCTGACTCAGGCACGACAAGCGATTGAAGATAGCCAAAATAAACCATTATTAATTGCCGTGACGATTTTAACTAGTCTGAGTGCTAGCGAAGTCGCCGAAATTGGTTATGGACAGGATGTCGCAACCCAAGTTAAGCATTTAGCACGATTAAGCTATGAATATGGTTTAGATGGGGTAGTGTGCTCAGCGCAAGAAGCAAATATCATTAAAAGTGTTACCGCTCCCGAATTTTTAACCGTTACACCAGGTATCCGTCTGGCTGATGCAACTAAAGATGATCAAACTCGTGTAATGACACCGGAGGCTGCGGTTAAAAATGGCGCGGATTATCTGGTGATCGGGCGTCCGATTACACAGGCAAACGATCCACTAGCGGTTTTGCGTGGAATAAACTCTTTGTTAAAATAGAAATAGGATTTTTGTCAGTTAGCAATTGACTAAGATCAGCGGTGTGAAATATTTTGAGGTAGCTATAATGAATCAGATTCTTGCTAAACAATTGGCGACTAACTGGGTAACTGCATGGAACAAACACGATATCGATAAGTTAGCTGAATTTTATGATGAAGATTGTGAATTATCTTCACCATTGGTTGCGGAGCTTACGCGCAGATCCAATAATCAGTTAAAAGGTCTTCGTGATATTCGTTGGTATTGGGAAAAACTTTTTGCCGCGATGCCCAATGTTTCGTTTGAGATAATCTCAGTTTTATCTGGATTAAACAGCCTCGTTATTACTCATATAGGTCCTTATAATACTTTATCCGCAGTTGTATTTTATTTTAATCAAAATAATAAAATCATTAAATCTACGGCTTTTTTGGATGTTGCAGTACGTAATTAGTAAAATTACGGCAAGAGGTGCTAAGTTACGTTATAAAAGCTTTTCTTATTTTGTGTAATTGAAATTATATCAATTTTATGCTAAAAAGCATGCTAAAATCTCCCAAAATTATCAATAAAATTAATACAATGCTTTTTGAAGAATATACAGGAATTCTATGAGTGATGATTTAACTGGCAAGCTACTTGAGTTTGCTAATTTTTTAGCGGATGAAGCAGCGCAAATTAGCCATAAATATTTCCGCCAACATATTGTTATTGATAGTAAAGATAATAAATCTCCGGTAACAATAGCTGATCGTGAGATAGAATTACGTTTGCGTGAGCTGATTAAACAACATTATCCGAGCCATGGAATTATTGGCGAAGAGTTTGCTAATCAAGAAACACAAGCCGAATTTTGCTGGGTCTTGGATCCAATTGATGGCACAGTAGCATTTTCGACGGGTAAACCAACCTTTACTACGTTAGTTGCGTTATTACGCAATGGTGCGCCTTTATTGAGTGTCATTGATCAGGCAATCAGTGGTGAGCGCTTTAGTGGTGTAGCAAATTATGGTGCGTTGCTAAATAAAACAAAGCTGCAAACTAGCCTGCAAACCGAAGTCGCGAATGTGCGCCTGAATGCAACTACACCGCTGATGTTTACAACTACCTATGAGCGAGAAGCTTTTGAACGAGTGCGCTCTAAAGTGCGCTTGACTGCCTTTGGTGGTGATGCTTATGCCTTTGGTTTGCTAGCAGCTGGACATATAGATGTGATCATGGAAGCAGAGTTGCAATACTATGATATTGCCGCTTTAATGCCTGTGATTGAAGGTGCTGGTGGTGTGATTAGTGATTGGCAGGGCAAAGCTTTAAATCGTGAATTTAATGGACAGGTTTTGGCAACGGCTAATACCGAATTACATAATAAAATTTTACAAATTATTAATAGTTGATTTTAGGAATATAAGATATGGAAAAAACTGCAATTACCCCTATTCGGAGTGAAAATTACCCAGAGTGGTACCAACAAGTGATTATTGCTGCTGATTTGGCAGAAAATTCTGCTGTTCGTGGTTGCATGGTGATTAAACCGTGGGGTTACGCGATTTGGGAATTGATGCAAAAAGATTTGGACAAACGCTTCAAAAAAACTGGGCATGTTAATGCTTATTTTCCATTGTTGATTCCATTGAGTTATTTGGAAAAAGAAGCAACTCATGTAGATGGCTTTGCTAAAGAGTGTGCGGTAGTTACTCATCATCGTTTGATTGCGGATGGTAAAGGCGGACTTAAACCTGATGGTGAACTTGAAGAGCCATTTGTAATTCGTCCGACCAGCGAGACAATTATCGGTGAGAGTTTTGCTAAATGGGTTAAATCTTACCGAGATTTACCACTATTGATTAATCAATGGGCAAATGTGATGCGTTGGGAGATGCGTACGCGTTTATTTTTGCGTACGTCAGAGTTTTTATGGCAAGAAGGTCATACGGCACATGCAAGTGAAGACGAGGCTATTCAGGAAACTAAGCAAATGCTTGAGGTTTACGCTGCATTTGCTGAAGAAGTAATGGCAATGCCTGTAATTAAAGGTGAAAAGCCATGTTTTGAGCGTTTCCCGGGCGCAGTTAATACATATTGTATCGAATCAATGATGCAGGACTGCAAGGCGCTACAGGCAGGAACTTCACACTTTTTAGGGCAGAATTTTGCTAAAGCATCTGGAATTGAATTCCAAAATAAAAATGGTAGCTTGGAACACGCGTGGACTACTTCGTGGGGAATGTCAACTCGCATGATTGGCGGTTTAATTATGACGCATAGTGATGACAATGGTTTAGTATTACCACCACGAATTGCGCCACAGCAAGTTGTGATCCAGCCAATTTATCGCAATGACGAACAACGTGCGGCGGTATTGGCGTATTGTCAGCAATTAAAGCTTGGTTTGGAAGCACAGCATTTTGCAGGTGATGAAATTCGAGTTATGATTGATGATCGTGATATTCAAGGTGGCGCTAAATCGTGGGAATGGATTAAAAAAGGTGTGCCATTAAGAGTTGAAGTTGGTCCACGTGATATTGAAAAAGATGCGGTTATGCTTTCTCGTCGTGATGATTTAGCTAATAAACAATCAATGCCACGTGCAGAGCTGATTGCCAATGCGGTGACTCTTTTGGCGCAAATGCAGGATAATTTATTTACTAAGGCTCAGTCATTCCGTGATTCACGGATTACTGAAATTAGTTCTTTAACCGAGTTTAACGCATTTTTTGCTGCGGAACAAAATATCGATAGTGGTTTCGCTTTGGCATACGCAGTTGATGAATTTGCGATTGAAGAATACATCAAACCACTTAAAGTTACTGCACGCTGTATGCCTTTGGCGGATAATGATACTCCGGGAGTGTGTATTTTTACTGGTAAACCAGCTACACGTAAAATGGTTTTTGCTAAGGCTTACTAATTGAACTTGTAAACAGGAGAGGTTATGCTATGAGCATAATCTCTAACTGATGACGTTGCTCTATTTGATGATGAATCTGTAAAAAAGGAACTCTTTATGAAAGCAAAGAAATTATTGGGTTTATTGGCTTTGGCAGTAATTGTCGCTTGTACTTCTGGTAATGCAAGCACTACCAACGCTAAAGCTAGCCCTACTGTCTATGATTATGGCTATGAAAAATACACGGTTAGTCCGTATTCGAATACCATGGCAGTCCTGTCCTATAATACCGAATCAGGAATCAGCCGCCTAAATTCATCGCAGTATAAAGCTTCATTTTATAATTTATCAACGCACTATTCACCGCAAACTAATATTCTGAGCTGCGGTGTGGCTTCCGCGGTGATTGTGCTCAATACGGTTTATGCCACACTAGGTAAACAACCACCAATTTCCAAGCTTGGTTCATTTTATAATGAACAAGAAAATTATATTGACGGTAATTTTACTTGGACTGAAGCCAATTTCTTTAATGATAAAGTTAGTGGTTATTTGGATCCAGAAATAATTTATGGACGCAAACAGGTAGATGGTAAGTATGTGGTTGGTTTGACTTTAGATCAATTGACTCATGCGCTTAATCTGCAAGGTTTGGAAGCGACGGCAACTCATGTAAATACCGCCAATGATGTCGATATTGAAGCTTTTAGAACGTTATTAAAAGCAACTCTTGGCAAAACAGAGAGTTATATGGTGGTGAATTATAATCTTAATGTAATGTCAGCGCTTAATGGCGGACATTTTTCACCAATTGCCGCTTATGATCAAGCGAGTGACTCAGTTTTGATTTTAGATACTTGGAATGCATTCGCGCCGTGGGAATGGCTCAAAGTTTATGATTTGTATAAGAGTATGAATACCAAGGATGGCGATACTTATCGTGGTTATGTTTTGGTTAATGCTAACAAGGCATCATAAAGTTTTTTAATTTATCGTTAAATGAGCAATATAAATGGGTGATGTTACACATTGGCTTATTCGAGATCACGCGGTTTTAATTGTCATAATTTCATCGATGATATCAATGGTTTCTGGTGTTTTTTTAACCAGAATTAATGCGAAAAAAGATCAGGAAATGCATGATGTTTTCCTGAAGCAAGAGCTTTATATTAATTTTGTTGTTCACCAATTACAGGTGAATCTTATAGATAAGATTGGTGAAATCGAGCCAGATCCAGAGCTGGTTAAAAATTTGCGGGCTCTGCATGCTGAGCTACTAATAAAAGCTGATTTGAAATTACTTAAAGAAATCACAAAAATCAAGCATTTAGCACAAACAACTACTGATATTGATGTTCTTTTACCGCATATCGTAAGAGTTATAAATCATTTTCGTAAAATGGTTAATAATAAACCATTGACTCTTGCGGAGTACAAGGACTTTATGCAGGCATCCTTTAATACTGAGTTGGGAGTAAGCAAAAGGTTAATTTAGTTTCCAGCTCAAATAAATTACCGATAAATTTGGTGATTCAGATACCTTCGTGTAAGTGCTAATTTATAACATTTCTTCTTTTATCTTTTACTTCCCAACATGACATAGCATTAAGCACATTTTATAAGCTTCCATATCTAAGTATAGCTTGGTATAATACCTACTTGTTTAAATAAAATTATTGCTTTTGCTGTTATTAAATTATAGCAACAAAATTGTGCTTAATCTCAGAGCGTTAGGGAGCTTACGATGTTAGAACCAAGATTGCGGGTTGCATTACAAAAATCAGGAAAATTATCCGAAGGTAGTTTGGATTTACTTAATAAATGCAGTTTTAAATTACGCCCAGCCAAGAATCATTATCTGATTCAATCCAAAGAAATGAATACCGATTTTCTGATGATTCGTGATGATGATATTCCGGGTTTTGTGGATAGTGATGCCAGCGACATCGGGATTGTTGGTGAAAATGGTTATTTTGAATACATTTTGGAAAATCCTGAGCACAATTTAACCGTGATTGCCAAGCTGGGTTTTGCGCAATGTCGTTTGAGTATCGCCGCAGCACATGATTCTGGCATCCAAAAGTTATCAGATCTAAATGGTAAAACTATTGCCACTTCATATCCTGAAACTTTGCGTAATTTTTTGGCTAAAAATCAGATTAAAGCCAAAATATTGGTAATGCATGGCTCAGTTGAATTAGCGCCGAAAATCGCGATTGCTGATGCGATTTGTGATTTGGTGTCTACCGGTACGACGCTTAAAGAAAATGGCTTGGTGGAATTACACATTATTTTGGAAAGCGAAGCGGTGCTGATCGGGCGTAAAACTGCTACAGCAGATATTTCAGAGCGTACCAATGAACTAGTTTTTCGTCTGCAAAGCGTAATTAATGCCAAAGATAGCAAATATATTATGCTGCATATTGATAAAGACAATATTGATAAGCTTAAAGAAATGTTGCCGGGTTGTGAATCGCCAACGGTTTTACATTTACACGGTACAGACAATAAAGTTGCAGTGCACGTGGTGAGTAAAGAAGGCGTATTCTGGGATACGATTGCTAAACTAAAAAGTATTGGTGCCACTTCGATTTTAGTGTTGCCAATTGAAAAGATGATGGATTAGAGAGAGTCTGTGTGGCAGGCTGTGTTTATTTCAAGAATACAGCGTGCCACACAGCTAGTTATTTGTGTTATGTAAAGGCTTGGCCAACCCGACAAAGACCACCATACCATCTCCACCTGGATTGCTTGTAGTATCAATTAGAAGACTTGGTTTCCAATTGTTAGTAACCCAGAGATTTCCTGCCTGATCTATATGACTGGAAGTCATGCGCATTAATGGGTGAAAGTCTGGTGTACCATTTGGTCCATACAAGGGTTCTCCATTAGAAAGCAAAACTTGGCTACCACCGCTGGGTAAGGTATAACCACTCGCAGGAGAAATTGGCGTTCCTAAGGAGGCATTGGTTGGGCAACCTTTCACTGCTGCCCCACATATTTTAGCAACACCATATTCACCATTGTTATTCGGGAAAAAATTTACAGCATAGATGTTATCATTGCCATCAACAGTTACATCCCAAGTTGCAACAATGCCACCACCAGTAAAAATTTTTACATTAGTCCCCGCGGCATTAACCATATAAATCGCTGATTCTTTAAAAGATGAAACCCAAATATTACTGCTTGAGTCAAGAGCTATTCCTAATGGTGATGAACCAACTTGAACCGAATTTACTTGTTCAATTGCGCCACTGTCGGTTAATTTAAATTTGGCAATACTTGATTCATTATTAAATGAAACCCAAGCTTGATTATCTGCGGTAATTGAAATATCAAAAGGGTTTAGGTTGCCAGTAGAATAATAGCTTCCTTGATCTGGGTTACCAGACGGATATACTACAATCCGTTGGTTGCCATTACTAGCGATCCACAGATTATTATTGCTATCCGGTTTTAGTGCTTGGACGCGGTAAACTAAATTAGTAAAACCTGCTGTTCCAGAAAGAGCAAGCCCTGTTGAGTTAAACAACGAAATACTTCCATTTGGAATCAAATTGCCCCAACCAAAATTACCTAACCAGATTTGATTGAGCGAGTCTATAGAAACTCCATATCCTGCACCTAAAATACCGCCACCATAAACTGGGGATTTAACTGTATCATTTTGCCCATCGGCAGGTGCGCCATTAGGTTTTAGAATAATCATACAATTTGTCGAATTTGGCGTGCCTTGTACTACATTGTTAGTTATCCATAGATAGCCATTCTGGTCAAAAACAAAATTACCGGGACCACCAAAAGGACATGACTCACTACCGGTATTATTGAATTTCAGGGCAATAGTCCAAGCATCTGGTACTCTTAACAAAGATGGCGTATATAGATTTTTACTCTGATTAGAAATTGTCACTATTTCGTTTACACCTTGCGCTGGATTGAGTGCCAAATTTTGCAAAGCTTGAAGCGTATTATTCGGTATAGTTCCATTAACTGCTTTTGCTACATTAAAAAGCTCTGGACATACCGCATTGTCTCCGATACATGCAGAAATAGCGTTTGCCAAAGTATTCATTACCCGCAAAGCATTACTTTGGTCGGCGTTTGGTGAGCTAGAAATTACATTGCTTAACTGACCACTAGCGATTGAAACTAAATTTTGATTCATGCCACTTGCAATTAGAATTGAACTTTGTGGACCAGAGATAATATTACCTTGCCAAAACTGAGCCATCGCATAGGCTGCTGCAACAGTAGTTAATTCGTTTATAACTAGATTAGATTTAGTATAATTACCAATGACTAGCGCTAATTCGTGCTGGCTTTCATTTGTCGCTGTCAGATACAGTTGGCTGCCGACTAACGAATTGGGGAGTTGAAGTGAAAATTTACCGCTATTATTCGAAGTGGTTTGTGTGATTAAGTGTGTGGAAGACTCGGTTATTGCGTATAAATTTATTGCATAACCAGACAATGGTTGACTATTATTTAGATTACCCGATTGAACAGTTCCATTAATTGGAACATTAGAAGCTCTGCTTATTGTACCACTTGAACATGCAAAAATTACACCTGAGATAACGCCTAAAACAAATAATCTAAGTAACACCATCATTTACACCATTAAATAAATTCAGATACCTCAAACATAGAAGATATTATGCCAGAATTTAACTTAATTGACAATGTTGTAAGCTTGATATAATAATTGCTTATGGTTTATTTAAGAATTAATTTATGATTTGCTATTGTTGTTGATAGAAGTAAGTAATATATGTAAACGAAAATTAATTTTGTTTACCTTTGCGATAGCTGTGTTATCATATCTTATTAATTTTACTTAGGAATACACCATGAAAGCCGAAAATCCTGTCATTTCTTTTCGCGTACCTAGTGAAATATATGATAAGTTAGAACAATTGGTTAAGGCAACTAAGCGCAATAAGGCTGATTTGTTATTACATTGGCTTGAAGAAGCAATATCTCTAGAAGAATGGCAAATACAAGAAGTTGAAGCCGGAATTAAAGAAGCGGACGCTGGTATGTTTGCTTCATCGACTGAAGTTGAGCGAGTTTTAAATAAATGGCTCTAAATATTCTTTGGACTAAGCGCGCGCTAGCTAACTTAGAATCTGAGCTTGACTATTATGGACAAATTAATCCAATCTTGGCAAAAGAGTTAACTCTAGTCATTCAAAAATCTATTAATAGTATTTCTCATATGCCCGCCATTGGGCGCGCCGGTAAAAAAATTGGCACGCGGGAATTAATAGTTGATAAGTACCCATATATTTTGGCATATCGCGTGAGAAATAATGCTCTTGAGGTTTTGGCAATAATTCATCAAAAGCGGAAGAATATCCGTAGTCATTATTAAGCGTTAATTATTTTATGCAGTATGGTAAATATGTGTAAAAGTAAAATGGAGTAATGAAATGTTTGAACCAGGCAGTTTAGAGGTAATTAATCGTTCGGTATTATTTATAAGGCCGCTTCAGCCTTTTAGTGATTGGTTGGCTGGTTTTGATCCAACTGATGCCAGTGGTGATGTATTACAAGATAGTGATGTGTACTTATTACCAGAATATGATACTGTTCAACAAATGGAAAACTGGTTAAAGAAAAATTTTGATAGCATATTCATGGATCAATTGAACAACTGGTACATAGACGAAAAAATGTGGCCAAAAAATCGAACTTTAAAAATGTTTAAAGAGTGGTTTGATTATTCGTTTGCCTCAATGGTGAAAGATACCAAGACTAGCCAGATTGAGAAAGATTAATTTTGATATTACTTATAGACTTACAGAAAAATTGGTAAAATAGTAACAATTTTAGGAGTGTCGAATTATGTCATTAGTACTTAAAAGTGTAGTTATACACGAGTTAATTAAAACTGAAAAAGATTTACTTTAATAGTTGTTACGTTGCTGATTATAGGAATAGACCTATATTTTATTAATGACAAAAGCAATGTTATAAATGCAATATGCAGTTATATTGGGCGTTTAAGGCATATGGTTTATTATTAACTTAACATTAAACTAGTGAATTAGGTTTTTAAATTGGCAGATTGAGGAAAATTTAATGCACAAATTAACAAACTTACCGCCAGAATATAATTTTGACGACCCTGCTATTTGGCGAGCGCTAAATTTAGCTTCACGGGCACTGGCTGAACTGAAAGGGGAATCAAAAACTATTCCCAATAGTGACATTTTGATCAATACGCTTAGTTTGCAGGAGTCCAAAGAGAGTTCTGAGATTGAGAATATTGTAACCACTCAAGATGATTTATTTAAATCACAAATTGACGATGGAATTAAAAATATTGCGGCGAAAGAAGTGAAGCAATACGCAGCGGCTTTGTTGCATGGCTATCATCTGATCTCAGAACATCAATTATTAACAAGTAATCATATTCTTGAGATTCAAGCAATCTTAGAGCCGAATAAACCAGGGTTTCGCAAATTAATGGGTACTGCACTCAAAAATTCTGCTGGTGAAGTAGTTTATATGCCGCCACAAAACCCACAGGACATTATTGAGCTAATGTCAAATTTGGATAAATATATTAATTTGCCTGAGTTGCATGATGTTGATCCATTGATTAAAATGGCGATTATTCATCATCAGTTTGAGAGTATTCATCCTTTTTATGATGGCAATGGGCGAACTGGGCGGATTATTAATATTTTATATTTGGTCTATACTCAGTTATTGGATATTCCCGTATTGTATTTAAGTCGCTATATTAACCAACACAAAGCAGACTATTATCGCTTATTACAATCGGTGCGAATAGATAATAATTGGAGCGAATGGATCGTTTGGCTGCTTAACGGAGTTTCTACCACTTCTAGACAGACAGTTGAATTGATTCGTCAGATTAAACAGTTGATGAATGATTTTCAGCAAAAAATTCAGGTTGATGCTGCAAACATTTATAGTAAAGAGTTATTGGATAGTTTATTTAAGCATCCATACACCAAGATTAAATTTATTGAAGATGATTTGGAGGTGCACCGCCACACCGCTAGAAAGTATCTGGAGAAGTTGAGTGATTTAGGCTTGTTAACTATTCAAAAAATAGGTAAGAGTAATTATTATATTAATCATGGTTTATTTGAGTTGCTCAGTGATGCGAGTAAGTAACGTGTATAAAAAATCGTAAAATTTATACATTAGCAATTAACGTGTATAAAATTTGCCGATTTTTATACATGACAAAATAACGTGTCGAAAAAACAGCAACATTTCGACATGAGAAATTAAAAGTTGACTAAAATTATTAATAACCATTTTATTTATAATGATAAAGTAATGTACGCAAACGTATCAAGCTGAGATTTAAAACCAGCATAACGGCAGCAAGAGACATGCCGTGCAATTTAAAGATTAATTTTAAGGGAGTGGATAAAATGCGTGTGGTAACATGGAATAAATTAAACGCAAATGAACAAGAACAGGTATTAAGCCGTAGCAGTAGCAGCGATGATGCTGCGTTAACGACGTTGGTTAAAGGTATTATCTCTGATGTCCGTGCTCGTGGTGATGCAGCATTATACGAGTATGCAGAGAAATTTGATGGAGTGACACTCGATTCTTTAATCGTGAGTGAAGCCGAATATGCGGCAACCGAGAGCTTAT
>ERZ650309.1401-NODE-1401-length-11311-cov-4.320629_pt1 | contig 11311 bp, 12 predicted proteins | sample MGYA00376245_ERZ650309 | MGnify/ENA primary metagenome ERZ650309 (study PRJEB26733, sample SAMN07839294) | wastewater metagenome | biome: urban; feature: wastewater treatment plant; material: waste water | place: USA: North Carolina | collected 2016-04-26 ...
CTGTCCAGACCGAAACCCAGAAACTGAACCCGATCAGAAATCCGGCCAGAGGGCCGAAGCTGTGTTCGACGAGTTCCGCTGGCCCGATTGCGCGCTCATGACTGGCGCTCAGCCTCGCCAGAACATGGGCCAGGCACAACGCCCCTGCAATTGTGATGACCCAACCCGCGATTGCGTTCCAGCCAAAGGGCGCCAGGCCTTGCGGCAACAGGAAGACGCCCGATCCGATCATGTTGCCCATGACCAGAGCAATGGCCATCCAGATGCCGAGCTTGCCGGATGCCACAGTGGCCTGATCGTTGGAGTGTGACATCTGTACGGCCATCATGACGGCCAATACCCCCTCCCGCAAGCGGGAGGGGGAAGTTTCGTCAGAACTTGCTGCCGACCCTCAGGCCGATCGTGCGCGGCGTGATGGGGACGATATAGGTCCTCAGGCACGCGCCGCACTGGGCAAAGCGGGAGATCTGGCCCCGCTCGTCAAAGGCGTTGTCGATGAATGCCTCGACCGAGAACATTCCGAATTCGGCCCCGAACGAGAATGATGCAGTGGTATAGGCCTTCAGGTCACCCAGCTGCGCCGCCGGGCTGTAGGTAAGCCCGGTACCCGTCTGGGTCGCAGCGGTCCGGATATCGGACGATGCGGAACTTTGGTGCGAGACAACGGCCTGCACATGGCCCTTGGAGCTGCCGAGCGGGAAGGAATAGCGGGCGTTGCCGCTTACCTTGAACTTGGGCGTTACAGGAAGCCGGGTTCCTTTTGGAGCCGCGATGAAGTTGCCGCCTGTGGAACATGTGAATGTCGGATCATCCACCGAACAGAGGTTCTGGCGTGTCTTGGCGTCCGTATAAGCGGCAGCCGCGTTCAACGTCAGCGCACCGAGATTGGCCGTCGCGTCGACTTCGATACCGCGGATGCGGGCATTCGGACCATTATGGATTTCGGTGAAACTGTTTTGCCCAAGGAAGGAGAATTGGAAGCTCTTCCATTGCTGCTGATAGATTGCACCGTTGAACCGCAATTTTCCATCGGCAAGCGTGGTCTTCCAGCCGAGTTCGAAGTTGGTCAGATAGTCCGGTGCATAGGGCGGAATGGTGCCGCGACGGTTGATGCCGCCGGGCCGGAAGCCCCGTGACCATGTGCCGTAGAGCAGGACCTTGTCGGCCGGCTTCCAGGTCAGGTTGAGCCGATGCGTGAAGCCATCGCCTGTCGTAGACTTAGGTTTCAGTCCGCCGTTCGCAAAAGTAGCGAGATTGGTGCACGGCGATCCAGCGACTGCCGGAGGCAGCAAAGTGCCTGCCGGATTGTTGCGAACCGTGCTGCCGTCGCTGTTGAAACATCCCGCAACGCCCGTGCGCGAACTGCCCGCTCCGTTGTAGGGCGGGCCGGCGGGATTGCGGCCAAAGCCGAAGAAACCGATCAGGCTGTTGTCATATTTGAAAACGCGTCCCCCCGCCGTCAGTGTCAGATTGTCGAGGATATCAAAGCTGGCTTCGCCAAAGGCGGCATAGTCGCGGTCGACGCGACGCTGCTGGGTGAGCCACAATGTGCCGGGGATGCCATTCACGGAGAGGGCAGGGTCAAGGTTTGCGACTTGATAATCTTGATGGATGGCATTTGTCTGGCGTTGGTAGAATGCACCGGCAACCACGCGGAACCGCTTATCCTGCGGAGATGCGATCCGGAATTCCTGGCTCAGCTTCTTGAAGTGGTCCGACCCAAGCACCTTCTGGCGCGGGTCGATGGTGTTGCCCAGAGCATCGGTGAAATAGAAATAGCCCGCGATGCCGCCATAGGACGAATAGAGATTGTCGTAGGTTTCGGCATAGTCGGTATAGTCGCTCGACGATGACCGCTTCCGATCGAGATAGGCGCCCGCATAGGTCAGGTCCCAATTGCCAAGCTTGCCTTCAATCGTCAGCGCCGCCTGAAGATAGCGGTCCTTGCCGAATTCAGGGAAGAAATGCTGAACCTTGAGATCGCCTACGCTCGGATCGAACCCATAGGTGCCGTGCGTCTTCTGTTCCTGGTAAAGAACTGTCGGCGTAGCCGTCCAGCTGTCATTGAGATCGATTTTCAGCGCCGCACGTCCGCCATAGGTCTCGGTATCATTGTAGTTCTTCTTCACGAACCCCGCGTTATTGACCGAGATACCACCTGGTGTGGGCAGGAAGCTGCGCGAACCAAGCACGTTGTCGATAAATCCGGCGTCACGCTGGTAGAAGCCGACGCCGCGAAACGCGATGCTGTCGCTGATCGGCGCATTGATCATGCCTTCAAGCTTGCCGCCGACGCCGCCTTTGTGAACCGTGTTCAGTTCGCCATCGACCCGGCCCTCGAAACCGGCCGTGGAGGGCTTGTTGGTGATGATGCGGATGGTTCCGGCTTCGGATGATGCGCCATAAAGCGTGCCCTGCGGGCCTGCGAGGCTCTCGATGCGGGCAATGTCATAGATATGGACATCAAGCGTGCCGCCAATGGTCGTGACGGGCTGTTCGTCCAGATAGACACCGACCGAGGGCAGGGATCCGGAATGGTTGCCGTCGCCACCCGAAGCGACGCCGCGCATATACACCGTCGTCGAGCCAGGCGCCGAGGTCTGGAATGACACGGACGGAAGCTGTTGGGAATATTGATTGAAGTTCGAAATCCCGAGCTGGTCAAGCTTCTTGGTGCCCAGCGCCTGCACGCTGATCGGCACGTCCTGAAGATTTTCCTCGCGCTTCTGGGCCGTGACGATGATGTCATCGCTCGAACTGGCCTCTTCTTCGGCTGCGGCCTGCGCATAGGCGGGCGATGTGGCAAGCATGGTTGTGCCGAGCAGCGCGACAAGCACGTGGCGACGAGCAGATTCATTCCGGAATTTCATAGTCACTCCCCTGACGGAATTACGCGGGTCGACTGTGAGTCAGCCAACATGCTTCGTCAACGAAAACCGGGCAAATTCAGCTATTTTGATCATTGGTATTGTATAAAAGCCACAGCGCACAAACATTGCGGTTGGGCGAGGCGCGGCCGCAACGCACTTGGTGCTGCATTTGATTTCTTTCGAATTGCTCCATTCAACCCCGGTTAAGCACGGCTCGCGGATAAGGTTCGGGACTGATAGGGGTGTAGCACCCGACTCGCGTATGAAAGGGATGAAGATGTCGAAGTTGAAGCTTGTGGCCCGGTTTGCAGCGCCTTTGGCGCTCGGTGCGCTTTCGGCCTGTGCAGCAACACCATTCAAGGCAGAGGTCAATCGCTTTCAGGTCATGCCGGCGCCGCAAGGACAAAGCTATTTTGTGAAGGCTGATGATCCGCATCTCGTCGGGAGTCTCGAATTCTCGCAATATGCCGATTTGGTCGGAAAGAAGCTCTCCGCGCTCGGCTATCAGCCCGCCCCCGATGCCGATCATGCGACCCTTGTGGTCAATTTCGATTACGGCGTCGATACCGGACGCGAGAAGATCCGTTCGGTCCCCGGCAGCGGCTTTGGCTATGATCCGTTTTTCGGGCCAGGCTACGGTCGGCTCTTCTACTCGTCAGGATTCCCATATTATGGCGGCTATCGGCGGGGATTCATCTATGGCTTCAATGATCCCTTCCTCTTCGGATCCGGCTACGATCAGGTGGAAAGCTATACGGTCTACACCAGCAGCGTCAGCATGGTGATCAACCGCAAGGCCGACGGACAGCGGGTCTTCGAGGGCAGTGCCAAGGCACTCTCGCGCGATGACAATCTGACCTATCTTGTGCCCAATCTGGTGGAAGCGATTTTCACAGGCTTCCCGGGCAATTCGGGTGAAACCGTCAAGATCACCATTGCGCCGCCGCCAAAGAAGTAATCGAAGATAGGCAAAGGCAGGCCAATGGGCTGCCTCTGGCCTGCCTAGGCTGCAGCGCGTGACATCCCGCGCGACATTTGGGTAAGCGCCCCGAGCATGGCCTCGACAAGCGGTGCATCGTTGACCGTTTCACGCAAGGCGCGCGACATGGCAGAAACCCACTGATCAGCAGTTTCGCGGGTTACGCCAAGCCGGGCATGCGCAGACATGACGCACGCTCCGGGCCGTTGCTCGAACCAGTCGCGCGGCCCACCCATCCACGCTGTCAGAAAGTCCGTCAGGGAAGCGCGCATGGGCGTCAGATCCGCAGCGTGCATGTGGCGGAGCGCGGCATAGGCTGGATCCTGATCCATCAAGGTATAGAATCGATCGACGACCCTCGCCAGACGTGCCCGCCCGCCAATGCGTTCAAACGGCGATTCGGCATTTGGTTTGCTGTTGGCCATATGTGTCCACTCCTTCCCGACGCTCGCATTGCACGCCAGCGCCGGCCAGAGCATTGATGCAGATCAAGCAGGCGAGATCGATTGCAGCACAGTGGCAAGCGATTCAGACATTGAAGCGGAACAGCAGCACGTCCCCATCCTGCACGACATACTCCTTGCCTTCGGAGCGCAGCTTGCCCGCGTCGCGGGCTCCAGCCTCTCCCTTGCAGGCAATGTAGTCGTCATAGGCAATTGTCTCGGCACGGATGAACCCGCGTTCGAAGTCCGTGTGGATCACCCCCGCAGCCTGTGGCGCCTTTGATCCCTTGGTCACGGTCCAGGCGCGAGTTTCCTTCGGGCCGCAAGTGAAGAAGGTGATGAGATGGAGGAGCGCATAGCCTGCCCGAATAACGCGAGTGAGGCCCGTTTCGGACAGTCCCAGATCGGCCAGGAACTCGCCACGATCTTCGGGAGGCATGGTAACGATTTCTGCCTCTATGGCTGCAGAGACCACTACCGCCTCCGCGCCTTCGGCCTTGGCCTTTTCAAACACGCGGGCGGACAGTGCGTTGCCATGGGCTGCTGAGGCTTCATCGACGTTGCACACGTAAAGGACCGGCTTTGATGTCAGCAACTGCGCAAGGTCAAGCGTGCGGCGTTCTTCGTCATCCTTGGGGACCGTCAGTCGCGCCGGCTTGCCCTCGCGCAGAAGTTCAAGCGCCTGCCCAAGTACGGAGGCCGCAATTTTCGCGTCCTTGTCTCCCTGCGCGGCCTTCTTCTGAAAGGCGGGCACGCGCTTTTCGAGACTTTCCAGATCGGCCAGCATCAGTTCGGTCTCGACGGTCTCCGCGTCTGAAATCGGATCGATCCTGTTGTCGACATGCTGGATATCGTCATTCTCGAAGCAGCGCAGGACATGCACGATGGCATCAACCTCACGGATGTTGGCAAGGAACTGGTTGCCCAGACCTTCGCCCTTGCTCGCGCCGCGCACCAGGCCCGCGATGTCGACAAAGCCAAGCTGTGTTTCGATGATCTTCGCGCTGCCTGCGATTGCTGCAAGCGCTGCCATCCGCGGATCGGGCACCGCCACATTGCCGATGTTCGGTTCGATTGTGCAGAAAGGATAGTTCGCTGCCTGCGCCGCGGCAGTCTCGGTGAGCGCATTAAACAGTGTCGATTTGCCGACATTTGGCAGCCCGACAATTCCGCAACGAAAACCCATGTCCTATTCCTGTTCCTGAAGTCTCAGAGCGACTTCGCTCATGAAACGCGCGTCATCGCCTTTGGCCAGCCAGGGCGCTTCCGCCGCGACCGCACCGAGCATGGAGGCCAGGGCATCCATGTCCGCCTTCGCGAAGTTTCCAAGCACATGGCCTGTAACCCGCTCCTTGTGTCCGGGATGGCCGATGCCCAGCCGCACGCGCCGGAAGTCCGCGCCAATATGGGCGTCGATCGACCGGATGCCATTGTGCCCGGCTGTGCCGCCTCCGGTCTTCACCTTCACCCGAAAGGGATCGAGGTCGAGCTCATCATAGAATGTGGTGACGTCACCGGGTTCGAGCTTGAAGAAGCGCATTGCCTCTCCCACGCTTCGCCCGCTTTCGTTCATGAACGTCTGGGGCTTGAGCAGGAGGATTTTCTCGTCGCCGATCCGTCCCTCGCACGTCAGCCCCTGAAAACGCAGTTTCCAGGGGCCGAAACGATACATGTCCGCCAGAACGTCGGCGGCCATGAAGCCGATATTGTGCCGGTGCATGGCATAGGATGCGCCCGGATTGCCAAGGCCTGCCCAGATTTGCATCAGCGCGTCCGGGAATGGCGTCGGGGATTACTCCCCTTCGCCTTCGGTCTTGGTCGTATCGCCTTCGGCCGATTTCAGGCCCGACGGCGCAACGACGGTTGCAATCGTGAAGTCACGATCCGTGATAGCGCTCGTGGCGCCAGCCGGAAGGTTGACGTGCGAAATGTGGATCGAATCGCCGACGTCGAGGCCCTTCAGCGAAATCTCGACCTCTTCGGGAATGTTGGCTGCATCGCAGATCAACTCGAGTTCGTGACGAACAATGTTGAGCACGCCGCCGCGCTTGATGCCCGGTGAGAGGGTTTCATCGGTAAAGTGAACCGGCACCTCGACATGGATTGTCGCATGTTCCGAAATGCGCAGGAAATCGGCATGAAGCGGACGTTCCGTGACCGGATGGAACTGCACGTCCTTCGGGATGGTGCGCACGGGCTTGCCGCCGACATCGATCATCACGACAGAATTGAAAAAATGGCCGGTCATCAGCGCCTTCATCAGCGCCTTTTCTTCGACATGGACGCCCTGAGGCGCTTCCTTGTTGCCGTAAATGACGGCGGGTACGCGGCCTTCGCGACGCAGAACTCGGGAGGCTCCCTTGCCAGCCCGTTCGCGCGCATCGGCCGACAGTGTCAGCAGATCGCTCATATGTTATCTCCAGTTGGTAACAGTCCCGACCACGCCTCCAGGGATGACCATGGCCGGGAAGAGGGCGCCCTTAGGGGGAAAAGCCCGGTTGTGCAAGGCTGCAACTGAAAGGGCCCGCCGGCTGGAAGCCGACGGGCCCTTGTCTGGGAGGGTTGGCGAGCCGATCAGGCGCCGACGACGAAGGCCACCAGAAGAAACTGTGCCCCAAGTGCGACAGCAAGGCTCGCGGACCGCAACGCAATAGACATGCGAAGTTCCTTTCACTTGCTTTCTTCAAAACGGACAATTCCGTTTCGATGAGCAACTTATGCTGCAAGTGCTAAGAAAGTGCAAACGTGTTACATGCAATCGTGATTGCAGAAATTGCAATCAATCTGAAAGCGTCGTTGATGGCGTATCAGTCAGGTCCCTTGCATACCGGTTGTGCGCGTCAACAAGTATGACCCTCGGAGGAATGGGCACATCAGTCATTTCGAAACCCATGATAATCACCTGCTCACCCCGCGCTATCAAATGAGCGGCTGCACCATTGATTTCTATTGCACCGGATCCCCGCGGTCCGGCGATCACATAGGTTTCCAGCCGAGCGCCCGATGTGTTCGACACAATCAGGACTTTCTCGTTCTCCCAAAGGCCGACCCGGTCACACAGATCCATATCAATGGTGACGCTGCCAATATAAGCAAGGTTTGCCTCAGTTACTGTCGCGTTGTGGATCTTGGAACGCATCAAGAAACGCACGTCTACCTCCTGCCTGAAACGCCCCAGCCAAGACCTGTTGGATAATTACCCCGAAAAGGCCTGGATACCGGTAATCGCGCGGCCAAGGATCAGGGCATGAACGTCATGCGTGCCTTCATATGTGTTGACCGTTTCAAGATTTATCGCGTGGCGAATGACATGGTATTCGGCAGAAATGCCGTTGCCGCCGTGCATATCGCGGGCGACCCGCGCGATATCGAGCGCCTTGCCGCAATTATTCCTCTTGATGAGGCTGACCATTTCCGGAGACCATGCATCCGCGTCGATCGCCCGGCCAACGGTGATGGCGGCCTGAAGTCCGAGCGCAATCTCGGTCTGCATGTTGGCCATCTTGAGTTGCGGAATCTGGTTTGCGGCGAGTGGTCGGCCGAATTGCTTGCGGTCAAGCTGATATTGCCGCGCTCTGTGGAAGCAGTCTTCCGCAGCGCCCATGGCGCCCCAGGCAATGCCGTAGCGCGCCTTGTTGAGGCACCCGAACGGCCCGGACAATCCTTGCACGTTGGGAAGGAGATTCTCCTCCGGCACGAATACATTGTCGAGAACAATCTCGCCGGTGATCGATGCGCGCAGGCTCATCTTGCCTTCGATCTTCGGCGTCGAAAAACCTTCTGATCCGCGTTCGACAATGAAGCCCCGGATGATCCCGCCTTCGTCCTTTGCCCACACAATGGCAATGTCGGCAATTGGCGAGTTGGTGATCCACATCTTGGCGCCGCTGATGCTGTAGCCTCCCGGAACAGCCTTGGCGCGCGTTTTCATGCTGGCAGGATCGGACCCGGCATCGGGCTCCGTCAGTCCGAAACAGCCCACGATCTCGCCGGTCGCCAGGCGCGGGAGGTATTTTTGGCGCTGCTCTTCAGAACCATAGGCATGAATCGGGTGCATCACGAGGCTCGACTGTACCGACATGGCAGACCGATAGCCTGAATCCACCCGCTCGACGGCGCGGCTGATCAAGCCATAGGCGACGTGGCTCACCCCGGCGCAGCCATAGCCTTCGATTGTTGCGCCAAGCAGGCCAAGCTCACCCAGCTCGTTCATGATCTCGCGGTCAAACCGCTCTTGAAGCGTTGCGGAAACCACGCGCGGGAGAAGCTTTTCCTGCGCATAGGCTTCTGCAGTATCGCGCACGAGCCGCTCATCTTCGGTCAGTTGCGCATCGAGATTGAAGGGATCGTCCCAGCGGAAAGGTGTAAATTTAGCCATAGCGCGCGCATTGGCACAATTGGCAACACGGGACAACCGGGGCAATATGGCGCTGTATAGAAGTGGAGAGTCGCACATGGCCCGCGCACGCTGCCTGATGATCCTGGGCTTGCTCCTGCTCACCGCTGCGTCGCCGGCGCGAAACCATTATTACTGGTTCCCGGCGGCATCGGATGGAACACCGCGCGCCTGGGCCGTTCTGTTGCCCCGTGCCGAGGGACTGGGAAAACTTGCACCGGGCAACCAGTATTGGGATCTGGCGCATTGGCTCAATGCCCGGGGCATTGATGCCCTTGTGGTCGACTATGCCAATGCGGCGTCGAAAGTGCCTGATGCCAAGGGCAAGACCGGGCAGAAGATCGCCGCAATTGTTCGCGACGCGCTGGCGGACGCGCGGGAGCAGCAGCGCATGGACAGGCGGTGCCCCGGCGTTGCCATCGGCTGGTCGCGCGGAGCGGAAGGCGCGTTGACGCTTGCGACTGCGGAAGAGGGCAGCAGCCAAGGCTTCAAGGGCGCAGTTGTCTATTATCCATCCGTACGGTCGCAGGCGCGTCCCTGGCGACAGCGTCTGCCCGTGATTGCCCTGCAGGGTGATGCTGATGGCATTGCACCGGCGCCATCCTTGCAGTCCCTGGTCACCGGGCGCGTGCCGACGGAGTTGGAATTTGAGGTGCGTTTGTATCCCGGAGCCCGACATCGCTTCGATGTCGCGCATCCTGTCGACAATCCGACTGGCAAGACACCCGGAGATTTTGATGCGAATGCAAGTGCGGATGCGCTTGCCGCAATCGCGTCATTCCTCGACCGCCAGGCAATCTCGACGGCACAGTGCGCGCGCGGCTAGAGGCTTTTGTCGATCACCGCGCGCGCAATTCCCGGAAAATCACAGAACAGTCCGTCGATTCCCTCTGCAAGGAAAAGTCTTATCTCTTCGGCGAGATCGCCTGTGCTGCGCGGATTGATGCCATTCCTGAGGCCCAGCGGCAGGAAGAAGTTTTCGGCGCGGAACGTCCAGGGATGAACCTCAAGGCCTGCCGCATGGCATCTTGCGACAAGCCCGGTCGAGCCATCCAGAGCGCCCAGCAAGGTCCTCCGGATGATCAGGTCCTTTGCCGGACCGATGCCCGCCGCATAGCGTGCGATATCCTTCAGGCCATCGTCCGACAGCATATGGGCGTAAGTGGTTTCCGGCCTGTCTGCAGGGCCGCCGTCCGCATCGACCAACTGGATCAGGCGCAACCCGGTCTTTGAAGAAAGCGCAATCAGGTTCCCGACCTCGAACGACTGGATGAAGACCGGATCGTCCTTCTGCGTAAATCCCGCCCCTTCGAGTGCAGCGAGCATCGGGCCTTCATGGGGCAGGCCAATCGCGGCAAAATAGCTCGGATGCTTGGTTTCAGGATAGATTCCGATTTCCCGTCCGGTCTCTTTCGATTTCGACTGGGCGAGTGCGATGATTTCGTCGAACGTCGGGATCGTGAACTGACCGTCATAGGCGGTATTTGCTGGGCGAAGCTTGGGCAGCCTTTCTTTGGCGCGCAGTGTCTTCAACTCGGCAAGCGTGAAGTCTTCGGTGAACCAGCCTTTGACACTGTGCCGGTCAATCACTTTTGTTGTCATGCGCGATGCGAACTCGGGATGGTCCGCAACATCGGTGGTGGTCGAAATTTCGTTTTCATGCCGCGCGACCAATATGCCGTCTTTTGTCAGCACCAGGTCCGGCTCGATGAAATCGGCACCCTGCTCGATGGCCAGCGTGTAGGATGCAATCGTGTGTTCTGGCCGCTCCCCCGATGCGCCGCGGTGCGCGATGAGGATCGGGTGGTCAGCCAAGAGCAGATTCCCATTGCTCGGGCTTGAAGCCGACAAGCAGACCGCCTGGATGTTCGACCACGGGCCGTTTGATCATCGACGGGGATGCCAGCATCAGCGCGATGGCTTTGGCTTCATCGAGGCCGGTCTTGTCGCTGTCCGGCAATTTCCTGAACGTCGTGCCTGCGCGATTGAGGAGCAATTCCCAGCCTGCCTGCCTCGACCAGGCAGCGAGTCTGGAGGCGTCAGCACCCTCCTTCTTGTAGTCATGGAAACTGTAGGCAAGCCCTTTCGCATCCAGCCAATTCCGCGCCTTTTTGACGGTATCGCAGTTGGGAATGCCATAGAGTGCAATGCTCATCCGCGCCTCTTTGCCGTGACTTCGATTTCGATCTTCATTTCAGGTTTTATGAGCTGGCACACAAGGCAGGTTGCAGCGGGCCTGATGCTGCCGAAAGCGGAACCGATCACTGGCACCATTTCATCCCAGTATGCCGGGTCAGAGATATAGTAGGTGACACGCACCGTGTCCGCCAGAGCGAAGCCGCCTTCAGCAAGCGCCGCTTCGATGGTCTTCAGGGCATTCGCGGCCTGAGCGGCAACATCATCAGGCATGACCCGCGTGACGGGATCATACCCCGTCGACCCGGCAACCCAGCACCAATCGCCGTCGATCACCGCGCGCGAATATCCGGCCAGTGTCTCGAATGGAGAACCCGAAGAAATAAGTGTGCGCGCCATTGCTTAGCCCATCATTCCCATTCGATCGTGCCGGGCGGCTTGGACGTATAGTCATAGACGACACGGTTGATGCCCTTGACCTCGTTCA